>Ga0209991_10000402_pt1 | contig 19408 bp, 17 predicted proteins | sample ChitaG_FD_183167 | JGI IMG/M metagenome (GOLD analysis project Ga0209991, IMG submission 183167) | Deep subsurface microbial communities from South Pacific Ocean to uncover new lineages of life (NeLLi) - Chile_00310 metaG (SPAdes)... | ecosystem: Environmental > Aquatic > Marine > Oceanic >... | reverse complement strand
AGCCCTCCCATAAGTTGCAAGCCCTTCCTTCGCGATTTCAGCCATCAACCGTTCCATCAGCGATGTCTCGAATGAAATACGGTCCTCTCGTGAAACCCGCTCGACTAGCCCTCGGCGTACAATCTCGTAGAGTCCGGTTCTACCCCCTGAGCTGATATCGTCGAGCCTGACTTTCGAAACAAGTTCGGGATACTTCTCGCGCAGAAAAACCATGAACGCATCCTTGGTGAAGCCGGGACCCGCAACTATTGCAGCCCGAATGCCCTCACGCGAGATAATATCATTCATCGCAGCAGCCAGCTTATGGAAAAACTTTCGCTCGTCCGCTTCCCGCTTGACCGCGTAGCGCTTCCCAGCCCGTGCATGGGAGATTATTCCCAACTCATCTAGCCCGTACTGCCGAACTAACGCGAGCTCTGCCGAAACCTCATCAAGCGCTACGAGAAGGACACGTGGGCGACGGCTAGCTCGAACGGCCTCCTTGATGCGATTGAGGTGATCGGGGCGCCAAGTTTTTGTGATGGCGAGCGTAGAGCCGGGCTCCAAGCTGAATGAGTGATGTTTTCCAACATCGGGCCCTCCGACGATCGTGCCCAACAGGCGGAGGCGGTTTGCATGTTTATGAAACTGGGTGTCTTCGACGCGAATGGACAGCGTTACGCGCCGCTTCTCAAGCCGCTCCGGCCTGAGCTTACCTTTGACCTCCCGCTCCCGGCGCCAAGTTTGAGCAGCCACAATGTCGTTGGGTTCAACCAGGTGATGGAGGTGCCAGAGGTCGTCAAGTGTTTCGACCCTGAGCTTGATTTTTCCGTGCTTCAGGTCCTTGTAGATGACCCGCATACGCAAGCCCCCAATGTCAGACGTTCGACACGCTACCTGCCGCGGAATTCTCGGAAGGCGCGGCTTATGCTATCGTTCCAGAAGCTAGGTAAGCTGTGGCGCACGAGTCCCTCGAACTCATCAGAGTAGACATAAAAGTGGTTCACCCGCTCGCTTAGCTTCTTAAACATTTTGTCGACTGAGTTGAAGATGTCTTGCAAGGCCTTTCGCTCAAATCTCGCCTGGAGCAGCGATGGCTCTTTGAGCAGGAGCACATCTGCCAAGCGAAGCACGTTCAGCTCGATTAATGCCGAGCTTTGTGTTATCAGTAGCATACTGAGGTTCTTGTGGCGAGAGATGGTCATGAGCTTGGTGAGCATCTTATTCATCGAGGTCATCGCTTCCCGTGAGAAAAAGAGGATCGCAGCCTCATCGATGAGTACGACAGAGTCATTTGGGATTTTTTCGATCCCTTTTGCCTTGTGAATCCACCGCGGCAGCTTTGCGGCATCGTAGCCTATGCCATAGCATCTCCTACGGGCCGAGTGATTGAACCACGCGAGGAATTGCATCCCCAACGCCGTCTTGCCCGAGCCGCGCTTCCCGACGATCAGCAGGATGAGACCATACTTAAGGAGCGCTTTCTCGAAGTCGGCGTAAGAGCCCCGGCGTTCCTCCACGACCTCGAAGGGTTTGAACCTCGGTGGGGGTTTCGGTGGCCCAATTCCAAACGCATCGCGAACTCGACCGAGTAAGCCCATTTTTCCCCCCTAGACCTTGAGGAGTTCCTTGAGTGGTCTGCCGTTAGTGGGGTGAATGTATGCAACGGTATATTCAAAACGAACCCCCCGGCGCTTGGGCGTGATCATCCCATCTCCAAATGATTTTATCTGTGGTCGCTTAAAACATAGTTGAGGGTACCCTATGGCTGTCCAGCGGCTCGTGAGGATAAGGGATATAAAGTCGAATGATATGCAGGCGATTCTAACCATAGAGTACAAGTGCTTCAAGGACCCCTACCCACTAAGCCTGCTAAACCGCCTGCACGCACTACACCCCGATGGTTTTCTCGTCGCGGAGGCCGAGGGCAAAATCGTCGGCTACGTGATTGGGGTGCTCCGATGGGGAGCGACGGGCCACATTTTAGCCATCGCCACCGACCCGCCCTACCAGAGACAGGGCATAGCCTCGGCCCTCATGGATGACATCATCAGCCGTCTCCGCGCGAAGGGGGCGAAGCTCGTGCGGCTGGAGGTGCGAAGGAGCAACGCCGGGGCGCAACAGTTCTACCTTAAGCTCGGCTTTCGGCAGCGGGGGGAAGTCCCCTACTATTACGAGGACGGCGAGGCGGCCATGACGATGGACTACAAGCTCGATTAGCTACCTTTGGTATCTCAATTTTCGGAGATCATCCAAGGTTAGGACGCGCACGTTTGCCGGCACCGCTTCAACTCGTGAGCGCATTCCCACGATGTATTGCACGCCGCGTTCGGCTGCCATGCCAGCGAGCTCCTGGGTCACAACCCCATCAAACACCACGGCTTTAACGTTCGAGGCTTGAGGCAGTCGTTCCTTCAGTTCCCTCACTTGGACCTCTTCGATTTGCTCGAATTTTTCGCCGAGTAGTTGTGCCCTCAGAGTGCCGCGCAACCTGCTGATGATATCCTCTAGTCTCCGGAGCCCTTGGCCTTCCCCTTCGGCGGCGGGCGCAGCCTCCGGCGCGGGCTTCCCTCGGAACTTGGCAAGTGCGTGCTCGATGGACACCTTGCTCCGCAGCGTCTTTATCACCTCCTTCCGTGTGAGGTCCTCCACGCTGCGGTTCGGAGACAGCTTCGCGACGAAGTCGATGTCTGCAACTTGGAGCAGCTCCTTTAGGATTAGGTCCCCGCCTCGGTCGTTGTCGAGGAAAGCCGTCGTCGTCTTGTCTTTGCTCAGGTCTATCACCGCCTTAGGCACGCTCGTCCCCTCGATGGCGATGACATTTCGGATGCCCGCACGAAGTAAGTTCAGCACATCGGCGCGCCCTTCGACGATTATCACCGCATCGGATTCCCGCACCCCCGGGCCGGCGGGTAAGCCCTTGTATTCGGCTATTTCCTCCAGGCGCACGGACTCCTTGACCCGTTCGGCTATCTCCTGAGTCTCAGGGGCAGCCTCCTCGATGGACTCGAGGATTTCCTTGGCGCGCCCCACGATGAACTTCCGCTTGGCGTCGCGCACATCCTCGATTCGTTCGACTTTGATCTTTGCCTCACAGGGCCCCACGCGGTCAATTGTTTCAAGTGAAGCGGCGATGATCGACGTTTCGACCCGATCGAGACTCGATGGTATCGTTATCGTGCCCGACGACTTTCCCTGGGTTGAGCTGATGTTCACCTTGATGCGCCCTATCCTGCCGGTTTTGAGCAGCTCGCGCAGGTCTAGCTCATCCCCCAGCAGGCCCTCGGTTTGTCCAAAAATCGCCCCGACTGCATCGGGACGCTCCGCCACGCCATTCGTCTCTATTTTAGCGTGGATGAGATACTTGGTCGTACCAATATCCTCTTTCATAACGCTAACCTCCTTTTTGCCGATCCGCTCGGCTACCAATACTTGTAGTTTTTTTCCTTCCAAGGGCACCACGCCCTCGAAAAGCCAGAATGAGCCTGATGGTGATTCTGGCTTGATTTGATGATCAATTTTTAGTTTTTGCGCCCCTGCCTAAAAAGGCTGCGGTTTTTTAATTGTTATATTTATAACAAGTCATTATTAAAGAACTTCAGAGGGACGCGCGAGCTTTGCCTCCGGGTGCTCCTCGAAATATCGTCTGACGGGCTCAAGCAGCTGAACCAGCGCCGCCCCAACCGCCGCCTTCAAATCAGTGGGGTGTAGTTTGCCCGCTGCATACAACTTCCGGAGCTCGGCCGCGCCTTCTATTTCAAGCGGGCCCCCATGCTTCACTTCTCTTGAAACCCTAAGCCTGCCGAGTGCCGGCAAGACGACATGCTCAGCATACTCGATAATCGGGTTATCTTTGACGATCTTTGGCGGGCAGAATGCCTTTTTCAATTTTTCCTCGATCGTTGCCGGCCCGTCGTCGATTGCGATGAAGTTGCCCTTCGATGACGACATCTTAGCGGTGCCGTCAAGCCCGTGAAGCAGGGGCATGTGCACGCAGACTGGTTTTCGATAACCCAGCGCCGGTAATTTCTCGCGTGCGACCATGTGCACCTTTCGCTGGTCGATGCCCCCGACCGCTACATCCACACCGAGGTGGGCCATGTCGACCGCCTGCATGAGCGGGTAGAGCACCTGTGCGACATCCGGATCCTTTAGGTGGCGGGCTATCTCGGCCATGCTGCGGCGGGCGCGGAGCAGCGTGGTGTCGATGGCCATGCGTAGCACATCGAGCGAGAACTCCGGCTTGAGTTGGAAGTCGGAACCGAGCAGGAACTCCGTGCGTTTGGGGTCGAGCCCGAGGGCGATGAAGCAGTGCCGGTTGTACTCAGCTACGCGTCGGATCTCCTCGAGAGTTCCCTTGTCGTTGAGGTAGGCGTGGAGGTCCGCGAGCAGGACGATGACCCGCGCCCCAGCGGCTTGGAGGTCCGCCAGCTTTTGGACCGTCAACGCGTGACCGAAGTGAATCTTGCCCGACGGCTCATAGCCGCAGTAAGCGGTGGGTCTTTCCTTCTTCAAAAGCTCGCGTAGCTCAACCTCCGTGATGATCTCGGTGGTGCCGCGCGCGACGAGGTCGAACTTCTCATCCATCCTGCCACCACTCGAAGAAGCGCGTCAAACGGCTAAAAGCTTTCGTGAATAATTACCGCCCGCCAAACCCTATGCCCTTGATTTCCTGTGGAGGTCAATCCTGGCCTATAGGTACTAGTGTCTGGATAGGGGGCGCAGACTCGCCCTATTTGGGAAAAGACCGATTTTGACTGAAAAGCGAAAACTTGGAAACACTATCGCTTATAGTATGTTACAATAGTATCATAAAAGGACAAAAAGTATTAAATAAAGTTCCAAAGGAAATGAAGGGGTGTCAGTGTGGAAGAGCTAGAAAAAGCGACTCTTGCCAGGATTTTCAGCTTTGATGTCAAGTTCACCGGCACCCGCAAGACGCTTTTCTACCGCAGGTTCTTTGGGTATTCAAGCTCCACGAAGCGAGAGCTGAAGGATGGTTCCACGAAGACATACACCCACGTTGCACAGGGCCTGCTCGGGAGGATCCCCCACGTCAAGCTTGGGAAGAGCGTCATAGCCGTCCCGAAAGCGGCAGCCGGCCACCTCGAGGCATTCTTCTCGGACCCCCGATGGCAGCCGCTCGAGCTCCACAGCTTCGACGCCATCCTGCCCGCCGAGGTCAGGGGTCGCGCGATGGATGAAACGCTCGCTTCCCTCGTGATCGGGCGTGAGCGGGTGGGGCTTGCCGCCGAAATTGAGGAACTCTCGGCCGCGCTCAGACAAGGGGAGCTCGCTCCCGAGCTCGCTGAACGGGCGCGGCACGTTCTGCGCGCGGTAGAGGAACTTATTGCCATCGACTGGACCGATGAACGGGAGTTCTCGCACAAGCTCGGGCCTCACTTAGCTCAGTTGAGAGCAAAGGTACTGCTACAATAGTATCAATACTTTCGGTGACCTCCCTCACCTAAAGTGGCTTAAAAAATCCCCCCAATCGCTAGTTTGAGGGAGGAAGATGGACTACTACAGGCGCCTGGACGTGAGACGAACAATCTTGGATTTCGCGCTTGCTAGTGGTGGCAGTGGCGATCGGGAATGCGCTTTTTACAGCGCCCGCATTAAAGGCTTACAGCGTCACTTCAGCGAGTACCGCACCGTCTTGGACTCGGCTGCGGCGTTCGATCGGGCCTTGGCCTCGGGGGCGACGGCATTCTACTGCTCTTACTGGCGTTATCCTGGCCAGGACTTTTCCCGCCCGCTAGGGCACGACTTAGTCTGGACCGTGCGAGCGAGGCGTGGAGGGCTGAGGTTCGCTAAGACGGTGACTGCTTTGATGATTGAGGCACTGGCCGATGGCGGTGTTTCCGAGCCGTGGGTCAAGTACTCCGGCCGACTTGGGTTTGACTTGTTGATACCCCTCGAAGCCATCCCCGACGAAGCTTGGGCGGGGGACGGCGACACGCTGACAGACCTGCAGAGGAGACTGACGAGTTATATCGTGAGCTATTTAACCGAGCGCCGTTCGTGCATCCACATCGATGGCGCTTCTTCCCCCCTTGAGATAAAGCAAGGGACGGACACCTGCCTCCTTTCTGAGCTTCGGGTGAGACGAGGCCTATTGCTGGCGCCGATGAGCCTCAACCCGGAGTCGGGCTTGGTTTCAGTCCCCATTGCCCCAAATGAAGTGGCAGAGTTTTCCGTGCTTGATTCCAGCCCGGCTGACGCGCGAGCATTTGAGTGGGTACAACCTTCCAAGGTGGCACGCGGGTTGGTGAAGTATGCCCACCCGTGGCAGCTTGCTCCAGTCCAGACGAAGCTCGCGATCGCCTAGCATGAGCAATGCATTAAACAGTTTGTGTCATCATAAAGTTGGGGCAAGTTAGTGAGCGCGGATTTAGTGGGCAAGGTAAATGAGCTGAGGCGAGGCGAGGTAGGCAAACTCATAGCTCGGAGAATTCAGGAGTTCAAGGGTCTCGGTCGTAAGGGCAGCGAGGAATGGTTCTCGGAGCTTTGCTTCTGCATCCTGACCGCGAACTCGACCGCGAGGCGGGGGATGAATATTCAGCGCGAGCTGGGCAGCGAGGGATTTTTGACGCTCCCGCTCGAGGAGCTCAGGCACAAGCTAAAGGCTGCGGGGCATCGATTTCCGAACACCCGGGCATGTTTCATCGTCGAGGCACGAAGATTTCGAGATATAAAGGATATCCTCGGGAGATTCACGAATGCACGGCAGGCTCGCGAGTGGCTGGCTGAGAACGTGAAGGGTGTGGGTTATAAGGAATCGAGCCATTTCCTGCGCAACGTGGGATTCAGTGACGTGGCAATTTTGGACCGGCATGTGCTCAGCGTGCTGCACGAACATGGATTAATCGATGGGGTACCACGCCCGCCGACGCGTGGTCGATATCTTGAGATAGAGAGGAAGCTAGAGGAGCTCGCGGGGAAGCTCGGGCTCACACTAGGCGAGCTGGATCTTTATCTTTGGTACTCGAAGACGGGCGAGGTTTTAAAATAAATCAGCTGCACGGCGAACGTTCGCCATCCCTCTTTTCATCCCTCCTGCCGAGGCTTTGAGAAGGGTTGTTTACAAAGGGACGGACCCGGGCTGTGACTTGCGCCGAGACGGCCAACTAATAAGTAAGTAAATCAGCTGAACCCCTTCTTGAAATTAAATGACTCCCATCGCAGCTCGCACCGGTCGTCAGCTCCCGCAGCCCCTCGCGGCAGGAGGCGAAGGTCAGACCATTTTCATCACACGCTCTTTTGACCTGCCCCATGAGCCCGAGCCTGAGTTCGCGCGGCAAATACCAGCTGTTGTGATGGCGTTCGCCGCGCTCGAAGTACAGCGGCGCGAGCTTGGCGGTGGCTTCAGGGAAAACCCGCCGAACGCGATGCCAGCTATCGGGGCGGGGTTTAAACGTCGATGAAGTTACATGTTTTGCACCAGTGGCAACAGCAGCTTTAACGATTCGTTCGATCTCAGTGTCATTCAGGCCGGGAATGATTGGGTCGAGGCGCAAGCTCACGGGCACGCCAGCATCCGAGAGTTCCCTCATTGCCGTTAATCTCCGTTCGGGCGGAGGCGCTCGCGGTTCGAGTTTTCGACCTAAATCCCTTTTGAGGGTGGTTATGGTAAAGCTGACCACCGAGGGCAGCCGCGAGAGTAAGTCGACATCGCGAGTAACGAGGCTAGATTTCGTTATCGCCTGCACCCGGCAGCCCTCACTCAGGAAGAGTTCGAGGCAGGCGCGGGTCAGCTTGAGCTTCGCTTCGATCGGTGGGTAGGGGTCGGAGCTGTTAGACATGCTTATGACTTGGCGCGTCTCCATCCGCTGGAGATCGCGTTTGACTCGTACGATTAAATTTTTCTTCACGCGACATTCGAAGGCTCGCGGGATATATGAAGTGATGTAACAGTAGACGCATCGGTACGCGCAGCCGGTGTAGGGATTGAACCCATATTTTTTCGGGCAGGTACAGAGGGGATCGTCCCAGGGGTCAAATTCGCGGATTACGTCCACACACGCACCACATTTTATCAAAAGGTGCGCCGAAATAAGAGCCGCGGGCCACTCGATGATTGTAGATGACGTAGCCCGCCCGAACCACTTTTTGGGCAGCCCGCCGGACCACATCGCTCCGGTCCATCACAGACCGTGCGGATTTCCCTTACGAGTTCTCCACGCCACAACCTTTCGAGCACTTTTGAATCAACCTCATCAGCCTGCTGGTCAGGTCCCCTTTTTGAGCCGGCCTAGCTCCATGAGGCACCCATCCAGTGGGATCCACCAGGATCGATTCTAGAGGCCCTTCCGGTTTGCTCTCTCGGCGCGTAAAAAAATTAGCTTAGCTTCCATAAATAACTTTCCCAAAATCTTCGAAAGCCTTAAATAAATGATTTTTCTTTATATCAAACGAAATCTCGGTGGGGAGAAATGCCGAAGTGTTGTACTCATTGTTACATGTTTGATGAGTGCGAGAACCGGAACGAGTGCTGTCTAGAGTGCGACTACTACTCGAACAGCGGGTGCATCTACTCAGAAGTGGCACCCTATGAGGAGCTAGTAGAGGAATAATTGCCGAGCGCAGTGTTAACGAAGTTATGTTTTCCAAGAACTCTTTGCAAATGTAGGCGCGCGTGGACGCCTCAAATTTATAAGAGTTCAGCAAGAGTCAATAATGAGGCAGATAAAAATGGCACAAGACCCGTTCGACGAGTTCTTCAGGCGATTGACGAAACGGTTTTTCAAGGACTTCGAGGAGATGGAAAAGGAATTTGAAGCACCCAAAAGACCGACAAGAATGCCGGAATTCATTGTTAGAAAACCGGGAAGAGAGGAAAGGAGAAGTGGGTTCAGTATCTCCATATCCAGTGATGGAGTAAACCCCCCGAAGATAGATGTGAGACGCTTTGGCCCAAGTGGTAGATGGGAGAGAGTGCGCCTTGAAAAGGAGAAAATCACCACTCCAACCAAAATCACCACTCCAACCAAAGAAAAACTTGCCGTAAAAATACCAATGAAGGTTCCAGAAAAAATAGCTCTGCCAAAAGTCAAAGAAAAGATAATACCTGAGTACAATGTCTCCGTTGACATCAAAAGTGTGATGATAACACTCAATGCTGAAGGAGTGGAAAGCAAGGGGAACGTTAGAGTAAAGTTCTATCCAGGGTCAGTTGAAATCTTTGCCGTGTCCCCTAAACTGAATAAAGGATACTTCTGTACTGTGGCGATACCTGCTTCCATAGACGAACAAAGGATGACGATAGAAGTGAAAAAGAAACAAGTGATTGTTAAGATTCCAAGACAGCTTTCCGTCGTGTAAATATGGGGGGGCACCCACCCGAGCCCTTGGGAAGCGTATGTCAAAAATAGTGAAAGTTTCAGCGCCAGCGACGATTGCAAACTCCCTCCGGATGCGGCGTCAGGCGATCGAGAGGTTGAGCTGAAGGGGGAGCTGTTGATCATCTCGATTCCGAGGCGAAGGCAATATCTGCATACGAGGCCTAATTGACCTGACATCTTGCCTGCATCAAGATAGGGACTGTTTATTTTGAATAAATCACTCAATGTGTAAACTGGGGAGTTTGCAAAATCAAAAATAGTATTTGAGATAATCAATCTAGGGCGAGCAAATGAAATTTATCATAGTCGTTGGAGATGGGATGGCTGACTACCCATTAGAGGAACTCGGAGGGAAAACCCCCTTGCAGGCTGCAGATACGCCTAATATGGACTGGATTGCCTCCCACGGTAAGAATGGGCTGCTGAAAACCGTCCCGAGAGGAATGCAGCCGGATTCCGATATCGCAATAATGTCCATACTGAGCTACGATCCTAGGAAGTATCACACTGGCAGAGGCCCCTTAGAGGCCGCGGGCACGGGCGTTGAATTGGGGAAAGAGGACCTCGCTTTCAGATGTAACCTGATAACGGAGGAGAGGGGGATAATAGCGGACTACAGCGCTGGCCACATAACTACCGAGGAAGCTCGGGAATTGATAAGCGCGGTGAAAGGGGCTTATGGGCGTTTGGGCGATTTCTACGCGGGCATTGGCTACCGCCACCTGTTTGTAATGAGAAATGCGCCGAGGGGCTCGGATAAACTCAAAACAGCGCCGCCCCACGAGATCATCGGTGAAAGACTCAGCGAACACCTGGTTAAGCCGAAGAACAGCGAAGTTGCCAAAGTTTTGAATGGGATGATCTTGGGTTCAAAACAAATCCTCTCAAATCACCCGACAAACATCGCTAGGGTAAAAAGGAGGATGAAACTTGCCAACATGATCTGGGTATGGGGGCAGGGGAAAAAGCCGAGGATGGAAACCTTGGTTGAAAAATATGGGATTAAAGGAGCCATCGTGTCGGCCGTAAATTTAGTTAAAGGCATAGGGGTATGCGCTGGCATGAGTAAGCTCGAGGTTCCAGGGGCCACAGGCTACTACGACACGAACTATGAAAATAAGGCCAAGTTTGGGCTGAAGGCTTTGAGGGATCATGACTTGGTTTTCATTCACGTGGAGGCGCCGGATGAAGCTGGACACGCGGGCGATGTCGAGAGGAAAATCGAAGCGATTGAAAATATCGATTCCCGTCTGCTTGGAAAAATATTGGATGGGTTAAAAGATGAATACGCTATCTCAATCCTAGCCGACCATTTAACGCCGATAAAGGTTAGGATCCACGTCCCAGACCACGTGCCGTTCGCGATTTACTCGACGAGGGATCAGAAAGATGCGGTGAATTCCTTTGATGAATTTTCAGCTAAGAAAGGATCATTTGGCATTTTGGAGGGCTACAAACTCATGGATAAATTGCTCCAGCTTTGATCGTCTTACATGAGCCGCTAAGATTCAATCGTCCCGAAGCAATACCTGAAGCAATATTTAAGGCGATTCCTCCTCATTTGAAACAGGGGGCGTTAACGCCAACGGTTCAGGTAATCGAGAGAGGGTGAGGAATTGCTTGTAAGAATCGTGATGGAGCTCGAGGATGTCCCCGGGCAGCTCCTCAAGGCGCTCGAGCCGATCTCACACTTGGGGGGAAACATCCAAAGCATCATGCACCAGCGCGAGCGGAAGACGCCGCTCGGGCGGGTACCCGTCATGTTGGTATTCGAGGTCAGTGAACGGGCGAGGCTTAATCGAATTTTGGCAGCACTTCGGGCGAGGGGGGTACGGGTCACCCAGCTCGGTGAGCGCGAAGGCGCCGTGAGGGCAACGGCTTTGTTGGTGGGTCACATCATTCACACCGACATTAGGGACACCATCGATCGCCTAAACGCCCTCAAGGGTGTGAGGGTTTTCGACTTAAGTCTCGCGATGGGTGAGCCAGGACAGGAATCGGCTGCCCGAATGACGATCACGGCGGACGATGAGAGGCGCGTGAACCTAGCCCTTTCCAACCTGCAGCGCATCGCCGACAGGAAAAAATTGCTCATGATAACTTCGCTTGAGGCGAGGTAGATGCGCGTAGTGTTAATAGGGTTCGGAAATTTGGGCAGGGGCCTTAGCCGTGTGCTCATCCAAAAGGCGAGTTTCCTGCGCAAGAACCACGGTTTGATCCCGCGCGTGGTTGCAGCCGTCGACGAGTTCGGCGCCGCGATTGATGAGAAGGGGCTCAATTTAACGAGGCTGCTCAAGGTCGCCGGGAAAACGGGAACGGTGGCTGCATACAAGGGCGGGAAGCGTGGTAAGCTCGCCAATCGGGTGATCGAGGAGGTCGAGGCCGAGGTCGTTTACGAACTCACGCCAACCAACATCAAGACGGGAGAGCCTGGCTTAACCCACATCAAGCGCGCGATGCAGGCGGGGAAGCACGTCATAATCTCGAACAAGGGCCCCCTCGTGGTCGCCTTTAGGGAACTCGACTCGCTAGCCAGACGATGTGGCGTGGAGTTCAGGTATTCCGCTTCGGTGGGTGGAGCCGTGCCGGTGGTGGGGCTCGCGAAGAAGTTGTTGGCTGGAAACGAGATCCGCGAGATTCGAGGCGTGCTCAACGGCACCACGAACTACATCCTCACGCGCATGAGCAGGGAGGGTGACCCCTTCGAGGTCGTCCTCCGGGAGGCCCAGGAGCTCGGGGTAGCCGAGAAGGACCCGACGCTCGACATCAAGGGCATCGACACCGCATGCAAGATCACGATCCTAGCGAACTCCCTGCTAGGAATGAACGCGAGGCTCAAGGATGTCAAGATAGAGGGCATCACGCGAGTTCGGCCCGAGGCGATTCGGCTAGCTCGGGAGGCGGGGCAAACAATAAAGCTAATCGGCGTTGCGAAGCACGGCTCTTTGGAGGTTGGCCCGAAGCTCGTCCCCCTCGGGCATCCCCTTGCCGTTGGTGGCACCCTGAACGCCGTAACTTTCGAGCTCGATTTGGCGCGGGAAATTTCGATTACAGGTTTCGGGGCGGGTCCAAAGGAGACTTCGAGTTCATTGCTTGGTGACTTGATAGACATTCATAGAACGCTCGGGGGCTAGACTTGCGGCTGGAGTGCATCGAGTGCGGCAGCAAGTTCAAGATTCACGAGAGATTTTTCACATGCTCAAAATGCGGAGGCTTGCTTGAGGTCGAGTTCGAGGCAGGCGAACTGAAGCGGAAGCTCGATCGCAAGCGCTTGAGGGCCGAGCCGCCGAGCGTCTGGAAGTATCACACATTCATGCCGATCTTGGATGAATCGAAAATCATCAGCCTGGGCGAGGGGGGGACACCCCTTTACCGCTGTGACCGCCTCGCCCGCGAGGTCGGGATTCGGGAGCTCTACGTGAAATTCGAGGGGGCCAACCCAACGGGTTCCTTCAAGGACCGGGGGATGACGGTCGGCATCACGAAAGCGCTCGAGCTGGGAGCCAAGACCGTCGCGTGCGCCTCGACGGGAAACACCTCGGCGTCGCTGGCGGCCTACGCGGCCAAGGCCGGCCTACGTTGCGTGGTCTTGCTCCCCAAGGGTAAGGTGGCACGAGGCAAGCTGGCGCAGACGCTGGTGTACGGTGCGCAGACGATAGCGGTGAAGGGAAACTTCGACGAGGCGCTTGCGATGGTGCGCAGGATATGCGAAGAGCGGAAGGATATCTACCTCCTAAACTCCTTAAACCCGTTCAGACTTCAGGGCCAGAAATCGATAGGATTCGAAATCGCTGATCAGCTCGGATGGAAGGTGCCAGATCACGTGGTGGTCCCAATGGGGAACTGCGCCAACATATGGGCGATTTACAAGGGATTCTTCGAGTTCGACGCAGTCGGGCTGACGAAGGGAATACCTGCGATGATGGGGATCCAAGCCGAAGGAGCGAAACCGATTGTTGACGCTGTTAAGGGGGGACTTGATAAATTCAAACCCATTAAAAAACCCGAGACGATAGCCACAGCAATTCGCATAGGCAACCCCGTGAACGGTCCGAAAGCGATTCGGGCAATTCAGAGATCAAAGGGCGCGGCAGAGGCTGTCAGCGACAACGAAATCATCAGGGCCCAAAAGTTGATGGCACGCCTAGAAGGGATAGGGGTGGAGCCCGCCAGCGCATCCACGATCGCGGGGCTCAAAAAGCTTGTGCGCCGGGGGACTATCAAACGGGATGAGTGCGTGGTCTGCGTAGCGACCGGGCACATTCTTAAAGATCCTGAAGAAGCAATCAGGGTTTCAGAGCGCCCACGCGAAGCTCCGGCGAAGTATAGGAAATTTTATAGATTTGGGAAATCGTTGTAAATTGATGATGTGATGCTGCTCGATAAGGAGATAGTGCGCCTCGTTGGTATGAATAAAAAAGCGCTCATGCTGCTCAGCGAGCCGGACCGAGTAATCCACTTCAGGCTTCGAAGGCATCTTCCAGCTGAATACGGGGTTGGCTTTCCCGTTCAGGTTTATGTGGTCTACCACTCTGCTGCCAAGGGTCCTCCATGCAAAGGGGGGATAAGAATGGCTAGTGATGTTACCCTCGAGGAAACTATCCAGCTTGCGGAGACAATGACCTACAAGAGTGCGTTGATGAACCTCCCTTTCGGCGGTGGAAAAGCAGCGATCGTTGCAGATAGCCAGCTACCCCCTGAGGCAAAGGAGGTCTTGGTGAGGGGATTTGCCCACGAGATCCGATACGAACTCGTATCTGGCAACTATGTCCCTGCCCCCGACCTAGGGACTAGCCCCCGGGAGATGGCAGTGATTTTCGGGGAGACCCACATCAGGGAATCGGTGACTGGCAAGCCGGTTGGTATCGGTGGCTTGCCGGGGAGGGAGGAGGCAACCGGCTATGGTGTTGCGGTCGTCGCCGAACGTGCCGCACGCAAGTTCTTGGGCAGGGAAATCTCCGATGTTACTGTTGGAGTGCAGGGATTCGGAAACGTGGGCTCCTGGGCATGCACTTTTCTGGCCGAAAGGGAGGCAAAAATCCTCGCTGTCACAGATAGGGGCGGAGGGACGATGCGTCGAGAAGGTATCGATATGGAGGAGCTCAAAAAATACGAAAAGGAGCATGGTAGCGTAGATGGTTACAGTGGGAAGCACCTGAGCAACCAGGAACTGCTCGGACTAGATGTGGACCTCCTAATTCCCGCGGCGATCGGCGGGGTGATAACAAAGGAGAACGCAGGAAACATCAAGGCCAAGCTCATCATCGAGGGTGCCAATGCCCCTGCCACAAGGGAGGCCGATGAAATCCTTGCACAAAAAGGCGTAACATTGGTACCTGACATCCTCGCCAACGCCGGCGGGGTAGTCGCCAGCTATGACGAGTGGCGAAAGGGGAAGTCTGGGACCAGGACGAAACGGGAGGAAACTTACGCGACGATAAAAGAAACGCTCCTCGATGTATTTGAGGAGGTCTTGAAATACTCATCCAAGGAGAAAATATCGCTCAGGAAAGCCTCTTTGGCTCTGGCAGCGACTCGCCTGCTTGACACGATGGAAGGAAGGGGATGGGTCTAATTGCGTGTTACTAAACACCTTAAATCAATGTGCGAGTGAAATATGTGAGTGAAATACAGTAGAGCTGTAGAGAGGAGATAAATGCGCCCGAAGGAAGCACACGATCGGACATTGGGACTGTTACAAAAGCATCACGAGTGGTTCAAGACAGTTTTACCGCTGATAGCTAGCGAGAACGTCCCATCCCCGGCGGTTCGGGAGGCGCTCACTACAGATTTCGGGAATAGATACGCTGAAGGCTGGCCGGGGGAGCGGGTCTACGCCGGGTGCATTTTTATCGACCAGGTTGAGCTGCTCGCCATGGAGCTAGCCCGTAAACTCTTCAAAGCCGAGCACGCGAATGTGCAGCCGGTTTCAGGGCTCACTGCAAACCTCGCGACCTACACGGCCCTCACGGAGCCCGGGGATACCATGATGTGCCTCTCGATCGCTTCGGGTGGCCATATCAGCATGGGGAAGAAAAAGTTCGGTGGGACGGCCGGGGCAGTCCATGGGTTGGAGATAGAATACCTCCCCCTCGACGAAAAGCGCATGAATATAGATGTGGACGCTGCGACGAAGAAGATTGCCGAGGTCAAGCCCAAGCTCCTAACCTTTGGGGGAAGTGTTTTCCTCTTCCCACACCCCGTCAAAGAGCTGAGCAAGGTAGCGCGTGAACATGGAGCGCGCATTTTGTATGATGCCGCCCATGTCGCGGGGTTGATCGCGGGTGGGCAGTTCCAGGATCCCCTACGTGAGGGGGCAGAGGTCATGACTTGCAGCACCCACAAAACCCTCCCGGGGCCCCAGCACGGCATGATTTTGTGCACGAAGGAGCTGGCGGAGCCCATAAACAAAGCCGTGTTTCCGGGAGTCGTGAGCAACCACCACCTGCATGCGGTCGCTGGTGTAGCCATAGTGCTTGCAGAGATGTTAGAGTTCGGGAAGGAGTACACCGCACAGATAGTGAAAAACGCGAAGGCCATAGGAAAGGCACTTTATGACCGGGGACTGGCGGTCCTGTGCCCGGATTTGGGCTTCACGGCCTCGCACACGATCGTCGTCGACATCACCAAGTACGGGGACGGGGGGGCTTTGGAACAGCGACTCGAGAAGGCCAACATCGTGCTAAACCGCAACCTGCTACCCTGGGACATCCGCGAGGGGCGACACTATAAAAATCCAGGCGGGATAAGGCTGGGGACCTCCGAGGTGACGCGGCTCGGCATGAAGGAGCGCGAGATGGAGGAGATAGCGGAGTTCATCAAGCGAGTGATTATCGATGGAGAGGAGACCGAGCGCGTCGCAGCCGATGTGGTCAAGTTCAGGCGCGATTATCAGCGGGTTCATTACTGCTTTGAGTCGGCTATTGAAGCCTATGAATACGTGAAAATACCCTAGTCACAAAAAGTCTCCCCCAATTTAAAATTGGAACTTGACCCAGAACTCGAAGCTTTTAGACCTATGTTTCCACTGTTTTCGACTGTTTCCACTCGAACTCGGAAAATATAATGACGTTTTGAAGAAAATCTGCCTTTTTCGAGCTATTTTGAAAATAAACTGTGTAAACCCTGGAATTTGAGATTGGGAATACTTTCGGTGACCTCTCCCCCAAAATGACTTTAAAAAATCTCCTTTTAGGTTTTATTGGGGGAACAAAAGTGCATATTCGAATAAAAGCACCAAATTCACCGTTTTGCGCCAGTTCGTCCAGTTTTCTGGAGGTGAAAAATTGTGACATAGATAGTTTTAGGATGTGCGCAAAAGTTTCTCAGACTTTAAGCTCGAAGTTCAAAATTTTCACCACACTCCCTAAATACGTTTTACGGCCTCTTTATTTCACCGCTGTCGGTTGGGGTGAGAAATTTTGGAGCCTAAGGCTAAAGAGAGGCTAGAGGAGTTCCTGCACCGCAGGGAGATCCTTAAGGAGCTGCGCAAGATAGCGAGGGAGGGGCAGAAATCGCTCGTCATTGCGTTCGACCGGCTCCTAGAGTTTGACATGGAGCTCGCAAAAAGCTTGCTCGATAATCCAATCAATTTCCTAGACACGGCAGACGAAATTTTGGGAGGGATAACGAAGCTTCCCGGAATGCGCTTGCGAGTGATGGGCCTCGATAAGTCCGTAGAAATCCGCAAGATTCGCGCTGGGCACGTGGGCAATTTCATCCAGGTCGAGGGGATCCTGACGCGGGCTGGCGAGGTGAAACCTGAGGCGACGGAGGCTGTATTCAAATGCAGGCGTTGTGGTGAGGAAAATAGGATACTTCAGGTTGGTGAGTTCTTCAGGGAGCCTCTTGTGTGCGAAAATCCCAACTGCGGCAAGAAGGGTCCGTTCGACCTCGTGATAGAGAACTCCGAGTTCCGCGACTGGCAGAGCCTGTGCATACAGGAGCCCCCCGAGAAGCTGCGCGGCGGCCGGATGCCCCGAAGGTTGGATGGTATAGTCAGGGATGATTTTGTCGACAAGGCGGTGCCGGGGAACCATGTGATGTTGACGGGCGTGCTGCGCGTCTTTCAGGAGGGCAGGCACCAGGAGCGCAAGAAGACGTTTCGGAAGATATTGTTCATCAGCCATATCGAAGTCCTGCAGAAGGGTGTCGAGGAGGCCGAGCTGACCCCAGAGGACAAGGCCCAAATTAAGGAGCTTGCGAAGGACCCTTGGATCAGAAACAAGATCATCCAGTCAATTGCGCCGAGCATCTATGGGCATGACGCGATCAAGGAGGCGGTTGCGCTACAGCTATTCGGCTGCGAGGCAATCGATTTGCAAGATGGAACGAGAATTCGAGGCGATACCCATGTTCTCCTCACAGGTGACCCGGGTGTTGCGAAGAGCCAAATCCTGAAATGGGCCGCGAACGTTGCCCCTCGCGGTCTTTACACCTCCGGTATGAAGGCCACGGGTGCCGGCCTTACGGCTGCAGCAGTCCGCGATGAGATAAGTGGTGGGTGGACCCTCGAGGCTGGGGCCCTTGTGATAGCAGACGGCGGTTTGGCCAGCATCGACGAGTTCGAGAAAATGAGATCAGAGGATTCGAACGCAATTTTAGAATCGTTGGAGCAGCAGACAATCAGCGTGGCTAAGGCGGGCATCGTCGCAACTCTCAACACTCGCACCGCTGTGCTCGCGGCAGCCAACCCAAAATACGGCAGATTTGAGAAGAACATCACAATCGCACAGCAAGTCCCCCTAGACCCCGTGATCCTCTCGAGATTCGACTTGATTTTTATCATGCGCGACGAACCGCGCGCCGACCAAGATCGGACCATAGCCCACCACATTCTAGAACTGCACAGTGCCCACACGAAGGTGATTAAACCGCCATTCGGCTTGGATTTCCTGCGTAAAATCATCATCTACGCGCGCCAGAACCTCAATCCGAAATTTGATGACAAGGAGGCCATGAAGACAATTGAAGATTTCTTCGTTGATTGGAGGAGGGTGGCCGAGCGAGACGAGTCACCGCTCCCGATCACGGTGAGGCAGCTTGAGGCCATCGTGCGGCTGTCGAAGGCGAACGCCCGAATGAGGCTGAGCGATCACGTGACTATTGAGGATGCAAATCGAGCAATCAATCTCATCAAGCGCTCCTTGCAGGAGGCTGGAATCGACACCGAGACGGGAAAACTGGATATCGACGTGCTCATGACGGGCAAGCCCAAATCCCAGCGCGATAACATCCGCCACGTGCTGGAGATAATTGAGCGGCTCGAGGGAGAGTACGGCGGGGCGGCGCCGGTCGGGGAGATTAAGCGCATCGCCGAGTCGGAGGGCATCAGACAAAAGTTCGTGGAAGACCTGATTGACCAAGAGAAAATGAGGGGGCACCTGTACGAGCCGAAGCCGGGTATGGTCGCACGGGCGGTGAAATAGATGAAACGCGTTCGAATCCTTAAGGATCTACCAGCGATGAAGTTGGTGGGCAGGCAGCTGGGCCCGCTGGCGGAGGGGGAGGAAACGGAGCTTGAGGCGTGGGAGGCTGCAGTCCTCGAGCGTCACGGGTTCGCGGAGCCCCTCCATAAACTCACGCTAGTGGAACTCCGGAAGCTCCTCTTGGCGGAGGAGCGAGAATTTGAGCTCACGCCCCTTCCAGATGATTTCCATTCATCAATCGCTCAAGAGGTAGCATTTGCACGGGCGGCTGGAGAGCATGAAAAAGCCGAGGAGATTCGGACCCAAGTCTCAACCCTGATGGAGGTCAGGATTCCAAAGCTAGTTCGTTTTGCGCTTTCCCCAGAGGGGGCTGGTCCCCTACCGCCCCAAGAGCGGTTCCTGATCAATCGCTTGGCCGCGACACTCGACATGTGGAGCAAGCGGTTGAATGAGTCCCTTGAGAAGGCAGGAGAGGAGGTAGGTAAAAATGAGGAGTTCGGAAGGCCTGTTTGACATGCTGTTGGAGACGAGGCCAATATTCAAAAACCGGGAGTATCTGCGACCGAGCTACACACCCGAGGAACTACCACACAGGGGTGAGCAGATTCATCAGCTCGCGCGGATACTTGTGGCCCCCCTAAGAGGTGAGACGCCGTC
>Ga0209991_10000399_pt1 | contig 19440 bp, 19 predicted proteins | sample ChitaG_FD_183167 | JGI IMG/M metagenome (GOLD analysis project Ga0209991, IMG submission 183167) | Deep subsurface microbial communities from South Pacific Ocean to uncover new lineages of life (NeLLi) - Chile_00310 metaG (SPAdes)... | ecosystem: Environmental > Aquatic > Marine > Oceanic >... | reverse complement strand
CTCCTCACAGTCAATAGAACTTCTTCTTTAAATTTTAGGTCTCTTAAGAATATAAAAATTTCTTTTCCGATTATCTCTTTTAATGAGTCTGAAATCAATAATTTTGTACTTCCTCTTGAAGAGAGTCTTGAAAACCTGTCTTGTGTTCACCCTCCATTCAAGCGGGATGTTCCTGGTCCTGCTCTCAGAGACATCTGTCTCTATGAGCATCCTGTTAAAATCAACAGGAATCTCGACCAGCAGGAACTCATTGTCTAAATGAATATTTAAATCTTTGACCACTTCAAGCTCAACTGGTCCTTTCCGGCCTTTGACAGTCTCGGCGCATGCTCTTACAGCTAGATACCCTGAGTCAATCAAAGACTCCAAATCATACTCAGGCCTTTGAATTCCTTTTTTCAAATCCCAGCAAACAAAAAACCTGTCGAAGGGCACATCTTCTCTGTTCAACAGTCTCCCAAAATCCCCGTAATAATCCTCCCTGTATTCAACCACATCCATCCCGAAGTGATGAATATTCCTGTAAGCATTGATTCCTGTTAAAGGGTCGTAAGTGCAGGTCATAGTATAAATCCCGAATATCTCCATCAATATCTCTCTCTGGAACTCCTTTATCAAGATCCCGAGGCCCAAGCCCTGAAAACCCTGCCTTACACATGTGTACTGAGAATAAAATTGGAGATTGTCAAGTTCTCTAAATGCAATTTCTTTATCCTTGATTCCGACAAACCCGTAAGAAAATCCGACAAGATGTTCTTTATCCTGCTTAAAACTTCCTTTTTTCTCTTCAGTATAAACGCCGATAAAAAGACTGCTTCCATCATGAAGAAAATTCTCGCACATCATGTTTCGCGTGCCAGATAGATTATCCTTCGGATCCCCCCAAATCTCATTCCTCAGCTCTTCATACTTCATGTAATCGCGGGGATCGTCTGATGTTTCCACTTTTAATAAAAATTTCCTGCCCTTGATCTCATTAACCTTTTCTAATTCTTTCATTTCTGATGAAGTTAGCTTAAGAAAATCCTGATTAATAGTAAGACGATTTTACCGAAATGCTCTTTCCATTGCAAATAAAACAAAGGCGACCTGGTGTCAGGAGGAGAGGCAAATGAGGAAGCATCTCCAAATCCATGATAACTAATTGCTATATTCGAGGCATAGGTTTTGGGGAATAGCTGCAGCGACTATTAAAGAAAGGCTCAGGCTATATGGTTCCAAAACACGTTGCTTTTGCCCCAGCGAGTCAAAATCAACTCGGTTCAAGGCCTCGCTCTCCTCTCCTCCGGAGAGGAACCGTGCCCGCTAAGCCTTTCTCACGGTTTTTTCACCATACAAGCTTCGCCAAGCGAGAGTGAGAAGAGCGAATGGAGAATGGCGTTAAAAATCTGATTGGGAGCCAGGCTATTCCCCAAAACCTTCTCTAATAACGGAAATGGAAATGCTTACTGTAAATGAAAATTATTTGAATTCATCTCTTTTTTAGTATATTGTAATTATCTTTACTGCTGGAAAGCCAAAACAAAAATATCACTCGCCTTTAAGGAGTCATACAATGAAAGCCTTCAATAAAGCCATATTTTTGGTTTTACTTCTCCTTGTTCCTTTTCTTCTCCAGGGAACAGAATTTCAGGTCAAAATCATAAAAAGTGTGGACGATTTACCCGAGAAATTCTGCAGCAACTGGGAAAGCGGGGATTTTCTTATTTCCGACGGAAAAAACCTGGCCCTGATCGGCGGAGTCAAGAGGACTTTTAAAACCATTACTAACTATCCCAGCGCCAATGCCATGGGGAGTATAGTCAGTTTTGTTCCCGCGGGAAAAAATTTATTGAGCAACCTGAATATCGGGTCACCTGTCATCAGGATAAAGAACAAAAGAAAATATTTAACTTATTCCTCTGTAAATCCCTTAAAAGGAGAGACTCCGCAAGGGGCTCTTGCTTTTGAAGCCACTGCTTTATATACAGGGAAAAAAGGGGAAAAAGCCCGGGTCAAAACTCTCTATCATTTTTTCCCTCATGAAGGAAGAATCGATATCACTTCGACCCTGACCAACACAGGAAAAAAGGAATTCAAAGAGCTGGACTATTATCTCTATTTCAATGCATTCCACAGTTACTACTTCAGCCCGTTTCACAGCAAAAAGCACCCTGATCTGAACTTCAGGGTCTACCAGAAAAAAGGCCATTATTTAGCCTGGCTTAATCTGAATCCCTTCCAAGATGTAAAAGAATCTCTGCCGGGAAAGTTAGCTCCCAGGAAAGATTTTGAAATTCGCTATATTCTACTCGTAGACACTCAAAGCGATAAGCTGCTCCAGAAAATCTATCACATTTTTAAAATCGAGCCAGAAGAAGCAAGCATTCACTTTAAAGACTTCAATGGAGGTTTGATGGAGGTCATTGTCAGAGACGCTTTTTCCTCTTCCGTTTTTTTCCGTTCCTTTCTGGAAAATCCCTTTTTCCTTAAAATCCCTCTCCCGAAAGGCACTTATAAGATAAGAGCAAATTTCTTCCCGGCCATAAGCGAAAAACTCCTGGCTGTTGGAACAGAAGAAGAAAGCATGTGCGTGCTTCAAGACTCTCTTTACGGGAAGGTGAAAGTGGAAATTCAAAACAGCAAGGGAGAATTTGTCCCTGGCAAGGTCACTTTTATCGGCCTTGCTCCTACTAAAACTCCCTATTTTGAACCTGAAAACCCTGTAAAAAGCGGAAGAGCATGGGAATCTTTCAAAAATTCCTGTTTTCCTCAAGAAGAAGGGCTTGAGGTGAAAATGCCCGTGGGAACCTACCTCGTCTATGCTTCGAGAGGGCCAGAATATTCAATGGATAAAAAAATTATTGAAGTACTGAAAGATAAACTACAGGAATTGACTTTCCGTATAGATAAAGTTTTGGAAACTCCAAATCTTATCTCAGTCGATCCTCACATGCATACCCTGAAATCAGATGGAAGGATGCGAATCCCCGAAAGGCTAAAATCAGTCGTAGCCGAAGGAGTCGATGTGGCTATGGCGACTGACCATAACTACATCACGGATTATTATCCAGCTCTAAAAAAACTTGGCTTAAATAAATACCTGGCGGTAATAATCGGGAATGAAGTGACCACCTCCGGTTTAATCCACTATAACACTTTTCCACTAAAACAAAGGCCCAAGGAGGAAAATAACGGTGCAATTAATCCTGTCTCTGAGGAGGCAACTCCCCTATTTGAAGCCAGCCGGAAAAAAGACCCTGAGGCCATCCTTCAAGTGAACCACCCAAGGTCAGGGACTATAGGTTATTTCAACAATTACCTCCTTGACCTTGAATCTGCAGCCTTTGCTCGAGAGAATTTTGATACATCTTTTGATGTGCTGGAAATAATGAACGGACCCTATTTTTATTCCTCCAATTCCGTTGCTGTCGAGGACTGGCTTCATCTCCTGAACCGGGGTTACTACTTCCCTCTCATGGGCTCTTCAGATGCACATTCTATAGACAGAGGAGAACCCGGTTACTCGCGGACTTATGTTATCTACAATGGAGAAGAGAACGATAACCTGAACTGGACTGACCTTGCTCGTTCCATAAAGAAAGGACACTCCTTTACAAGCAACGGTCCCATAGTGGAGTTTAAAGTCAACGGCAAATACATATCAGGGGATTCTTTTACATCCTCTAACGGGAAAATTGAAATCTGGATAAAAGTTCAGAGCGCCCCCTGGATTGCAGTGGACGAAGTGAGATTAATCGTGAATGGAGAAAGAGAAATTATCTTTCCGGTTAAAACCGCAAAGGAGTTCATTCAGAAATTCACATACCGCTTCGGTTTGACGCTGAAAGAGGACTCTTACATCGCTGTTGAAGCCCTGGGCAAGAAGTCTCTCTATCCAGTCTTGCAGCGATCATCCTGGAGCGGTCTGATACAGAATGCCGCCCTCCCTTATGCTCTAACCAACCCGGTTTTTATTGATGTGGACGGCAACGGCAAGTTTGACCCTCCCTTCCCTGAGAAAATCAAGCTGCTCCCCAATATCCCAGAGCCAAAAGAACTGATACAACGCTACTGAACTGAAACCGTCCTTAATGAATTCTTCAGCCCCTTCCCCAGCAAAAACCAAAAAAACACCTTCTAAAATCAGAATATTAATATTTATTTTCCAAATCGCCCTGGTCATGGCTCTCCTTGTGCTGTGGCTTTGTTCCAAATCTATCCAGGAGAGTAAAAGTTTATGGGTTCTCTTCTTTTACAGTCTTCCTTCTGAATTTTTAATTGCTATCGCTCCCCACGAACCCGTTCTTGTTTATTTTGGCAAATTCTACCCCCCTTTAACTGTTGCTTTGGTAGCTATAGCCGGCACACTAATAGCTGAAACTCTCAATTATTCTGTTTTTAAATTTGTGACTGACACTGGCACTTTTAATAAAATCCGCAACAGGAAAACCGTCACCAAAATCGTAGAGCTGTTTAACAAAGCCCCTTTTATTGCCTTAATAGTGGCAGGCTTTACACCCGTGCCATTCTATCCTTTCCGTTTTTTAGCCGTTTTGGCACATGTTCCCTTAACAAAATACATCCTTGCTATTTTCCTCGCCAGAACTCCCCGGTTTTATCTTCTCGCCCTTATAGGTTATGTGATTAAAATTCCCGACTATTTATTGCTCTTGTTATTTATTGTTCTGGCCGTCACACCCTATGTTCCTTTCTTGAGAAAGTTATTGAAAAATAGAAAAAAAGCCAAATCTATTACTTAACATACGGACGGAAAATCAAAAAAGTAAGGCTAAAAAAAGCTTTTTTCGGCCGAAAGGTTACGCAGCTTGATTCCTATCATGGAAAACGGGATGCCCACCATACTTTATTTCATTTATCAATTTTGATAGAATCGACATCCATGAAAGAGACGGCTGTTTTATTAAATCCCTCTTCAGGAAGTGGGAGATCTTTACAGAAAAAGAGTAAAATAGAAAAGTATTTTAAAAATAATAACATTAAATATGACTTATTTATTTCTAAAAGTGAAAGTCACCTTAGGGAATTGGCTCAGGAAACAGCTAAAAAATATCCGATTATTATTGGAGTAGGGGGAGATACTACTTTTAATATTATTGTTAAAGAAATTTTAGGACATGGAGAAAGAAACACTTTTGGAATGATTGGAACAGGTTCTACCAATGATTTTGTCCGAGGACTGGGAATTTCAAAATTAGAATCTGCCTGTGAAGCCATTAAAAGAGGAGAAGTAAAAAAAATTGATGTTGGACAACTAAAATCACTTGGAATTTCGGAACCATATTATTTTCTTGCCGCGTTAAGTCTTGGACTAGGAGCTACAGTCCCACAATATGTTAATTGTTACAATAGAAATCATAAAATTGTATTGAAAACCAGACTGCTGAGGCAAATAATTCCTGGAGTATTGGGAATTTACGATTCTTTTTCAAAAAAGAAGCTGCCCATAAAATTGTCAATTGAGTATAATCAAATAAAAAAGGAACATAATGTTTCCCTTCTCGCTTTTTTAAATACTCCCTATGTTGCTAATGGGTTAAATTTAACGCCTGAAGCATCCCCTTTTGATGGAAAAGTTGATGGATTTATCCTCAAAACATCTTCATTTTTTAGTAGTTTTTTAATTGGGCTCATGTCATATAAAGGAAAACATATAAAACGGAAAGAAGTTGAACTGATTCGGACAGAATCAATTAAAGTACGCCCTGAACATCCAATAGACATTCAAATTGACGGCATTATCATATCCGACATCAAGGAATTCGAAGTATCAATAGTCCCAAAAGCATTAAATATATTGTTATAATTTTTAATTCTCTTTCAAAAACCATGGTCAGATTACAGGCGTAACGCAACTCCAATAAGTGTTTCCTTTCTTTTTATTTTTTATCTTTTTTCCTCTCGTTTCCCCAGAGTTTTTGCTTGCCATGAGCTTTCCGCCAGGCATCCCGCCACCTGTGAATTTCCACAGGCCCAACAGCAGGCATATTCTGCCGTTTTTCCTTCGGTCTCAGCTCAGGAAAAGGCTTGTGGGGCTCTTTCTGATACCAGTAAGCCACTGTAACCAGATCGAGAGTCAAACAATTGTTGTGACCGTGTTCGATAGTAGCTTTTAAGGATTTCTCAAAAGCAACGGGGGATTCGAGAAAAAAGCGGTAACAGTGCGTTCTCCCCAACCAGCCAATATTGTCATTAACACGGGCATATCCAAAATATGGATGCATATATATTTCTTTAGGACACCAGGAAGAATTGAAAAAATCCTCTGTGCCTGTCCCGTGAAGCGAAGGCGGCCACTTCTCTCCATCAATGAAAAACATGTCATCCCCCTCTCCATACCAGATGGGCGAAGGGCTGTCCACGTAATAATTGACTCCCACAAAATGGCCCTTGCCTCTGATGTCACACATAACATAATTTCTTGCGCCATCGGTATTGGCCTTTTGAGGGCCCAAAACACTCCATTCATTCTCACCTTCTGGCAATGGCTCTGTCAGCTCCCTGTTCCAGAAAGCATGAAACCTGCCAAGGTCAGGGCTTATGGAATCGTGCTTTTCATAATCGATGTAATAGTAGAATGCATCAATCCGTTCTTCTGACTGGTTTTCCACAGTGATCAGGGCTCCATCGCTGAATGGCATCGGAAAATAACAGTTCAAAGCATTTCCTTCTTTTGGAGCGACCGCTAAAGGGAGAGTTATAAGCGGATATTTCTCGCCCCATCCCTGTCCAAAGAAATCCCCTATCGGACATTCAACACTGGGATTCTCCTCATTATCCCAGTACATCCGAAGCACTGCATTTCGCCGCAACATAGGATCTTTGCAGGAAATTGTGACCCAGATGTGTTTGATGATTCCCGCTCCTTCGATACGAGCAAGTTCTGCGCTCTCTCCGGGTTTAATCACCAAACGGTCCGCATTTTTCCCGCTTCTATCATAGCTCGAGATCCGCTTCGATTGATAATCCTTTAAAGCGGCGATTTTGTCCAATAGAGAGGTTGAGTGAGTCTTCTCCTTGGAAAACAAAATAGCTGTTGCAGCCAACGTAAAGATAACAATAAAAAAAACTATTCTTTTAGAGTTCATTATTCCTCCTTACAGTTAACCTGAATTATTCATAAAAACTGCCAACATCTTCCGTGAATAATCCAGGTAAATTATCTTAATACATTAATACTAAAAAAATCTGGCTCGGTCTATAAAAAAAGGCAAAAAAATGTTAAGCTTAAAAAAGTTGTGGCAAAAAAGATACAACTTACTGTCCTCCTTTTTCTTCTGGCAGGACATCCTTCTTTCCTTCTGGCTGACCTTGAGACCTTCGGTTATTATGAAAACCGATTTTTTGTTTTAAGCAGCGGGTCGCCATAGGAGTTTCTTGTCTCCGGACTCCTATGACGAATTTCTTCTCTCAATGATTTCGACTCAAAAATGGCTCGAAAAAAAGAAATGACAAGATTTATATCACCCTCACTGACCGGAATCAATAAAACTCATTGAGATTATCACCTGAGCAATATGGTATAATTTCCAAGGACTTGAATCCAAGAGCCTGGAGGAGAAATGAAAAAAATCCTGCTTTCAATCATTTCCATTTCTTTGGTGTTATCCGGATGCGCACCTCATTTCCACCTCGATTTTTTAGGTAAAGAGAAACTTCAAGAAGTCGTGCTTGTCAAAAGTCCGGTAAAAGAAAAAATCCTTATCCTTGATGTCTCGGGGCTTATCAGTTCAACCCTCAATCCTGGCATATTCGCAAGGGAAGGAGATATCCTCTCGCGTGTATACTACAGACTGGAGAAGGCTTCTGAGGATAAAAGGGTAAAGGCTGTAATTATTCGCCTGGATACTCCAGGAGGAGAAGTCACGGCCAGCGATATTATTTATAACGAAATTCTAAAATTCAAAGAAAAAACTGGAATCCCGGTGGTAGGATTGATGATGGGACTGGCTGCTTCTGGAGGGTATTATATCGCCTCAGCCTGCGACCACATCATTGCTCATCCTTCTACAATTACTGGAAGCATCGGCGTTATCTCAATCTTTCCCAATCTTCAGGAGCTTTTTAAAAAAATCGGGATAAAAGTGAATATAATTAAATCGGGAGAGATGAAAGATTCAGGAAGCACCTTTAGAGATCTCACTGAGGAAGAGAAAAAAATTTTTCAAGATATCGTCGATGAACTTTACATGAGGTTTCTGGATGTGGTCTATCAAAAGAGAAAAGATTCACTTTCCTTCGAAGAACTCAAAAAAATAGCTGATGGCCGGATTTACACAGCCCGTCAAGCCTATGACCTCAAGCTGATAGATGAAATTGGCTATTTTGATTCAGCGCTGAAGAAAGTTCTCTCTCTTGCTTCCCTGAAAGAAGCAAATGTCATCGCCTATACTTATTATCCTACGAGAAAAACAAATATTTACGCCATAAACTTGGAGAGGCCCACCTTCTTTGAGAGTAAAAGCTTTGAAGATATACTCCGCTCTTTAAAAAGCGGCTTTTATTATTTATGGCTGCCCCAGCTTTCAAGATAAAACAGTTAACTATTCTTTTTTGTCCTTATTTCAAAACCGGTGGGTTTGATGAATCAAGCCCTTACAGAATATGAATAAATGGTAAAGGCATTAAACTATCAAATACCCTTTGAAAGAATCTAATATGTTACCGAATTAGTGAGCATGTACACCTGTCCCATTTTTGTTATTTGCCAATCTTGGCTTTAACTTCAAAAGCCGGGGGCTTTAAAATATGCGCCCTCACAGCACAGCTTTCCACAGCCTTGATCGCGGCTTTTTTATATTTCTCAGGAAACTCTGGAGGAAGCTGAATATCGATTGAAATTTTTTCAATCATCTTGGTCTCTGTATTCTTTTCTGTCTTCATAACAACAGCCATTTTTTCAGCAGGTATTCCCCGCTTCCGGCAAAAAGCAGCGACATATAAACCACTACAGGTAGCAATAGAGGCTAAAAACAAGTCAAAGGGAGCTGGTGCTGAGCCGTCACCCCCTGCGTATACAGGCTGATCGGTCTTTATAACAAAATCCTTGTACTCCGCATCCACTCTCATTCCACCCGGGAAGGAAACTTTTATTTCTCGGTCCATATTTTTCCTCCTTTCTGTTTTAACTAAAAAATATTTTACTCCTATCCAAATTCTTTAAGTAATATATTACTAAACAGTGATTAAATTTGAATAGTCCATAATTTATAACAATAAAAAAACAAAAGATTGCCACGTCGCCTCGCTTACAGCATCTGCTTTGTTGAAGCGCATTCGCGGTGGACGACCACAGCTTCATGCGCTACGTCGCGTTTCAGCTCCAATCTCAACTCGTTAATAATCCAAGCTGGTCACTATTTTAATGATTTGGAAAAAAGAGCAAGCAATAACTTCCTATCCTTTGAGGTCAAAGCGAATCTCCCAAAAAGGTCATAAATCATCTCTGTCATATGGCGCTTGTTTGCCTCATGAATAAACCTTCTTTTCTCCAGCTTATCAAGAATAAGACAGATGCATTCCTCCTGTTTTTTCCGGGATAGAGGCTTTTCACGGATAATCTCATCTTCTCTTCGGTCATCATAGGCATATATGTTGAACAGGGTCAGGAGCACAGCCGAAGCAAGATTATAAGAAGGCTGTCTCACCGCCTGAGGAATCATAAATCGGAAATTTGAATGGTGTAGCTCCCTTGAGGTCAGGCCTGTTCTTTCATTTCCAAAGAGAAGTCCGATCTTTGTGGAGCGAGGAAACCGAAACATTTCTTTTACAGCGTCTTTTAAAGAAAAGGCGGGAAAATTTTTTCTTTTCTTTGAAGTGGCAGCAAAAACAAGGTCAAGGTCTTGCGTGGCTTCAACTGTATCCGGATAAAAATGAGCTCTGTCCAGTATATCCAGGGCATGAACTGCTGTTATACGCGATTTCTGGCCAAAACTCGAAACATGAACAAGCCTCAGTTCCTCAAATCCAGTATTCTTCATGTTTCGGGCAACGAGGCCTATGTTTTCTGGATTTTTAGGCCGGACCAGGATGACTGTAAATTTTCCATTGAGGACAACTCTTTTTGGGAGGTTTGATACGATCATTTTGTTCATTATAAACAAGACCAAAGGGAAAGGCGAGACAGATATCCGCAAGAGATAAAGGCTTTCTTTTTAGAGACCTATAAAATTTTCGCCACAAGGCCTCCCAGCAAGGCCCAGTATATCGTGGAAATATAGGGGTTTCTGCTTATAATACAGGCTCCACTAACACAGCCGATAAAACGATAATATAGAAAACCAATTACGCCGCCAACAAGAACTCCGATTAAAATTTTAATCATTTTTTCCCTTCCTGTTTTTTCATGGAAACTCCTGTTGAACTTGAGCCACAAGCTGAGGGATTTTAATACCAGAAAGTCAAATCAATGTCAAAATATTAAACGTAAATCTCGTTCTCTCAATACTTCCCTGTACTTCCAAAACCTTTCTCGCCCCGCGACGTCTCCTCCAGGTCTTCTGTCTCAATGACCTCCAACTCGACAACAGGCTGGATTAAGAGCTGAGCAATCTTCATTCCTTTTTCAATGACAAAGGGTTCATCTCCAAGATTCACCATAACCACCCGGACCTCGCCTCTGTATCCTGAGTCAATAACACCTGCCAGCCTGTGAACTCCCTTCAGGGAAATACCGCTCTTATCCCAGATCAGCCCTACATGCCCCTCTGGAACAGCCACTTTGATCCCTGTGGGAATAGGCTTGACCTTTCCTGTTCCCAACACATAATCAATCGATGAGAAAACGTCCAAACCCGCATCTCCTTTATGCTGATACAGAGGGAGTTTGGCATTTTCATGAATTCTTTTAACTTTTAGTTTCATGATTCAAACACCTTCGATTTTGACTTCTGAAAAATAAGGTTCTGCAATCTTGGCAAATTCCTGGATTACTTCCCTGGTGTAAGGTTTTTTTTTGAGATACTCGCTGTCAATGGGCTTCACAGGTACAAATTGTTGTAGCTGGTAAACTTTCGCACCGTTGAGCATCTGACCGATTTTTTTAATGTCTTCTGACCCTATGAGATCAGGCACTACTGTAGTTCGGAAGACATATTCAAGGCCAGAATTCTTAACAATGTCAATGCTCCTCGCTATATCTTTTTCCTTTACTTTTGATCCTGTAACCTCTTGATACCGCTCTAATGGGGCTTTCACATCCATGGCGATATAATCTACGAGTTCCTTCTTAAGGAGTTCCTCAAGCCTGGAAGGAAAGGAACCATTACTGTCTATCTTCACTAAGAGGTTCCGCTCTTTTATAAGAACAAGGAGCACTTCTAAATCATCATGAATCAGGGGTTCCCCGCCAGAAATGCAGATGCCCTCAAGCCAGCCTTTTCTCGAATCAAGATAGCTGATGAAATAATCCATGGGATAGGTCGGGAGAGCTTGAGCCCTGAGGACTAAATCCGAATTGTGGCAAAAAGGACATCTAAAGTTGCATCCGCCTAAAAAAACGGTCGAGGAAATAAACCCAACGAAATCTTTTGGGGCAAATTTTTCTATTCCTTTGATCTCAACCAATCCTCCAACTCCTTGCGGCCATTTATCACAGCAGCAACTTCTCCCTCCTTCTGAAGCACCAGGGTGGGAATGATAATTGCTCCCTTATCATCGCGCTTGAGAACGCTCAAAAAATCTCTAATCTTCAGCTTGCTTTCTTTTGAAACGAGGTTATATTCCTGCCCTTCAAAATCTATCTCTCCCAAGTATTCCTTAAGCTCCTCGCACTTCGAACAATTTGGATAGGAAAAAAGAAGATATTTCATCAGCGAGCTATTTCTGAGTAGGGAGTCCTTTCTCTGAATTCTTGTTGCTTGCCGTCGTTCCAGGTCCCAACAGGCCTCAGGTAACCCACAATCCTGGAATAAACTTCTGTTTTTTCGCCGCACTCCGGACATTCGGGAGACTTCCCCCTGATATAACCATGGTTCCTGCAGACACTAAAAGTGGGGGTGAGGCTGAAATAGGGAAGTTTTGTTTCAGCTATCTTCCTGACCAGCTTTTTACACGTTTCCCTGTCAATAGCTTCGGGGAGAAAGGCGTGAAATATGGTTCCCCCGGTATAAAGAGGCTGAATATCCTTTTGATGCTGTACAGCTTCAAAGATATCCCGTGTTGCGTCTACATTGAGCTGTGAGGAATTAGTGAGATAAGGATACTTCTCTGTCCCTGCGGTAATGATGTTGTGATATTTCTGCCTGTCAAGCCTTGCAAGACGGTATGAAGCGGATTCTGCCGGGGTTGCTTCTAAATTGTAAAGATTGCCTGTCTCCTCCTGAAATTGCTTGATCGTATCTCTCATGAAATTGAGGACTTCTATTGCAAATTCTTTTCCTTCCGAAGTTCCGATTCCTTTCCCAAGAAAATTCAGACATGCTTCATGCATCCCACAAATACCAATTGTGGAGAAATGATTTTCATAATGACCAAGGTAGACCAGAGTGTAGGGTACAAGTCCTCTGGCCAGCATGTTGTTGACAACTTCTCTTTTGGTTTCAAGGGACTCTTTAGCCAATACCATTACATTTTTCAAGTCAGTGAAGAACTCATCACGTGTGCCTGATTCATATCCAATTCTGTTGAGATTGATGGTTACGACCCCAATTGAACCCGTAGAATCTCCCGGTCCCCACATATTTCCAGGTCTTCTCAAGAGCTCCCGCTGGTCGAGGTTCAAGCGGCAGCACATAGCTCTTATGTCGCCTGGATCTATATCTGTGCCGATATAATTTTGAAAATAAGGGATTCCATACTTGGCTGTGACTTCAAAAAGAAGATTGGCATTGGGGGAATCCCAGTCAAAATCTTTGGTCAGATTATACGTGGGAATAGGAAAAGTAAAAACACGCCCCTTCAGGTCCCCTTCGTACATCAACTCCAGAAAAGCCTTATTGATCATGTCCATTTCTTTCTGGTAATCTCCGTAAGTCGAATCCTGTTCCTCCCCTCCAACAATAACAGGCTTATCTTTCATGTCCTCGGCAATCGTCCAATCAAAAGTAAGGTTAGAGAAAGGAGTCTGCCATCCCCATCGAGAGGGAACATTCAACCCAAAGATGAGTTTCTGAATATCCTGCTTGACTCTTTCATAGTCAAGTCTATCAGCTCTGACAAAAGGGGCTAAAAACGTGTCCACACTGGAAAAAGCCTGTGCACCTGCAAACTCTCCCTGCATTGTGCCGATAAAATTCACCATATGCAGGGTTGCTGTTTCAAGATGTTTGGCGGGAAAAGAGTGGACTTGATTGGGGACATGACCAAATCCCTTTTTCAGTAGATTCTCCATTGACCAGCCTGCACAGTAGCCCACAATAGGGTAAGAAAGGTCATGGATATGGAAATCTCCCTCCACGTGGCAATTCTTGACTTTTTCTGAATAAAGGTGGTTAAGGGCAAAGTTGGTAAGAACCTCACCTGAAACCCTTGCATTCAACCCCGAAAAACTTATCACACCTTCGTTGCTATTTTCTTTTATCTTCCAATCTACATCGTTTATGTAATCTTTAATCAGCCTCCCCAAATTAATACCTGTCTCTTTTGCTTCCCTGATTTTTTTATGCCTTTCCCGGTAGAGTATGTATGATTTGGCAATATCATGGTGTCCTTGCTTCATCAGGACCATCTCAACGATGTCCTGGATCTGTTCTACGGAGGGAATGGTGTAGCCGCCGAATTTGTCTTCCAGGAAGAAAGTCACAATATCCGAAACTGTCTTGGCTGCACTTCTATCTGTGAGCCCATGAGATTCCATGGCCTTATAAACGGCGTTTGTAATTTTATCCTGAACAAAGTCAGCGATATTGCCGTCCCTTTTCTTTATTCTCGATATCGCTATTAGCATCTGAGTCCTCCTTTCCCTATATATAAATAAAGAATAAATTGCTCATTTTGTCTCATTATCCAACTGAAAAATGCCTGAACTGGTACTCCTTAATCCCTTAAAAAAGGAATAACCATGGATGAAAAAAAATGCCATATGTTGTATACCCTGATGAAGAGGAACACAAAATATTGTATCTGCGCAAGAAAATTTATACCCAATTATCTGTTTTGTCAAGTGTTTTTTTAAAATATTTTTTCTTTCTTCTCAATTACACATTTTCTTGCGCCAGACTTCTGCCGAATATCTCTTTAAAAGAACATATAGAAGAGAGTGGTATGAATAGTTCATAGTATGCTAACCTAATATTCGAGGTGAAAAATGAGAATAATTGAAGTTAAAACTCAGGCTAAAGAAGAATTGGTGGATATAACAGCAAGAGTCAGGGAGGAAGTCTTCTCATCAGGGATTAAAGGCGGAATCTGCTATGTCTATATTCCCCATACAACCGCTGGAGTAACCATTAATGAGAATGCTGACCCCTCTGTTAAGGAAGACATCCTCATGACCCTGAGAAAAATCGTTCCGGATTCCCTTCCCTACAGACATTCTGAAGGGAACTCCCCTGCCCATGTTAAAGCAAGCCTTGTTGGTTCCTCAGTTAACATCATCATAGATAAAGGGCAGCCTTCTCTCGGAACTTGGCAGGGAATCTTCTTTTGCGAATTCGATGGTCCAAGAAGTCGACGGGCCTTTATAATAACTTCCTCATTTTAAAATCTATTTCTTAAAAGCAGTGTAATTTTAGGGGACTTGATTTATACTCAAGTCTCCCCTTTTGATTATTTCTTCTAAAATCGAGACAATATCCGGGGAAAGCAGAAATCCTCTAATTTTTCGGCTTAAATTATTTGATAAAACACGAGGCTTAATAGGGGAAACAAGCTCCTCGGCAAGCCTTTCCTTCTGAATCTCAAACTTAGCTTCCTCAAGATGCCTTGTTTTATCATATATGGCCTGAATTTGTCTTTTAATCTCTTCCTGTTAATTAGACAAAAAAAGAAAGAATTCTTTGTTCTGGATCCCCTGTTTAAAGAGAACTAGAAAGAAAGGTCCATTCCTTGAAGAATGGCTTCAAGGTCGGTCTGAGGCCCCATTTGTATTCCATTTATTCCTAATCTCTGTGCAACCTCAACATTCTCTTCTTTATCATCGATAAAAATGCATTCCTCAGCCTTAACCCCAGTCTTCTTCAAGGCTTCTCTGTAGATTTGAGGATGAGGTTTCATCGACCCAACCTCGTAAGAGAGAACATATTCATCAAAAATCATGATTTCGGGAAATTTCTTCTTCACAAAGCCGAAGCGCATGACATCTGTATTGGAAAGCAAAACAAGCCTGTAGTTTCCCTTCAATCTCTGCATTATTTCTAAGACAGGCGGGTTAAGAGAAAACACATCGTTATAGATAGAGTAGAAGTTATCATAGTCTATACTGGCTTGGAGTACCTTTGTGACCTGATTGTAAAACTCCTCCGGGGTTATTTTCCCTTCATCAAAAGACCGGACGATTTCTAAATGAGCAGAAGTCAATTCTGCGATCTCTTCTTTTGAAAAAGGACAGTAATTTGCAATCTTTTCAAAAAAAATATTATTGTCAAAAAAGATAATGACCCTGCCCAAATCTGATATCACACAACGAATCATGAAACTCACATCTTCCTTAAGAATGAAAGAAATATTTTATAACAGAAAAAAAGGAAGCAATATAAAGAAATCTGTCCATTCCTCAAGCCTGGGCAAGTTTGGTCGGGAGCTCAATCCCTGCTATCTCTTTCTTATCAGCAAATTTTAACAAGAGAGAAAAGACGAGCCCTACAAATCCCAGGGAAGCAAACATTATCATCGTATTTGTATAATTTCCTCCTGAAAGATCTGTTACTTTCCCGGCAAACCATGGAAAAATTGTTAATCCGATATTCTGGATAAGGGTCATCAAACCAAAAGCAGTTCCCAGACGCCTCTCCTCTATTATAATAGGGATTACTGGCCACAGAGCTGCTGGGACCAGAGAAAAAGACATTCCAATCATAATCATAGGTATAGCAGGATGAATATAGGTTAGCCCTAGGGCCAGATGAGCTGGGACAATCATCAGAGAGCCAATAATCATCATGGTTCCCCTTTTGCCTATCTTATCCACAAGAAGTCCAAGAAGAGGAGTGAAAATCATGGAGGCAAACACAACCAGAGAAGTGTAAAAGCCACCCAGAACTGCAGTAAAACCGAATTTTGCCTGGAGGAAGATTGTTGAAAAAGCGGTAAAGGGGAAAATAGCAGAGTAAAAAGTCATGCAGAGAAGGGAAATAAACCAGAAAGAAGGCTTAAATTTATAAATGTCTTGAAAAACAAATTTTTCTGCTTCATCCTTTTTTTTCTCTCCCAAAAAATACTTTTCTTTGGCCTTATCAATACCTGAATACGCCAGGAAGAGAGCGAAGCTTACAAACATGATTACTGCCGAAACCCAGATAGCCAGATGCCAGGAATCGCCCCACGCCTGTATCCTCGCTGCAGTATAAGAGCAGCAAAGGTCCCAAGCCTGGCTATGGTTATGAGTAATCCAAAGGCAAAAGCCAGTTCCTTTCCTTTAAACCATTTGGAGAGAATTTTATCCATAGTTATGATCAGAGATTCTGAACCAAGTCCATAGATAAGCCTTCCCAAAAGCATAATCATGAATGTGTAACCTGAAGCTGTTATAAACACACCAATGACACAAAGCGCCGCATATAAAGTCCCAGCCTTTCTTATACCAATTATATCCAGAAAAATGCCTCCAAGAAGGACCATGATGATGTTTGGCGCGGAGTATAAACTGAAGAGAAGCCCGTACTGAGCACGGCTTATATCCATATCCTTGATGATATAATTTGCTATAGGACTTACTGCGTCATAGGCATAATAGGAGCCAAAAATGACTAAGCCCATAAGCACCAGGATGAACCATCTCAGCTTGAAGACAGCCTCTTTTGTGTTATCCGTTATCATATCTCTGTTCCTTTCCTTCCGGTTATCTTTGAGATAAGCTTAAAAAGCGCTTGATAAATTTTCCCTCGCAATGCCTTAGAAAAATATGATAATAAGATGGAGGTGTCAAGATTTTTTTCTTTTTAGTCTGTCCTGTGTTCTCCTACTGATAACATTGGACCTGGCAGGCAAAAAAAATCTGACAACCCAAAAGCTTCCAATTTACCTTAATGCCATTAGAGATTAAAATATGAATTAAGAGAGCCATGAAAATCTGTCCCTACTGCAACAAAAAAATCCCAGACCAAGAGACCAAATGTCCCGGGTGCGGAAAAGAATACTGGCTTCCGGGCAAAACAGAGGGAAAAAGCCAAGAAGGAAAGGAAGGGGAAGAAGCCCTGAAAACGGGGTGCCTTCAAATTTTGCTTATGCCTTTGATTGTCGCCTTTCTTTCCGCCCTGCTTCTGATTTTTGCCGGGGTTATCATCAATCTATTGGTTAACTTTGAAAGTAACCAGATTAAAATTCTCTGGATAATTATATCTTTCTCTGCCGGGCTGGCAATATATTTTTTCCTTTCAAAAATGAAAAAAAAGAAAGTAAAGTCAGGCATAGAATCTGACTAGAAAAGTGCAGATTTGACCTATTTGTATAAATCTTGTATTTATAGAAAAAAATCATTGATGGAGGAAAAAATGAAAAAGACTCTTTTTATACTTTTTTTCGCAGGCCTTTTATTCCTGAACTTCTGTGTTAAAAAGGAGCCCGGCGAAAGATTTTCCTATTCTCCTGAAAAACCTGCTCCGGGCGATGAAATAACAGTCCGGTACAACCCAAAAGGAACTGACTTGGAAGAAGCCTCTGAAATCTTTCTCATCGCTTACCTCTACACAAAAGGCTTTCCTGAAGCCAGAGAAGTTATACTGAGAAAAAAGGGGAAAACCTGGACAGCTTCATTTACAACCGAAGAGACAACTCGGGGAGTTCTTGCCAAATTCAAAGATGAAAAAAATACCGATAATAACGACAAAAAAGGTTTCCTCGTCACTCTTTACGGCAAAGATGGAAATCCTACACCTGGAGGGTCAGCGGGGCTGGCTGAAGCTCGTTCTTCATGGGGAGCTTTCCTCCTTGATATGGAAAGAAACATGGATCTGGCCCTTTCCAACTTTGAGGAAGAATTCAAACTGCATCCTGAACTCAAAAGAGAATACCTCTCTCCCTACTCCAGTTTGATCATCAGCATTAAGAAAGATGAAGGAAACACAATTATCCAAAATGAACTGGATGAATTGGCCGGGAAAAACGACCTGAATGAGGAAGAACTCAAAATGGTGGTGGGCCTGTATACAAGGATAAAGCAGCAGGAAAAAGCCCAAAAATATTCAAATATAATACGGGAAAGATATCCTAAAGGAACCTTTGTCCAGAATGAAAGATTCAGAACATTCCGCGGGACTAAAGATATCAAGAAAAAGATTGTTCTTCTGGAAAACTTTGAAAAAGACTTTCCTGAAAGTGAAATGACATCACTGATGCACATCTATATTTGTTATGCCTTCATGGATCTAGGCGAATTCAGGAAGATCAAAGAATACTTAGATAATAATCCAGAAGTAAAGAACTGGAGTCTTTACAATATCATAGCCTGGGGAATGGTGGAAAAAGATACGGAGCTAGAATTGGCCGAAGAGCTCGCTTCAAAGGGATTGGAACTTGCCCGCAAGGAAAGAGAGAGCCCAAAAAGTGAAAAGCCCTCTTATATGACTGACAAGGAATGGAAAGAACAATCTGAAGAGATATTTGGTATGACAATATTAGACACCTATGGCAACATCCTCTTAAAGCTCAACAAAGCAAAAGAAGCTATTCCTGCCTTTGAGGAAGCTGTGCTTCTCACTAAAAGCAAAAATGTTGAAATAAACGAACGCTACGCAGAAGCTCTAGTCAAAAGCGGCTCTTTGGAAAAAGCCATCGCTGAGACAGAAAAATTCATAAAAGATGGAAACAGCACTCCAAAAATAAAAGACCTCTATAAACAGGCCTATCTCAAACAGACAGGGAATGAAGAAGAGCTGGCTTCCCGGCTTGAAGAACTGAAAAAAACAGCAAGAGAAAAATTTATAGCCGAGTTAAAAAAGAAAATGATCGACTCCCCTGCCCCTGATTTTATGCTTGAAGACTTAGAAGGCATTTCTGTTGCACTTGCTGATTTGAAGGGAAAAGTGGTCATTCTTGATTTTTGGGCAACATGGTGCGGTCCTTGCTTGGCTTCATTTCCCGGCATGAAGCTGACTGTTGAAAAATACAAAGAAGATGAGGCTGTTCAATTCCTTTTTATCAATTCGTGGGAAAGAGTGAAAGATTGGAAAAAGAATGCATCTGATTTCATTTCCAAAAACAACTATCCTTTTCATGTGCTCCTTGATACTGAGAACAAAGTCATCGAAGCTTTTGGAGTTGAAGGCATCCCGACAAAATTTATCATCGACAAAAAAGGAAAAATCCGCTTCAAGAGCGTAGGATTTCCAGGAAACACAGCTAAAC
>Ga0209991_10000398_pt1 | contig 19456 bp, 33 predicted proteins | sample ChitaG_FD_183167 | JGI IMG/M metagenome (GOLD analysis project Ga0209991, IMG submission 183167) | Deep subsurface microbial communities from South Pacific Ocean to uncover new lineages of life (NeLLi) - Chile_00310 metaG (SPAdes)... | ecosystem: Environmental > Aquatic > Marine > Oceanic >... | reverse complement strand
TACGTCCGAAATACGATGAAAGCAAGAGTTACCTGGGGTCGAGGGGCGCCTCAAAAAAGAGGAGTATGTATCCTGGTCAAGACGGTTACACCCAAGAAACCTAACTCGGCTCTGCGTAAAGTTGCCCGTGTCCGGCTGACCAACGGCATGGAAGTAACTGCCTATATTCCCGGTGAAGGACATAATCTGCAGGAGCACTCGGTAGTCTTGCTTCGTGGCGGCAGGGTCAAGGATGTGCCCGGTATCCGCTATCACATTGTCCGTGGCACTCTGGACACTGAAGGAGTAGCCAATCGCAAACGAAGTCGCAGCAGCTATGGGGCCAAGGCCCCGAAATAGCAGGGATGTCAAATGCCAAGAGACCCTAGAAGAGTAGTGAAGAGAACGCCGCCACCCGATGCTAAATACAACAGCGTCACCGTGGCCAAGTTTATCAATAGGCTCATGATTCGAGGGCAGAAGAACACAGCCGAGCGCATTGTCTACAATGCCTTGCAGTTCGCTGCCGAGCAGGTGAATAGCAATCCCGACGAAGCCTTAGAGCGAGCGATACGAAATGCGGCGCCGCTTGTCATGGTCAAGTCGCGCCGTGTCGGCGGGGCCACCTATCAGGTGCCCATGGAGATCCAGGAGGATCGGGGGCGTGCTCTTGCCATGAGGTGGCTCATAGCTTCGGCGCGGGCTCGTAGTGGCAAATCAATGGAAGCCAAGTTGGCCTCAGAGTTAATTGACGCGATCCAGGGTCGTGGGGTCACAATCAAGAAACGGGAGGATATTCACAGGATGGCAGAGGCGAACAAAGCCTATGCTCACTACCGCTGGTGAAGAGCAGTGTTGAAAGCAGTACTTGAGGTAAAGGACAAACTCATGTCGCGGACTTTCCCTTTGGAAAAAATACGGAATATAGGAATCATTGCTCACATAGATGCTGGCAAGACCACAGCTACTGAGATGATCCTGCACCATGCCGGGCGCACTTACAAGGTTGGAAGCGTGGATGCAGGCACTGCAGTGATGGACTGGATGGAGCAGGAAAGAGAACGAGGTATTACCATCTCTGCAGCAGCTACTACATGTCACTGGCGCGAACACTGGATAAACATCATCGATACACCCGGGCACGTAGATTTCACGGCCGAAGTAGAGCGTAGCCTCCGCGTATTAGATGGTGGTGTTGTGATTTTCGATGGTGTGGCCGGAGTGGAAGCTCAGTCAGAAGCTGTCTGGCGCCAGGCCAATAAATACGGCGTGGCAAGGATCTGTTTTATCAACAAGATGGACAGGCTGGGCGCTGATTTCAATCACACAGTGGTCATGATTAACGAAAGGTTGCGCAGCAAGGCGTTACCCGTACAACTGCCCGTAGGCAGTGAAAAACTCTTTCGTGGCGTCATCGACCTTGTGGAGAACAAGGTCATTCCTTTTGCCGTCGATTCCAATTCAGATTCGATCACGGAAGGCATTGAGGCTTTGCAGGCCAAGCACCGTCAAGCACTGATAGAGAGCCTGGCTGAGCTCGATGAACAGATTATGCTGCCCTATCTGGACGGGCAAGACATCGCTGCCTCTGAGATCAAGGCAGCCATAAGAAGGTTGACCATTTCTAACCGCATAGTGCCTGTCCTTTGTGGCAGCGCCTTGAGAGACAAAGGCATCCAGTCATTGCTCGATGCTATTGTTGATTATCTCCCCTCGCCGCTGGACATCCCTCCCGTTCTGGCTACTAACCCCAGAACTGGAGAGGAAATCCTTCGTCTGACGAGTGATGATGAGCCTTTTTCCGCATTGGCGTTCAAAACCGTCTCCGACCCTTTTATGGGCAGATTGGTCTACATGCGCGTATACTCAGGAAGGACAAAAGCTGGGGCGCAAGTCCTGAACTCCAGCATAGATAAGAAGGAGAGGTTGGGGAAACTGTATGTCATGCATGCCGATCACCGCGAGGAAGTCGACCATGCTGAGGCCGGGACCATTGTAGCTACGCTGGGGCTCAAGATGACCTCGACAGGTGAGACTCTTTGTGAGCCCACGCGACCGGTGCTTTTTGAGGCTATACGGTTTGCTGAGCCTGTACTCTCCATGGCTGTTGAGCCCAAGAGTAGGGCTGACCAGGACAAGTTGGACGATACCCTGGCGAAACTCGCTATCGAGGATCCTACCTTCAAGATTTATCATGACCAGGAGACAGGCCAAACCCTGATCTCGGGTATGGGTGAACTCCATCTCGAGGTATTAATGGAGCGCGTATTTCGCGAATATGGCATAAGGGTCAACGCCGGCAAGCCTCAGGTCGCTTATAAGGGAACAATCACCGTTCCTGTGGAGTCGGAAGGAAGATTTGTACGTCAATCCGGCGGCAGAGGGCAATTCGGGCATGTTTGGCTTAGAATTGAACCGGGCGACCGTGGCAGTGGATTTGAGTTTCGCGACCAGATTCGAAGTGGAGCTATACCCAAGGAATTCATTTCATCAGTAGAAGCCGGTGTTAAAGGAGTCTTGCAGAGCGGGGGATTATCCGGTTATCCCGTAGTGGATGTGAAGGTAACTTTGTATGACGGCAGTTTTCACGAGGTCGATTCTTCGGACGTGGCTTTCAGGATGGCAGCTTTCATGGCTATGCGCGATGGGATAAACAAAGCTAAGCCTATTATCCTCGAGCCAATCATGGAGGTGGAAATAACAACTCCGGATCAGTTCCTGGGAGACGCTATCGGCGATTTGCACTCTCGAAGAGCTCATATAGAAGGCATTGAGAGTCGTGATGAGTCTTCCACCATCCGTTGCCTTGTTCCTCTGGCGGAGACATTCGGTTTCGCCGGTGATTTGAGGTCGCTCAGTCAAGGGAGAGCAAGTCATACCATGCAGTTTCATCACCATGAGGAGTTGCCTCAAGGCTTGGCTGAGCAGATCGTTGCCAAAGCGGGAAGAAGCAGATGACTGAGCAGAAAGTTCGTATCAAAATAAAGAGCTTCGATCACAGGTTGGCTGATCAAGCGGTAAGACAAATAGTGGAAACAGTTGAACGTACCGGGGCTATAGTAGTTGGCCCGGTACCTTTGCCCACAGATATCGAGAAGTTCTGCGTTATTCGTTCGCCCAACATCGACAAAGATTCCAGGGAGCAGTTCGAGATCAGGACTCATAAGAGGTTGATTGATATCTTGCAGCCGAGTTCCAAGACTATAGATGCCCTGAGTCAGCTTAATCTGGCATCCGGAGTCGAGATTGACATTAGGTTATAGTTAGGACTATGTTTCCAGGCATTATTGGTAAGAAAATAGGCATGACGCAGCTCTTTCAGGAAAACGGAGAGGCGATAGCAGTGACGGTTATCCAGGCTGGGCCTTCGGTGGTAACTCAGGTGAAGAGCCAGGGCAAGGATGGCTACAATGCTATCCAGTTAGGCCTTATGGTAGGTGCAGTGAAACAGTCTCGGCTGAACTCCCCGCAGAAGGGGCATCTTCGAGGGATAGAACCGGTCTGCCATCTTCGCGAACTGAGAACTGATGATATCAGCACAGTCAAGCGGGGTGACAAGGTGGATATTGGCTTCCTGAAGGCCGGCGACTCCGTGAACATAACAGGCTTTTCTAAGGGCAAGGGCTTTGCCGGCGTGGTGAAGCGACACGGTTTTTCGGGTGGACCAAAGACCCACGGCCAGAGCGACCGGCATCGCGCCCCTGGTTCGATTGGTGCCACCACGTCTCCAGGTCGGGTATTGAAAGGAAAACGCATGGCAGGACATATGGGAAATAGGAGAGTCAAAGCCCTTAGTCTCGAGGTGGTCCAAACTGATCCGGAGCGTAGTCTGCTTCTGGTGAAGGGTGCAGTACCCGGAGCCAACGGCGGCCTATTGATAATTGAGAAGGTAAGGTAACAGGAAGTGGAAGTGCCAGTTTATAGTCTAAATGGTGAGGTTGTCGACCAAATACACCTGAGCCAGGGCGTTTTTGGTCTTCCCTTCAATGAGGCAGTAGTTCACCAGGCAATGGCCAGGCAATTGGCCAATAGACGCCAAGGTACTGCATCTACCAAGACGAGGAGCGAAGTCACAGGGAGCACAAGGAAACTCTATGCCCAAAAGCACACTGGTAGGGCGCGAAGGGGAAGCGTAAAATCACCCCTGCTAAGGGGAGGTGGAGTTGTTTTCGGCCCTAAGCCACGCACGTATCGCCAATCGATGCCCAAGAAGATGAGAAGATTGGCGTTGAAATGCCTCCTCTCTGCCAAAGTCAGAGAGGGAAATATGAGACTGGTACAGGAACTCGATTTCGATCAACCAAGGACAAGAGACATGATGAGGGTTCTGTCTTCGCTCGGGAGCGATTCTTCTACATTGATTCTTACTGCTCAGTCGACTCCCGGGGTTGTCAAATCAGCGGCTAACTTGCCTGAGGTCAAAGTCCTGCCTTCGGCTCTTATCAATGTGCTGGACCTGCTTTCCTACAAAATGCTGATAGCCACTGTACCGGCGATACGCAACATTGAGCAGATTTGGGGTGAATGAATTGCATCTTTACGAAGTCCTGCGGCGTCCTCTGATTACAGAGAAGGCTACCTTGCTCAAGCAGGGAGATAAGTACGCCTTTGAGGTAGCGAGCAAAGCGAACAAGTGTCAGATCAAAGAGGCAGTGGAACGAGCTTTCAAGGTAAGGGTGAACAAGGTCAACGTGATAACGGTGCCCGGAAAGACAAGAAGGGTAGGCAGGAGACAGGTAACTGGCTCCTCCTGGAAGAAGGCAATAGTCAGCCTGGCGCCGGGAGACAAAATTACTTTCTTTGAGGGTGTCTAATGGGTTCAGTCACTAAGTGGAGAAGAAAGAAGATGTCCAAGCACCAGCACAAGAAGCTGCTGAAGAAGACGCGCTGGCAAAGGACACATAAATAGGGAGCGATTTGTGGGATTGAAGACATATAATCCGACTTCTCCAGGCAGGAGATTTATGTCTGGCGCTACTTTTGAAGAGCTAACCAAGGTTGCTCCTGAGAAGTCTTTGCTGACGCCACTAAAGAAGAAGGGAGGACGTAATAGCCGAGGCGTTTTGACAGTGCGTCACAGAGGTGGCGGAAGCAAGCGCAAGCTTCGCCTCCTGGACTTCAAGAGGGACAAGATCGCCGTCCCCGGAAAGGTAGCTTCCATTGAATATGACCCTAACCGGTCGGCTCGTATCACCCTCATTCATTATGCTGACGGAGAAAAGCGCTACATACTCGCTCCTTTGGGCATAAAGCTGGGTGATACTATACAGGCAGGCGAGGATGTGGACGTAAGACTCGGCAACGCCCTGCCGTTGGCTTCCATTCCTGTGGGGGCTTTGGTACACAATGTCGAGTTTGAGCCCGGCAAGGGAGGAAAGCTGGTTCACAGCGCAGGAAGCTCTGCTCGAATCGTGAGCAAGGAGGGCAAATATGTCGTGCTCAAACTGCCCTCTGGCGAACTGCGCAAATTTCACCACAGGTGCTGGGCTACTATTGGTCAGATAGGCAATGTTGATCACGGCAATATCAAGCTAGGCAAAGCCGGGAGTAACAGATGGTTAGGTAAACGACCTTCCGTCAGAGGCGCCGCTATGACTCCCCGCGACCATCCGCATGGGGGTGGGGAGGGCAGAGCCCCGAGAGGGATGCACCCGAAAACTCCGTGGGGAAAGCCAGCTTTGGGAGCTAAGACGCGTCGGCGCAAGACGTCCGACAAAGTGATACTTAGAGGGAGGAAGCAGAATGTCACGATCGCTTAAGAAAGGGCCCTTTTGCGATGCTAAATTGCTCAGGAAGATAGAAACGCTCAATGATTCCGGCGAGAAGACGGTGATAAGGACGTGGTCTCGCTGCTCTACCATTTTGCCGCAGATGATAGGTCATACTATTGCGGTGCATAACGGCAGGAGGCACGTACCCATTTTCATGACTGAGAATATGGTGGGGCACAAACTGGCAGAATTTGCTGCTACCAGGACATACAGAGGTCACACCGCCAAAGCTAAAGCGCCCGTACAGGCAAGGAAATAGAGAACGATGAAGGTAAGAGCTATGGCTAAGGACGTGGGCATTTCGCCTCAGAAGGTTCGTTTGACGATAAACATGGTCAGAGGCAAGAAAGTTGACGAGGCACTGAGGATCCTGAGGTTTCTGCCTACCCCGACAGCCAAGGCCGTAGCAAAAGTGATCAGATCGGCAGCAGCGAATGCTGAGAATAACTTCCAAATGCCGCCCGCCGAGCTTAGAATCACTGAGATATTCGCTGATCAAGGGCATACCCTGAAGAGATTCCGCCCTCAGTCAAGGGGGAGAATAAGCCCTATCTTGAAGCGATCTAGTAGAATTACAGTTTTCGTTGCTGAAAGGGAGGAGTAGTTTTGGGACACAAAGTTCATCCTTACGGTTTCAGGCTGGGTGTCAACCAGGATTGGCGAGCTAAGTGGTATGCCGGGAAGCACTATACTCAGTTTCTGTTAGATGATTTGACGCTACGCAGGGTCGTGGAACAAGAGTGTGTTGGAGGAGCAGTTGCTAAAGTAATAATCGAACGCTCGGGAGACGAGGTATATTTGACTCTTTACTCGGCTCGCCCCGGCATCTTGATTGGCAGGGGAGGGCAGAATGTGGAGGCACTCAAATCGAATCTGGAGAAAGCCAGTGGAGATAAGATTAGGTTGACCATCAGGGAGGTCGAGCGCCCCGAGCTCGAAGCTCTTCTGGTGGCTCGCAACATAGCCGGCCGTCTTGAAGAGAGAATTCCGTTCCGGCGGGCGATGAGGCAAGCAGCTTTCCGAACTATGCAAGTCGGTGCTAAGGGAATAAAGATAAGGTGCAAAGGAAGACTTGGCGGGCTCGAAATCGCCAGAACTGAGACCGTCCGTCAAGGCCAGATGCCGCTGCATAAGCTGCGTGCCAATATCGACTACGGCTTTGCTGAGGCCCATACATTGATGGGACGTATCGGAGTCAAGGTGTGGATCTATAAGGGAGATATTGTGCCTGAAGTGAAGGAGACAAGTGCTACAGCCGAAACGAGTGAAGTATCGCAAAGTGCATAAAGGAAGGCTGAAAGGCAATGCCCAAAGTGGGGATACAATTGCCTTTGGTGACTTCGGACTGAGGGCTGAGGAATCCGCTTGGGTAACAGCGCGACAGATTGAAGCAACCCGCCGCGTGCTTGTGCGCCATCTGCATCGCGGTGGTAAGCTGTGGATAAGAGTCTTCCCGGACAAACCAGTGACCAGGAAGCCTGCGGAAACGAGGATGGGCGGCGGGAAAGGCGCTCCGGATCACTGGGTATCCGTAGTTAAGCGCGGCAGAATCTTGTTTGAATTGGCTGGTGTAACAGAGGACGCGGCTTCAGAGGCGGCTCATTTCGCCTCCTACAAGCTTCCTATAGCCATCAGTTTTGTCACGAGGGAAAGGCAGAAAGTTGAAGGCTAGCGAGATTCGCGTTTTGACCAACGAAGAGCTAGTAACGAAGCTCGAAGAGGCTCATGAGGAGCTCTTTAACCTCCGTTTTCGCCTGGCCACCAGGCAATTGGAGAATCATCGGGAGATTCCGAGAGTGAAGAGAAGGATTGCCAGAATAGAGACTATTCTAAGAGAAAGAGAGCTTGACATAATAAGATGAGTTATCCCGGGAAGAGAAAGGTTAGAGAAGGTCTAGTGGTCAGTGACAAGATGGACAAGACCGTGGTGGTGACTGTAGAAACCAGGAAAGTCCACCCGCTCTACAAGAAAGCCATCAGAGTTACTAAGAAGTATAAGGTCCATGACGCTAAGAATGCCTGCAAGATGGGAGATAAAGTTAAGATTGTCGAAACTCGTCCCTTGTCCAGGGATAAGAGATGGCGAGTAACAGAGATAGTGCCTAAGAAGGAAATGGTTGAAACCGGACCAGAGCAGAAGGAATGATTCAGGCTCAAACCAGACTCAAGATAGCCGATAACACCGGGGCCAAGCAGGTTATGTGCATTAATGTGCTTGTTGGGGCAAGGAAATATGCCCGCATAGGCGACATTATTGTGGCTACGGTGAAGCGGGCCATGCCCAATGGAATGGTAAAGAAGGGTGAGGTAGTGCGGGCTGTGATTGTACGTGTGGCTAAGCCCTATCGCCGTCCTGATGGTTCCTATATCAGATTCGATGAGAATGCCGCGGTCGTTCTTGGCGACAAGAATAACCCCAAAGGCAGTCGCATCTTTGGTCCTGTGGCCCGAGAACTTAGAGACAAGAACTTCACCAAGATAATATCCCTGGCCCCGGAGGTTCTTTAAGATGAAAATCAGAAGAAATGATACTGTGATCATAATCGCCGGCAAGGACAGGGGAAAGAGCGGAAAAGTGCGCCGTGCCTTCCCCAGGGACGACAAGGTGATAGTGGAAGGGCTCAATATGATTAAGCGACATTCTCGAGCCCGCAGAGCTGCCCGCCAGGCGGGTATAATTGAGCTTGAAGCTCCAATCCAGCTGTCCAACGTAATGCTGTTATGCAACAAATGCAGCAAACGTACTCGAGTCGGTTACCGTTTTCTGGCCGATGGCAAAAAGGTGCGGATTTGCAATTCATGTCAAGAAGTGATTGACTAAGAGTTTTGATTATGAAATCTCGTTTGGCAGAGAAATACTCGACCGAGGTAGCTCCCCAGCTCAAAGCTAGACTGGGCTATGACAACATAATGCAACTGCCTAAGTTGAGAAAAATCGTGCTTAGCATTGGCCTGGGCGAAGCCATACAGGATGCCAAGGCTCTTGAAGCAGCCGAGAGGGATTTGGCTGCAATCTCGGGGCAACATCCGGTGACGACAAAGGCGAAAAAGCCTATCGCCTCTTTTAAGCTGAGGGCTGGCATGCCTATCGGGATGATGGTTACATTGCGAGGTAGACGGATGTACGATTTCTTTGACAAACTCGTTAGTGTCGTTCTACCCAGGTTTCGAGATTTCCGCGGAGTATCACGGGATTCTTTCGATGGTCGAGGAAATTACAGCCTGGGTATCAAAGAACAGGCTGTCTTCACTGAGATCGACTACGACAAAATAGATAAGGTTCGCGGACTCGAGGTAACCATTGTTACTACGGCCAAGAACGATAATGAAGCGATGACCATGTTGGAACTAATGGGTATGCCTTTCAGGAGAACTTGATATGGCGAAGTTATCCAGGATTGTTAAGTCAAGACGACCGCCGAAGTACAAGGTACAGCAACGTAATCGTTGCCAGTTATGCGGTAGACCGCGTGCCTATATGCGTAGATTCGGCATGTGCCGCATCTGCTTCCGGGAACTCGCTGTAACGGGCGTAATCCCCGGGGTAAGAAAGTCAAGTTGGTGAGATAAATGACAGTTACCGATCCGATTGCTGATATGTTGACCCGGATACGGAATGCCCTCATGGCAGGTCATGACGGTGTGCTTGTACCTTCTTCTCAGATGAAGCTCTCTCTCGCAAAAATACTTAAGGAAGAAGGTTTTATCGACCGTTATGAAGTACTGAAAGGAAAACCGGAGTCGATGATAAAGATCCACCTCAAATACACGGATAACCAGCCTGCAATCTTGGGTTTGGAAAGGGTGAGTAAGCCGGGACTAAGGGTGTATGTGGAAAGGCGCAGGATTCCTCGCGTCTATGGTGGCTTAGGCACTGCAATTCTATCTACACCTAAAGGCATCATGACCGGCCAGGAGGCGTGGCGGCAACATCTCGGCGGTGAGATTCTGTGTTATGTGTGGTGAGTTGACTGAGGAGCTATAGATTATGTCTCGTATTGGCTTACTTCCCATTGCTGTGCCTCAAGGTACCGAGGTGAGGATTAACGGGAGCGAAGTTGCGGTCAAAGGTAGTAAGGGAGAACTCCACCGTCGGTTTCACCCCGACATTTCTATCGCTTTAAAGAACGGGCACTTGATTGTAACTCGACCAACCGACAGCAAGATTCATCGTTCTTTACATGGGCTGACTCGTAGCCTCCTGGCGAACATGGTTAGAGGGGTGAACGAAGGTTTTGAGAAGATCCTGGAGGTGAATGGCGTAGGCTACAGGGCACAGAAGAGTGGCGATAAGCTTCTGCTTCAGGTAGGATACGCCAATACCGTAGAGTTTTCGCCTCCTTCCGGCATTAACATAAGCATTGAAGGGGCAAATCGGATTCGCGTCGCCGGTATTGACAAAGAAGCAGTCGGGGAAGTAGCCGCTAGAATTCGAGCGATACGCCCTGCCGATTCTTACAAAGGAAAGGGCATCAAATACTCTGAAGAGGAGCTACATCTTAAGCCCGGCAAGGCGGGCAAGAGAACCAAGAAGTAGTGATCGTAATGAGCAGAAAAGATTCAAAGACAATCAGAATGATCCGCCACAGACGGGTGAGGCGAAAGGTGATGGGCGCAGCGTCGCGACCTCGATTATGTGTCTTCCGCAGCTTGAATCACATCTACGCCCAACTCATTGATGATTCTGCGGCCCGGACTCTGGTCTCAATGAGCACTCTTGACTGTCAAGTGAGAAGCCGGACCGATACAACGGGAAAAAGCAGAAAGGCGGAAATAGTGGGAACCCTGCTTGCGGAGGAAGCGCTGAATAGAGGAATCAAAGAGGTGGTTTTTGACCGTGGCGGCCACAAATACCACGGCAGAGTCAAGGCTTTAGCCGAGGCTGCTAGGAAAGCCGGATTGGAGTTTTGAGAGCGAGCTAATGAAAGCAGTTACTAAAGTAAGAGCGAAGAAGACCAGAATCGACGCCTCAGACATGACTCTCCAGGACAAACTGCTGGGCATCGACCGTGTAACTAAAGTGGTTAAGGGCGGTAGACACCTTCGATTCAGGGCCTCAGTGGTAGTTGGCGATGGCCAGGGGAATGTCGGATTTGGCTCAGCTAAGGCAGCTGCGGTTCCTGAGGCAATTCGCAAGGCAGGTGCTATGGCGAGGAAAGAGATGATCAAGGTGCCGGTCAGGGACGGTACTATCCCTCATGAAATCGTGGCTAAGTTTGGCGCGTCCAAGGTCTTGTTCAAGCCAGCGGCGCCAGGCACAGGGTTAATTGTCAACAGGACTTCTCGAGCCCTGCTTGAACTGGCAGGCATAAAAGATATCCTTGGCAAATCAATGGGTGGACGGAGCAAGATCAACGTAGCGAAAGCAACGATGCTTGCCCTGGCTAACTTGAGGCAAAGCGAAGAACCGATTCAGATGAATGCTGAAGCTCAGGAAGAAAAGACAGATGAAACAGAATGAACTGAGGCCCCCTACAGGTGCTAAGCACAAGAGAAAACGTGTAGGGCGAGGAAATGGCAGCGGGCACGGCACCTATTCAGGGCGAGGCTGCAAAGGACAAAAAGCCCGCTCTGGCGGTGGCGTGCGCCTTGGCTTTGAAGGGGGCCAGTTGCCTTTGATACAACGGCTCCCGCGAAAGAGAGGATTCACTAACATATTCAAGATCGAATATAGCCTTGTCAACGTGGGAAAGTTAGCCATTTTCCCACCGGGAACTGAGGTAGCCCCCAAGGAATTGCTCGGGGCAGGATTGATCGGCACTCTCGACCGCCCGACCAAAATCCTCGGTCAGGGCGAAATCAAGCATCCGTTAGTCGTTACGGCTGACAAGTTCTCCTCATCGGCAGAGAAAAAAATCCTTGCTGCCGGAGGGAAGATAGAACAGGCTTAGAATGCAGCGCAAAAGAACCCAACCCCGCCTCGTCCAGGCAATGATGGACATATGGACACTGCCTGATCTGAGGCGAAAGATCCTCTTTACGCTCGGAATGTTGGTCGTCTTTCGCTTCCTGGCCCACGTTCCCTTGCCCGGAGTGGATCTGGATAAATTGCAGGCATTCTTCGGGCAGAATCTCCTCTTCGGCATGATTGACCTCTTTAGCGGCGGGGCTATGTCGAGTTTCAGTATCATTGCTACGGGCATCTATCCCTATATCACTTCTTCCATTATCATGCAATTGCTGGTCCCGGTAATCCCCAGGCTTCAAGCCATGTCTCAAGAGGGGGAGCTTGGTCGCCAGAAGATCAATCGGATCACCCACCTGCTGACCGCGCCTTTGGCCGCCCTCCAAGGCTACGGCATACTCACCATACTACGCGTCCAGGGCGTTACTATCGAGCTCGCTCCGTTGACCACAGCCAGCGTAGTGATAACAATGGTCGCGGGCACAATGTTCCTTGTCTGGCTAGGCGAGTTGATCACCGAGCGCGGTATAGGGAACGGAATATCGATAATAATCTTCGGTGGCATCCTTGCCGGCCTGCCCGAGATGATTGGCCGCGGCTTCATAGCCGCCCGGGACCCAGAGGGCCTCACCGCCTTCATTATACTCAGCTTAGCCACCTTGGTGCTTATAGTCATATTCATTGAGGCCCATCGCCGCATTCCTGTGCAGTATGCCCGGAGCACTTATCGCGGCGGTCGCATGTATCGCCAGTCGGGGTCAACTTACATACCGCTGCGAGTAAATACCGCCGGTATGATACCCATTATCTTCGCCCTGGCCATAATGCAATTTCCCGGCACTATCGCTAGCTTCCTCATGGGCCCAGAGCAGGATCCGAATTTCTGGAATAGAATGTCTCAAATATTCCAGGCCGATACACTGGTCTACCAGGGATTGTACTTCGCCCTGGTGATTGGTTTCGCTTTCTTCTACACCCTGACCATATTTGAGCAGATGCACCTGGCTCAGACCCTGCAACAGCAAAGCGGCTTCATCCCCGGTGTTCGGCCCGGCAAGACAACGGCCGATTACCTGAACAGGGTCATAAAACGCATTACCTTTGGTGGCGCCCTGTTCCTCGCTATGGTAGCAATTATGCCCTTCGTTGTGGCACAAATCACCCGCGTCGAGGTGCTAGTGCTCCAGAGTACCGCCCTGCTTATTGCCGTTGGTGTGGCTCTCGATACCATGAAGCAACTGGAGGCTCAGCTAACCATGCGCCGCTACGAGGGGTTCCTGAAGTAATGTACATCATCATGCTAGGCGCTCCCGGGGCAGGAAAGGGAACTCAAGCAGACATTCTCTCTCGGGAGATAGGTTTGCCTCGCATAGCTTCGGGCGATCTGCTTCGTCAGGCATTAGAGGAAGGTACCAGGCCTGGCCTCGCAGCTAAGAGCTACATGGATAAGGGGTTGCTAGCTCCCGATGATATAACCATAGAGATGATTCTGCAAAGACTCGGTCGGCCTGACTGCGCCTCTGGCTGCATTTTGGACGGCTTTCCACGGACCCTGCATCAGGCTGAAGTTCTGGACAGGGCCCTCGAGGAGCAAGGAAAACGTGTCGATAAAGCAATATACATCGAAGTTCCCGATGAGGAGCTGGTGAAACGCCTCAGTGGCAGATGGCTTTGCCGGGCCTGTCAGACGCCGTATCACGCAACAAGCTCACCACCTGAGACGCCGGGCAGATGCGATAAATGCGGCGGTGAATTGTATCAGCGCTCTGACGACAGGCAGGAAACAGTAAGGGACCGACTGACTGTTTTCTTTACTGAGACTGCTCCCATCCTTGATTATTATGAGGAACAGAACAAGCTAAGCAGGGTCAACGGGAACCTGGGAATACAGGCGGTAGCTAGCGAGATAATCTCTGCACTCAAAGCGTCCTTGCCGGCCTGAGCGAAGCCGAGGTGCTTCACCGGAATGACATCAGAGGTAAGCAGGGATAGAATAGATGATAATCATAAAATCTGATGAGGAAGTAATCATCATGCGAAAGTGTGGCAAAATCCTCGCCGGTATCTTAGACAAACTAAGAACAGAAGTGAGGCCCGGGATTAGGACTAGCCGGTTAGATGAAATCATGGCCGAAGAATCCGGAAAGCGGGGTGTCGTACCTTCTTTCAAGAATTATCGCGGCTTCCCTGCCAGTTTATGTGTTTCTGTAAATGATGAGATAGTTCACGGTATCCCCGGTGAGCGAATACTGGAAGAAGGAGACATCGTCTCTCTCGATGTAGGAGCAAGGCTTAATGGCCTTCATACCGATGCCGCCATAACTATAGGCCTGGGACGGATAAACAGTAAGGCCGAGGAACTCATCTCGGCTACAGAAGGTAGTCTGAGGTCAGGCATCGCTCGAGCTATAAGCGAGGCATCGGTAGATGATATCGCATCTGCGATTCAACATTACGTTGAATCGAGAGGATTCTCTGTAGTTAGAGAATACACAGGGCACGGAGTTGGTCGGGATCTTCATGAAGAGCCCCAAATACCCAATTTCGTGGTGGGAAAGGGTCCCTTGCTCCGCAGAGGCATGACTCTTGCTATAGAGCCTATGGTTAATGCCGGAGACTGGCACACGAAACTGGCACCCAACCACTGGACAGTACTGACAGCCGACGGTAGTCTTTCGGCGCATTTTGAACACACGGTTGCCATAAGCGACAATGAAGCTGAGATACTTGTTTGAGTATGAGCTAGAGAATGGCTAAGAAGGAAAGGATAGAAGTCGAAGGCAAAGTGATGACGGTTTTGCCTAACACCATGTTTCGTGTCGAATTGGCAAATGGACATAAAGTACTGGCCCATATTTCCGGCAAGATGAGAAAGCACTATATCAAGATCTTGCCCGGAGATAGAGTTCTGGTGGAACTCTCCCCCTATGATCTGAGCCGGGGCAGGGTCACTTATCGACTCAAGTAGTTTGACAGGCTGAGCAATAAAGTTTATCATAACAGGGTTTGTCTCTATCGTAACGGAAGATGAAAGTAAGAGCTTCGGTTAAACCCATATGCAGGAAATGCAAAGTTGTCAGGCGAGAAGGTGTGGTTAGGGTTATTTGCGAAAACCCAAAACACAAGCAGAGGCAGGGATGAAATGAGTGACCCTAAGCGTAAGAATCGAAATCCTGACTGCTGTTGTATGATCGGAAGGGTTTCGCATTCGGAGATTAGGGCTCAGGCATTGAAGATTGAAGGATAGATAATGGCACGCATTGCTGGTATAGACCTTCCTAAGGATAAGCCCGTTAGGGTAGCCCTTCAGTGCATCTACGGCATCGGTGTTACATCAAGTCAGCGCATTCTGGCTGCCACCGGCACCGATCCTGGCATTAGAGTTAAGGACCTCAGTGAAGAACAAGTTGCCCGAATCCGAGACGTCATTGATAAAGAGCATAAGGTGGAGGGCGATCTCAGAAGAGATGTTCAATCTGACATAAAGCGCCTCATTGAGATTGGCTGCTATCGGGGCACAAGACACCGCATGAGGTTGCCAGTTCACGGGCAGAGAACACGTACAAACGCCCGGACAAAAAGAGGGCCCAGGAAGACAGTGGCCGGTCGAGGGCAGCGACGTGGCATAGCTAAGAAGTAAGGGACGCGTTTTCATAAAATGCCAAAGAAGAAGAGGATTCGCAAGGCCCATAGAAAGGTTAGTGAAGGCAAGGCTTATATCCAGTCCACTTTCAATAACACAAGCATTACCATTACTGACATGCAGGGCAATGTTATCGCCTGGGGGAGTTCCGGTAGTGCCGGATTCAAGGGTTCCAGGAAAGGCACCGCTTACGCTGCCCAGTTAGCCGCCAGAGACGCGGCACACCGGGCAACGGGTGATGGCATGCGCCGACTCGAAGTATACGTTAAAGGCCCGGGTAGCGGACGCGAAGCAGCGATTCGTGCTTTGCAGGCTTCCGGGATTATTGTCACTGCCATCAGAGACGTGACACCCATTCCCCATAATGGCTGCCGACCGCGAGGGAGGAGAAGAGTATAAAATGGCGCGTTACACGGGTCCGGTCTGTCGCCTATGTCGGCGCTTTGGAGACAAGTTGATGCTCAAGGGCGAGAGGTGCGCTACACCTAAATGCCCTTTAGAGAAGAGAAGTGTTCCTCCTGGCGGGCGTTCTCGGCGCCGAGGGCGCACCGTTATTTCCGATTACGGACTCCAACTGCGGGAAAAGCAAAAGGTTCGCTTTAGCTATGGTGTTCTGGAGCGGCAATTTCGCAGGTTCTTTGTTGAGGCGAAGAAGGGACCAAGTACCACCGGAGAAAACCTTCTCATTTTGCTGGAAAGAAGATTGGATAACGTGGTTTACCGCTTGGGCTTTGCTGATTCTCGGGCCCAAGCCAGACAGATAGCCCGGCATGGCCACCTAACTGTCAATGGACAGAAAACAGATATCCCTTCCTTTCTGGTGAAAGCGGGAGACATCATAAAGTGGCGGGATGCCAGTACAAAGACCGAGTACTATAAGAGGGTAGCTGAGGAGGTTGAGGGGAAACTCATCCCTAATTGGTTAAGCCTGGACAAAGAAAGCATGACAGGCAGAGTAGTGAATCTGCCGGCCAAGGAAGACATTGAAGCTGGATTCAACGAGAAAGCTGTCGTTGAATACTACTCGAGGTGAGCTATGTCCGGATTGTCTATCCCCACTGTAAGTTGTGTTGAAGGTACTAGTAATCATGGTCGTTTTCTTGCTGAACCTCTGGAGCCAGGTTTCGGTACCACTCTGGGCAATGCCCTGCGACGTATGCTTCTCAGTTCGCTCTATGGTGCTGCGGTAACATGGGTCAAGATCGAAGGAATTCAGCATGAGTTCTCTCCCATTCCCTATGTGAAAGAGGATGCTATGGAGTTCCTGATGAATATCAGGCAGCTCAGACTCTACGCTCTCTCCCATCAACCCGGACAGTTGACCCTGGAGGTAGAGGGGGAAGGCAAGATCTGTGCCGGCGATATTAAGCCGTCGACTGACTTTCGCATTGCCAATCCTGAGCTTTATCTAGCTGCTCTTGACTCCCCTAAGGCTAGACTTTACGTCGAGCTTAACGTGGAGTTAGGAAAAGGCTATGTGCCCGCTAAGTCGACCGATGGTCTGCCGGCTGGAGCTCTGGCAATAGACGCCATCTTCACCCCGGTGCGGAAAGTCAATTTCTCTGTAGAATCCATCAGGCCCGGCCAAGAAGCGAGCCCGGAAAGGCTCACCCTGGAAATCTGGACCGACGCCACGATTCCCCCCTGGGAGGCGCTCAGTCAGAGTGCTACCATCTTGATCAACCAATTCTCCTCCTTCAGGGAACTTGAAGTTCCCATGGCAGAAGATCTGGGCGTTTTGCCCGAGCAATATGATACTCCTCTGGAAGAACTGAATCTATCGACTCGTTCCTATAATAGCTTGAAGAGGGCGGGCATTCTGACTTTGGGACAATTGATAGAGAAAGGCAGGGATGGTTTGCCGCCTTTGCCCGGTCTGGGGGAGAAGTCTCGAGCAGAAGTGGAGGAGCTGCTGGCAAAGCCAGGCTCTCCTGCTCTTAAGAAGAAGGAGGAATGAGACACAAGTTAGCAGGACGGAAACTGAATAGGTCCACAGGGCACAGGTGGGCGCTATACCGAAATCAGGTTACGGCGCTTCTGACTCACGAAAGAATCGTCACCACTGAAGCCAAAGCCAAAGAGGTCCGCAGTTTGGCGGAGAGAATGATTACTTTAGGTAAGGACGGGAGCCTTGCCTCCAGGCGGGAGGCCTTATCCTTTGTTACCGGTAAGAGGGTGGTTGACAAGCTATTTGCGGAGATTGCTCCGAGCTATGCCAATCGTAACGGAGGTTATACAAGACTGCTAAAGCTAGGACCTCGCCCTGGTGATAGTGCGCCTATGGTTCAAATTGAGCTGGTTAAGTAAGTACATTTTGCTCGTAGAATATGACGGCACGCAGTATCACGGCTTTCAATGGCAGGTCGGCTTGCCTACTGTTCAAGGTGAGCTTGAGCAAGCTCTAAGGCAATTCTGTGGGCGAAGCAGCCGAGTTATGGCAGCTAGTAGAACTGATACCGGCGTACACGCCAAAGGGCAAGTGGCGAGCTTCTGGGCGAAATCTGCATTGGATACCATGACGCTAGTTAGAGCACTGAACCATTATTTACCTGGAGATATCGCGGTGAAAGCAGCCTACAGGGCTAGGGATGATTTCAACGTCCGACGTCATGCTCTGAGCCGGGAGTACCATTATCGTATTCTTAATAGCAATACGCGATCGCCGTTTAGCCAGAGATTTGCTCTGTTCATGCCTAGAATGCTGGACATAGAGACGATCAATGAGGCCTGCCAGCTTATGCAAGGTGAGCATGATTTTGCCTCCTTTGCCAGTGCTCTGGATGATGGCAGGAGCACGTTTCGCAACGTTCATGAAGCGGGAGTCGAAAGAAAGGGCGACTTCACCGTTTTTCGCATCGTGGCTAGTTCCTTTTTGCCTCACCAGGTACGTAGCACCGTAGGTCTTCTCACCAGATTGGGCCGAGGGCAGATAGGCGTTCGGGACTTTCGTGATATAATGGAGGCGAGGAGTGTGGGTCTGGCCGGTCCTCTGTCTCCTCCGTGTGGCTTATACCTTATGAATGTCAACTATCCTGCACCTTTGGGAAGCTAGAGATGAAGACTTATAGCCCTAGAGCTAAAGATATCAAGCGAGAGTGGTGGGTGATTGATGCCGCGGACAAGACTTTGGGAAGAATGGCGGCACGGGTAGCTCATTTACTCATGGGCAAACATAAGCCAATGTATGCCCCTCATATTGATACCGGTGACTACGTTGTAATGATCAATGCCGCCCAAGTGAGGGTGACTGGCAGGAAAGCGGAACAGAAGATTTACTATAGACACTCTGGATATCCCGGTGGCTTGAAGAGCCCGAGCTTTAAGGAGCTTTTCAGTCAAAACCCCGTCCGCGTCGTTGAACTTGCGGTTAAGGGCATGTTGCCTCACAATAGTCTAGGCAGAGCTATGTTTAAGAAACTGAAGGTTTACCCTGGAAACGAGCATCCCCACCAGGCTCAGGCTTCCCTCTGCCGCCCTGGCGCTGAACTTTTCGCCCCCTGTCATTCTGACCTTGGACGAAGGGAAGGGGAGGAACGTTGTGGCGCTGAGGATAAACGCGATGAAAGCGAAATATTACCAAAGGCAAGGTGATAACTTATGAACGAGGAAACTTACGTCTGGGGAACAGGTAGACGCAAATGTGCCATAGCACAGGTTAGGCTTTTCTCCGGCAAGGGGGAGATCGTAGTCAATGATAAGCCCTATCAAGAGGCTTTCTCTCGCCTCGAGCATCGCCGCAAGATTGAGCATCCCTTTCTATCCACGGATACTGCGGGCAGATTTCGCGTCACAGCAAAAGTGAATGGCGGCGGTCTCAGTAGCCAGGCTGAAGCCATCCGTCACGGCATTGCTCGAGCCCTCGTGAAAGAGAATGAGCTCTTTAAGCCCATTTTGCGCAAAGAAGGCTTGCTTACTCGAGATGCCAGAGTCAAAGAACGCAAGAAATACGGACTCAAGCGAGCTCGCAAGGCACCACAATACACGAAGCGCTAGCTGCGCTCCAGGTTATCAACTGGCAACGTAGAGCTACTTTCGGATTCTCTCTCGTTGCTCCAGACAGCAGAAATAGCTATAATATTGGTCTGCTGGGGATTAGTCTAGCGGTAGGACGACTGACTCTGGATCAGTTAGGCCAGGTTCGAATCCTGGATCCCCAGC
>Ga0209991_10000397_pt1 | contig 19527 bp, 17 predicted proteins | sample ChitaG_FD_183167 | JGI IMG/M metagenome (GOLD analysis project Ga0209991, IMG submission 183167) | Deep subsurface microbial communities from South Pacific Ocean to uncover new lineages of life (NeLLi) - Chile_00310 metaG (SPAdes)... | ecosystem: Environmental > Aquatic > Marine > Oceanic >... | reverse complement strand
CGACAGCGATCCGCCGCCCAGGGCGAAGAAGTCCGATTGGGGGCCGTCGACAGGAGCGCCCAACACGTCGCGCCACAGTTCGGCCAGCCAGCCCGCCGTGCCGCCCAACTTGGGCCCGGCTTCGTCCTCCGACTCGACCGGCCAGGGAAGTGCGTGCCGATCCACCTTTCCCGACGTGCGGGTGGGCAGCGCATCGACCATTACCAGTCGGGGCACCAGCGCGGCGGGCAGTGCCTCGGACAGCCGCGCGCGGGCAGCGGCGATATCGAAGGGTTGCTCAGAATCTGGCGCGGCGACGATGTAGCCAACCAGCACAGGTGTCCCGCCCCTGGTCTTCCGTACCGCCGCGGCACCGCCGCGGACGCCGGGCAGGTTCACCAACGCGGCGTCTACCTCGCCGAGCTCGATGCGGCGCCCCCCGACTTTGACCTGATCGTCGGCGCGTCCGACGAAGTACAGACCGTCGGATTCAAGTCGTACCAGGTCACCGGTGCGGTAGGCGCGGCTCCAGAGTCCGGGCGGTCTCAGCGACAGCATCGAGGCGTACCTCTGCGCATCTTTCCGGGGGTCGAGGTAACGCGCCAGACCCACTCCGCCGATCACGAGTTCGCCGACTTCGCCGATGGGCACCGGGGCACCGTTGTTGTCGACGACTGCCAGATCCCACCCCGGAAGCGGCAGGCCGATGCTGACCGGGCTGTTTCCGTTCAGCTTTGCCGCGCTTGCGACCACCGTCGTCTCGGTCGGCCCGTAGGTATTCCATACCTCGCGGCCCACGGCGTCGGGACCGGAGGCCAGCCGTTCGGCCAATTCCGCGGGGCAGGCCTCGCCGCCGAAGATGAGTAGCCGTACCGCCTCGAGCGCTTCAGCGGGCCACAGCGATGCCAGCGTGGGCACGGTGGATACGACGGTGATGTCGCGGGAGACCAGCCAGGGGCCGAGATCCATCCCGCTGCGCACCAGTGACCGCGGCGCCGGCACCAGGCATGCGCCGTGCCGCCATGCCAGCCACATTTCCTCGCACGAAGCATCGAAGGCGACAGACAATCCGGCCAGCACCCGGTCACCGGGGCCAAGGGGGTTGTCCTGCAGGAACATCCGCGCTTCCGCATCGACGAAAGCCGCGGCGCTGCGATGGGTGACCGCGACCCCCTTGGGGGTTCCGGTCGACCCGGAGGTGAAGATGATCCATGCATCATCGGAGACCAGCGGTGATCCGGCGCACCAGCCCCGCGAGGAACCTCTGCCGCGTACCAGGCCCCCCTCGGTGATGACGGCAACTACGCCGGCTTCGGTGAATACCAGTTCGGCGCGCTCCTGCGGGTCGTCCGCGTCGACCGGAACGTATGCCGCGCCGGTCGCCAGTATCGCCAGGATTGCGACGTATAGCGCGTAGCTGCCCGAGGGCATCCGGATTCCGATGCGGTCGCCGCGGCCGATTCCTCGTGCTGCGAGCCAGGAGACGCTGTCCTCTACGTCGGAGACCAACTCGGCGTAGGTGAGTTGGATTGCGCCGTCATCGAGCGCCAGCGCGTTGGGGTGACGGCGCGCGGTTTCGCGCAGGATGTCGATCAGGGTGCGTGGCTCGGGGGCATGCGCCGACCGCATGAACTGACCGGGGATCTCCAACGTTGGATCCGCTGCTGTCACGGGTACAAACTACTCAGCTCCCAGAGTCACTTCACGTTGGTCGGTGCCGTGTTTCGCGTGTCGGGGGGTTGGTTGGCAGAATGATCTTCGACGTTGACAGTCGGCCGGAGGTTTGATGAACGTATCTGCGCTGGAGTGGGGTATCACACTCAGCGTGACGATCGCGATTCTGCTCTTCGACGTGATCGTGATCGGGCGCCGACCACACGAGCCGACCAAGCGCGAGACCGCAACCTACCTGACGATCTACATCAGCCTCGCGATCGTATTCGGGCTGTGGACGTGGTTCTTTCACGGTAGTCAGTTCGGGATCGAGTTCTTCGCGGGCTGGCTCACCGAGTACAGCCTGTCGGTAGACAACCTGTTCATCTTCTTGATCATTATGGCCAGCTTCAAGGTGCCGCGGATCTACCAGCAGCAGGCCCTGCTCGTCGGCATCATCCTGGCGCTGATATTCCGCGGCATTTTCATCGCACTCGGTGCTGTGGCGATCGAGCAGTTTTCGTGGGTGTTCTATCTCTTTGGCGGCTTCCTGGTCTACACCGCGATCAAGCTGGTCCGGGATACCGAACACGATGACGACGCCGACAATGCCGTCGTCAGGTTCGCCCAACGCCACTTGAAATTCACCGACAAGTGGGACGGCCTGCGGTTGTGGGTCAAGGATCGCAGCGGGACCGGCGCACGGCTGATGACGCCGATGTTCCTGGTAATCGTCGCCTTGGGTACCACCGACCTACTCTTCGCGCTGGACTCCATTCCCGCCATCTACGGCCTGACCCGCGAGCCCTATCTGGTGTTCACCGCCAATGTGTTCGCGCTGATGGGGCTCCGGCAGCTGTACTTCCTGCTGGGAGACCTGCTGAAGCGGTTGGTGTACCTGTCACAGGGGCTGGCGTTCATCCTCGGCTTCATCGGCATCAAGCTGTTACTGCACGCGCTGCACGAGAACGAGTTGCCGTTCATCAACGGCGGGCAGCGCGTACCGGTGCTGGAGATCCCGACGCTGCTCAGCCTCGGGGTGATCGTTTTCACGCTCGTCCTCACCACCGCGGCCAGCCTCTACAAGACCCGGGTGCACGATGTCCGCAGGAACGGTGGCGCCTCTGCCGCTGACGCGGTGGATCCGCTCAGCGGTCCCGGTCCCGGTCCCGGTCGCTGACGCTACCGACGTTCTATGTCCGGCTGCGGTGGGCGGTGACGATCCAGGACGGCAGCTGCACGTGACCGTCGCTGCCGATGATCACGTCGCGGTACTCGAACCCGGCCGGCAGGGCGGCCGGCACGTTGATCCAGGCTCGTGCGGGCCGAATGTCATCGACTACCAGATGGTCGCCGACCACGGTGCGCAACTCGCTTTCAGTGAAAGAGTTAGGGCCGAAGTCGATGTCTGCAGGAAAGGCCTCGACGGCGAAAACCAGCGCAATGAATGTTCCGCCGGGCTTCAGTGCGTGGGTCATCGACTCGATATAGGCGTGACGCAATTCATGCGGTAGGCAATGGAAAACGAGCCCGTCAACAATTGTATTAAAGAAGTTCTCATATCCTGTGGTCCTGGTGAGGTCGGCAACGGCGAATTGTGCAGCCAGGTTGCGCTCACCTGCGGTGTGCTTGGCAAGCTCGATTGCGGCGGCGGACAGGTCCAGGCCCACCGTTTCGTATCCCTTGGCTGCCAGCGACAATGTGGTCTCGCCCACGCCGCATCCGGAGTCCAGGACGGGACTCCGAAACAGGCCTTGGCGCTCCAGCGCTGCAATTTCAGGCTGCAACTCGCCAATGTTCCATCCCGGGGACCCCGGCGCGTATGGTGCTTCACCTCTATATAGTTCATCCCAATCCACGGAATTTACGTTGAATGTTGGCATGCGAATCATTTTAGTGCGGGTAGGAAGTTACTGCCTAAAGTGTGAGGTGAAATTTGTCACTGACGACGTTCTGGATTAATTATGGGACTTTCACAATTCGTCCCGGGGGATGGCCTGGCGCCAGCGGTCACCAGTTGTCGTAGCCGCCCTCGGGGCCGAGCATCCGCGCCAGGCGGGTGCGGTTGATCCGGGCCAGCTCGTTTCGAACCACCTTGCGCTCGGTCTCGACGTCGTTGAGAAGACGGTCGGTCAGCGTAGCGAGCACGTCGTCGGCGCTGTAACCGTTGATGAACATCACGAACCCGAAACCGAAATGCTCTAGATAGGTCGACGACCCCTTCGCCAACGCATGCATTACCTCAGGGCGCTCGTCGGTGATGGCACACTGTTCGGCCTCCGACCTTTCGCTTCCCGGTCGCCGGCCGACGTCTGGGTAGGCCTGAAGGATGGTGTCGACGGATTCCTCGCTCAGTTCGAACATCAACCCGTCAGCGCAGCGAAACAGCTGATCGTGGCTGTCGAACGGGCGAGCCCGCGCCAGGTCGGCGGCCAACGGCACGCTAAACAAGCATTCGTAGAGGGCGGGGACGGCATGCCGCATCGGCATCGCGTTGAACGCATCCAGCCGTATTCCCTGGTGCAGCAGCATGGGGACATGATCGAAGCCCAAAAAAACGGTGGCGTTACGCTGTGTTATAGCCCGAAAAATTTGTGCAGCGGCCTGAATCTCGGCAGGGCGCCCTGGCGAGAGATTTCAGTGGCCCTCGGTATTGAACCGTTCGATCGAGCGCAGCACCTCGGCCTCAGCGTCGGCTCGGCCCACCCAGTCGGCGGCCTCGACGAACTTCCCTGGTTCGAGATCCTTGTAGTGCACGAAGAAGTGTTTGATGGCGTCCAATTCGAACGATGAAACATCGCCGATGTCGGTGATGTGATCCCACCGCGGGTCGGCGAGCACGCACAGCACCTTGTCGTCGCCGCCCTTCTCGTCGGTCATCCGGAACATGCCCACGGGGCGGGCCTCCAGGATGCACCCGGGGAACACCGGTTCGGGTAGCAGGACCAGCGCGTCCAGCGGATCTCCGTCCTCGCCGAGCGTGTCCTCGATGTAGCCGTAGTCGGCCGGGTAGCCCATCGATGTGAACAGGTAGCGGTCCAGCTTCACCTTGCCGCTGTCGTGGTCCACCTCATACTTGTTTCGCGACCCCTTCGGGATCTCGATGAGGATTTCGAATTGCACCGTGGGGACTCCTCGGCTCAAGGTCGGCTACGACGCGGGTCAACAGGGCGAAGTCCACCCTATATAGGGAGCGATACCCTGCTTTACAGGGGTGGCTTCAGTATCGATCGAAAGCGGGACAAACATGCGGCCCAGTCGGTGGCGGCGATCCACCCACGTCGTGGTCGCGGTAGCGGTATTGGCGCTGGTCGCTGTCGTGATCGCGGCCGCCGCGCTGTTGACCAGGGGGGAGTCCGATGCCCCACTGGCCGTCGAGCCCGCACCCGCCTTGGCAACCGCGCAACCCGCTGTCGTTCCCGTCGCCGACTCCGCGGAGGCGCCGACGGCTGACGGTCTGGCCGCAGTCCTGGCACCGGTTCTGGCTGATCCGAACCTGGGCACGTTCACCGGGCGCGTCAGTGATGCGCTGACCGGTCGGCAGATCTGGGCACAAGCAGCCAGTGTGCCGATGCAGCCGGCGTCAACGAACAAATTACTCACTACCGCGGCGGCGCTGCTGACGCTGGATCGTGACGCCCGGTTAACGACCCGCGTCCTGGCCGGCGCCCAACCCGGAGTCGTGGTGCTGGTCGGCGGCGGCGATCAGACGCTGTCTGCTGCACCACCTGATGAGGAGACCTGGTATCGCGACGCGGCGCGCATCGGCGATCTTGCCGACCAGGTGCGTGACACGGGAATCACGGTGAATGCCGTACAGGTGGACACCAGTGCTTACAGCGGCCCGACGCTGGCGCCAGGTTGGGATCCGCTGGACATCGATGGCGGCGACATCGCACCGATGGAGTCGGTGATGCTCGATGGCGGACGCACCCAGCCGGTGAGCGTGGAGTCGCGGCGCTCGAAGACTCCAGCGCTGGATGCCGGCCGCGCCTTGGCGATGGCGCTGGACGTCGATCCGACCAAGGTTACGGTGCTGTCGTCGTCGCGCGCGGAAACCGAAGGTAGGGAGCTCGCCTCGGTCCAGTCGCCGACGCTCATGGACCGGTTGCACGCCATGATGAACTTCTCGGACAACGTGATGGCGGAGTCGATCGGCCGTGAGGTTGCCGCAATGCTCAACCTGCCAACAAGTTTCGACGGCGCTACCCGCGGGGTGCTGAGGACGCTCGACGGCGCCGACATCGACACCACCGGAGCCCGACTGTTCGACTCGAGCGGTCTGTCGGTGGATGACCGACTCACGGCTGAAACCCTCGACGAGTTGATCAACGCCGCGGCTGGAGACGCACAACCGGCCCTGCGTCCGCTCGTGGACTTGTTGCCGATCGCTGGAGGCAGCGGCACCCTGTCCAACCGCTATCTGGACACTGATGGGGGCCGTGCCGCCGCGGGGTACCTACGGGCTAAGACCGGCTCGCTGACCGGCACCAATACGCTGGCTGGGGTCGTCACCGACGAGAGTGGTCGAGTGCTCACCTTCGCTCTGTTGTCCAACGATGCGGGCCCAAGCGGACGCACGGCGCTTGACGCGTTCGCCGCGACGCTGCGCTCGTGCGGATGCCGCATATGAACCCGTCGGCAAAATCCAGCTTCGCGGTCGGCCGCGCGGTCGACTGGAACCTGGCGGCCACCGTGGGGGGCAAGCTTGCCCGCCCGGAACCCGCGGTCACCGATTACACCCGCAGGCAGGCGATCGAACAACTCACCGAGTTGGCCCGGGCATCCGAATTGCCGGTACGGGAGGTGACCGGCCTAATCGAGGGCGGCGAGATCCCGGAAGCGCGAATCATCAACCGGCCCCAGTGGATTCATGCCGCGGCGCATTCCATGCGGGCGATGACCGGGGGCGGGGACGACAGCGGAGCTGGCGGTGATGCCAAGCCTCGGCCGCTCAGCGGAAGCATCACCGGCGTCCAGACCGGCGCGGTGCTGGCGTTCGTGTCCTCGGGGATTCTCGGCCAATATGACCCGTTCGCTGCCGGTGGTGGCGAGCTGTTGCTGGTGTATCCCAACGTAATCGCAGTCGAGCGCCAACTGCGGGTGAATCCTACGGACTTCCGCATGTGGGTGTGTTTGCACGAGGTCACCCACCGGGTGCAGTTTCGGGCTAATCCCTGGTTGGCAGAACATATGACAGGTGCGCTCACGGTTCTGACTGAGGATGCAGGCGACGACGTCACGCAGGTCGTCGGCCGGTTGGCCGCATATGTACGCGGGTTCCGGAGCGGCTTGAAAGACGATGATGCGCAGTTGAATTCCGCTGGTGTCCTGGGGTTTCTACGGGCTTTGCAGTCCGAGCCGCAGCGGGCGGCGCTCGATCGATTGCTGGTTTTGGGGACCCTGCTCGAGGGGCATGCCGAGCACGTCATGGATGCTGTCGGACCCGCAGTGGTTCCGTCGGTAGCGTCGATCCGACACCGGTTCGACCGGCGCAGGAACCGCAAACAGCCGCCGCTGCAGCGGCTCATGCGCGCGCTGCTGGGCATCGACGCGAAAATGAACCAGTACACCCGAGGCAAGGCCTTCGTGGACGATGTGGTGTCCAAGGTGGGGATGCAACGCTTTAACGTAATTTGGTCGGGCAGCGAAAGTCTTCCGCTGCCAAGGGAAATCGATGAGCCGCAGCGATGGATCGATCGACTGCTGTAGCCGAAATGCGCGGAGCTGTTGCGCGTTTCGGGCGTGACCATGCCGCAGGCGAAGACCGCTGGTGCGTCGCGCTCTCGGGCGGATCCGACTCGCTGGCGTTGGCCGCTGCGGCGGCGACGGTGCTGCCGACAACCGCGCTGATCGTCGACCACTGCCTGCAGCCGGGCTCAGCTGCGGTCGCCTCGACTGCGCGCGATCAGGCGATTGCAGTGGGATGCGTTGGTGCAGAGGTGATTTGCGTAGAAGTGGGTACGGCTGGTGGGCCAGAGGCGGCCGCTCGCATTGCCCGGTACCGCGCGCTCGAGGACACCCGTGCGGGTGCGCCGGTGCTGTTGGCGCACACCCTTGACGATCAGGCCGAGACGGTGCTACTCGGCCTAGGTCGGGGATCGGGCGCCCGGTCGATCGCCGGCATGCGGCCATATGACCCGCCCTGGTGCCGGCCGCTGCTGGGGGTACGGCGGGAGCTGACCCATTTGGCGTGCGACGAACTTGGGCTGACGCCTTGGCAGGACCCGCACAACACCGACGCACGCTTCACCAGGGCCCGGTTGCGCGCCGAAGTGCTGCCGCTGCTTGAGGAAGTCCTGGGCGGTGGCGTGGCCGAGGCTCTGGCCCGCACCGCAACCGCCTTGCGCGAGGACACCGAGATGCTCGACGGCCTGGCTGCCGAAGCGCTTGCCGGGCTCGGTGCGGGCGTGCACGTTGAGGGCCTCCCGACGGCCGTGCTTGCCGCTTGGCCGCACGCGGTCAGGCGCAGGACAATAAGGGGGTGGCTGCTGGCCGGTGGAGCCAGCAGGTTGACCGACAAACAGATCCGCGCCGTCGATGATCTTGTTACTGCCTGGCGGGGACAGGGTGGGGTAGCGGTGCCCAGCGCGCAGCCCAATGAACGGCTCTTCGCGGGTCGTCGAAAAGAATCGCTGGTGCTCTACCGCGAACCCGTCTGAGGGTGCATATTGCTGATCCCGGCCACCGCGTGGCACTCTGTGGACGTGCCTGCGCATACCGCGGAGTTGTACCCCGGGGACATCAAATCGGTATTGCTGTCGGAAGTGCAGATCCGGTCCAAGACCGCTGAGCTCGGAGAGCAGATCGCCGCCGACTATCGTGATGCCGTCTCCGGCATCGATGGGGCGGACGGGCAAGATCTTCTTCTGATCACCGTGCTCAAGGGCGCCGTCATGTTCGTCACCGATTTGGCCCGGGCGATCCCGCTGCCTACTCAGCTGGAATTCATGGCCGTCAGCTCCTATGGATCGTCCACGTCATCCTCTGGTGTGGTGCGCATCCTCAAAGACCTCGACCGCGACATCAATGACCGTGACGTGCTGATCGTCGAGGACATCGTCGACTCTGGGCTGACGCTGTCGTGGCTGCTCCGCAACCTGGCCACCAGGCGGCCGCGGTCGCTGCGGGTGTGTACCCTGCTGCGCAAACTCGAAGCGGTGCGCGCCGACGTCGAGATCGAGTACGTCGGCTTCGACATCCCCAACGAGTTCGTCGTCGGATACGGCCTTGACTACGCCGAGCGTTACCGCGACCTGCCCTATATCGGCACTTTGGATCCCAAGGTCTACGAGGACCAGTAGGCCGAAGGCCGACGACGAGCCACTGAGGCCGAAGGCCGATGACGAGCCACTGAGGCCGAAGGCCGACGACGAGCCACTGAGGCCGAAGGCCGACGACGAGCCACTGAGGCCGAAGGCCGACGACGAGCCACTGAGGCCGAAGGCCGACGACGAGCCACTGAGGCCGAAGGCCGACGACGAGCCACTGAGGCCGAAGGCCGACGACGAGCCACTGAGGCCGAAGGCCGACGACGAGCCACTGATCGGCGCAGAATGCGGGATGTGAGCACTGCGCTGAGGATCTGCCCCTTATGTGAAGCGACCTGCGGCCTGGCACTGACCATCGACGACGGGAGGGTTGTGGGCGCGAGGGGCGACCGCGACGATGTCTTCAGTGCGGGTTTCATCTGCCCGAAGGGCGCGAGTTTCGCCGAACTCGACAATGACCCCGACCGATTGACAGCCCCGCTGGTGCGGCGTGATGGCACGCTGACCGAGGCAACCTGGGATGAGGCGTTCTCGGCCGTCGCCGCCGGGCTGGGCACAGTGCTGGCTGACCACGGCGGCGCGTCGGTGGGTGTATACCTGGGCAACCCGAACGCCCACACCGTCGCCGGCGCGCTCTATCCACCGCTGATCATCCGCGGACTCGGCACCCAGCAGGTCTACTCGGCGAGCACTCTGGACCAGATGCCCAAGCACGTAGCGCTGGGGCTGATGTTCGGCAGCCCGGTCGCGTTCACGGTGCCCGACCTGGATCGCACCGATTACTTGGTCATCATCGGGGCGAACCCGCTGGTGTCCAATGGCAGCCTTGCCACCGCGGCCGACTTCGGTGGCAAGCTGCGAAACCTGCGCAAGCGCGGAGGCAAGTTGGTCGTCATCGACCCCGCGCGCACCCGCACCGCCCAGCTCGCTGACCGGCACCTGGCGCCGCGGCCGGGCACTGACGCCGCTTTCCTGTTCGCCGTCGTCCATACCCTGTTCGAGGAGGGACTGGTCGATCTGGGGGCTCTTGCCGGCTGCGTCGCGGGATTGGACGCCGTCGGCGAACTTGCCCGTGATTTCCCGCCGTCCGTGGTCGCCGCGCACTGTGGGGTTGAGGCCGACGTGATCCGGGCATTGGCCCGGGAGTTGGCTGGGGCGCGGACGGCCGTCGTGTACGGACGGATGGGCACCTCCACGGTCGAATTCGGCACACTGGGCAACTGGCTGGTCGACGTGGTCAACGTTCTGACCGGGAATTTAGACCGGGCGGGCGGCGCGATGTTTCCGCTGTCGCCCGTTGCGCCCGCACCGCGGCCACACCGGTCGGGCCGCGGTTTCAGAACTGGTCGTTGGCTCAGTCGGGTCTCCGGTCGCCCCGAGGTGCTCTCGGAACTACCCGTGGCGGTACTCGCCGAGGAAATCGAGACCCCCGGGGAGGGGCAGATCCAAGCCCTGATCACCATCGCGGGCAATCCGGTGCTTTCCGCACCCGACGGTGAACGACTCGACCGTGCGCTCAGTGGCGGGTCCATGGACTTCATGCTTTCTATCGACCCATATCTGAACGAGACAACCCGTCACGCCGACGTCATCCTGCCGCCCCCACCGCCGTCACGTAGCCCGCACTTCGACTTCGCGCTGAACAACCTTGCGGTGCGCAACACTGCGCGCTATTCACCTCCTGTGTTCGCACTACAGGGGGGTCCCGAGGAAGCCGAGATTCTGTCGCGAATCGCCCTGGTCCTCTACGGAGTCGGCATCGACGCCGACCCGGCGCTGGTCGACGAGCAGGTTATCGCCACAACGCTGGCCAAGGAGACCGCCGATGCGGCCTCGCCGGTCGCGGGCCGCCCGGTCGAGGAGCTGACCGCCATGCTCGACGACGGCCCGGGCTACGAGCGCAGACTCGACATGATGCTTCGGCTCGGCGCGTACGGCGATGGCTTCGGTTCCCGGCCCGACGGTCTCACACTCAAGCGGCTCAAAGCGGCACCGCACGGTATCGACCTTGGCCCGCTGCAGCCGCGGCTGTCCGATGTGCTGCGCACGCCGTCGGGTCTGATCGAGTTGGCCCCGCCGCCAATAGTCGCCGAAGCGGTGCGGCTGCGCGACTCGTTGAGGCATCCCAACGCGGGGTTCGTGCTGATCGGAAGGCGCCACCTGCGCTCCAACAACAGCTGGATGCACAACCTGCCTGCGCTGGTGGGCGGCACGAATCGGTGCACGCTGCACATTCACCCAGACGACGCCGCTGAGCTGGGAGTGTCCGACACCGCGCTGGTCAAGGGGCCCGGCGGCGAACTGATGGTGCCCGTCGAGATCACCGAGGACATCCGCCGCGGCGTGGTGTCGCTGCCGCACGGCTGGGGGCACGATCGTGACGGCACCGGGCAGACAGTGGCTGCCGGGCACCCTGGCGTGAACGTCAACCAGCTCAACGACGGCACGCTGTTGGACTCACTGTCGGGCACGGCGGTGCTCAACGGCATTCCGGTTGTCCTCACCCCCGGATAGCGGGGGCTGGGGTCAGGTCAATTCCCAGATCACCGTCACGTCGAAAGCAACGGTCTGCTCACCGGGTTCCAGCGGCACGGCAGCCTCCATCATCGCCCGCGGGGCCTGCATCGGCGGAATGGGCGTTGCGCCACCCGACTCAGAAATCGAGATCACCTTGCCGAGGTCGAGGCCGGACAACTCGGCGTACTGGGTGGCGCGGTCCTTGGCGTTCTCGAACGCCTTGGCCCGTGCGTCGCGCACCAGCTGGGAGTCATCCTCGATCGAGTAGCTGATCGAATTGATGCGAGCGGCGTTGCCGCCGATGTTGACGATCAGGCCGATGGCTTCCGGGGCCAGATCCAGATCGCGGATTGTCACGTCAATCGAGTTGGTGGCGCGGTAGGCGGTGATCACGTTGTCCTCTGGGCCGTACTGCGGCTGCAGGTCGGCCTCGGTGGTCGCCACATCCTTGGGGTCGATCCCGGCGCCAACGAGCGCGTCGATCACGGCTCGCTGGCGCTCGTTTGTCTGGTTCATCGCGGCGGGAGCGTCGGGTGCGACGAACTCCATCGCCGCGTCCACGGTCAACGTGTCGGGGGCACCCTGCACCTCCCCGGTCCCGACGACCGTCACTTGCCGGGTGGCGTCATCTGGGGTCAACGTCGGGGCCGGCTGCGCGTCGCAGGCCGTCAACGCCAATGCTGCGACGCCGGCGGCGGCGGCGAGCTTGGCCCGATTCTTCTTCGTTGCCTTCTTTTGTCCCGGTGCGATCGACATGCCTGGCACCTTATCGCGTGCTTGATCGGATCCGTTGGTCGACAATGGGATCGGTGAGGAACTCCAGCAGTGCGCGGGTGACATCGTGGGGGCATTCCTCGGTCAGCCAGTGGCCGGCCCCTTCGATCATCACCTCGCGGTAATCGCCGGTGGCCACCTCCCGGGCGCGGTGTCGCGGTGTGTAGGCCAGGGTGGCATCGTCGGTGCCGCCGATGAACAGGGCGGGCGCGTCGATCGTCGCCGCCGGTGGTGCGGCTGTCAGCTCCCAGTTGCGGTCGAAGCAGCGGTACCAATTGAGCGCTCCGGTGAATTCGGTGCGGGTGAACTCCTCAACATAGACGTCGAAGTCCTGCTGGTTGATCCACCCGGGAAGCCCGCCGGGTTCGGGAATGCGGGCCAGGAAACCCTCGGGCCCGGGTGTGAGCATTCGTAGCGCCGCGGCAACGTCGTCCGCCGATGGAGTTGCGAACAGGCGCCGTAGCGTGGTGGCCGGGTCTTCCGCCAGCTCCGCGTCGGCGGGGCCTGGCTCCTGGAAGTAAAGGATGTAGAAGAAATTGTCCCCGAACATCTTGCGGAAAGCCTGCGTCGTGGGCACCTTCGGGCGGGGCACCGGAGGCAGGCTCAGGCCGGCGACCGCGGAGAAGCGATCGGGATGCAGCAATGGCGCGGTCCAGGCCACCACCGCGCCGAAGTCATGGCCGACCAACGCCGCCTGCTGGGCGCCGACATCGTCGAGCAGCCCGACCAGGTCGGCGCTGAGTTCGGTAACCGTGTAGGCGTCAACAGCGGCTGGCCTGTCGGAACCGCCGTAGCCGCGCTGGTCGGGGGCCAGCACGTGATATCCGGCCTCGGCAAGCGCGAGTACCTGGTGACGCCACGAGAACGCCAGCTCGGGAAAGCCGTGGCAGAGCACCACCACCGGTCTGCCAGGCTCCCCGGCCTCGGTCACTCGCAGTCGAACGCCGTTCGTCTGCACCATCCGCGTCCGCATCCTCACAGCCAACCAGAGCCCTCCGAGAACTCCGGGCTCAGGCCGAGGTTCCCTCCGGGCTCAGGCCCACTGGTTCCCTCCGGGAACTGCCGGACGTTGGTGTAGCGGTAGCCTGGACTATTCCAGCTGTGCGTATTGGAAGGATTTGGCCGATAGTCCGACTATTGGCTGTGGGTATCAATGAACCGAAAAAATGTGATCCGCACGCTCACCGCGATCGCCGTGGTGCTGTTGCTTGGGTGGTCCTTCTTTTATTTCAGCGACGACACCCGAGGGTTCAAACCTGTCGACACCACGGTGGCGATTGCTCAGATCAACGACGACAACGTCACCAGCGCGCAAATCGACGACCGCGAACAACAATTGCGGCTGGACCTCAAGAACGGCAACGGCGACACCGAGAACAGCAAGAAAATCATCACCAAGTACCCGACCGGTTACGGGGTCACGCTGTTCGAGGCGCTGCAGGCCAAGAAGGCCAAAGTGAGTACCGTCGTCAACCAGAGCAGCATGCTCGGGACGCTGCTCATCTACATGCTGCCGCTCCTACTGCTCGTCGGGTTGTTCGTGATGTTCTCCCGCATGCAGTCCGGCGGGCGGATGGGCTTCGGAATGGGCAAGTCCAAGGCCAAGCAGCTCTCCAAGGACATGCCCAAGACCACGTTCGCTGACGTCGCCGGCGTCGACGAGGCGGTCGAGGAACTCTACGAGATCAAGGACTTCCTGCAGAACCCCTCGCGCTATCAGGCGCTGGGCGCCAAGATCCCCAAGGGTGTGTTGCTCTACGGCCCGCCCGGCACCGGCAAGACGCTGTTGGCCCGGGCGGTCGCGGGCGAGGCCGGCGTGCCGTTCTTCACCATTTCCGGCTCGGATTTCGTCGAGATGTTCGTCGGCGTCGGCGCTTCCCGGGTGCGTGACATGTTCGAGCAGGCCAAACAGAACAGCCCGTGCATCATCTTCGTCGACGAGATCGACGCCGTCGGTCGACAGCGCGGCGCCGGAATGGGCGGCGGTCACGACGAGCGCGAGCAGACGCTGAACCAGCTGCTGGTCGAGATGGACGGTTTCGGTGAACGTGCGGGCGTCATCCTGATCGCGGCGACCAACCGGCCCGACATCCTCGATCCGGCGCTACTGAGGCCGGGGCGATTCGACCGTCAGATTCCGGTCTCCAGCCCCGATCTGGCCGGTCGGCGGGCGGTACTCAAGGTCCACTCGCAGGGTTTACCGATCGCACCCGACGCCGACCTGGACGGGTTGGCCAAGCGCACGGTCGGCATGTCCGGCGCTGATCTGGCCAATGTGATCAACGAGGCGGCGCTGCTCACTGCCCGGGAGAACGGCACCGTCATCACCGGCCTCGCGCTTGAAGAGGCAGTTGATCGAGTTGTCGGCGGCCCGCGCCGCAAGGGCCGGATCATCAGCGAGCACGAGAAGAAGATCACCGCTTACCACGAGGGCGGGCACACTCTGGCGGCCTGGGCGATGCCCGACATCGAGCCCATCTACAAAGTCACGATTCTGGCCCGCGGCCGCACCGGTGGGCACGCCATGTCGGTGCCCGAGGACGACAAGGGTCTGATGACGCGCTCGGAGATGATCGCGCGATTGGTTTTCGCGATGGGGGGTCGAGCCGCCGAGGAGCTCGTGTTTCGCGAGCCGACCACCGGAGCGGTGTCCGACATCGAGCAGGCCACCAAGATCGCCCGCGCGATGGTCACCGAATACGGCATGAGTTCCAAGCTCGGCGCCGTGCGGTACGGCACCGAGCACGGAGACCCGTTCCTCGGCCGCACCATGGGCGTCCAGGCCGACTACAGCCATGAGATCGCGCAGATCATCGACGACGAGGTGCGCAAGCTCATTGAGGCGGCGCACACAGAGGCATGGGAGATCCTCACCGAGTACCGCGACGTGCTCGACACCCTGGCCGGTGAGCTGTTGGAGAAGGAGACTTTGCACCGCGTCGAACTGCAGGCCATCTTCGGTGATGTGAAGAAGCGGCCTCGATTGACCATGTTCGACGACTTCGGTGGCCGGGTGCCGTCGGACAAGCCGCCAATCAAGACGCCGGGTGAGCTGGCTATTGAGCGTGGCGAACCATGGCCGAAGCCCGTTCCCGAGCCGGCGTTCAAGACTGCCATCGCCGAAGCTTCCCGGGTGGCGGCTGAGGCCGCGCAAAAGAACGGTGTAAACGGCTCGGGCGCGAACGGCGGTCCGACGAACGGTGCGACACAGCCTGATTACGGTGCGCCAGCTGGCTGGCATGCACCCGGCTGGCCGCCAGGGGCGCCACAGCACCAAGCGCCACAGCACCAAGCGCCGCAGCACCAAGCGCCACAGCAGCAACCGCCGGGGGTGCCGCAGCAGCAAGCGCCACAGCAGCAACCGCCGGGGCACGGGTATCCAACCCCGCCGCCGTGGCCGGGCTGGCAGGGCGGACAGCCGGCTTCCCCAGCCCCCGATCACCGGGGCTATCCTCCGTATCAGCCTCACCCGCAGCCAGGGCAACCCGCTCCCCTGGGCGGGGGAGCCGTACCGGGCCCGAAGGAAGGGCCGGGCCAGGACAGCGGCAGAGACAAAGATCGGGCTGATCCGCCGCCGAATCACAGTTGACCCCTGGCTCGTTCCTGAACGGAGACTTTGATGAGGCGTTCGCACAACAACAACACGGCCACGTTCGTCAATCCTGATTTCGACTATGCCCGCGCCGAAGCCGCAGTCCGCGAGCTGTTGATCGCGGTCGGTGAAGATCCAGATCGACAGGGCTTGATCCAGACCCCGGCGCGAGTGGCGCGCGCGTACCGGGAGATGTTCGCCGGCTTGCACACGGACCCCGACGAGGTTCTGGGCACTACCTTCGATGAACAACACGACGAAATGGTGCTCGTTAAAGACATTCCGATGTACTCGACGTGTGAACATCATCTAGTCGCATTCCACGGCGTCGCGCATGTCGGTTACATCCCAGGCGTGGATGGCCGGGTGACTGGGCTCTCGAAGCTAGCTCGGGTCGTCGACCTCTACGCTAAGCGGCCCCAGGTGCAAGAGAGGCTGACCACCCAGATCGCCGACGCGCTGATGCGCAAACTTGACCCGCGCGGCGCCATTGTGGTGATCGAAGCCGAACACCTCTGCATAGCCATGCGTGGAATCCGCAAGCCTGGCGCCGTCACGACGACATCGGCGGTGCGTGGACAGTTCAAGACCGACAAGGCATCTCGTGCCGAGGCTCTGGAACTGATCTTACGAAAGTGAGCGTCAAAGTGATCGGGGTTGTCAACGTCACAGACGATTCGTTCTCCGATGGAGGCCTGTTTCTCGACCGCGACAGCGCGGTGGCGCATGGTGTCGAACTGGTCGCCCAGGGTGCCGCAATCATCGACGTCGGAGGTGAGTCGACTCGTCCGGGCGCCAGCAGGGTAGACCCTGAGGTTGAGATCTCCCGAGTGCTTCCCGTGATAAAACAGCTTGTCCAGCAAGAGATCACGGTCAGCATCGACACTATGCATGCCGGCGTCGCGCGCATAGCCCTGGAGAACGGTGCGGCGATCGTCAACGACGTTTCCGGGGGTAGAGCGGACCCCGACATGGCCAGGGTGGTCGCTGAAGCTGGGGCGCCATGGGTGCTCATGCACTGGCGGTCGGTGGGCGGCGACCGTCCGCACGATGTGCCCTTCTATGACGACGTGGTTGTCGACGTACGCGACGAACTAATGGTCGCTGTGGATGTTGCGGTGCGCGCGGGGGTGGATCCGGCCAAGCTGATCATTGATCCGGGCATAGGATTTGCTAAGGATGCACAACATAATTGGGCGCTGCTTCATGCGCTCCCCGAGTTCGTCCAGACCGGTATCCCGGTTCTTGTTGGTGCGTCCCGCAAGCGGTTCCTGGGTGCATTGCTGGCTGGATCCGACGGCGAGCCTAGGCGGCCGAGCGGTCGGGAAACCGCCACCGCGGTTATCTCTGCGCTGGCTGGGTGGCATCGGGTGTGGGGTGTCCGGGTTCATGACGTACGTGCATCGGTCGACGCACTCGCCGTGGTCACGGCATGGCAGAGCGCCGGGCAGCAGGATCAAGCCGGGGTTGAACCTAGGGGAATCAGTGACTGACCGAATTGAGTTGCAAGGATTAGTAGTTCGCGGTAATCACGGTGTCTTCGACCATGAGCGCCGCGACGGGCAAGACTTCGTTGTAGACATCACCGTATGGATCGACCTAAACGCTGCCGCTGCCAGTGATGACCTTTCCGATACCGTCGACTACGGCGTGCTTGCGCAGCGTGCCGCCGACATCGTCGCCGGACCCGCGCGGCAGCTGATCGAGTCAGTGGGGGGCGAGATTGCCGACGACGTCATGGGTGACGAGCGCGTTCATGCCGTCGAAGTTGTGGTCCACAAGCCCAGCGCTCCGGTCCCGTCGAAGTTCGCCGATGTCGCAGTCGTGGTTCGACGCTCGCGCCGCGGTCGCCGGGACGCAAGCCGATGAGTATCAGATGACATCAGTGGTGTTGTCCGTCGGCTCGAACGTCGGCGACCGGATGATGTTGCTGCAGTCGGTGGTGGACGGACTCGACAGTGTCGTGGCGGTGTCACCGGTGTATGAGACCGATGCGTGGGGCGGGGTGGAACAATCCCCTTTCCTCAATGCTGTTGTCGTCGCCGATGATCCGGCACTGGACGCGCATGGTTGGCTGCGTCGCGCGCATGAGCTCGAAGACGCGGCGCAGCGGATCCGTGACCAACGCTGGGGCCCAAGGACATTGGACGTCGACATCGTCACCTGTCGGGAATCCGACGGCGAGGTGAAAGTGCATGACGAGGCTCTGGTCTTGCCTCACCCGTACGCGCACGTGCGCGCGTTCGTACTGGTGCCCTGGCTCGCGGTCGAATCGAGTGCCACTGTGACGGTCGAAGGCCGGATGGTTTCGGTTGCCGAACTCCTCGATGCCGTCGATCCAGCCGAACGAGCTGGGGTCCAGATGACCGAGTTGGCGCTGCGGATGCCGAACGAGCTGGTGGGTTGATGGGACCGACCCGGGGGCGAGATCTGGTTGCTGCTGTGTTCGTGAGCTCGGTGGCCGGCTATCTGCTGGTGGGGGCCGCTTATCGATGGTTCCCGCCAATTACGGGGTGGACTGGGATCTCGCTGCTGGGGGTAGCCATCGCGCTGACGGGATGGGGCTTCTACGTGCGTGCCAGGATCCGCGATGGTCAGATCGGTGTGGGGCCGGGTCAGCTGCATCCGCTCGCGGTGGCGCGGTCGGTGGTGATCGCCAAGGCGTCGGCATGGATGGGCAGTGTCGTCTTGGGGTGGTGGCTGGCCGTTGTGGCCTACCTGCTGCCTCGGCGCTCGGCATTGCGGGTGGCGACCGAGGATACCGGGGGCGCCGTCGTAGCAGGGGTCAGCGCGCTTGCGTTGGTGGCTGCGGCGTTGTGGCTGCAGCATTGCTGCAGGTCTCCAGACGAGCCAACGGAGAACGCTGACATGGCGTCCGGCTGAACGAGTCTCCAGACCACGGGCCGAATCGCCGTGGCGGTCGACACGCCAGATGAGGTGTCACCGGTACAGTCGGCCCATGACCGATCCGACCCGCGGCGCCCGCCCTCGGCGCGGCTCCCGGCGACCAGGTTGGTTCCTGATGACGGTGTTGCTGGTGCTCGCGATCGGAGCCAGCTCGGCATTGGTCTTCACCAACCGGGCAGAGTTGCTGAAGCTCGCGGTCCTTATGGCGTTGTGGGCCGCCGTGGTCGCTGCGTTCGTGTCGGTCATCTACCGTCGGCAGAGCGACAGCGACCAGGCGAGGGTGCGGGATCTGAAGCTGGTTTACGATCTGCAGCTCGATCGCGAGATCTCTGCTCGGCGGGAGTACGAGCTCGCTGTCGAAACGCAGCTGCGCCGTGAGCTCGCGACGGAATTGCGTGCGCAGTCTGCCGAGGAAGTGTCAGCATTGCGCACGGAGTTGGCCGCACTACGGGCGAACTTGGAATTCATATTCGACACCGACCTATCGCACCGGCACGCGATCGAAACGGATCGCAGCAGTGGGCGGGTGTATGGCGAATGGGCTACGGACGCTGATACCGCAGGCCGAGTCAGCATCAGCCGGATCGACACCGAGGATGCCGAAGAGATCTTCGATGACGGAGCCGACGTCACGGACGCTGCGGAGAGCCCGATCATCGACGTCCCCGCCGAACCTCACCCGCCGGAGGTCGAGCCGGCGCCGCCCGCTGACCCAGGGGGTGCTCACCGCAGGTTCGCGGAGGACGACCAGGTAATTGCGCAACGCACCGAGGGGAGTGCTGAGCGGCAGTTTGTGCCGCCACCGCCACCGGCCGCCCCGCTTCCTGCGCCTGC
>Ga0209991_10000395_pt1 | contig 19578 bp, 15 predicted proteins | sample ChitaG_FD_183167 | JGI IMG/M metagenome (GOLD analysis project Ga0209991, IMG submission 183167) | Deep subsurface microbial communities from South Pacific Ocean to uncover new lineages of life (NeLLi) - Chile_00310 metaG (SPAdes)... | ecosystem: Environmental > Aquatic > Marine > Oceanic >... | reverse complement strand
TTGGTGGTGCTCCTGTATCTCAGGATTGGGCAGACCAAATAGGGGCCGATGGCTATGGAAAGAATGCCAATGCTGCGGTGGAGGTTGCCAGGAAATTAACGGGCAGTTGAATATGGTGTAGCAATACCTAATTTTAGAGTTCTAAGAAAAGGGCAACCATAAAGATTGGGATTGCCCAGCCGGTCTCGGGGGGCTGGGCGGCTTGGGGTGTGCCTGTTGACCGTGCGGCAAGGCTAGCAATAGATGACATTAACGCCGCCGGCGGCATTGAGGTCGGTGGGAAAACCTACCTGCTTGAAGCTGTTACCGAGGACACTGAAGCGGACAGCGCCATCGCTATGGCAGCATTTAAGAAGCTAATCTACGACCATGAGGTAAAATACATATTGGGACCCATGAGCTCGGCGATCAATAAAGTTGTCCAGCCGCTTTGCGAAGAGAATAAGGTTCTTCAGCTGTTCATGGGCTCCTTCCCTCCCACAGAGGATGACTACTATAATTTCAGAGGCACTCTAATAGGGGAGCAATATGCTCCTGCTGCCTATGCCGCCCGGTATATAAGGCACTGCAGGAAAAGCCAGCAGAAGTAGCTAAACTGTTGCAATTGGCGGGCTCGCTAAAACTTGATTGGAGAAGGGCTAAAATGGAAGTGTTGGATAGGATTCCAGTTAAGTTAGGTCTCGAAGAAGTATTGAAACAATTGCACCAAGGTAAAGAAAATAAGTATATTGAACGAATTGTCCAAGAATTGATTGAGATTGTTCGTCCTGTAGCTAAACCCAAAGCTATCTATGAAGTTTCCTATGTTGATAATAAAAATGAAGAATCGCTATACATCGATGGTGTAAGATTTACGAGCCGTGTTCTCAGGGTCAATTTAGATAAAGTAGAAAGAGTTTTCCCATATGTTGCGACATGTGGACGAGAGTTAGATGAAATAACCATACCCTCCGGTGATTTTATGCAACATTATTGTTTAGATGTAATTAAGGAGACGGTTTTACGCTCAGCTATCAGCTACCTTACAGATTACTTAACAAGAAATTATGCACTTGGACAGATGTCGAAAATGCATCCCGGGTCTTTGGGAGATTGGCCAATAACACAACAGAAAGAGTTGCTTTCAATCTTTGGTAATGTTGAAGATTTAATTGGAGTGAAGCTAACCAAGAGTTTCTTAATGCTTCCACTGAAATCTGTGTCTGGAATATATTTCCCCACTGAGATTAAGTTTGAAAGTTGCCAGCTATGCCCGAGGGAAAAGTGTATTGAAAGAAGAGCACCATATGATGCGGATTTAGTTAGAAAATACCGAGAAAAGATATAAGCGACCAAGGGCCTAGTGGTGAAGTAAGGTAGTAGAAAGGGAAAGTGGTATGTCTATCCTCTTGGGCATTGATACTGGGGGCACCTATACAGATGCCGTGGTGTTAGACGATGAGCATGGGGTCATCGGCACAGCAAAAGCCCTAACTACTAAGCACGACCTGTCGGTAGGGATTCAGAACGCCGTGGAGATGGCACTACCCAAACCACCTCCGAATATCCGGCTGGTGTCCCTATCTTCTACGCTGGCGACCAACGCCATTGTGGAGGGGAAGGGTAGCCCCATCTGTCTGCTACTCATTGGCTACGACCCTGATACGGTAGCCTTAGCTGGGTTAGAGAGGGTGGTAGCCAATGAGTCTATCATTTTCATCCAGGGTGGGCATACCGTCACCGGTGAGGAGCAGTGTCCCCTTGACATCGATGCTGCACGGCAGGCCATCTTGACCCATGCGCCGTATGTAGCCGCCTTTGCTATCTCCGGCTACTTTGGCGTGCGCAACCCAACACATGAGCTACGGGTGAAACGGTTGGTACGCCGCCTAACCGGATTGCCAGTGACCTGTGGACACGAACTAACCACGCACCTGCATGCCCCGCGCCGGGCTCTAACCGTTGCCCTGAATGCACGGCTCATACCTTTGTTGCATCAACTGATTCTCGGGGTTCGTGAAATGCTCACCATTCAAGGCATCCACGCTCCCCTGATGGTCGTCAGGGGAGACGGATCGCTCATGGATGCTAAAATGGCGCTGGAACAGCCGGTGGAGACCATTCTGTCTGGTCCGGCAGCTAGTGTGGTCGGCGCGCGCTATCTGTCCAATGTAGGAGACGCCTTCGTGATTGACATGGGTGGCACCACCACCGATATCGCCGTACTGCATAACGGTCACCCTGTCTTGAACCTCGAAGGGGCTTGGGTGGGCGGCCGGCAGACCATGGTTGAGGCAGTGGATGTCCACACAACCGGCCTGGGGGGAGATAGCGAGGTCCGTCTAGATGAGGTACGTAACTTGTGCGTTGGGCCACGCCGGGTGGTTCCCCTTAGCCTCCTCGCCGTGCAGTACCCAGCAGTCCTAGATGTGCTGCAGGGTCAACTGGGACACTGCGTGGATGGGGATGCAGTAGATATGGACGCGGGACGTTTTGTCATGCGTGAGCGGCCACTGAAGCTTGAGCAGAGCAGCATTACCTCAACCCAGCAGGAAATATGGAGACTCCTTGGCGATGGCCCAGTTTCTGTAACACAGCTACTGGGTGGCGTGAAATATTCCCCCGTTTACCGACGCTACCTAGATGAACTGGTGGAGCATGGCCTTGTCGTCGTAAGCGCCTTCACGCCCACCGATGCTGTACATGTGCTGGGTCAGTACCAGTGTGGCTCTGTCGAGTCTGCCAAGCTGGGCGCGGAATTGTGGGCCCGGCGGCTAGGCATCAGCGGGAGAGAGTTCTGCGAGCAAGTGGTTCGGCAGGTCATCGTGCAGGCTGGGCGTGCCGTGATCGCCAGCGCATTGGCTGAAGAAGGCGGCCTGACACTAGGGAGCCGGGACAGCGTAGGTCACCTGTTCATTGAACGAGCCTTAGGTACTGATGACGGAGGGGTCTTCTCAGTGACATTCTCGATGGGCCGTTCACTAATTGGCATCGGCGCACCGGTCGCCACCTATCTCCCGTCTGTGGCCACACAACTGCACACGCACCTTTATATCCCGGAACATGCCGAGGTTGCCAACGCCATCGGCGCCGTGGCTGGTGGGGTAGTACAAACTGTGCGCATCCTGATTCGACCACTGGATGGAGGTAATGCTTACCGGGTGCATTTGCCATTTGGCGTGCGCAACTTTCGGCGACTGGCAGATGCCGTAGCCTACGCAAAGGGTGCTGCTCGCCGGCTAGCCCAGGATCGTGCTCATTGGGCTGGTGCTAGCAGGGTACAAACACACACTGAGCAGCATGACCGAACTGCGCAGGTCGGCAGCGAATGCCTGTATATTGAGACAGACGTAACCGCTACTGCAGTAGGGCGCCCACAACTAAAGGCGTGAGGTAGTAGTTGTTGCTCCCCAACCGAGGTGACAGAGTGATTCTGCAACGAGGTAGGCACCTTCTTGCAGATTTTGGGCATAGTCACGCCTGCAAAAACCATTGATTTTCAATGGTTCAGCCATCGTCTATCTGATTATGAGCCAGTATCTCTCGTCGCTCCTATCCACCATCTCAACCTGGTCGGGGCTGAGAATCATCATCCCCTTGCCACCTGTAGCCAATTCTCTCCAGGGCTCGTGGCTTCGGTATGAATAGTGACTTCGGCTGTCTGTGCCTGCACTGTCCATCACCTCTTTTCTGGGTATACTTATCCCTTTGAGAAGCGCAGCGAAAGCTTCGGGAATACTTAGACTGACTATGCCAGAGAGGCAAAATAAGGCGTTTTTTCGAGGTGGTCAATGGATTTTATACCTTCCCCCTCTCCTTCAAAGGAGAGGGGGAAGAGAGGTTTGCGTCTCTCTGAAACTTTATATCAACAGTCGTAAATATTTTTGCACAGGGCGTGAGCTAGTTCAGATAGATAGGTGATATCTCCTTTGTCATTGCGAGGGGCGTTAGTCCCTTAAGAACTAGCTACGGGGTTAGCCCCGAAGCAATCTCCAAAAACACCCCACCACCGAGATTGCCACGCCTTCGGCTCGCAATGACAAAGGAGAGTAGGCTCGCAATGACCAAAAAAGAGGCTTGCAACGACAAGGAAGGAAGTGATGTGTCACTAATCATATGGACGAGTACATTTGCTTGACGTCTCGTTTAGCATAGGATATACTTGCTAAGGTTTACGAGTTATAATATAATAGCTTTGATATCCAGCCTGATTTAGTCCCAAGTACTTTTCCTGAAAAGTCTCGCATTAATTTAGCTAAGAATTTTTGATGAAGATTGCGATTAGTGGTAAAGGGGGAGTAGGCAAGACCTTATTGGCAGCCTTCCTTTCCAAGACATTCACTGAATCTGGTTATTCCGTCATAGCTATAGATGCTGACCCCGATTCTAATCTAGCTGCTACCTTAGGCTTTCCTCATCCTGAGAGGATAACCCCAATATCTGAAATGAGCACTCTTATTGAAGAAAGGACGGGGGTACGACCGGGTCAGGCTGCACCCTTCTTCAAATTAAACCCTAAAGTTGATGACATACCGGAAAACTACTCTGTAAAACATGATGGTATAAAATTAATGATAATGGGGCGAATTAAGAAGGGAGGGAGCGGCTGTTACTGCCCAGAAAATGCCTTATTAGGAACTCTGATTACCCACCTACTCGTGGCAAGAAATGAGGTGGTTATTTTGGATATGGAGGCTGGCATAGAACATCTGGGACGGGCAACAGCTAAGGCAGTAGATAAACTGATTGTAGTGGTAGAACCAGGCAGACGAAGCCTTGAAACGGCCTACAAAATTGATAAACTGGCACGAGACATCGGTTTGCAGAATATTGCTGTGGTCGGCAACAAAATTCAAAGCCAGTCAGACAAGGAATTTCTGATCTCCAACCTACCCGACTTTGAGTTCCTTGGCTTTATCTCTTATGACCAGGCGATAGTGGATGCTGACCTTGCCAATCTTCCCATTCCTGACGCTAGCCCGCAGGTTGCTAACGAGGTGAAAAATATCTATCACCAACTGGTGCCTGCCACTTCATGAGTAAGTTAAAGAAATTTAACATAGAAAAATAAATAACAGGAGGGTTTTTTGTGGCTTACGATGCTGTAAAAATGAAGGACTGGCAAATTTCCGAGGCGGCTGAAGAGAACATGCCGACTCCAGATGAGTGGCGGGAGAAGCTAGGCTTGCAAAAAGATGAGGTTATTCCTTACGGGAGACTATGCAGGCTCGATTTCACGAAAATCATCAAGCGCCTCAAGGACAAGCCAGATGGCAAGTACATTGAGGTGACAGCGATAACCCCTACACCACTGGGTGAAGGGAAAACTACGACCACGATGGGCATTCTGGAGGGTATGGGCAAGCGGGGTCTGAATGTAGGCGGTGCTATTCGCCAGCCCTCGGGTGGTCCAACAATGAATATCAAAGGAACCGCTGCCGGCGGTGGCAATGCCCTAGCTATTCCCATGACCGAGTTTTCCATGGGTCTCACCGGAGACATCAACGATATCATCAATGCCCACAACCTGGCTATGGTAGCGCTTACCGCCAGGATGCAGCACGAGCGCAACTACAATGACGAGCAGTTGGACAGGCTCACCAAGATGCGCCGCCTGGACATTGACCCCACCCGTATAGAGATGGGCTGGGTTATGGACTTTTGTGCCCAGAGTCTACGTAATATTGTTATAGGCATCGGCGGCCGCATGGATGGCTTCATGATGCAGTCCAAGTTCGCTATCGCGGTAAGTTCCGAGCTAATGGCGATGCTATCCATTGTCAGAGATTTGGCCGACTTGAGGGAAAGAATGGATAACATTACCGTTGCCCATGATAAGAAGGGCAAGCCCATAACCACTGGTGACTTGGAAGTGGGAGGCGCCATGACCGCCTGGATGCGCAACACCATCAACCCCACCCTGATGTGCACTGTAGAGTATCAGCCGGTAATGGTACATGCCGGTCCGTTTGCCAATATTGCAGTGGGGCAATCATCCATCATCGCTGACCGCATCGGCCTGAAGATGTTTGACTACCACGTCACCGAGAGTGGCTTTGGTGCCGATATCGGCTTTGAGAAGTTCTGGAATGTCAAGTGCCGCTACAGTGGTCTCAAGCCACATGTATCAGTGCTCACCACTACTATTCGCGCCTTGAAGATGCATGGCGGTGGACCTAAGGTGGTGGCAGGTATTCCTCTGCCTGATGCTTACACTAAAGAGGACCTAGGACTCCTAGAGAAGGGTATCCCCAACGTGTTGCATCACGTCAACATCATCCAGACATCCGGTATCAAACCGGTGGTGTGCATCAATCGCTTCCATACTGATACCGATGCTGAGATTGCGATGGTCAGAAAGGCAGCCGAGGCAACGGGGGCACGATGTGCCGTCTCTACTCACTGGGCTAACGGTGGCGATGGCGCCCTTGAGCTAGCTGACGTCGTCAAAGAAGCCTGCGAAGAGAAGAACGATTTCAAGTATCTGTATCCTATGGAGATGAAATTGCGGGAACGAGTCGACAAGATTGCCAAGGTGGTCTATGGGGCAAATGGCGTGGCCTGGACTGCTGATGCCGAAGCTAAAGCTAAGCAGTTTGAGTCTGACCCTAAATATGATGAGTACACCACCATGATGGTGAAGACACACCTAAGCCTTACCCATGACCCGGCGGTGAAGGGTGTTCCCAAGGGCTGGGCTCTGCCCATCCGTGATGTCTTGATTTATTCCGGGGCGAAATTTCTCTGTCCCTGTGCCGGAACCATCAGCCTGATGCCAGGAACCTCCTCCGACCCTGCTTTTAGAAAGGTCGACGTAGACGTAAAAACGGGAAGGGTCAGCGGTTTGTTTTAGTTGTTCTTGGTGCTGGATAATGTGGGGGTAGATGACAAAAGACTCGTCAAATAAAAAAGTAAAGGTTCACTTCAACCCCGACAATGTTGATATTGTTGCGGAGCAAGGTGAAAATCTACTACAAGTAGTTATTGCTGCTGGAGTGCATCTTCATGCTTCCTGCGGTGGTACCGGTGTCTGCGGTACCTGTAAGGTTTTAATTGAAAAAGGGGAAGTAGAAAGCACCAAGACTGAGAAGCTCTCTGATGAGGAGTATGAGCGGGGTCTCAGGCAAGCCTGTCAAAGCCGCGTACTCACTGATTTAACCATCTATGTTCCGGTAGAATCAAAGCTGGAGAGAGCGGTTCTATCCCGTGAAGCCAAAAAGACATCGGAAGTTTTAGCTACCGGCTGGAGGTTTAAGCCACCCTTAAGCAAGCTATTTGTTGAACTGCCACCACCAACTTTAACCGACAATATTGGTGACCTGTCCCGATTGCTAAGAGGCTTAAGGCATCGTTACAACCTTAGCAACATGTCAGTAGACTTCAGGGTAGTCAAGAAACTGGCTAAGGTGTTACGAGACGGGCATTGGAAAGTCACTGTTACCACCCTCATCACCGCAGCTAAACCCCGAACCAAAGAGTGGCGCAGGCCAAGAGTGATAAATATAGAAGCCGGAGATACCAGAGAAAAGCATTATTCACTTGCCTTTGACATCGGCACAACTACCGTCTGCGGTCAGTTACTCGATTTGAATCAGGGTAAGGTTATAGCTGAAGGCATAGCTTATAATGGACAAATAGACTATGGGGCGGACGTTATTACTCGTATAGCCTACTCTCAAAAACCAGGTGGACTTAAAAAGCTACAACAGGCGGTTGTAGCCACTGTTAACGGGATTATTGAGGAGCTGCTAGCCCAGAGCCAAGTCAAAGTAAAGCATATCGGACATATAATGCTGGCTGGTAATACAACAATGACTCAAATCATCCTTGGGCTGGACCCTAGATATATAAGATTGGCTCCCTATACCCCGGTAGCCAATTTCTTCCCCCCCGTACGGGCAAATTCCCTGGGCATTAAGGTTGGAAAGCAGGTTTACCTTTTTACTTTTCCCTCAGTAGCCAGCTATGTCGGCGGGGATATTGTTTCCGGGGTTGTGGGAGCGGGTGTGCACCAGAGAAAGGATTTAATTTTCTTTATGGACGTAGGGACAAATGGCGAGATAGTGGTTGGGAACTCAGATTGGATGGTAACCGCTTCCTGTTCGGCTGGTCCTGCCTTTGAAGGTGGTGGTATAAGGCATGGTATAGTGGCAGCTAACGGAGCTATTGAAGAGTTTAACATCAATCCATCAAATCTAGAGCCAGAGATTGGCACTATCGGGGGAACAAAACCAAAAGGAATCTGCGGCTCAGGCTTGATAAACATTGTCGCCGGGCTGCTTGAAACTGGCGTGATTGGCCAGAATGGCAAGTTTAACCCTAACCTATCCACAAAGAGAATCAGAAGGGGCAGCGAGGGCTACGAGTATGTCTTATCCCGGGCGCCTGAAACCCAGATTGGTAAGGACATTGTTATCACCGAGGTAGATATTGATAATCTCATGCGAGCTAAGGGAGCGATGTATGCTGGATGCCAGACACTAAGTAAAGGTGCGGGGGTCAGCTGCTCCGATTTTAAGCAGGTGATTATTGCTGGTGCCTTCGGTAGTAAGATTAATGTTGGAAGAGCTATCACTATTGGGCTTCTTCCCGACCTGCCTGTAGACAGATTTACTTTCATTGGTAACGGCTCCCTTCTAGGAGCAAGACTCACCTCCTTCTCCCGCGATTTGCTTGATGATGCGAGAAGGGTAGCTAACATGATGACCAATTTTGAGTTGAGTGAAGATGTCGTTTTTATGAATAATTATATTGCGGCTCTATTTTTGCCACACACCAATGCTGGTGAGTTTCCCTCAGTGAGTAAAAGGCTAGCCAAGCTGCACAGAGGCAAATTAAAGCAGGGGATAACCGTTTGAGTTTGAACATTGCAGTTGCTGGAAAGGGCGGTAGCGGAAAGACATCTGTGGCAAGTCTCATCATTCGCTACCTGAAAAAAAATGGGCAAGGACCAATTCTGGCGGTCGATGCTGACCCTAATGCTAACCTAGGGGAGAGCTTGGGGCTGAATGTAAAACAGACCATCGGCTCGATAATCGCCTCTTTTAATGAGGAAAAAATAAATATCCCTCCGGGAATGACCAAGGAGGCTTATCTAGAGTTTAAACTAAATGATGCTATTGTTGAAAGCAAGGGGCTTGACCTGATGACGATGGGCAGGGGTGAGGGTGCGGAATGCTATTGCTACCCTAATCTTATCCTGAGGAAGTTTGCCGATACCCTGACAGGTAATTATGCCTATACGGTTATGGATAATGAAGCAGGGATGGAGCATCTAAGCCGAAGAACCACCCAGAATGTCGATGAGCTACTCATAATCTCCGACCATTCAGTGAAGGGTATCCGAGCTGTTGCCCGAATAAGGGACTTGGTCTCCGAGCTTAAACTGGTAGTAAAAAGACAATCCGTAATAATTAATTTTGCTCCTGATAAGCTAGACCCTACCGTTAGTGAAGAACTGACTAAACTAGGAATTGAGCCAACAGCTCTAATCCCTGAAGATGAAGAGATATATAAATATGACCTCAAGCTAAAGCCACTGCTAGAGTTACCCGATACCTCTAAAGCAGTAAGGGCAATTAGTGATTTGATGGCTAAGCTTGCTAATAGAAACTGAGGAAACTTGTCTGCTAGAATCTTAGAGAAGGAGAACAAGAAATGCCGGCACAGATTATTAGTGGTACCGAAATCGCCAAACAGATTCGTGAGGAGCTAAAGCAAGAAATCGCTGAACTTAAGGAGAAGCATAATCTTACACCTGGGTTGGTTACTGTATTGGTGGGTGAGGACCCGGCATCTCAGGTTTATGTTGGGTCGAAGGTGAAGACGTGCGAGGCGTTGGGTGTCTATTCGGAGAGGCATGACCTCCCTGCTGATACCAGCGAGGAAGAATTACTGACCCTAATTGACAAGTTAAATAAAGACCCCAAGATTCATGGGATTCTGGTTCAACTGCCCCTGCCCAAGCACATTAATGAAACTACGGTTCTTTATGCCATTGACCCCAAAAAGGACGTTGACGGTTTTCACCCGGTGAATGTGGGCAAATTGATGATTGGAGAGCCTGATTATTTACCCTGCACTCCCCACGGAATCCAGCAGCTTCTAATCAGGTCTGGGGTTAAGATTGAGGGGGCGGAGGTAGTGGTTGTCGGTAGAAGTAACATTGTCGGTAAGCCCATAGCTAATATCCTTCTTCAAAAGCGAAAGGGGGCTAATGCTACCGTCACTGTGTGCCATACCGGCACCCAGGATATATCTTTTCACACCAAGAGGGCTGATATATTGATTGTGGCCGCAGGGAAGCCTAAGGCTATCACTGCTGATATGGTTAAAGAAGGAGTAGTAGTGATTGATGTCGGCGTTAACCGAATAGGAAAAACCGCTGAAGGTAAAGCCATTCTAGCCGGTGATGTCGACTTTGATTCAGTTCAGGAAAAGGCAAAAGCTATTACTCCGGTACCTGGTGGGGTAGGACCGATGACCATAATTATGCTGATGCTAAATACAGTGAAGGCAGCTAAACTGGCTGCTGGCCTAGTTTAGGAAGGGAGGCAAGAAATGGGATATAAGGTTGAGGAAAAGAGTGCACCCGGCAGGGATAAAGTAGAAGTGCTGGGGGAGACCTTTGAGGAGGGTAAGCCTGAAGGTAAGGACGTAGGGAAATGGCGGCAGAAGCTAGAGAGCAGAGAGGAGAAGCTCAAATATCTACAAAGTGGTGAGAGATATTGGTATGGAAAAGACTGGTATGGCAGTGAAAAGAGGAAGAATCCAGCTTAATTTTTGGGAAACAATTCCTATCTGATTAGCTTTGAATTGTGTTTATGTTATGTAAAGGAAGGTAAGAAAATGCCATTTGAAATTCCTAAAACAGTGTATAGTGGCAAGGTCAGAGAGATAGTATTGGGTACCGGGGATAAGGCGATAACAGTCGGTGGGGAGACAGCCTATCCCTTTTATCTTTTTGAGGGTGAGATGCCATGCTTACCCAAAATAGCCATGGAAGTTTGGGACTCAACGCCTATGGGATGGGCTGAGGCGGCATTGGAGCCTTTTGCCGGGGTGACTGATGACCCTGTTGCCTGGGCAAGGAAGTGCATTGATGACTATGGGGCAGAGATGATTGCCCTGCAACTAGTCAGTACCGATCCCAATGGGCTTGACCGGGGAGCTGATGAAGCTGCCGAAGTTGTCAAGAGGGTGGCTGATGCTATTGATGTCCCCTTAATTGTCTGGGGAACAGCTAATCATGAAAAGGATACCGAAGTGCTAAGAAGGGTGGCTGAGGTCTGTCAAGGTAAGAACCTGCTTATAGGACCAATTGACGAGGAAGACCATAAAAAGATTGGTGCCTCAGCCATAGGTTATCACCATACCGCAGTTGCATCAACGCCTATAGATATAAACTTATCCAAGCAACTTAACATCCTGCTGGGCAATCTTGGGGTTCCTGATGAGCAAATCATAATAGACCCCACCGTCAGTGGCATAGGCTATGGTATTGAGTATTGTTACTCGGTGATGGAGAGAATCAGAATGGCAGGACTGACCCAACAGGATGAAAAGCTGCAGTTCCCTATCATTTGCAACCTAGCTAAAGAGGTGTGGAAGACTAAGGAAGTAAACCTCAAAGATGATGAATTAATGATGGGGAATGCTAAAAAGAGGGGTATCTTAATGGAGGCAATGTCGGCTATGGTTTTGCTTGTAGCCGGGGGGGATGTAGTGATTATGAGACACCCAGAGGCAATAAAATTAGTTAAGGAGATGATTGCCGAGCTCACAGCTTCATAGACTCACTAAAAGGCATTAAAACTAATGCAAGGATTGATAGCTGAATATTGATAGCTGAATAAGGAGGAGATAGTAAGATGGCAGAAGAAGAAAAGAGCAAAAAGAGTGTAGATGTAGCCAGTCTCGAGCTAATAGATAAAGCCTGCGCTGACGAGGTAAGCCTTGCTTTCGACAGAGCAGAGCAGATGAGGCCCTGTCCCATAGGCTCAGTAGGCAGTTGTTGCAAAAATTGTGGCATGGGACCCTGCCGGGTACCCCTACCCAAAGGAAAAGAAGAAACACCAGAGGAGAAAAGGAAGAGACGGGGCATCTGTGGGGCTACCAGTGAGACTATTGCTGCCCGTAATTTCATCAGGATGATAGCCGGCGGTGCCGCTGCCCACTCCGACCATGGCCGGGGGGTAGCTGAACTGTTCCTGGCAGCAGCCAAGGGTGAAGCCCCTGGCTACTTAATCAGAGACGAGCAAAAATTGCTGGCACTGGCTCTGGAATGGGGCGTTCAGATTGGAGACCGCAGTAATGAGGAAATAGCCGTTGATATTGGCGAAATTGCCCTAAAGGAGTTTGGTCGGCAAGAGGGGGAAATTTTGTTCTTACAACGGGCACCTCTTAAGCGCCAGGAACTATGGCGGCAGCAAGGGGTTGCCCCCAGGGGTATAGATAGAGAGATTGTGGAGATAATGCACCGAACTCATGCCGGAGTCGACCAGGACTACCAAAACTTACTTAAACAAGGGGTCAGGACTGCCATAGCCGATGGCTGGGGCGGCAGCATGATTGCTACCGAGCTTCAGGATATTCTCTTCGGTACACCAGCTCCGGTTCTGAGCCAGGTAAATCTAGGGGTGCTCAAAGAAGACGAGGTAAATATTATAATTCATGGTCATGAGCCACTGCTTTCTGAGATGATTGTAGCTGCTGCTCAAGACCCAGAGATGGTAGAGCTAGCCAAGTCCAAAGGAGCTAAAGGGATAAATCTGGCAGGTATATGCTGCACGGCTAATGAGATACTGATGCGTCACGGAGTACCTTTGGCTGGCAACTTCTTACAGCAAGAGTTGGCTCTGGTAACCGGAGCTGTGGACGCGATGGTGGTAGATGTCCAGTGTATTATGGAATCCCTTCCTGATATTGCCCAATGTTACCATACTAAAATTATCACCACTTCACCCAAAGCCAAAATTAGCGGTGCTCTACATATTGAGTTTGATGAGCACAAAGCTATGGAGTCAGCCAAGGAAGTAGTGAGGACGGCTATTGAGAACTTCCCCAAGAGAGGTAAGAATATCTTCATCCCCCAAGAGCGGCATGACCTGATTGCTGGGTTCAGCCATGAGACCATTAACTACCTACTGGGTGGTCTATTCCGGGCTTCCTACCGACCACTAAACGACAATATCATCAATGGCCGAATCAGAGGGATAGCCGGTGTTGTCGGCTGTAATAATGCCCGTACCGTCCATAATGAGGCTCACATTAGCATGGTGAAAGAACTGATAAAGAATGACGTGCTGGTACTTCAGACTGGTTGTAGTGCCATGGCTAGCGCCATGGCCGGTCTTATGGTACCAGAGGCAGCCACCAAGTATGCCGGCGAGGGGCTGGCTGAAGTGTGCGAAACAGTAGGCATTCCGCCGGTGTTGCACCTGGGTTCCTGTGTGGATAACAGCCGCATCCTGATGGCAGCTACTGCCGTGGTTAAAGATGGCGGGTTGGGTGATGACATCAGCGACCTGCCGGCGGCTGGAGCCGCTCCGGAGTGGATGAGCGAGAAGGCAATTTCCATCGGACAATACTTCGTTGCCTCAGGAGTATTCACTGTGTTCGGCGTAACCTGGCCTACCACAGGCAGTAAAGAAGTAACCGACTTTCTGTTCAAGGATATGGAGGAGATATATGGTGGCATGTGGGCCTTTGAACCAGACCCGATTAAAGCAGCCCACCTTATGATTGAGCATATTGACAAGAAGCGCAAAGCGCTAGGCATTGACAAGGCTAGAGAGAGGGTATTATACGATATGGCAATGAGAAGAGAGCTGGACGCAGTCTAAGCGCTATACTAGCAAAATACGATGGGAGGGCTTAACAGATGTCTAAGATTATAGCCTCGGCAGCAATTAGAGGGGCTCATAAGATTACAGACCAAGCGGAGAAGAAGTGGCAGCAGGCGATGGATAAATGGGGAGCAAACGAACCGGTAGGTTTCCCCAATACTGCTTATTATCTGCCAGTAATCTACGGCATTCTAGGCATCCCGGTAGAGAAGCTGGGTGCTATGGAGCAGGTATTAAAAAAGTGCAAATCCATACTGCCACCACCGGTGAGGGAGACTCACCCGCTACCCTATCTGGCACCAGCCCTTGATGCCGGGATGGTAACCTTCTTTGCCGAGGAAATCATTGAAGCCATAAGGTATCTGGAGCAGCCAGATTTCTATACCAAACAGGAAGACCCGACTGATAGTAATATCTGGTTGGGTGCTGCCGATGATGTCATCCTCAGGAAGAGAGGTATTGAATTCGTTGACGGCACTGCCCCTGGCTTTGCTGCTATCCTCGGTGCCGCACCCACCAATGAGATAGCGGTCAAAATCGCTCAGGAACTTCAGCAGAAGACGCTCTATGTCTTTATGTCGGCTGAGTATAATGGGAAGAGATTCTCAGAGCAGCTTGTGGAGGCAGGAGTACAGATTGGCTGGCCAACCCGTCTGGTCTCATTTGGTCCTGATGTTTCGGCAACTGTATTTGCTGCTGGCTTCGCCATCAGGGCAGGCTTTACCTTCGGTGGCATTGGGCCTGGGGAATACAGAAAACACCTTATCTATAACAAGGACCGCATCTTTGCCTTCGCTATGCCACTGGGCTATGTTACCGATGAGTGGTATGCCAATGCCGCCGGGGCAATAAACTTTGGCTTCCCTACCATTGCTGATACCCCGATACCTGAGGTCTTGCCTACCGGGATATGCACCTATGAGCATGTCGTCTCTAATGTCCCCCACGATAAGATGGTAGCCAGAGCGATAGAGGTAAGAGGGTTGAAGGTTACTGTGGCCGAGGTGCCGATTCCAGTGGCCTTTGGTGCTGCCTTTGAGGGGGAGAGAGTTCGGGGCGAAGATATCTATCTGGAGTGTGGCGGTGGCAGAACTCCAATGGTGGAGTGGGTTACCAGCAAGCGGATGGAAGAGGTAGAGGATGGCAAGATTGAGGTGATTGGGCCTGAGATAACGGATGTCGAGGCTGGTTCCCAGTTGCCCCTAGCCATAGCCGTTGAGGTTGCCGGCAGAGAGTTTGAGGAGGACTATGAACCCATCCTCGAGCGACAGATACATCACCTGATAAACTATGCTCAAGGGGTGATGCACATCGGGCAGAGAGATATCGCCTGGCTACGAGTTAGTAAACAGGCGGTAGAAAAGGGCTTCAAGCTCTCCCATATCGGCACTCTCCTGCATGCCAAACTGCACCAGGATTTCGGCCGAATATTTGATAAGATGCAGGTCAAACTTTATACCAAAGAAGACAAAGTAAAGGAGATAGTAGCAAAAGCTAAAGCAGTATATGGGGCTAGGGATGCTCGAATTGAGGGCATGACCGATGAAACTACCGATACATATTACTCATGCACCCTGTGTCAGTCCTTTGCTCCGAGCCATGTTTGTTGCATTAGTCCAGAGAGAACCGGGCTGTGTGGTTCCTATAACTGGATGGACTGTAAAGCCTCTTACGAGATTAACCCTACTGGACCTAACCAGCCGGTGGAGAAGGGGGAAGTTATTGATGCCAAGTTCGGGCAGTGGAAAGGGGTAAACGAGTTTGTGTTGAAGGCTTCCCGGGGGAAGATAGACCATTATAACTTCTACAGCATAGTAAACGACCCGATGACTACCTGCGGCTGCTGTGAAGCTATTGCCGCTGTCCTTCCTATGTGTAACGGGGTGATGACAGTGAATAGAGAGTACACTGGAGATACCCCTTGCGGGATGAAATTTACTACCCTGGCTGGAACTATTGGTGGTGGCTTAAGCACTCCCGGCTTCGTTGGTCACGGCAAGTATAATATCTGCCAGAGGAAATTCCTTGCTGCTGATGGCAGCCTATTGAGAATGGTGTGGATGCCCAAGATGCTAAAGGAGGAGATTGCTGACCGGCTCAAAGCCAGGGGGGAGGAATTAGGCGTTCCCAACCTACCGGATATGATTGCTGATGAGACGGTGGGCACTACTGAGGAGGAAATCCTTCCCTTCCTGCAAGAGAAGGGGCATCCAGCTCTTACCATGGAGCCAATACTAGGCTAGAAAGGAGCTTCGCTATGCCACTTACTGGGATAGAGATATTCAAATTGCTCCCCAAGACGAACTGTGGCGAATGTGGGGTGCCTACTTGTCTGGCTTTTGCGATGAGTCTGGCTGCAGGGAAGGCAGAGTTAAGTGCCTGCCCCCATGTCACCGAGGAGGCAAAGGTCAAGCTATCCGAGGCAGCAGCACCTCCCATTTTGCCAGTTACTATCGGCGTCGGCGACCGAGCATTAAAGGTCGGCGGTGAGACAGTTATGTTCCGCCATGAGAAAAGGTTTGAGAACCCCCCCGGTTTTGCTATCCTCATCAGTGATACTATGGAGGAATCAGAGGTTGATAGCAGGCTGGACAGGTGTAAGCAGTTGCAGTATGAAAGGGTAGGACTAACCCTTCGCCCCGAGCTGGTAGCAGTAAAGAATGATTCAGGAGATGCTTCAAAATTTGAAGCCCTGGTTAACAAAGTAAAACAGAATAGTGACTACGGCATTATCCTGATGAGTACCAACCCTGATAGTCTGGCTGCCGGGTTAAAGGCCTGTGCCGACCGGAAACCACTGATATACGCCGCTACCAAAGATAACCTAGACCGTACGGCAGATTTGGCTAAGGGGAGTTCGTGCCCGGTAGCAGTAAAAGCCTCCAATCTGGAGGAACTTACCCAATTAACTACCAAATTAACTGAAGCAGGGGTTAAAGATATTGTTCTCGATTCCGGGTCAAGAACCGTTCGTCAGGCATTTCAGGACCAGGTAATCATCAGAAGCACTGCTTTAAATAAGAAGTTTCGTCCCCTAGGCTTCCCCACTATTGTTTTCCCCTGCGAGATGACCGATGACCCGATGAAGGAGGCCGTAATTGCCTCCATGTTTGTGGCTAAATATGGCGGTATCATTGTTCTATCTGATTTTCAGGGGGAGAGCCTATTTCCCTTACTTGTGGCAAGGTTAAATATCTATACTGACCCCCAGCGCCCATTAGCCACCACCGAGGGCATCTACGAAATCAATAACCCCGATGAAAACTCGCCGGTGCTGATTACCTCCAATTTTTCCCTCACCTACTTCATTGTCTCTGGCGAAATCGAAAACAGCAAGGTCCCTAGCTGGCTTCTGGTCAAGGACACCGAAGGGCTTTCGGTTATGACGTCTTGGGCAGCGGGAAAATTTGTCGCTGATGCTATTAGTCCCTTCGTTAAGAAATGCAGCATTAGTGACAAGATTAAGCACCACAAGCTAGTAATCCCAGGGTATATTGCCGCTGAGAGTGGCGGTCTTGAAGAGGAATTACCGGGCTGGGAAATCTTAGTTGGTCCTAGAGAAGGGGCTCATATCCCAGCTTATCTCAAAACGTGGAAGCCATAAGGAGGGGGAGATGATCCTTATTGGAGAGAGCATAAATATTATGTCAAATACAATCGGTCCAGCCCTAAAAGAGAGGGACCCGCAACCTATTCAGAAACTGGCCAAGGCTGAGGCTGAAGCTGGTGCGGATTATCTTGACCTCAATATTGGCCCTGCCCGGAAGGCAGGGGATGAGCTAATGGCTTGGCTAGTTAAGGCAGTACAGGAGGTTACTAATTTGCCGTTATCCTTGGATACAACAAATCCAGTAGCAATGGAGGCTGGTTTGAAGGTATTTAAAGGCAAGGCGCTAATTAATTCTATCGCCCCGGCACGGTTTGAAGAGGAACTTCCCCTAGTCAAAAAATACAATGCAGATATGATTGGTCTCCTGTGGGGGATAGAGGGCATGCCCCGAGATGCTAACGAAAGGGCACTCATTGCTGTTGACCTTGTCTATAAAGCCAATGAAATGGGCATACCTAACGAAGATATCTGGATCGACCCCATAGCCAGCCCGGTGTCGGTAGAAATAAACCAGGTGAAAGCTTGTGTGGAGTTTATGAGTATGCTGGGAGATATGGCCCCTGGCTGCAAATCTACCGTGGGGCTATCCAATATCTCTAATGGCACCCCTACCCACCTCAGACCTTATCTTAATCGGACTTATTTGATAATGCTTATGAGGTATGGACTTTATTCAGCCATAGTTGACGCCTTTGATTCTGAACTAGTAAAAATAGCCAGAGGTGAGATGCCAGAGACCGTTGATTTGGTGCATCGGGTAATGGATGGCGACAAACCTGACCTTTCCTCTTTGAGTGAAGAAGAGGCGAAATATGTAAAAACGGTCAGAGTCCTTACTGGTGAGTCACTCTATTCACATTCCTGGCTTGAGATATAATATCAACTCTTAGAAAGAAGAGGCGAATTTAATGGTTAAGGAAATCCCATTAGTATGGCTGGCAGCATCGGCGTGTACTGGCTGTAGTGTTTCATTACTGAACTCAGCCAGTCCTACTATTAAGAATATACTTATCGACCAAATAATCCCTGGAGTACATATAAATCTGAGGTTCCATCCCACGATAATGGCTGGTTCCGGGGAGCAGGCAATTCAAGTATTAGAGGATACGGTTGCTGAAAAGAAGGGAAATTACATTCTGGTGGTTGATGGCGCCATCCCTACGGCTAATGATGGCGTATACTGCGTTATGGGAGAGCGGGACGGCCAACCAGTCACCATAGAAACCAGACTGGAAGAGTCAGCTCGGAATGCCCTGGCTATCCTGGCGGTGGGCACCTGTGCTGCCTTTGGAGGCATCTCGGCTGCTGCCCCCAATCCTAGCAGTGCTCAGCCAGTGAGCAAAGTACTTGAAGCTAAAGGTATCAGCAAACCCCTAATAAATATTCCCGGCTGCCCTCCCCACCCCGACTGGTTTGTGGGAACAGTAGCCAGTATTCTGTTAAACGGTCTGCCTAAAGCTGAAGACCTTGATGATAACCTAAGGCCACTAGCCTTCTACGGTAAATTAATTCACGAGAATTGCCCCCGCCGTGCCTACTTTGATGAGGGCAAATTCGCCAAGAAGCCGGGTGATGAGGGGTGTCTATATGAACTAGGCTGTAAAGGACCGATAACCTACGCCGACTGCCCATTGAGGCGGTGGAATAATGGGACTAACTGGGTTATTGGCACCGGCGCTCCGTGCAATGGCTGCACCCAACCTGAATTTCCTGACTTGATGTCACCCTTCTATCAAAAGCTGGTTGATGTTGACTTGCCTGTCATTGGTGCCTACTGGCTGACTGATAAAGAGGAGAATTAGTGAGTAAGATAGTAATTGACCCGATGACCAGGATTGAAGGACACCTGAAGATAGAGACCGTGGTGGAGGATGGGGTAGTTAAGGAGGCACGAAGCAGCGGCAACCTCTTTCGGGGGATTGAGCTTATCCTGAGAGGCAGAGACCCCCGGGATGCCCAGGTAATAACCCAGAGAATTTGCGGTGTTTGCCCCCAGTCACATGGTGTAGCCGCTGCCTTGTGTGTAGATGGTGCCTTGGGTATTGGTGATAAGATACCGCCCAATGCTCGAATTATCAGGAACCTTATCCAAGGGGCGCATGTTGCTCAAGACCACATTCTCCATTTTTATCACCTGGCTGC
>Ga0209991_10000394_pt1 | contig 19622 bp, 18 predicted proteins | sample ChitaG_FD_183167 | JGI IMG/M metagenome (GOLD analysis project Ga0209991, IMG submission 183167) | Deep subsurface microbial communities from South Pacific Ocean to uncover new lineages of life (NeLLi) - Chile_00310 metaG (SPAdes)... | ecosystem: Environmental > Aquatic > Marine > Oceanic >... | reverse complement strand
CCTGATAGCATAGTTCCCATTTTTAATTCCTATATTAAAAGATTGGTTTGAAACAAGTTCTTTTGGAGCTTCAATTCCCGCAATAAAAGCATTGCATACATCCCTGATATGAACAACTGGCCTCCAGGGAGTACCATCACTTTTTATTTCTATTTTGCCGGTTGTATAAGCGCATGCAATCAAGTTGTTAAAGACAATATCACACCTTAATTTAGGACTTACGCCAAAAACTGTTGAAGGTCTGAAACAAACAACAGTAAAATTATCTGAGCCAAGTTTTTTGAGTTCATATTCAGCATCACATTTTGTCTTTGCATATGCGGTTATTGGATTTTTTTCACTGGTATCCTCATCGAGCTCATCATCAACCTTGGAAATGCCATACATACTTTGAGATGAAGCACAAATAAATCTCTTAATCCCTACTTGCTTTGCAAAATTAGCAAGTTTTATTGTTGCATCAAGATTGATATTATATGTTAATTTTGGGTTAAATTCTCCAAGAGGATCGTTCGACAAAGCTGCGAGATGAATAACAGAATTTACATTCTTTAAATCTCCCATTGATACATTTCTTATATCTTTAAGTATTTGTCTTATTTTGCCTTCTGAATTATCTTTTTTAATTCCTTGGTAAAAATCAGTATCAAGCCCTATGACCTTATAATCTTTTTCAATAAGCATTACTGTTAATACCGATCCGATATAACCTTTGTTGCCAGTAACAAGAATACTCATAATAACCTCTTTTAATTTATTTTTCGTTTTTTTTCATTTTAGTTAAATAAGAGGAAATAAGATGTGCTAAAACCAAATGTAGATCCTCTATCCTCCCATAATGATTTGATGGAACATTGATATAATAATCAACTTTGCTTTTGAGTTTACCACCATCAAATCCTAAAAAACCTATATTTATCGCACCTGATTTTGATGCAGTATCAACAGCATTTAAAATATTTCGTGAATTCCCACTTCCTGTTATTGATATTAGAATATCTTCCTTATTTATCAAATTTTTTAACTGTTGCGCAAAAATATCATCATAATCTAAATCGTTGGCCAACGCTGTAAGATGTGCAACATTATCAGTTAATGATATTACTCTAAATCTCTTTTCTTTTTCATCGTAAATCCTTTGAAGTGTCCCTTTGCTTAAGTCACAAGCGAAATGAGATGCTGTTGAAGCACTTCCTCCATTTCCAATAATGAATATCTGCTTATTTTTTTTATAAGCATCATATAATATATCAGTAACTTTCTTAATATCTTCAATTGATATTTCATCAATTGTTTTTTTTAGTTCTTTAAAATAATTTTTTATGAATTCCATTTTTATTTAAATCCCCCAAAATAATTTAGTTACTTTGCTCAGTATGTTTGTATTCAATCATTAACATATATTATTTTACTTCCTTCTGGCTCAAATTTAAAAGATAGCTCTTTAAGGTTTGATAAGGTTTTTCTTACATTATCTTGATTTTTTTCTTCACAATAAAATAATAAAAATCCTCCTCCACCAGAACCCAAAATTTTTCCCCCTATAGCTCCGGCTTTTCTCGCTTTTTCGTAATAAGAGTTTATAATAGGATTGGTAATATTAGACGCTAATTTTTGTTTATAAACCCATCCCTTGTGTAATATTTCTCCAAAGCTTGTAATATTTCCATATTTTAATTCATCTAAAAATTCTTCAGATAATCCAACCATTTTATCTAAAATATTAAGATTGTTTTTTGTTTTTCTTCTTTGTTCAGTTAATACGGAATCTGATCTTGTATTTATACCAGTATAAAACAAAAGCAGTCTATTATTTAATTCTTCTATAACTTCTTTTTTTAAAATAACTGGATTTACAAATACGCTTTCATCTGCATTAAACTTAATATGATTAAATCCACCATAAGCAGCAGCATATTGATCTTGTTTTCCAATGGGATGTCCAAGTATTTCTATTTCAATTTTGCATGCTTCTCTTGCTAAAGTTTCCGCAGATACATTCTCTCCTTTATAGGCATGAAGAGCATGTAAAGTACCAACGATAAGACTGCTTGAACCCCCCAACCCGGATCCTTCTTGGGCAGGTAATAAATCTGACATATAAACAATATCTATCCCACCATTTGTAATCCCCAATAATTTCAATGCCTCTCTAACTAAATTATGTTCGATATCCTCGATATTCTTAACTTCTTCTATTTTAGAATAACCAACTCTTATATTATCAGTAAATCTTTTATTCACAGTTATATATATATATCTATTAATTGTTGTGCTTACTACAGAACCATAGCCATGTTGATAATATGTTTTAAGGTCAGATCCTCCTCCTGCAAAACTCATTCTGAATGGTGTTTTTGAAATAATCATATTTTTATATTCCTCTTAACCCCTTCATTGAATTTCTTTATAAATCTTCTCTCTTATTTCAATTATCTCGGTTATTTTCGGTCGCATATTTTTACATAAAAGTTTTTAGTCATTAAATAATGGTTATTTAAACGACACAAACAAGAACTAGCTGGATTATTAATAAAACTTTCGACTTGTTTGTATAGACCTGGTTTAAAATCATGATCTAATTTATCATCAAGAATTACTTCTTCATAATTTAATGATCCTATTTTTTGAATATACAAATTTTCTAAAGGTCTTAAAATTAATCGATGGCTTTTAGTTAATACCTCCACACTCCATCGGCCAGGAGCTTCCCAGTTTGAATGATAAGAAAATAACGAACCCTGTTCGGTTACACCAGCACCACAAAAAATTGAAGCTGATGGATGCCAAGATAAACTACCGGTTGTATAACATTTAATTTCTTTTGGCACGCCACCTAAAAAAAAGGCAAGATCCACTACGTGTGTTGAATTGGCTAAAAACCAATTCTTTTTCACAATATCCGGTTTTTTTAAATCTTTAATAATATGACTCCACTCTGTAAATTCAAAATTGAAGGAAGTAACCCCCTCATCTTCATCGATTATTTTTTTTGCTTTTAAAGTTGAAGCATGAAAACGCCGGTTATAAGCTACAAAGACATCTGCATTTTGTTTTTTTGCTTCACAATTTAACTCTTCAAGTTCTTCTAAATTTAATCCAGCAGGTTTTTCAATCAAAATACGTTTTACATCCTTTTTAAGTAATAATAGAGTTACTGTTGCTAATTGCTCTACGCTTACTGCAACAATCGCAGCAAAAGGTAATTCCTTGGTCAGTTTTAAGAAATTGTTTACCCCACCGGTTTGTACAGCCAACCTTGTCTTCTTCTCAAAATTCATTGCTGACTCTATGCTTCTACCTACAACTTTAAATGGTATATTCATCCTCTGTAATACTTTAGCATATTCTATAGCCATATATCCTGCACCAATAAGCCAGATATTTTCTCCTTTTAAGTAATTGGGCATAAATTAATATCCTCCATTTTCTGTTTTTGCAGATAAAATATTAAAGATTTAAGTAAAGGAATATGAATACTCCACGATTCTCCATAATTAGTTAAATCACATTCTCCAGTATCTAAAATGTCTTGCACAACTAGGTTTGTAATTTGACTCTGAAAGGGAATGGTAAAGGAAACCTCTTCCCATATCCAATTATTTACTTTTTCAGATAACCATGCTTTCCCCTCACCTTCTCGAATTAAACAACTTATGACCTCACTATTAATTGAAATTATTAAAGGAGCATTCCCTTTTAAATATGAAGTAATCGCTACATTACTTCCTCTTGATGATATTCCATATAAGGTTCCTGTAAATTCTAAAAAACCCGGTCGTTTGCCCATAATAATGCTTGAATCTAATTGGTCTGAAAAAAGTACAAAATTAGTTTGCCCGGTTAAAAAAGCAAAAAGATCTAGGAAATGAATTGAATTGCAACCAATTCCTAAATTTGAAGAATTAACTCTATAATCTACTCTTTTTACTTCTTTAAACTTAGATTTAAGTTGTTTATAAAAATTAATCATCCGACGAGGACAATTCACCCAGGCCTTAATATTATTTCGCGACAATAGATTATTAACAATAGCGTAATCTTCTATTTTTTGAAATAATACTTTTTCTAAAATAACATGATGAACTTTTTTCTGTAACAAAACTTTTTCTATTACTTCTCTTCGTATGTCTGAAGCTGTTGCAATAATAACTAATTCAAGATTATTACTCAAATCTACAATGTTTCTAAAATATTCCACTTTCTGAATATTTTTATTCTTTTGAACTTGTAAAAATCTTTCCCTTGCCCTTTCTAAAGATTTATAATCGGGATCGACTATTTGAATATTAGTAATCCTATTAAGTTGGGAAAGTGCCTGTAAATGACGACTACCAATTTGACCTGCACCAATAATAGCAATGTTTATCATTCAATTTCTTACCTCTAATTATAACTTTATTTGATAAATAAAATTTTTAAAATTCATTTATTTAATACACATTAATTATATTTCCTAAATACTGGTTTGATAAAGGGTGGCTTAACATATTTATCAATACCATTTTCTAATGCTTTCTTGTATACTTTTAATGTTTTTTCAATTGCAGCTAGAGTTTTTTCTAATTCTTTTTCTCTATGAGAAAAACTGGGCGCAATCCAAGGAATTAAAACTTTATTTCTTACCATTTCTTGAGAAAAAAGTGTTCTAAATTTATAAGAATTTTTTTTATTCTCATCTTTTGTAACATAATTTAATCTTCCAGAAGAACCTTCAAAATAAAAATATTCTTTCAGATTAAAACTTTCTGAAACTTTATTTACTTCATCTTTTAATTTATTCGAATATTTCCAAAGATATTTCAGAACATCATTTTTTTTATAATAATCAATGGTTGCCATTAATGCTCCAAAACCCACCATCTCCGAACCAAATGTAGTTGAAATTAAAAATACTCTTTCTTGATTATGGTAGATTCCTCCTAAATTCATTATTTCTCTTTTACCTAAGAGAGCGTCTACCGCATATCCATTAGCAATGGCTTTACCAACAGTTACTAAATCTGGAACAACTCCATATTTATGATAAACAGCATAATCAACTCTAAAACTACAACAAATTTCATCAAAAATTAATATAGCTCCATTTTTATGTGTAACTTCTTTTACTTTCTGTAAAAATCCTTTTTTTGGTTCAATATGGGTAGTAGGTTCTAATATAACACAAGCTATTTCATTCTTATGGTTATTAAATACGCTTTTTAGGGATTCAATATTATTAAACTCAAAATTTAGAGTTAAACCACATATTTCTTCAGGTATACCTCTATTTATTACTGTATCGCCAATAAACCAGTCATCATAAGAAAAAAAGGGGTGATCCTTGCATCTAACTACATATTTCCTTCCAGTGTATGCCCTTGCTAACTTTACTGCGGCGGTAGTAACCGTAGAACCATTTTTAGCGAATTTTATCATATCCATTTCTGGAAATAATTCTAACATTTTTTCTGCTGCTAGAAATTCGGTCATAGATGCCTTTATTAAATTAGTACCTTTTTTTATTTCTTTAATAGCTGCATTATCTATATCTTTATTGGCATATCCAATACTTACCGCCCTAAGCCCCATACCATAATCTAAATACTTTTTCCCATCTGACCCCCATGAGTAAACCCCCTTTCCTTTTATTAAAACTGCCGGAGCATTTGATGAAAATTGATCATCTCCACGACTATATGTATGTGCTCCGCCTGGAATGATATCGTGTATTCTTTTCTTTAAATACTTCTCGTTCACCTTTTTCTCCCCCTTTCGATAATTTTTTAGAACTAATACAATTAATGAAAATATATAACACAATTCTATTATATAAATACCTTGAAAAAAGCTTAATATAATTCCTTTGAATTATATTAAGTACTAATTAAAACAAAATGCCAATTAATTAAAAAATATATTTTTATTTAATCTTGGTTGAGTAAATTTATGTATTATACTTTTATTTGTATTTATCAAAGTTTACAAATTTAGAAGTTCTATCAGAATTTTCAATTGCATATAATAATTTTAACACCTTATGATCATTTTCTATTGTATTTATAAAAGGATGCTTACTACTAATGGATTCAATAAAATATTTAATTTCGTCAATATACATATTTTCACCAATATTGAGATTATAACCTTTTTCTGCACTACTCATTTTATATGGTATAACATCCCATTTTAAACTTTCTGGGCTATATAATTTTATACAATTCACATCCCAATCCCAGATTAATTGTTTTTTTTCTCCATTTATAAGAAGCCTTCTTGTCGCATGTCTAGAAACAACATCCACTGTAATTGTAGCTAAAAAATTCCTATAATCTAATAAAAAATTATATGTATCATCAATTGATTCAGCACCTTTTATTGAAATTGTTTTTTTAAAATTACCACACACTCTTTGAGGAAAACCAAAAATTTTTGTAACCCAAGTTAATTCAAGAGGAACAATTTCGCGTGCACCTCCAGTAACAGGATTTGAAACATAAAAATCAGAGACATTCTCATATGTATGCCAATCAGGTAAATATTGTCCTGAATGCAAAAGAATATTTGAAATCTTTCCTAACTTCCCAGCTTTTATTGTTTTCCATATTTCTTGAATCGCCGGGTGAAAAAGTAAGGTAGCAGAAGGAGCTGCAATAATATCAATTTGTTTCAGATTCTGTTTTATTATATTCATATCAGTATCAACTACACTTGCTTCAATAAAAAAATGTATCTTACTTTTAATGGCTATCTTTATGTATTTGAGGTGTATATCCGGTGGAACAGAAATTATTAAAGCAGAAGGCTTAACTTTATTTAATGCTAATGAAAAATCTGAGTATGTTTTTATTGCATATTTTTTTTCACTTTCAACTCGCCTATCTTCCCGGCAGTCAAAACCAAATATATTATTATAGCCAAGAGCTTTTAAACATCTAATTCTTCTTTTACCCATAGACCCTAATCCAACAACTAGAAAATTCATTTAATTACTTCTCCTTTTTTTATTTTTTAATTTAAATATTTTACGTTTTAAGTAGTAATTCAAATCTGAAATACTACCTATTTTATCTCGCTTTTTATTACTCTCTTTAATATAGTTTCGATACATATAAAATCCCACATATCATCAATTTCATAATTTTGCCATCTTTTTATAAATAAAGGCAAAGTTTTGGTTTGATAAAAAGTTTTATATTTTTTAATTGCAAAGATCTTAGAAAAATAAAGAACTCCATAAGGGAAATAAACTTTAAAAAGATTTTGTCTTATCCCAACCTTATTATTAGGTACTTTATAAAATGGTTTTACATATCCCTTCTCATCTATTTCCTTTGAAATAAAAGGATGTTCTAATGCAATCTCTCCGACACTAACAAGACTATCTGCTTTATTCTCATTATCTATAAGTTTCATAATACCGTTATCAATATCATTCTTTTCTCTTAAAGGAGAAGTGGGTTCAAACAGTGCCAAATAATCATATTTTTCCCCTGCATCTTCAAACCACTTTAAAACATGTAATATAACATCACTAGTTGTTGAATTATCTCTTGCGAGTTCTTTCGGCCTAATAAATGGAACTTCTGCTCCATATTTTTTTGAAATTTCAGCTATTTCTTTATCATCTGTACTTACAATAACCTTATCAAGATACTTACTTGCTAAAGCTTGCTCAATTGTCCAGGCAATAAGAGGTTTACCTAATAACGGTTTTATATTTTTCCTTGGAAGCCCCTTACTGCCGCCTCTTGCCGGAATTAAACCTAAAATTGTTTTACTTTTATACATTCAATTATTTACTCCTTATCTATTAGCTTCTAATTTTTAAATTTTTATTTATTATTCCCTATACTTCTTCATATATCTATCTCTTTTTTTATATTCCTTCCGGTCTCCATATAACACTAATAACAATTCGCTGAATATGCTTGTACCTTGATTATTTTTTCTTTGTAAATAATAAATTATATTAGGAATAATTTTCGAAAATTAAATCGATGATAGATGTATCTAAATATATATTTTAGAATTAATAATCAAACAATACCCTTGCTTTTTAATGGTTTTTTTCTAAATCTCCGTTTTCTTTTTACAAAATACAGAATTGATACCCATACCTTTACGTGTGTGCTGCTTACATCAAAAGACTTTCGTCTGTCCTGGTTTGTTAGGAATTTGCTTTGATTCCCACACTTATGGCGAAGTCCCATTAGATTAAAAGTATTTTTTGTAGTTACAGGCTCCAACCACCATCTACAACAATATTTTGTCCAGTTATATATTTTGAAGTATCATTTAATAGAAACAATAATGTTCCTGTTAAATCATTTGTTTCTGCCATTCTTTTCCCAAGTAAAACTTTTTGAGAATATTTCTTTACGAAAGATTTTGGTTGATTATCAAAAACACCGCCTGGTGAAATACAATTTACTCTTATATTATATTCCCCAAGATATGATGCTAAATATTTTGTTAAATTAATAATTGCACCTTTTATGGCAGCGTATTCAACTGGCACGGTCATTTTTGTACCTTCATATATTTCAAATCTTGGAGCAGCAAATCCATACATTGAGGAAATACTAATTATGTTCCCAAACTTTTGTTTTATCATTATTTTAGCAACTCGTTGAATAGCTAAAAAATATCCACCCAGATGCATATTAATATTTTCACAAAAGTCCTCATAAGTAACTTTTTCAAATTTTATTCCATAATTTTTATTTCTTGGATAGGCGTTATTTACTAAGGCGTCTATTCTGCCAAACTTATTTAATATCAAATTGATTGAATTTTGAATTTCATGTGAATTTATTATATTACATTTTTGAAAAATTACTTTATCGGCCTTTCTCTCTTTCTTTGCATATTCTTGCAATTTATTTATCTTTTCTTTATTAATATCCCAAATTATAACATTTGCACCATATTCTATACAGACTTTTGAAAATTCACTACCTATTAATCCTGCTCCTCCTGTAATTACAATTATTTTGTTTTTTAAACTATACATTTTATCACCTCGTTAAAAAATAGTAATTTCTATAACTTTTGTAACTTCTCTTACCTTCTTGATTTTTCCATATATTCTATCGCCTTTTTATATTCTCCCCATTCTCCTATATCAAACCAGGAACAATTTACCGGATATATTTGTATCTTAAATTCTTTTTTCTTCGCCAACACTAATAAATCAGGCATATCTATTTGCTGATTTTTCGGGATTAACTCAACTACTTTTGGTTCTAAAATATAGATCCCGGAGTTAACGATAAAATGATAATCTGGTTTCTCGATAATTTCCTCAAAATCCGCGGATGCATTCTTCATATTCAAAATGCCATAAGGAATGTTTATATTACGACTTACCCCTAATACTGTTATCTGATTATTATTTTGTTTATGATAATTAAATAGGTCATCATAATTTGCATCGATTATCACATCACAATTCGAAACAATAAATGTGCCGCCCAGCTTTTCTTTGGTTAAAGATATGGCCCCTATCGTTCCTAAAAAATCTTTTTCTTGAACATATTCTATTTGATAATCATTAGGATTTTCTGCAAAATACATTTTAATCATTTCGGCCTTGTAATTTAAAGTAATTATAAATTTGTTAAACCCATATTTTTTAAAATTATCCATAATCACTTCTATGGCCGGTTTCTCATCTATAGGTATTAAAGGTTTGGGTAATATTTTGGTAAAAGGGTCAAGTCTTTTACCTTTACCACCAGCCATAATTATTATCGGAACGCTCTTTATAGAACAAGCCACTTCACCACTTTTTAGAAAATCTATCCATAAAAAAACATCAATTATTTTATTTTTTTCGTCAACTACTGGAATATGTCTTATTTCATATTTTTCCATCAATCGTAAGGCTTCTTCTTTATTGCTCTGATAAGATATTACAATAGGATTCTTAGTCATTATGTCTTGTAGGAGGGTTTTAAAGTCAAGCCCTTTTATGATTGCTCTCCTTATATTTCCGTCAGTTACAATCCCTAAAATCCTATCTTTCTCATCTACTACAATCAATACCTGTAATCCAATCTCGTCCATCTGTTTCAATGCTGCTTTTAAAGAAAGGTTGGGTTTTACTAATATTTTTTTGCATTTTTCAGAAATCATTTAAAATTCTCCCATTTAATCGATTTTTCTTGTTTAATGTTTTTAGCAATTCTCATTCCTTTGTATAAATATTAAGTCCTTATTTAATATTACTTTAGGAACTGATTTTTATTCAGTTTTTACTTCGTCGCCCTTAACTAAAGCTTCAATAACATTTTTCCTCAATCTCCAAACACCATTTCTTTTTTCTACAATGTCTCTGTTAGCAAATTTATCAACTGTTTGCCAAAATATTTTTTCCGAAATATCAGTGAATTCTAAAAAATTGTTTAGCATTTTTCTATCGAGCTTATATTCATTTTCTATAATATATTTAACCGCTTCTTCTCTTGAAATTCTGCCTTCTCTTATATAAAGGGAAAGATCATCTGTATTTACCCAGTGACCAAATTTAATAAATTTAAACCATGTGTGCGTTAGATATCCAATAGTATCAATTTGATCATATTGCTGCATAAAACCTTCGCGAATCCATTCTCCAGTGTCCTCGAGAGTCTTAAATCCACGAGATTTTGCAAAAATATAGTTATCATAGCTGCACCAAGGAACATAATAACTAAGAAAAATGGGATTAAGATTTGCTTTTTTTATTTCTGCTTTTGACGGATAAACAGCTGGTTGAACATCTTTCATTGAAATTTCGTCATCAAGAAAATCTTTCCATGGAACAGGTTTTACAACATCATTATTAATTTGCTCAAGAGCGCTTGGATTATCAGTATTAAGTAAACCGCCTCTTTCATAGTTTGTATTTTCACCATATATAATAAGTGGAATTCCAAGTTTAATCGCTATTTGTATAGGATAGGCATAAATAGCTTTATCAAAATACCATGAGCCCGATCCCAGTTTAAAAAAAGCTTTTTTAAACAGATTTTTACAAGTTTTTGGATTTAATGAAATCATATGAGCATCGACACTAAATTCACTTCTTATGTTGTTCCAATTCGTTCTTCCAGTTTTAGTCCATGAAACATTATCAACAGAAACCAACAAAGGATTCATTCTTAATTTTTCTTTAAATATATGAGTTTGAAAGTGACTATCCTTGCCCCCACTTGCGGTTACTATACAATCATAGTAATCTCCATTTTTTCCGCGATATTTATCTGCTAATTCTTCTAATTTTTTCCATCTAGCATTCCAGTTAATATGTTTTTTCCTTTCATGATTTTTACAAGGAGCACACACACCGTCATCATAAAATTTGATATATGGCCTTGTATCAGGCATAATGCATTTTTTACAGTATCTCATGATAATTCCCCCCTTTAATTATATTTTTCATTAATTTTTGACACAATTTGTGATGTATAATATATCTCTTTTTTTAAATTAATTATGAAATTAACATCATTATTAATCAAATCAGCTCATCATCTTTAAAATCTCTTTTTGCTTTTTCTCCAATTACTTCATCCCATCTCATAGGCGAAATACCAGTACCTGGACGCTTTACCGTAATATTAGTTTTGGTAAATATTTCACCTCTTTTTATACTTTTAGAAGCAACTATGCTTTTCCTTGCCACTTTCATTATTTCAATTTCGCTTTTATTAGGCTTCTTTATTCCATTACCCAATGCCATTTCGATATTTCTTATCGCCTTTATCATTTCCTTTAATTCATTCGGTTCTAATGATGCTTTATGATCAGGTCCGGGCAATTTTTTGTCCAAAGTAAAATGTTTTTCAATTACTTTTGCACCCATAGCCACTGCAGCAATAGGTACTTCTATACCCAAAGTATGGTCAGAATAACCTACTGGTAATTGAAAAGCAGTTGTTAAAGTTTGCATTGATTTTAAATTAACTTCCTCATAAGGAGTGGGATAATTAGTAGTACAGTGTAATAATGATATTTTTGCCTTCGAATTAACCACCCTAATAGTGTTTATCGCTTCTTCTACTTCTCCTAAATTTGCCATTCCAGTGGACATTATTAGGGGTTTATTTTTAGCAGCAATATGTTTTAAATAAAGATAATTTATTATTTCTCCTGAGGGTATTTTATATATTTGCACTAAATCATTAAGAAAATCGATACTTTTATGATCAAAAGGAGTAGATAAAAACATAATTCCTTTTTTATCACAGTATTTTTTTAATTTTACAAAATCCTCAAAAGAAAGTTCCAGCTTCTTAATCATCTCTAATTGAGATTTTTCTGAACCGGTTGTCTTTTTCTGATATTCAGCCTTATCAGCTAATTTTGAAACCACATTTTCCGCTTTAAATGTCTGAAATTTAACTGCATTTGCCCCTGCTTCTTTGGCGACATCAATAAGCTGGTAAGCTAAATCTATGAGACCATTATGATTTACTCCTGCTTCAGCAATTATAAAAACCTTAGAAGTACCTATGCCATTCATTCTTTTTTACCTCAAAATCTAATCTCTTTTTTAGAAGTTTTTCTTTAGGGATTTCTAATATCTTTCCTATTGCTTTAATTACATAATTACTTGTTTGGCCATCCCCATAAGGATTTTTTAAATTTTTTATTTTTGTCAAAAATTCTGTGTCATACAGAGTTTCTTCTATACCTTTATAAATTTCATCTAACGAATATCCTGTTTGGATAACGCTTTCGGGCTGTAATCTGCCTTCCTGCCTATTTCCAATGTTCACTGTAGGAATAGAGAAAGAAGGAGCTTCAATAATACCACTTGAAGAATTGCCTACCACAGCCTTTACATACTTTAAAAAGCTCAAATATAATTTTGAACCAAGGCTATCGAAAAAATATGCCTTAGGATTATTATCTACAAATTCTTTTATCATATCTACTATTTCGTCTGAACCTACTTCTGCATTGGGTCTGGTAAAAACTATTTGAAAATCAAATTTTGATAATGCCCCCAATAAATTTTTTATTTGCCATCTTACACTATCTTCCCCTTCAAGAGTAACCGGATGATAGGTACAGATTATAGTATTTTTACTGACATCAATACCGGTTAATTTTAAAATCTCTTCTTCTTTATACAATTCCAATTTTTTTATATTTTCAAGACCCGGTGCACCAACAATATGAATACGCCAATCTTCCTCTCCCATCTTACTTATATTTTCTGCATATAATTCTGTTGAAGGCATATGTATATGAGCCATCTTGGTAATAGCATGACGCACCTGTTCGTCTATTACACCAGTTGTATTTTCTCCTCCGTGGAGATGAATAATAGGAATCTGATATAATAAAGCTGTAATAGCCATAATAAAAAGTTCATATCTATCTCCTAATAAAACTATAAAATCAGGTTTGTAAGTATTAAAAATTTGCGTTATTTGAATAAGTCCATTTCCAATTGAAGAAGTTAAAGAAGAGGCATCTAACGATGTATTTAAAAAAGGAACTTTTATAATATTTTCTATATTATCCTTTAAAATTTCTTCAATTGTATTTCCGTATTCTTCTGAAAGATGAGTACCTCCTACCACCACATAAGTATTAATTTTATTATTGTTTTGCATTTCTTTTATTATCCAACGCTGTAATCCATAATCTGCACGTGTACTGGTAAATATAAAAATATTATAGTTATTTATCATTTCTAAAATATTTTCCTTATTTTTAATTCTTATGGTTTTAAATCAATTAAATCAAAGAATAGATTATCAAATCTTATTTTTTGCTTTTTATAATTTTCGGTGGATTTCCTACAGCAATTACATTATCTGGAATATCTTTTATTACCACACTTCCTGCACCAATAGTAACATTTTTACCTATTTTAATTCCTTGAATCATTGTAGCACCTATACCAAGAAAACTTAATTCACCTATATTTGCCGCTCCAGAAATATGCACACCGGGAGCAATGTGACAATGATCTTCTATTTTACAATCATGTTCTATTATTGCACCAGTATTTATAATACAATTCTTGCCAATAGAGGAATCAATATTAATTATACTTCCTGGCATAATAACCGTTCCTTCATCTATCCTAATGCTTTTATCAACAATAGCTTCAGGTGAAATTATTACTGGAAATTTATAACCAATTTCTCTCACCATATTAAATAATCTATATCTTTTTATATTTTCTTTAATACTGCCTACAGTAATTAGCGCATAGTGTATACCGCTTTTGTAAATATCTCTTAAATCATCATCTGTACCTATTATCTTAATCCTGCTTATCAAACTTCCTGCTTTATAATTATCGACAATACCTGAAATTTCAAAGTTATTTAATTTTTTTAATATTGATATAACTACTTTGCAATGTCCACCGCCACCAATTAAAACAATCTTATTTTTAGCCATTCAAGGTCTCCTTAATTTGTAAAGCTGCCTTCCTTATATCCTCTTCCTTATTCAAAGTTGAACTGGGTAAACATATACCCTGATTATAAATCTCATAAGTATTCGGACAGGGTTTTGAAAATTTCTTTAAATAGGGCATTTCACTTGCAGGCATAAAAATCCTTCTGGTAGGAATTCCTTTTTCTTTTAATTTTAACATCAAATTATTTATGTCTATATTATTTTTATCAATCTTAATGCAGGTAAGCCACCAGCTGCCAAAGGCATTATTATATTCCTTTTGAAATCTAATACAGGGTAAATCATTAAAAACTTCTTGATATATTTTTCTGAATTTTCTTTTCTTCTCTAAAAAATTTTCAATTCTTTCTAACTGTGCCAAACCTAAAGAAGCTTCAATATTAGTCATTCTATAATTAAATCCTACCTCAGGGTGATAATAACCTTTAGAGGCATCTCTTGCTTGGTTTACTAAAAATTTAATATGTTCAGCTTGTTTTTGATTATTGTTTACTATCATACCCCCGCCACCGGTGGTAATTAATTTATTGCCATTAAAACTAAAACAGCCAAAATCTCCGAAGGTGCCGGTTTGTCTGCCTTTATAAGTCGCTCCTAAACTTTCAGTGGCATCTTCGATTACAAATAATTTGTTTTCTCGGGCAATTTCTATTATCTCATCGATATTGCAGACACTTCCATATAAATGTACAGGGATTATTGCTTTGGTCTTTTCAGTAATAGCTTTTCTAATTTCCTGTGGGTCAATATTCCAGGTAATAGGATCTACATCTACAATTACCGGTTTAGCTCCGACAAATAAAATAGGATTTATAGTAGCAATAAAAGTAAGAGAAGGTACAATTACCTCATCCCCTTCTCCAATTCCTAATTGGTAAAGAGCCATATGAAGAGCAGCGGTTCCACTTTGGGTCGAAACAGCTCTTTCTGCTCCTATATATTGGGCAAATTTTTCTTCAAATTCAGGGACAAAGGGACCAAAAGTAGAAATAAATGTGGAATCAATACAGTTATTAAGATATTCTTTTTCTAATTTCCCAACATTTGGTGCATCAAGTTCTATTTTTTTATTCACTTTTCCTGCCTCTTATATCTGGTAAAGTATCATAGTAATAATCTTTATAAGGATCAGTAATAATCTTATTTTTTAGTATTCCTAAAACTTCTTTTACTCCATCATTTATCGTATATGTATTTTTAATACTTATGAATTTTTGGAGTTTGGAAAAATCAACTTGATAGTCTCTTAAATCACTACCAGTTTTAACTATTTCTATTTTTGTATCAGGTATATTTTCTTTAACAATATTAGCTATTTGTATTTTTTGATAATTCTCACCATTAAAACCAATATTGAAAACATTATTCTTGATTTTCTCAAAATTTTTAAGCAATTCTATTATAACTTTGGCTAAATCATATACATGAATATAAGGACGGTGACTATATGGTAGGAAAATATCTAAATATTTTTTCATATAAGCATTCATTGTAAAATCATTTACCGTTAAATCAAATCTCATACGTGGAGAAACTCCATATACAGTGGATAATCTACATATAAGCCAATCTAATCCTTTTATTTTATTTATTAAATATTCTTCAGAATTTATTTTTGCTTTGGCATATACAGAAAGAGGATTTAATTCAGTATCTTCATTCGCTAAACCATTGGCAATTCCATAATTTGAACAAGTTGAAAAAAATATAAAACCTTTAATTTTATTTTCTTTTGCTAACTCAGCTAAATTAATACAAGCTTCATAATTCGTTTTATAAGTCAAATCTGGAAATTTTTTACTCGCTGGATCACCTACAACTGCAGCAGCATTAATAATAAAATCTATATCATTAATTATTTTTTCAGCCACATTTTTATCACAGATATCTCCTCTTATAAATTTATAATTTGGATTATTCAGATGGATTAATGGAATATCTTTTTTAAACCACAAAGTATCAACCACTTTAACCTGGTAACCTTGTTGTAATGCTAAATTAGTAATCACTGAACCGATATATCCAGCTCCGCCTGTAATTAATAATTTCATTTCTTACCTCTTTCAATCATTTTTAATTATTACAATCTCTAAAATCTCCAGAGCAAATTTCAATATCATCAATATATTTTGATTTCTCCAGCCATCCCCAAAAATTACGGGAATTATAATGAACAAACGCCTTTACTTTATGCCCTTTTTCAACTAAGTATTCAGTAAGGTGAGAACCTATAAATCCACCCGCACCGGTTACTAATATTTTTACCATTTTATTATATGCCCCTTCCAATCAGCAAATCATATTTAATTTACCGATTTACCTATTTACCAATTACACAATTGACCGATTAAGAAAAATTAAAGAAATTAATTAACTTATTTATCAATTAGCTAATTTTTAAACCAGTCAATTTAGTAATTTGTTTCATTTAACAGTCTCCATTTACCCTTTTATTTAACTGTTAAAACCTTTACAAAATAAGCCTTTTAGACTTTCTCTAATATAACGCTCCTCACAGCGTTTTTTTGGAAGAAGATAGGATTTTATCTTATGGACTTCAAAAAAAATGCGTTATACGCAGCTTTCTTTTAAAAGCCTTATATACCATCCCTTTCAAGAGCAAAAAAACTATTTTTAGCTCTTTTTTACTTATTTTTGTGATGATTTGCGTGATGAATGTTTAATAATTTTTTGAGAGAGCTCTGAAACCTTTGTATTCTCTATGTTTTTAGAACATGTGAATTTTTAGAATAAAAACAATAAAGATACTTATTTTTGTTTATAGAACGCAAATTAGCAGTCTTTAATTTTAACTTATGAATTAATATTTTTATTTTACAAGCATATAGTTATGTAAAAACAATTACTTTGTTCAATATATGAACATATATAAACTATATCACAGAAATAATGTTGAGTCAATCAGTCGATCAAAAACGGGAAAAATCAATCGGCAAATTTAAATCAGTATATATTTCTACTGGTTGAATCTTAGTTATATTAATTTGCCAAATAACTTTTTTATAATTTATTTATCTGAAATTTAATTTATTTTCTCCCCACTCCTTCATAATCAAATCCTAGGGATTTTACTTTGTCGGGGTTATATAAGTTTCTTAAATCAAGTAGAATAGGAGATTTTAATATTTTTTTTATTTTTAGTAAATCAAGATTTCTAAATTGATTCCATTCGGTAGCAATTACCAGAGCATCACTATTGTGGGCAGTCTCGTATTCATCCTGGCAATAGGTTAAGTTGAGAAAAATTTTTTTAGTATTGTCCATCGCCAGGGGGTCAAAACATCTGATATGCGCGCCTTCTTTAAGCAAGAGCTGGATAATATCAATTGCCGGGGATTTTCGAATGTCATCAGTATTTTGTTTGAAGGCTAGGCCTAAGATGGCAATAGTTTTTCCCTTAAGGACACCTAGGTGGTGTTTTATTTTTTCTACCATCAGCTCTCTTTGACGTTTGTTGGCAGAAATTACTCCTTTTAAGATTTTAAAATCATAGCCACAGATTGTAGCAAATTGATAAAGTGCTTCGGTATCTTTAGGGAAACAGGAGCCGCCATAGCCGAGACCGGGATGAAGAAATTTAGGGCTAATACGGCCATCCAAACCCATAGCTTTGGCTATCTGATGCACATCTGCCCCTACTTTGTCACAGAGATTAGCAATTTCATTGATAAAGGTAATCTTGGTTGCCAAAAAGGCGTTACAAGCATATTTAATTAATTCAGCAGTTTCAGGATTGGTAGTAACAAATGGTGTATTAATAAGATAGAGGGGTCGGTAGACTTCCTGCATTATCTTTAGGGCTTTGGGACTATTGGTGCCGATTACTATTTTGTCTGGATGGGTAAAGTCATAGACTGCTGAGCCCTCCCGGAGGAATTCGGGATTGGAGACGATGTCGAAGGGATGTTTCACCCTCACCCCACCCTCTCCCCTCAAGGGAGAGGGGGAAGATTGAGATTGCTTCGTCGCTTCGCTCCTCGCAATGACATTTTGATTTTTACTGATTATTTCTTTGATTTTGGTGGCTGTACCGATAGGAACAGTGCTTTTGTTGACTATGACTTTATATTCATTTAGGTAATGAGCAATCTGTTGGGCAACTTTTTTAATCTGCTTGAGATTAGCTGATCCGTCGCTATTGGAGGGAGTGCCTACGGCAATAAAGATGACTTCAGATTGTTTTACTGCTTTTTCCAGGACGGTAGTAAAGGTAAGCCGGCCAGCTGAGACATTTTTTTTAATTAACACTTCTAAATTCGGTTCATAGATGGGGACACCCCCGGAGTTAAGAAGATTTATTTTTTTCTCATCCTGGTCGGCACAGGTTACTTGTAAGCCAAAATCAGCAAGACAAGTCCCTGTAACCAGGCCAACATAGCCAGTACCGATTATACATATCTTCATTTTGTTCACTCCATTCATAAAAATATAGTCTTCCAGTTTACCAATCTTCCGGTCTACCAGTCTAAGAAAATCAAAAAAATACAAAAGTTGCAAGTTACAGGTTTCGAGTCGCGAGTAAAGAAACAAAATACAAAGAAAGATACAAGATGCGGGTTCATTCAGTCTTCCGGTCTACCACTTGGCCAATCAATGTTCAAGATGTGAACTTAGAAATATTATATTATATTCGAGTGAGAAATGCAACGTATTTAATCTACCAATCGGCCGATCAAAAACACGATAAATTCAAACACCCTTTCTGCTGATATGTTATTGGATATTTTTTAAGATATTTTCGAGATTGATTATTTTAATTTTGTTGAATAGGTTTTTATATTTTTTTATTTCTGTAATTAGTATTTTATTTTCTTCCTGACTGACTGTGGAAAGTATGATTAAGTTTTCAGGATTTGGTGTTTGAGATATTTTTTGAGCAAAGCCGGATAGAGTGAGGATTTCGTGTCCCAGGAATTTCTTTTTGGAGGATGCAGAGTCATCGGTTAGAATGGAGTGTAATTTAAAAGAGCTATCCAGGAGAGAAAGATAGGTTATCTCAGCCAGCTGGCCGGTGCCGTAGATGACTGTCTTTCTTGCCCCTTTATCATAAAGATTGTTAAAGTGGATAGTAAGCAGGTCTTTGGTATATTGATAGTAGTGCTGAGTTTCCCGAACCCGGTCATAGATAAAGTTGGTTGCCTGGACCATCCCTTTAGGGGTGATAAGATAGAGAATTTTACGGCCGGTCA
>Ga0209991_10000393_pt1 | contig 19640 bp, 14 predicted proteins | sample ChitaG_FD_183167 | JGI IMG/M metagenome (GOLD analysis project Ga0209991, IMG submission 183167) | Deep subsurface microbial communities from South Pacific Ocean to uncover new lineages of life (NeLLi) - Chile_00310 metaG (SPAdes)... | ecosystem: Environmental > Aquatic > Marine > Oceanic >... | reverse complement strand
CTCTTAATAGCACATGCTATGTATAGAGATAAGACAGAATATGTTGCTGCTTAAATTTACAATAAAATATAGTGTCTAAGGGAGAGTTTGCGACTTGACTTTTAACACAGTATCTAAATCATCCATTAAAAATGCCACCATCTCTCCATTGGCTTTGTCTCTCGCGTATTTATCAGGAATATAAAATGCAATCTTCTAAATTCATCCGGGAAGTATTTCTTAAACCGTTTAAAAGTACTTTTTCCTACCCTACCCTTTTGGTTGATTAGGGTTATTGTTTGTATATTTAAAAACCTTCTTAATTTTTTTAATTTATCTCATTCTAATAATAATTCTCCTTGCTCACCTTTTTTGTAATGTCTCTTAGCTTTCTTAAAAGTCACATCGTTAATAGCTACTTTCGGAGGACGTTCTATATTTTTATTACCATTAATTAAGTCTTCTATTGTTAAAATTTGGATTTTAGGATAAAGTTTACCTAAAGGAGATTTATAAAATCCTGCTGATAAGGCCTCTTTTTGCATTGGTTTAGTCGGTTCTTGTAAAGTAATAAATGCTCCAATCTTAGCCTCTTCTCTTTCTACGACACCTTTTAAAGCATCTATCATTCCTCTGTTTATATGCCCACATTTAACTTGGATTATAATTGCTTTAGTTTTACCTTTTTTAGGTTCGTCGTGAAAATAGATATGGCCATCTATTCCTTTATCTGCTCCCTTCTTCTTCTCAGATTCAGCAGGTCTTGCACCAACTAATCCTAAAGCCCACCATTGGAATTGATAGGGATCTTGTTTTGCCAGTTCTTCAGCTCCCTTCAAATCTGTGGGTTCGCCAATTACTTCATACTCTACCTCTTCACCAAAGGAATCCTCTAACCTATGTTTTATCAAAGATATAGCAAGATGGGTTATATCAATGCCTATCCATTTTCTTCTTAATTTCTCCGCTACTGTTATAGTCGTTCCACAACCACAAAAGGGGTCTAAGACAAGATCGCTTTCATTGCTACTTGCTTTTATTATTCTCTCTAAAAGAGCTTCAGGTTTTTCTGTAGGGAATAATTGTTTAATGGGAGGGACACGTCCAATATCCCATACATCATCCTGGCGAACACCTTTTGAGTTTTGTTTGCTTGTTCTGGACGGTATACGGTAACCTGTCTCGTCATAACCGGATATAATTTCAGCAACTCCAAATCGTTTTAATGTGGAGGGTGCGCGTTCCATAAACAGTTGATTAAAAGTTCTCTTATGGGCAGTAGAACACGAGTAAAAAAACAATACATCATGATTTTTTTGGAATATATACTTCCCTGTAGGCCATTTTCTATAATGCCAAATAATTTCATTGCAAAAATTCTTATAATTAAATACGGCATCCATTAATAATTTTAAATAATGACTTGCCGTAGGATCACAATGTAAATAAATAGACCCTGTAGGTTTTAAAACTCTATATAACTCTTGTAGTCTTATAGCCATCATTACAAGATATGCCATCATATCGTTCTCACCTAAAAAGCTTCTAAAAGCTCTAATTAAATCAGCTACTTTTTTAGGTAAATTTTCTGCTATCTCTATATATGTTTCCTCTGCTTCCCTGCACCAATGCCAAGTATCCTCAAAAGCTTTTATTTGAGCAACTGACTTGCTTCCATTTTTCTCTTTAAATAAAATATTATAGTCTTGGTTACTTTTAAATGGTGGGTCAAGATAAATTAAGTCAATACTATTATCTTCTATATGTTCCCTTAAGATGTCTAAGTTATCGCCATAGTATAAAGTATTTTCCATTTAATTTTTTACTCCTATTGTAGATTGTATAAAAAGGCTAAATTATATGAATTAAAATTTACTTAACTTTTTCAAATTCTAAAAATACATCTTTAAGATCGGAAACAAATATTTTCTTTTCTTTGGTTTCTTGAGGTAGAATAGTTATTTCTATTCTTACATTATTATTAAAGGTACAAATTGCTTCCCCACTTAATACTGTGCTTTTTTCTGGCATTGGAACAAATTCGATTTGAATATAATTACTATCTTTAATAAAATATACCGGCTTACCTACTGCCTTATCCTTTGCATCCATATTAAAGATAGCACGATAAATAACTTTTCCTTCACCGGTTTGTATTGCGGTACATGTAGTTGAACTCATAATTAATAACAGCTGATTATTATTCCCAAAAGCAATATAGCCCCCTGAACCCATATAAGTTGTATTAACCTTTTCTTTAGACAAAATAGTTACTTCAACTGTTGCAGTAGCAGTTCGAATTTTTTGCTTATAGGGAGCAATCGCTTCTGCTTGTCGGCCAAAATGCCAAGTGCCCCAATAACCAACTAAGGCAAGGACAAGTCCTATAAGGCCAATAATAAAAAATAAATTTTTATAAAAATTAGGATTCATATTTTATATTCCTTTTAACTTAACTTTTATAATTATTTTCTATATTTATTATACTACAAATCTTTCAAAAACCCTCTTCTTCAAAAAACTTATTTTAAAACCTCCTTGCTCCTTTAATGCAAGGATTCCGTAAAGTTATAATGCTCCTTTCCCTCTGTAGTTATTTAGAACCAGGTCTCAACATTTAACATACTATAATTTATTAAAATATTAATTTAAATAAAGACACATCTTATTTACTCATTTATTTAAATTTGAAGGCTTTCTCTTTGAAGAGCTTAAGGCAAGCATCTACCACTTCCGGGTCATAGAGATTACCTTTGTTTTTAGAAATTTCTTCTAAGACTTTATCGATACCAAGAGCTGGTCGATAAGGACGGCGAGAAGACATGGCTACTACTACATCAGCAACAGCTATTACCCTAGCTGGTCGAGGTATGTTTTTACCTATCAACCCATCTGGATATCCTCTACCATCAAATCGCTCATGATGGTACCTAACGATTTTCGCTATACTTTTTAGGCTTGGGACTGAAGAAAATATTTGTTCCCCGATTATTGTGTGTTGCTTACTGAGTTCCCATTCGACTTGTGTCAATAAACTTGGTTTCCCCAATATAACATCAGGAATTGCTATATAACCCACATCATGAAGCATTGCAGCTATTTCAAGTAATTGGTATTCGTGAATTGGAATTGCCATTTCTTCTGCAATCAGAAGTGATAATTTTTGGACATGTAAGGCGTGGTACTTCATATATGGATCTTTTGCTTCAAATATGGAAACTAACAATTTTACAAGTTCCGCAAGATTAGGGTTACTAATAAAAAACTCTTGTTCTTCCCGTTTTTCAAATGAAATGGCACTTAATTCTGTCATGAATTTACCAAATTGCATATCTATCAACTCTAGATTCCTTGTTCGCCATGTATCTCTTTGCATTTCAGAACAATTAGGCCATAAAGCATAAGACCACTGAGAGAATCTACCCAATTCTTTTGAAACGTCAAACCATATTTGTGAAAGATTAAAATCAGAAAAGGAGTAACCGATAAACAGAAAAACACTTTTATACTTATGTACTTCGAGTTGTCTATATATAGCCTTTCGGCTATCGGCCACAGAATAATAATCGTCCTCAGTAATAATTATCGGAGCTTCACTTACTGCAGGTCTTGAAATACAACCATGTGGTTTATATAGTAAAACATAGTTATAGTAATTAATCATATCAATCACTAAGTCACGACTTGACATTATTGGTTTACATTTAACACCGACTCTTTCATACGCTTGCTCAATTAACGTATCATAGTTTGTTGTATAAATAGCGGCCCACCTAAACTTTGGAAGCAAAAGGTGAGCTTTGCTAGGTTTTAATGGCGACAGTCGATTAATTAGATAATCAACAACTGATCTTCGTCCTAGACCGGGCTTAGTTTCGATGTAAGAAGATACTTTTGATAAAGGTTCTTCTTGGTGTTTTCCTTGTAAATACTTTTTACTTAATTCCTGTACCATTTCTTCAGCTGAAGGAGCTCCTGCTTCAATAGAAGCGCCAGCTCCAACAAATAACACACAATTTCCTGAAATGATATATTTGTATAATTCTTCTGGTATTTTCATCAAATTCTCCCTTCCAAGCTCCTCAGATCCTATGGGTTTTTCGCTAAAAGTTACCGAATTATTGAGTTGGAATACCTTCCCTTGTCCAATTTAAAAGTAAAATATTATTGTCTAAAAAAAATGGAATATATCTTTATTTATTCCAAATAATACTAATAATTTTTAAAGTCAAAACTCTTCGGCGGGCTAATAAAATCATTAGTATTAATATCTTTATCAAATTTTTCAATTATTCTTTTAAAATCTATACAAACAGTTTTATCTACAGGTTGAATGAAACGTTCAACCAAATTTTTAGAACCAGAAAAGGTTCTTTGTGGATGTACCACATTTAAATTGATGGTTGTATGATATTTTGTATTAAAATATTTCACTATACTTTCATAAATCTTTTTAACATAATTATCCTTAATTTGAACTTCTTTACCATGAAAAATCTTATTTCTTATTCCCGTTCCATGTTGGAATATTTTGTCAAATAGAGTATCATCTTTTAAAATATCGTTTTTAATATAATCCTTATCGGTAACACTTATTGATTTTTCACCTGCAATACTCTCTAAAGCAATAATAAGCATAGCTAACCTCGAATAAAATGATGTTGCATTTGTAGATTCATTAATATACATAAAAGCTCCTTTTCTTGGGAAGGACTTCAAATGTTTAACCGATTCTATCTCTTCTTTTCTAAAAGGCAAGGAAACTGCCCTTCTTTCTTTGGTGTGATATAAATATAAAATATTATTTGGATTATTATTTTGTTTTAACACCATAAAGGGTTCTGAAATCATACGGAAATAACACTGACTTACAAGACAACATTGGGTAATTATTTTAAAAAGATCTTTATGGAATTTATTAATTGCCTTTACAATATCACTAGCTTCAATTAGTTTATCTGCAATCCATGCATGTCCAGTAGGACCATCTTTAACAGTGGAACCCCATTGTTTAAAATGAAATTCTTCATAGTCAAAAGGTTGAAGTAAATGTGCAAGAGTTTTAATTTTTTGAGTTATTTTGTATTTATTCATAAAAAATTTATACCTTTTAAATAATTTAAATGAACAACACATCCTATTTTTTCTATGGTTTAGCTTTCCATCTTACGAGGTCTCCTTTTGGGATGTCCATCTATGATAATACCTAAACTCTCAACCATCCGGTTAAGAAACTCCTCAAACCCTATAGGTTCTCCGCTAAAAGTTACCGAATTATTAACCTGGCACACCTTCCATATTTATCTAATTTAAAAGTAAAATATTAATTGTCTAAGAAAATGGAATCTGTACCTATTTATTCTAGCAACCCTTGCTTCTTGCGTGCTTGGAAGCTCCGGAAAGTACGGAAATCATTTCTCTCTCTTCGTCTGTTAGGCCTTTGAAGCCAAAAACATCTACCAAATGATGCAACAAATCCTGCTGCACAAAATGAAAGACCGCACTTTCCAAAACTGTCTGTCTTTTATCACTTTTAGTCAATACAAAACGAACAATATCCATACACTTCTTTCTCCACACCATTAATCTCTCTTTGTCTTCCAAACGTGAAGTGTCATGACTAAATGAATACTGTAAAGCCCAATGAATTTTCCTGGACCATTCATTCCACTCTTGATCGGGTAGTCTTGAATAAGCATCAGCGGACCAGGTTAATCGCTCAATATCTACATCTGTGATGGGTTCCGGTGAAGGTTTGTTGCCCAAACCATATTTAATCTGATCAAATATGAATTGCTGGTTTTCATCAAGCTGTAATTTCATGTAGCTTACCTCCTGGAGAAATGAATAATTGGAAAATAGGGACATCCAATTTTTTCTATGATTTAGCTTTCCATTTTACGATGTCTTCTTTTAGGACGTCTATCTATAGAAATACTTAAAGCCTCAACCATCCGGTTAAAAACTCCTCAAATTCTATAGGTTTTCCTCTAAAAGTTACCGAATTATTGAGCTGGTAGAATCGTTCCCTTGACACTACCTTAACAATCGGCACAGGAGAGTTCCCAACCGAAAGGATGAGAATTTTCTTCATAATCAAACCTCCCCCACTATTTCATATTGTCCCAATCCAAAACTAGTCTGTTTGCCAATATGGATATATTCTCCCAGTTTGATAAAGGGGATAAATTCTTTTAAGTCTCCTTCAAATGTTATGTTACCTAAAAATCCACCAAGTTTCATTCTAGTGTCTTGCCTACTTGAATATCTCTCCCAGTCATACCATTTTATATTTATTTCTTTTGTTTTTATATCGTTAGCATAAGAGATAAATCCTTTATAATTAAATTCTAATTCTTTGTTACAGTGTATTATGGAGAGCCAGGAAATACGACGGAAAAGGCTGGTAACAAAAAGTTTAAAATCAAACTTAATAGTTAGTTCTCCTCTTAAAACAACACGAACAGGGGTAAGAAAATTTATCTTTACCTGTTGATAATTTTTACTTTCTGCAAAATTGTATTCATTGATAATATCTTGAAAAGATTTTATCTTAAAATTATCGGATAATTTCCCGGATTCATAAATTCTTCCCCCTTCTTCATTATCGACCCTTACAAGTTCATATTTTCCTCTACCTTTGCCTATCCCCTTTTTTCCCAGTTCCTCAAAAATAAAAACAAAATAAGGTAAATATTCAATTCCCCGCCCGATTAAAATCAGATTAAAAGCAAGTTCATCATTATGATTATATTCAATCTTTGAGGTAATTGGTGGTTCAAGTACATAAGGATGAGGGGGGCGTTTTAATTTAAATTTTGATTTTTCAAGTAGATTTTGAGAAAGAGGAGTTTCAAAAATATATGAATATACACATCTTTCTTGAAGTATACATTCATTACATTCGCGCTTATTATTCATACAGACAGTTTTTTTAAATATATTTCCGAATCCACCCCGTAAGGCAGAACCCTTATAATGAGGAAGATAAATTTTTTCCAAAGGACGAAGATAAAACCGGAATTTGGCAAATTTAAACTCTTTAGCTTTTTCTATTTTATTTGCACTCTCAATCAATAACATAACTCCCTTGTTTCTTTAAAATCATAAATATTCAAAAATAATTCATACCTAATCCTATTATTTTTTATTATTCTATTTCATCTCTTTCTTGAGATAGTTAATAATGATTTCAATACGAAATTTCAATAATGATTCCTCTTTTGTAAAGGAGATAGGATATTTTTCTGATTTATATTTCAGGTCGAGATAGATTGAATCAATATGGGCTATTTTTCTCTCCATAATTTAATTTTTTTCCAATATTTTCATTGGATTCGGCCAAACTACAACATTCTTTAAGTCTTTTAGAAAATTAAATAGTTAAGAGCTTTCAATCCTTTTTATACAAGGCATACTACATAAACAAGTTAGATAAACAGATGAGAGATGAGATAGAACGTTTGTTTCAATCCTTTTTAAACAAGTCTTTATAGCTATACAAGATCTTTATGGATGAATTCGGTAAAAGAGCTTCTGTAAAAGTTTCAATCCTTTTTAAACAAGTCTTTATAGCTACACATTGTACTGGTGGTTTTCTACCAAATGGAAGAGGAGTTTCAATCCTTTTTAAACAAGTCTTTATAGCTACACATTGTACTGGTGGTTTTCTACCAAATGGAAGAGGAGTTTCAATCCTTTTTAAACAAGTCTTTATAGCTACACCAAAGAAGAAATAAATCGAATCAATCGTGAAATAAAAGTTTCAATCCTTTTTAAACAAGTCTTTATAGCTATACAACACTGTATCAAACATAACAAGTTTTCAGTTATTATTGTTTCAATCCTTTTTAAACAAGTCTTCATAGCTATACGAAACATCCAGATGGAAGATTGGAAATTTTATGTTATCTGTTTCAATCCTTTTTAAACAAGTCTTTATAGCTATACACAGGTTATGAAGGAGTCACACCATCTCAAGATCCTTTTGTTTCAATCCTTTTTAAACAAGTCTTTATAGCTATACATTAAAAAAGACGGTGAATATTACTGTGCTACTTGCAAGTTTCAATCCTTTTTAAACAAGTCTTTATAGCTATACAAAAATAAATGACAAAATTAAAAGATTCAGAAAGAAGTTTCAATCCTTTTTAAACAAGTCTTTGTAGCTATACGCGGAAGCATATCAACTAGAAAAGCAAATGGATGCGAAGTTTCAATCCTTTTTAAACAAGTCTTTATAGCTATACTATAGAAATGAAAAGATTAATGCTGGTTCTAGTAATTCGTTTCAATCCTTTTTAAACAAGTCTTTGTAGCTATACGTAGATCCAATATTTTCCACCAATGTATCAGCACACTATAAGTTTCAATCCTTTTTAAACAAGTCTTTGTAGCTATACATCATATTTTGCAAGGGTTATGCGATTGTCAAAGAACGGAAATGATAAGAATATAAAAATGTAATAATCAGGAAATGCTTTTAAATAGTTCCTTTCTGTCATTTTGTGAAAAGCCTTTCCAAAATTTACGAAAATCAATTCAGGTCAAAATCACAATCTTATTATTATATTAATCCTTTCATATCTCAAAGTCCAGATTTTGACAAGTCTAAATTAGATCTTCTCAATAATTGCCCATTAAGACAGAAATAGAAAGCTTTGAGTTTCAATCCTTTTTTTATACAAGGCATACTACTTAAACACAGATTCAGCAGAAATTATTGTGAGGACAGAGGAGTTTCAATCCTTTTTAAACAAGTCTTTATAGCTATACTATATCACATAGGGGTATCGACGACCACAGAGTCCCGTGTTTCAATCCTTTTTAAACAAGTCTTTATAGCTATACATGAGACTGGCGAGACGCTTCGAAAACCTTGGCTATACATGTTTCAATCCTTTTTAAACAAGTCTTTATAGCTATACAAGTCATTGTCACTCCGACAGGGGAGAAGTTCTTTTATAGTTTCAATCCTTTTTAAACAAGTCTTTATAGCTATACTGCAACAAATGTCTTCTGCATGATAGAACAACTTAAAAGTTTCAATCCTTTTTAAACAAGTCTTTATAGCTATACTCCTCCAGAACTCTGGATCATTCCTTTTGACAAAAAAGTTTCAATCCTTTTTAAACAAGTCTTTATAGCTATACTCAGTGTAATTCTCGTATTAACAGATGTCAACGGAAAGTTTCAATCCTTTTTATACAAGGCATACTGCTTAAACGGTAGTGGATCTGCTAGTCAGTTACTTCATGGTGTTACAGAGTTTCAATCCTTTTTAAACAAGTCTTTATAGCTATACCAGAAAGGACACGAGTGAATAGAAAAACACTTAATGCATGTTTCAATCCTTTTTAAACAAGTCTTTATAGCTATACTTAAATGATACCATTCCCGAATAAAAAATATCAAATGTTTCAATCCTTTTTAAGCAAGTCTCTATAGCTATACAGAACAAGATACGTCTCAGAAACCAAGTATTGTATGGAAGGGTTTCAATCCTTTTTAAACAAGTCTTTATAGCTATACATTCTAAGTGTCACTTTATCCTGTGGGATCATGCTTGTTTCAATCCTTTTTAAACAAGTCTTTATAGCTATACATCATATTTTGCAAGGGTTATATGATTGTCAAAGAACGTAAATGCAAAGACATGGGATCTCGGAAATACGGAAATCATTATAACTGCCCCATTTCCGTCATTTTATAAAAAATCTCCTAAAATTTACGAAAATCGACCTAATCTTAAGGTCAAAATATGACAAGTTTAGCCCTAAATCACTTAAAAGCATTGAAATGCATAGAAAGTTATTTACGAAAATCAAAAGCCATTCTTAAATTTTCGGCGATTTTCGTAAATAATGGATTTCTGAGATTTTTACCCCTCGGCAAACCCTTATAATATAATCATTTGCTAATCCCAAAAATAACAAAAAATCGAAATTTACGAAAATCGATTTTGGTATCAAAGAGCCTTATTCTTGTATAACTTTACATCAAAAATTCAAAAAATTAACACATATAATATAAAATTATAATTGGTGATTAGTAGTTATAGGTTTATTTATTTTCCACTTCTATATCCCTTGTATCTACCTTCGTATGTAGATTCACCGATAGTTTGCTGTACGATAAGCTGGCATATTGGAGTATCCGGATATAGTTCTAAGGCAACTGGTCCTACATTGGTTATAGCAAAGAATATCTGGCTATCGGCTACACCTGGTTGAATAAATCCAGCTGCTAATATGTACTGATAGTCCCAGTCGTGCAAACCTACCCCTTCCTTCAAGCTGTCCGCATAAATTCAGCGATAGCCTAACCCGTTCCTTAGTTACGTGATAACCGTCTCATGTGGTAAAAGTAAAAAATACTCACCATCTCTGACAAACTTAACTTCCAGCACTTCCCTCTCGGCACTTGCCTGCTCGTCAACAGTTATGTACGATATATCCTTTTGAATATACTGAATTCATTCTTCTTAGATAATTTGTTAAACGAAATCGTTATAGTTTTTATAAATCTGAGGTTCTTGATTATAACACTGATAACTGAATTTAAACTTTATGAAGGGACCAAGTACTTCTTTTATCTCAATATATTCGCAGATGATATCCTCATCAAGCACTTTTCTTAATTCCTGTTCAGGTGTATTTTCCGCTCCAACCATAAGGATGCTGAATTTATATATAATTCCTTCTTTCCCATCAGGCAATATCATAACGGCAGCAATACCCTTATGCTTTTCATAATGAAGAGGCTGACGTTTCTTGAAAAAGATTTGGTCAAGGCAGGAAAGCCAGCGTTTTATAAGTTCTGGAGTATCTACCTGACAGGTAATAATTCTGCCTACAATACATTTGATACAATCAGCATATTTATCAATTTTTTCCTCACTATTCTTATCTTCATTGAATATCCAGTGTAAATCGCCTTTCAATGATTTCAAATCTATATCAGAGCACTTCTTACATTCTGATTTATCGGAATCTGTTATAAAATTGTTAATTTCGGATTGAAATTTGTTCTCTAACTCCTCTTTTTCCTTTACCGATATTTTAATCTCCCAATTTACATTCATTTTTCTTGTTTTGATATAGGCGTCATCGACTGTTCTTTCTAATTGAGTATCACAAGCATCGAGAACACGGTACAAGGCGGTTAGAAATCGCAGCTTATTATCTTCGATAGCTTTCTTCAATTTGATGCAGTATTTGCCTTTCTCATTAACTTTATCCTGCGTAAGCGGTGTCCATTCCCGATGGTATTTACTAATAGTCTTGATATTTCCAATTACCTCTTTAATGTTTTTTACTTTATTTTTCTTTGCCCATTTGTCCTTCGCTATTTCAACCTTCTCAGGGAAAATATCCTTTTCTTCATCAAGGATAGTATAGGTGATAAGGTTATGGAAGTCACGAATAAGGGATGGGAATCCTCTTACAACATACTCCTTACCATCAAGAATAAAGCTTTCTCCAGAATGACCAAGGTCATGAAGCCAGATAGCACCAATAAAGGAGGCGAGCTCTTCATCATTTTGGAAGATTTTTCGATTTTTGTCTTCAAGTATAGGGTAAAGCATTTCTGCGGCGAGTTCAAGGACTCTCTGAGTATGGCCTCTTTGATGTTCTACCATCTCCGGAATTTTATCTCCAATCCAGATATGCTGCCATTGATTGACACAGCCCGTAAGATATCTTTTCACCTTATCATCTCTTATCTGGTCAAGCAGAAGAAACCCTCTGCCATAGGGAGTGAGACTGATTTTTTCATTCTTATATTTTTCAATCACCGTTTTCCCAAAGAAATTTAATTTCTTTTCAGCACCCCTTTTAAGAAAGCAAGCCTTGATATTAACGGGAAGAATTTTGTATAGGGGCTCGCCTGCTGTAAATCCCGGTTGGGCAAGAACATTTATAATTGCACGGTAGTCCCTATAGGTAGGTAGATCGAAACTTATAGGAATAGGTGGAAGATGAATGAGGTCTTTTGAATCCTCGTAGAGATAAATTATATCAACTTCTGGAAAACAGTTGCCTATAATTGTAACATAAGGAGGAATTGCTTTGTAACCCCCAGTAATATTTAAGATTACATTGTAATCATTTTTATGACCGAATTTTATCTCCTCTCTCAGTAACTCAGAAAGATTAAGTAATGCTATCTCCTCAAATCTCCTAGTATCTTTTGTTTGGAGACCTTCAACTTTTCTTATTTTAACTTCCGAAATTTTGCTTTTTAAGGGTTTTTTTTCTTTAAGATATTTCTTTAAGCAACAGGCACAGAAATTACTAGGATTGGTTTCTGAAGGGAGGAGAACGATAATGTCTTTGTCATTCGTTTCTTGTCCATCATCGGGGATATTACCATCAGGCCAGTAAAAGAGGTAGAGACTGCTCAGCTCAGCGGGTAGTAAGTCTGGGTTTATTGGGTTATAGTTTTCGCCTCTTTTTGTTAATTCAGTATTTGATTTTAGATTCTTTAACTCTTCAAACAACTTATTGAAAGGGTGCTCTTCTTCCGAAAGTTTATTTTCAATAGTTAATTGATTCAAACTTAAGGGGTTGAGTTCCGCTGATATATCCATTGAAGGGAATTTTTCCTTCTTTATATCCACTTTTCCCTGTAAAAGCGATATTCCTACTGTACATATGATAAGATTGCTCTTCATTTTCAACTCCTGCAATCTGGTAATGTTCTTCTATGAGTTACAGTTTCTTCTATTGTAGGTAGTGGTAAGTTCTTATGTCCTGCAAACCAGTGAAAATCACCCGGGTATTTTACATTATTCTGTGGTGGATTTTGTAAATTCATTATTTTCTTCAGATCACTGATATTTGGTATTTCATCAAACTTTTTGCTATTTTCTTCTTCCAGTTTTTTCTTAAATTTATCAATATAATTTTGCTTTTCTGAGGTTTTAACCTGAATGCCGCTTGAAAAGATTTCGGTATATCTCTTTATTCTATCGATTACTTCCAGCTTTTCAATTTTTATTTTAACACTCCCAAGACCCATTGGTTTACCCATTCCAAGTTTATGAGCCATCCCTTTGTTAAGTTCCAGTGACCAGAGTAATAGCCCAAGTTCACTATCATCCAGATTATCAAAGTCAATTATAAAAGTAAATTCAGCAGGTGGAAGTAAAAGTTCAACAGAACTTGTTAGTCCAAGTTTCTGTTTATTACGCTCCAGTTCTTCTTTGGTAGTGGTGTATCTCTTCAATGTTTCATCATAGGGCTGATGCCAATAGAACTTCCTACCACGCAATTTACTGCTTGAAGAATAGTAATCACCACCTAATAGATAAAATGGGTGAAATGTGGGTTTTGGGAGGGAAAGAATTCTTAATAATTGATTGGGTTTTAAGTTCACTAAGTTATTTCTCAGTGTAGTTATACTGGAAGAGACATTGCCTGCTATGCCACCTTTAATTCCATCTTCAGCAACCATTCCAAAGATCCTACAGGCAGAGCAAAGAGATTTTGGATTGTTACAGGGTTTAAATTCCCTGGACCATTTTTCAAGATTATTTTGAAGAGAGTATGGAAATGACTTTCTGTAAATTTGGGCAAAACCTATTTCCTCTACTTCATCGTTATTTCTGACTCTGAGCCAAACGGTATCGCCAGATTTCAAAACTTTTGTTTCATTGTGTTTACTATTCTTATTAGCAACTCTAAAATCTTGGTATATCGCATACGGAAATCTATAATTCTTTGGATTTGTTTTTTCAACGAAAACTCTCTCAAATCTTTTGCTTCCGAAATTATCACTCGTTTTTAAATATCCAACTACATAACGCTCACGATGTGTTTCGCTTAAATCAGCTATGTCAGTGATTTTCCATTCATCGACGACACTTTGATTAACATATACCTGTTTGCCATTTTTTTCAATATTATTCCAGATATTATGCTCCTCTGCAACATTCCTGGAAATTTTTATGGAGTTCATCTCAATAACACTTCCATCTCTATCTGGTACAGGAATACTTATAATTCTGCCTGCATAAATTTGCCCCCTATAATTTTCAGGTCTTAATCTTTTTCCAAGTCTTCCTCCATCAAATATAGAAAAACAAGAGTTGGAAGCTGCTTCTGCTATTGAACGGATCATTCCCTTTATTTCAGTTGGGGGAATGATAGGTTTATTGTTGATCTTAAAGAATTCTAATATCTTATGCCCTTTATTCTCTCCTTCTTCTATCTCCATCCTCTTCTCTGGGTCAGGAATGAATATAGGGGTAATAAGTTTAAGGATGCAAGTGATTTTACCGGAAAGTCCATCAAATTTGTGATGTCCCTTTGGTTTATCTTTTTTGGCTGGATTACCCGGTCTTACAAAATTATACGGGTTTACACATCTGTCCATCTAATAATCCTCCCCCTCGATATCTTGAAAGCGGATAAATTCAAGAAGTCCATTTTCTCTATTCTTATATTCAATGGTTTTAAGTTTTACAAATTTTTTAGGATCATCTAATGGATAATGAAGTAACCGCGGAATTCTGGCTTCAAACCAAGTCTTCTTTTCAGCCAGTTGTTCTCCCCATAGATAGTAACTTTTACAGGAACTTTCGAGGGCTTTGGTCTCTACGTTGTCTAAGATATTTGATAAATCGCTCTCGGAAATAACCACGGTTCTGAAGGCGGTATCGCTTATCCTCCTAAAATGGAGTTCTGCATCTTCGCCAAATATTCTTCCAGATACAATTTTGTCAAACTCGCGGATCTTTATAATATCAAATTTCTCAAAATTGCAGTCGCCAAATGTCACGATTATCTGATATTGGAAAGCTATATTTTCAGAAAGTTTTTCTACCATCTCTCTGAGTTCTCCTTCATCCATGTCCTTTTTCCAGATATTCATTTTTTTATCTCCTTATTAAAACTACTTGCTATTTCCCTGAGTATTTTTTCGAAGGTTTCATTCCCCTTGTATCTATTGCATTCATCAACCAGATTATTGAATTTGAATATTGACCTCACAGATTTTTCTTCCTTAATTCCATATTTATTGAGAAGCTTGTAAATTTCACTCTCTGGCAAGCATGCAATTTCTACATCTGTCACTACCGCCTTGCATTTTCCATATCCCTTATATTTACCATACCCGATTCTTACATCTTCAAGATATAGGTCCTTAAATAGATAAGCAAGCAGCCCTAACTGCCATATTTCAAAGTTATTTAAAATAATTTTACCATTGAATTCACCATTTAAGGCGACCTGGCTGTTGAACTTCTGCCTTTCAGCCGCACCCCCCGTAAAACGGTCGATAGCAACATAATCCATCTTCTTCATGAGTATTTCGCGATTTGAGAATGCACTTGAGACCCGAACCCTGCTTTTCATAGAACTTGAGCCAAAGAGTCTGCATACAAAGCAGGATCCTTTATAAATATCATCACCTTCTTTTAATTTCTCACCGCAGGATTCCTTCTTTTCTTGCGGATCGCAAGCACATCCACCGAGTGTTCTCACTATCTTTTCGCATCTACTTCTATATACGCCTTTCAATGAGGAACCGATAAGATAAGGTCTTTCAACCCAACTATTTCCATTCCAGCAAATCGTGGTTATGAACCTTGCATCCAATTCCTCTGGCCCTGGCATTGAGGGATCTCCACTCTTTATAAGAAACGGCTCCTTAAAAATCAATCTATATTTTATAGAGCAAAAATTTGGTATATGATGGTCTCCTTCTACATTTTTAGTTTTGCTATGGTCAATATTTACTTCTCCTACCCAATGGCTAAGTGGATTTGTAATCTCAATCCCCTTGTAGTTTATATCAAGGATATAATCTTTCAGCTGAGTGAAATTTGATGTATCATTTTCATAAACAGAATCTATGGAGATATCGAAATCACCGAGTCCAATTGAGGTTTTTGCCCCAATGCCAGTATATCCCTTCCGAAGCTCATTAAATCCGATAGAGAAAAGTATTTTATCCCTCTCTGTTGGATTTAAAACTTCAATCCAGAAATTGAATTTACTCCCTTTCGGAATCACTTCGTAATCAAATTTTGCTCTTCTTTCTGGGACTGCTGTCTCACTGATTCTTTCAATGCTAACACCGTCTCTTATCTCACTTATATCTACTTCCCTATCCAGTATACATTTGCTAAACATCACTTTGCTAACCTTACCTCCGTATCCAAAGAGTTTGCAAGTATCACAGACATACTCAGGTTCTTTCTTCTCACAATCACCGTTTGATTGGCAGGAAGAAAAACCCTCAATAAATGGGGCAATCTTTTCAACAGTATTCCTAAAGATACCAAGAAAACCTGTTCCCGGGATGTAGAAAATTTCATCCCCATCACGAATGGCCAGGGCATCCGTTCTTTCCGAGTCCTCTCCGCTCCCCATATGAAGTGCTTCTTTCAAAACTATACTTCCTTTAAATAAATAGTGTATCATGCTCTTTCCTCAAATTTAATAAGTACATTTTTGACAAGAGTTCTTATAAATAGCCTTGCCTGAAGTAAGACAATTTCCTTCTCCTTCTCATCAATTAAAATGCTTTTAAGATTTTCTTCCGGGAAGGCTTCATTAATCCTGTACTTGGTTTTATCTAATGTATCAGTAAGCCTGCCCTCTTCTATCCTTCGGAGATGTTTTATGATGTATTCACCTACAGTGCTCTCTTCCCCTTCTTCTTTTACTATCTTCCCCCAGGGACTTTCTTTCCTTTCCATCTTTTCTTGAAGATAATGAATCATACCAGCAATATTTACCTTCCTCATACAAAAAGAGAGAAGGCCGTTCCATTGAGCTTTTGTTATTTCTCTTGTTAGTATTGCTCTGTTATCATTATCATCAACAAACTTCTTTGTCTTTGGAAAAATATATTCTTTTAAACTCTCATCAATTAGTACCTTTTTATAAACCCTTTTAATGTTCATCATATCTCTCCAGCTCGTTTACATTCAAATGATATGGGTCGCATATAACTATTCTTCCGAACCCTTCATTTCTTCTTAACCCTATCCCCTCTTTCTCCAGAGTCTTAAGACCTTTGATGAGTTTCTCCAAGTTATCTCCATTGTAACGGAAGAGAAAGGTTGATCCTTTAGTGATTGCAATGTCATCCTCTTTGGGTAGATGAGCTCCAGAATGCCACCCGCTCACTATATGGTAAGAAGAAAATGTTTTTACAGTAACCAGTTCAACTTTAAGAATCTTAGAGAGATATGTAGAAGAAAGAGATGTTAAACCTCTAAGATATTCATCCACAAGGATAGCATCGGAGTAGAGTGTTATAGAAAAGCAATTTTTATCAAAGTTATTAAATCTCTTCTCAAGTGGAGGGAAGAAACCTTGGTCAAATGAGAAATCATCAAATGCCCATTTTACCATTATTTTTCCCATTCCTCGGCTTTTTGCCTGACCCACATAAAGATAGAACTCATCATTTCCACCAATAACATCGTTCTTGAAATCTTCTCTAATTCCCTTATCAGCGAAAATGATGCTTCCCTTTAATTCCTGTTCCTCCCTAATATGTTCAAGTGTATATAAAATTCCTTCTTTTGTTCTCTGGGTTTCATTTTCTATTTCATTATGTATTGAGAATCCCTTTCTGATATTTACTCTCCTTATTAGTGTGTAACTATCTGGATCAGGAACACTGTAAAATCCATTTATACTCTCAAGAGGAGTGTTATGTTCACATTTAGGACAGGAATCGGGGATGTCTTTTGTAAGATAATCTGATATGCCGTGATAAGGGCCAGTTTTTACATCATCATTCAGAAAGCCATTGTAGGCTTTACAGGTTTTTGACGAAAATGAGATAGGGAAAACATAATTTGAACCATCAGCAATATAAATATTTTCAAACCTCACCATGTCTTTGCAGAAATATTTTTTAAATTTCTCCCAATTATCCTCGGGCTTTCCATTTCTTTCAATAAATTTCGAAACCATTGCTCCCCTAATTGCACTTCCAGAAATATAATCAATTGTGTAAACAATATTCCCCCCAAAATGGCTTCTGGCAAGAATAATAGGTTGCTCTGTTTCTACATCCAAGCTAATCCTTAACATTTAATATCTCCTTTAATCTTTTATTAAGCATCCCTTTCCAGTTTGTAGGTTCCATAATTTCAATTATGCATCTTCCCCAGCCTTTTCTTCTTCTACCACCTATTCTTCTTACCAGGCGAAGTGTTGTAATGAGAAGGACTTCGCATTTCTCCGTCTCCAACTCATCACTGGAGTGAGCAATATCTGTAATTTCTCCATAAAAAACCTCAGTAGAACTACCTAACTGATAAGTAAAGAGATGCTTCTCAGTAGCTCTACCTGTCTCTCTGTCAATTTTATTGTGCGAACTTATTCTAAATTGTGACTTCTGAAGCAAGTCTTTAACCGCTTCTCTCACTATTCCATCTCTATATCTCTCCTCATAGACTGCAGGAGTAAAGTAGAAGTTACCTTCTAAGAAAGGGGACCCAAATATCTGACAAATGAAACATTTTCCGTCTAAATTTACCCCACAAACTTTCCCTCCATTCTTCAAAGTTCCGTTGCAGAAGGAAATTCTATAATAAGAAAGAAGATTTTCTAATGCATCACGGGTGATTCCCTTAATAGTATGACCTGGCATAATGAGCCTTCCCTCACCATCTTTTATGATTGTATTATCAACAACTCCTGGGAAGGAGAAGCCATCCCCAATATGATATTCTGAAAGAAATTTAATACTATATTTTATCATCAGTCTCTCCTTCTAACAGAAATCATAAATCTCAACAAGATCAAGTAAGTTAGTCTTATATTCATCATTTTCCTTTCTCCAGGGCATTTGGATTTGGTCAATTATATTGAACTCTCTCAAGAATTTATTCATAAGTGCCTTTTGGTTATTAGAAAGCCTTGATTTCATTGTTAAAAATTCAAGTATACTTGCGTCTTTGCCAAGTCTCAATATTTTTTCGAGAGATTTTATCTTATTTCTAGGAAAATTATTTTTCTTGAAGTCAGTACAAAAGTCAATAAGTTTTTTTATATCTTCAAGCGAGTAGGGTTTGAAAGTCAATAAGAACTCATTGTTATCCTTTTTATAATATCGCTCTTTTTTATAACGGCTGATTTTTATCGACTCTGAAGAAGCTGCTGTAACTACTTTGTAATCAATCGTGCCAACTTCTTTGTCTTCCTTACGATATTCTCTGCTCTTTTTTTTAGCGATCTTTAGCAGTTCTTCACCGAGTGTCACATAAGAATTTATTGGATAGGTATCCTTGGCAATAACTACTCCGGCAGAAATTGAAATCTCACGGGTAGATGAATCCTCTTTACTATTACTATATTTTTGGAAGTTTTCACAATATTCTAAAGCTATCTTTGTAGCGGTTTCTGCAGTAGTGACCATCATCATATCATCTCCGCCGAGTATTAGAATGTTCACAGGAAGCAAGTTATCTTCTTTATCTTTCAGAGTTGTATTCTCAAAGGCATGCCAGATAGCATCTACCAAGCAGCTCTTATTAATTTTTTCTACTTTTTCCGAGAATTGCCTGAGTTTGTCTTGGTTTTGGATTTCTCTAATCTTTTCCCCCATTCTATTTGCATCAGCAATAATAAATCCCATATACCCATCTCTCTTGGATGACTCGCCTATCTTACTGAATTCAGATGGAA
>Ga0209991_10000390_pt1 | contig 19775 bp, 18 predicted proteins | sample ChitaG_FD_183167 | JGI IMG/M metagenome (GOLD analysis project Ga0209991, IMG submission 183167) | Deep subsurface microbial communities from South Pacific Ocean to uncover new lineages of life (NeLLi) - Chile_00310 metaG (SPAdes)... | ecosystem: Environmental > Aquatic > Marine > Oceanic >... | reverse complement strand
AAACCAGCACCACCGGAAGAGGAAGAGGAAGAGATAGTAGTGTCACCAAAGCCAGAACTCGGGCCTCATGTGTCTGTTGGTAACCTACGCATTTCGCCAGCCGAGGTATCCCTCAACCAGCCGGTGACTATTTCCCTTAGTGTGTTCAATTCTGGTGATAGGGGTGGCTCTAAGACACTGAACCTGCTGATAAACGGTGAGCTTGAGCAAAGCACTCGGGTAGGTATTCCCGCACATGGCAACAAATCCTTCAGTTTCACCGTTCAGCGGGCGAGTCCGGGGGTATATAGTGTCTACATTGAAGGTGCCTCTGGTTGGTTTACCGTGTCGGGATTAGAGGCGCCGAGTGCGCCTGCGGAGGCAGGTTTGGGTACCGGCGATCTGATCGCCATCGTAATTATCGCTATTATCCTAATTGGCGGATTAACGTTTGCTTTTCTGTACATACGCCGTTCGGCGTAGAGAGGGCGGGTCCTGTCAGGGGAAACCAGGGTGCTGGAGCCTGTTGGTCCCGGGCTATCAGCTTAATGTCCTTGTGGTCCCCCTCCCGTGACCGGAGCCCTGGGGGTAATCGGGCATCGTGACAGGACCCGCCTAACTTGAGGAGTCCAGCTATGAAAGTGATGGCTGTTATCTTTACAGTTTTAGCCGTGTTGGTTGGCGTGTGTGCGACCCCGGTTAACGCACAGGTACCTCCACTGCCCCACGCCTTCTACGGAGCAGTGGAGATAAACGGCAGCCCAGCACCCGTCGGGACTGAGGTAGAGGTTAGAGGTGAAGGGGTGGTAACCGGCGTTGAAGGTAACCCAATAGTAACCACTGAGCTAGGTCAGTATGGTAGTGCTGACCCGTTGGAGCCAAAGCTGGTTGTCGAGGGCAATATAGCTGATGGAGCTACCTTAACTTTCTATGTAAACGGTGTAGCTACTGACCAGACGGCAGAGTGGCATAGCGGTGAAGTAACAGAGCTAGACCTTACGGTAACTATGCCCGTTGTCCTCCCTACAGTGAGCACCGGCGCAGCTACGGGTATAGGTAATACGGCTGCTACCTTGAATGGCATTTTGACCGATCTGGGAGATGCCTCATCGGCTGAGGTATCTTTTCAGTGGGGAACTACCACAGACTATGGTAACGAAACCGATACCCAGGCGATGACCTCCACTGGGTCATTTAGTGCCACCCTGAGCGACTTAACAACTGCTACTACCTATCATTTTAGAGCTAAGGCAGTGGGCGAAGGTACCAGCTATGGCATAGACAGAACCCTTACCACCACAGCGGGTAACGTCGGTGACACCACGCCGCCTAGAATCTCAGACATATCAGTATCTCCAAGTGAGGTCAATATCGGGGAAATGGTAACCATCAGCGTCCTTGTCACCAATACTGGCAGCGCCTCTGGTAGCTGTGCGGTAACGCTTGAGATAAACGGTGCGGTAGAAGCAACCGAAGACGTAACACTTAGTGCCGGTGCCAGTGAAGAGGTAACCTTCACCACGGCAAAGGATATGCCCGGCAGCTATTCAGTAGCTGTGAATGGACTTAGTGGTTCATTTACGGTAAAGGAAATGCCAGCTCTACCACCGACAGCCCCACCGCCGGAAGTCAAACTACCGATCAAGTGGCCTGTCATTGGCGGGATTATAGCCGGGGTGGTAATAGTGGGATTGCTCATTTTCTTCCTGGTTAGAAGAAGGGCACAGTAACTTAACTACGCAGAGTGTTATGGATTTCATAAGAATAGGCGGCGTGTGCAAAGTGTGACCAGGACAATGGCGAGACGCGATGAAGTAGTTAGGTTGAGAGAGAAAGGCCTAACTTATGCCCGAATTGGGCATAGATTCAGGATAAGTAAGGAGCGGGTGAGGCAAATTGTTAAGGGGAACCCTCCACTAAAAAAGCCTGACCTCCAGTCCAAGGTTATGCTGACAACAAGCGATGTAGCTCAGCTCCTTGGGCTACATCCTAATACCGTGAGGCGCTGGAACAAGAAGGGAATACTAAAATCATACTGTATTACCCCCCGGGGTGATAGGAGGTTCCGGCGGGAGGACGTTGATAGCTTTCTCAAGGAAGGAGAAATTGAGTAATAATCTGGGCAGTGTAATTAAGCAGCGAAGGCTTATGGCAGAGCTGACACTAAGTAAGCTTAGCGATATGTCAGGTGTATCCGTATCAGAGCTAGGTCGCATAGAGGGGGGGGAACGTTTCCCATCAGTCACGATTCTACGAAAGATTGCCAAACCCTTGGACCTTGGTGAGAGTGAGCTATTTACCTTTGCTGGCTACCTATCCCCCCATCGCCACAGCGTAGCTGAGAGTCGTCCACCCTACAGTAGTAGACGATTAGACCCTTATGTAGCCGCCGTATTAGCGCAAAAGCCTCTGGAAGTGCAGCGGATCGTAATTGCCCTCCTTGCCATACTGAAGAGTATGACCAAGGGTACTGCCCAATAAAAATTATTGAGTGGCACGAAGTGAGCCGCGGATTCGTTTCCTTATTGCACCTTATAGCGTTTTGTTACATGTGAAACCAGTTCTCAAGCTTTAGTGTCCTCAAGAGATTACGCATATCGGGGCACGGTTATGGTATAGTATAGAGGCGGATATACTCGGTCAACAAATCTCGGGCATGACGTACCTAAAAGTGAGCGTCGGTTCTTACACCAAGTTCCGGTGATGAGGGAAATGTCAAAGCTAACCACAGTAGGCTTTATGGCACCGCCTGATTTTCCTGAAGAGGCATATAATAAAGTGCATTCATGCCTTAATAAATATAAGGATACTCATCGAGTCCAATGGGAATTGTTCAGTTTAGGCTGGAACGGATTAGCTTACCGCTATCGAGCACTCGCTGAATACGATGAACAGTTTATGACTTCCGTAAACCTCTCAATCTCACCACCTCCTGAGGAGCGGTATAAGCAGGGCAAGGCTTTTTTTGGTTTCTTTGTAAATGCCATTTCTGTAATCGACTGTTTTTTCTTCTCCACTTATTGTATGGCTTCAATTCTGAAGCCGGACGTATTTCCGCTCACGGAATCTAGCGACCTAGAATTCTCTCCGGCAAATGTAGCTTCAAAATTTCGTGCCGAATTCAGTCAGGATCCTCTCTTGACCGAGATGAAGCGATGCATTAAGCACTCTACATACTGGGAGATAAATGACATACGCAGGGTGCTTACTCATCGTGGAATGCCACCCCGTAAATTCTACGCGGGTGGAGAACGTAATGGACTGGCAACTATGCCAACCAACCTTCCCGCTCCAAGCGACCAGTGGCAATTCGACCTTCCGGTGGATGCACAGACCACCACATCGCTTCGTCAGTGGCTATGTGATACACTCAAGGGCTTGGTCGTTGCGGCCAATGACTTTTGTAACCGAAAACTCTGACTTGTGCACTGCAGAATCTTGCTTACTGATACAGGGCAGCAGGAAACAACAAAGTATTCCCCTGCAGTGCTCGAGATGTCGTAAAGGCCAATATGGTCGAATCGAAAAGCCTGAACAAGAGGGCGTTTTGTGTTTTTCATATCGATTCTGTACACCCCCTTGCTTGTAACAATGAGCAATAGCATAGCGCGAACCAGTACCTTGGGTGTTCTCTGGCTTTGTGATTCAAATCATTGTAAGGATAATCTCATCCTTTATAATTTTGCAAAGAGCCACGGGCACGATGAAGAGTTATCAAGGTGAGAAGGTAAAGGTATTAACTGGCGGAGAGTTGTGCTAAAGTAAACCGATGAGACAGGGCAAAATTCAGCATAGGCATTCGTCCTGTTGCTACCGTGCAGTCAGATGTCCTCCTAAAGGTTTCGGGATGTCTAGGGTCCCACGGTAGAGAATGTGGCTAACACAAAGAAACGGCAAGAAAACGGCGAAAAAATACCCCTTTTTCGGTACTGAACTTGTGTACAAGAAGGCTAAGGAAAGCGCAGTCACTGGCTTCGAGCTTCTTTAATCCGATGTGTTGGAGCGGTATATGAGGTAGTCTAGCAATGTCCAGCAAACTAACATCATTATTAAGGAGGTTTTTGGTGAATCATATAAGACTACCAGCATTAGGATACCATTTGCTTAGTCCTGGTATAAGCTGTAATGCTCTTTGTGCCAGCTTGCGCCAAACCGGCACCCGAAAAGGCAATAACTAACCACAAGGTGAACTTAGTGACTAAGTTAAGGAGGACAAGCTTTAATGCATGGTTGGGTAGGAAAGATCTTAAGGGTTAATTTGACCCGAGGTGACAACTCTATTGAGGATCTAGATCCAGATTTGGCAAGGGAGTTTATCGGAGGTCGAGGTCTGGCTACAAAGTTCCTGTTTAACGAGATTGACCCCAGTGTCGACCCGTTCAGCCCTGAGAATGAACTGCTCTTTGCAACTGGCCCGTTAACCGGGAGTGGTGCAATCGGCGGTAGTAGGTATATGGTGGTTACTAAATCGCCATTGACCGACGGTGTTGCCTGTTCTAACGCTGGTGGTTATTTTGGCCCAGAATTAAAATTTGCTGGCTATGATATGCTCATCGTGGAAGGCAAAGCACAAGAGCCAGTTTACTTATTGATTGAGGATGATGATGTACAGATTAAACCAGCACGACACCTATGGGGGAAAACCACTGTTGAAACTGAGGCCATGATTAGGTCAGAGATAAGGGCCACTACGAAAGTTAGAGAGACCCAAATATCCTGTATTGGTCCCGCCGGTGAAAATAGGGTAAGGATAGCCTGTATTATGCATTCCGGTCATGCTGCAGGTCGCTCCGGGGTGGGAGCAGTGATGGGGTCTAAGAACCTGAAGGCAGTAACCATCAGAGGAATGAAAGGGGTTACCCTAGCTGATGCGGATAGTTTCAAAAAGCTTATCGCTGACGTTTCGGATAAGATCAGGAAATCTCCAATGCTAGAACGAAGACCTCTCTATGGTACCTGGACTGGAATATCAAGAGCCTACAAATTTGGCGTATTGGCAACCAAGAACTTCCAAGAGGGCTGTATCGAGGGAGTGGACGGCGCAGAGAAGGTCTTGCGCGATAACTTCTTCGTAAAATCCAACACCTGTTTCTGTTGTCCCTTCCAGGAATTCAAAGTAACCAGAGTCACTGACCCAGAGTTCCAAGGTGAAGGTGAGGGACCGGAGTGGGAAAGTTTTGGTCTGCTCGGTCCTGACTGTGGCATTACTAACTTCGCCGCTATAGTTAAGGCTAATTATCTATGTAACGAGATGGGAATGGATACCATATCGGCAGGGGGCACAATTGCCTGTGCCATGGAGCTTTATGAGAGGGGGTTCCTGCCTGAGAAGGATGTAGGCTATCCACTCCATTTTGGTGACGCCAAAGCCCTGGTTGAGCTTATTGGAAAGATGGGGCGGCGCCAGGGTTTTGGGGATATGTTGGCCGAAGGTGGCTACCGACTAGCTAACAAGTACGGGCACCCTGAGCTTTTCATGGGGGTAAAGAAACAGGAGTTTCCTGGCTTTCACCCTCAAGGCTTTCAAATACTAGGGCTAGGTTATGCTACCAGCAATAGAGGAGCCTGCCATCTTAAAAACAATGCCTATTACGATGACACTCGATTTGAAACAGCGGGGCAGGCAGCTCTGGCGAAAACAGATCAAGACTATATTGCCTCGATAGATTCCAGCGGGCTGTGTCACGCCATCTATATCCGTGACTTCTTGCCGTGGAGAGAAGAGATAGTGCCGTCCCTGCTGGAAACCGTTACCGGTGCTGGCTATACTAGAGAGAACATGCTGCTGGCTGGTGAGAGAATCTGGAATATAGAACGGCTATTCAATTTAAAGGCGGGGCTTACGGCAAAGGATGATACTCTTCCCAAAAGGATACTTGAGGAGCCCATGCCCGAGGGGCCAACTAAAGGGCAAGTAGTGAGGCTTGGTGAGATGCTACCTGAATACTACAAGGCCAGGGGATGGGATATAAACGGTGTTCCCACTGCTGAGAAGTTAGCCGAGTTAGGGTTGAGCCAAGAAGGAGGCAGGTAATGGCGAGAATAAAGATAGACCATAATAACTGCTGTGAATGCTGCCTCTGTGAGGTAGTTTGCTCGTTGCAGTATAGCGAAAACACCGTTAACCCCAAAAAGTCACGAATAGTGGCTTTATTCAGGAAGCCTGATGTCGACACAATAAATTGTGACCATTGTGGAAACGATCCTCAGTGCATCAAGGCGTGCCTTAGCGATGCTTTAGCTCTGATAGGAGAATAAGGGAGCTACAACTCAGGGAGATTGCTGGGGAGATAAAAGGGATTTGTAAGTTGTGGTGAGTGCCATGGGTTCGAGCAAGCTCATATTCTGGTTCGAGGAGCTGGGACAAGAACATAACGATATAGTGGGCAAGAAATGCGCTAACCTGGGCGTTATGACTCAAATGGGGATGCCTGTCCCCCCAGGGTTTGCCATTTCCATTGATGTCTATAAGAGGTTTATTAAAGAAACAGGGGCCTATGAGGAGATATCTCACTATATACATGGTCTTGGTAAACTTAAGCATATTGGACAATTCGAAGAGGTCAGCAGAACCATTAGTACTATAATAGAGAGCAAGGAGATGCCAAAGAACATAAAAGGGGACATAAGCTCCTACTACCAAGCCCTATGTAGTCATGTAGGAAGCGTTGATGTTCCAGTTTCAGTGAGGTCATCTGGACCCGTAAGCCGCCCCGGGATGTTTGGTACCTATCTTAATGTTAGAGGTGATGAGGAGCTGTTAGACAAGGTAAAGAGGGTGTGGTCGAGTGCCTTTAGCACACGAGCTATAGCCTACCGAGTTAACAAAGGTATACCTGTTGATGGAGATATGCTGGGCGTTGCTGTTCAAAAGTTGGTAGATGCCTGCTGTGCTGGCATCGGTTTTACCATTGACCCTGTTACTGGCGACCCATCAAAGATAATTATTGAAGCCAACTGGGGATTGGGGGAGAGTGTTGTTAGCGGGGCAGCGGCTGTGGATAGGTTTATTGTAGATAAAGAAACATTGAAGATAAGAGACAGGACTATAGGTAATAAAACAGTTCGGATAGCGAGCAAAGATGGAGGGATAGTCAGTGAAGAAGTGCCTCCTGATATGCAGTCAATCCCTTGCATAGACGACCCGGGGGTGAAAGAGATAGCCAAGTTAGCCAAAATCCTCGAAGACCGCTTGGGCCAACCACAGGATTTGGAATGGTCTATCGATTCCATTTTGCCCTTCCCTGAGAGTGTATTCCTGCTACAGACCCGCCCAGCAAAGATAGCGGTCCAAAAATCTCGAAGCGCCACTGATCATATCATAGACGCAATGGTGAAGATAATCTACCGACTGTAACCTGTAATATAAGCCATGTTTCTCACACAGTAATGAATTCCCTCAGACTAAGCTTGAAGGAATCCATTGCTACTTTTGGATGTCGGCTTGACCTATGCACTTAGGATATAAACAGCCCCCTCATTGGCATCTACCCTTATCCTTTGCCCCGTCTTGATTTTAGTAGTGCCTTCAAAGGTGTTTACCAACGTTGGTAATCCATATTCTCGTCCCACGATAGCGGCATGGCAAAGGATTCCTCCTCTATCAATGACTACCCCCTTGATCAGCCCAAAAACTGGTGTCCAGCTTGGAGCTGTAGCTGGAGCAACTAAAATGTCGCCTTCTTGGACATCACCCAATTGCGCATAATTTAATATGACTCGGGCTAGCCCCTCAGCAACACCGGGAGCTGCAGTTATGCCGTAGAGGTCAGCCTTTAACTCCAGTCTTACCTTGGGCATCTCGCCAATAGAGGTTTTCATGGCAATAGCATCCCTTGCCGGCAGCAGGTCTTTTTCTATGGCCTCTTCTAGGCTATTTCGCTCCGTAATTACGGGTGGGTTTGGCCTCTTTTGCCACTCCTCCCACTCAGCGCGCCGACGGTCGACTATGTATTGCAACTTATGAGCTTCGGGGACAAGCATGACACTCTCGACTTCGTCTGGGTTCAAGTAGAAAATATCATCGGGCTTATCAATGGTTCCTGCCTGAGCAAGCCTCCTTCCTATCCCCAATAGACCACGGCGTATCAACGCGTGAGAGTACATGTCAAGATAATGGTCATGCTCTTCAGTATATGAGCTCGCCTTCTGAGCCAGCCTTATTAATGCCTCAAACCATTCCTTTTCCTCATCAGGCACCCTTTGTAACAATGAGGCTATTGCCTCTTCTCTCTCTTTTGCCAAGCTTTCCCTTACCTCGTCTAGAACAAAATGACCACCCTTCATAATGAAGCCTCTTATAGCCGATATAGGTGGGGTAGGGTCCTCAATCCATGTTGGCTCATTGATCTCAGCCATCCGCTGCATCCTCCACCCATCCTCCAATAAGAAATCGCGGAACTCTTTAAGCCACTCCCTGCCAGCTTCAATCTGCTCAAGCTTTGGGATTGTGTCTCTGGCTTCGTTAGTCTCAAAAATATCGTCCAAACCTTTCTCCACGGCTAGCTGACCTAACTGCCACAGCCGTCTATCTACTTGAAATACTTTATTATCAAAACCTATTAGCAATTTCTGGAATTCAGGGTTTTGATCCCCGATGCCAAAACGCCTCTTAAACAAGTCCTCAAGTATGAGCCAGGCGTTGTAAGCAACGTACATTCCCTGAAAGTGAATTTCCCACATCCTGCGATACATACTTATAAGATCATAAAGGTGCTGTAACAACTGAGAGTTCGAAGCATGGTCAAGGTCCATGGTCTTAATTGGCTCATATATCTTGAACATCTCTTTTTTGTAACCATCCCATATCCCGTCAAAATCCTCAATCCATGGGCGTAGCGCCTCCCTAAATTTGACTTCGCGTCTCTTAATCTCTTGTTCATCCCTGACTATATGAAAGGCACAATACCCTCCGCCATTCCTTCCTTTGAACTCCCAGCCCTTACAGGTAGGAATGCTCAGTAAATCAGCACAATATTTTAGTCCATGAGAGCAATATCTGTTCCAGAACCAGCTAAACATCGGCGTCCACGGCGGCACGCAGTGCGTTGCATCCAAAAACCATGAGTGCATCTCGGGAAGGTCAATTTCTTCGTTGAGCTCATACCCGGGCAATGCATCCCACAACTTCACTTGCGCTGTCATTTCTCCTCCCGTATTATAGCTCCGACTATGCCCACCCATTCCCCTATGTTTATGAACCTAATTATACTACGGCAGCTTTGTCTGTCAATAATGAACCGCAAAACAGCTACAGAGCTTGACACAAACCACTGGCAGACTTATAGTTTCTATAAACTAAACTGTGCTCAAATTGCTGGCGATGCGGTTGGTTTAACAATTACTATACTACCATTTGCAATACTAGCCGATTTATAAGTATATGACATATACGGGGACTTATGAGGGATGAGGAGTTGAGGGTAACCTCCAAGGATTTGCATAAAGGCGATATCAATAGTAAGGTTGAAGTTTTCAAGCAGTCGCCCCACTTTGCTCACTTGAGCGAAGATAAGCTGAGCGAGTTAGTGGCTCTTGCGACTTTTTGCTATTTCAGAAAGGGTGAGTTTATCTTCTATGAAGGGGAAACACCTGAGTTTTTTTATATCGTCCAAGAAGGCAGGGTTAAACTGTTCAAGCAATCCGCTTGTGGCAAGGACTTCACCGTCGGCGTGCTCCCTCGCGGTGACATAGTCCATTCCAGCGCCCTATTTGATGGCAAAGCGTACTGGGCATCAGTACAAGCCATGAGCGACGTAATTCTCCTGCGTATTAGACTGGAAGAATTTTTATCTTTCGTCGCCAATAATCCCAGTGTAGCTATGAGTTTCATCAGTCTCTTGGGAGAGCAAGTCCACACAGCGTATAACAGGCTTAGAGATATGGCAGTGGATAGGGTAGACCAGCGGTTGATTAGGATTCTCTGCATGCTTTCTTCCAAATTTGGCAACACCCTGTTCTTTACCGCTGAAGAGATTGCCGAGCTGGCTGGAACTACGAGGGAGACCACCAGTAGGGTGATGGGTCAATTAAAGAATTCTGGTATCATCCATTGTACTCGGGGGAAAATCACTATCTTGGATGAAACCAGGCTGCACCTTTTAAGCCGTGACCTTGATCTCGTGTGAATTCGTAAGAGAGAGTTTCCTTCCTTACAGCCCCCTTTATAAAATACCATTGTGGGCGTTCTGTGCTGTGTGATTTAAATCATAGTAGAGATAAGCCTACCCCGTTATTATAATTCCGCAAAATGTTACCTAGATGATAGCCCATTACCAAGACGTTGTAGGCCATTGTTAGGTTTATTTTCGCGGAGGCAAAACATACGAGGAGAAGGCGCAAAGAAACACAAGCAAAGGGGGTGATAAGTGGCATAAATATTTAAGATTAAGCAAATCAAAGGACTTATTAGGAGGATTCAAATGACAAAGAAAAGGTTAGTGGGATTAACGGCTAGTATCTGTCTAATCTTAACGGTGGCAGTGCTGCCCTTTGCAGCGTCTTGTGCTCCTGAGGAAGTAGCTCCCCCGCCAGAAGAAGCACCGCCAGCACCAGAGTACATTTTGTTTGGGCAGTCAACCTCGCTTACGGGGCCGTATGCTCCGGGTGTAGAGGCATTGACCAGAAACAACTTTGAAATGTGGATCGAGGAAGTCAATGCCAGAGGTGGATTATACATACCGGAATACGAAAAGCGCATCCCTGTAAAGCATATTCGATATGACGATAAGAGTGATATAGGGGAAATGACTAAGCTGCTTGAGAAATTGATTCTGGACGACAAGGTTCACTTTTTGCTCCCGTCTTGGGGCACTGCCATGAACGTTGCTGCCGCCCCTATAATCAGTAAGTATGGCTATCCCTGGATCACGGCAACATGCACCTCGCAGAAGCTAACAGAGGAGCTGGCGGCGGGGGCATTCCCTTATCTATTCTTAATTTTGTGTCAACCCAGTGATATTGTGCCACAACAAATAGACTTTCTCATTGAGCACGGAATTAAGCGAATAGCCGTAATCTACGTTTCAGACGAGCATGGCGCTGAATATAAGAGCGTTGTCGTGCCTTACTGCGAGGAGAAAGGGGTTGAGATAGCTGTACTCCGTAGCTACCCCCTCAGTCCTACAGACTTAGCTCCCCTGCTAAAAGAGGTTCAGGCAGCCAATGTCGATGCTCTGATTGCCTATTCCTACCCCGAAGGTACCTTTCTCATGACAGGGCAAGCGATAACGCTAGGTCTCAATCTAAAAGTCTTCAGCCTTGGTGTCGGTGTGCCGTTCCCCGCATATAGAGACGCATTCGGCGCCGATGTTGTTGAGGGGGTTATGTGCTACGCTCCCGTCAGTAGGTATAGCTCTCCTAAGGTGGAAGACTTTTTCCAGAGGTACGAGAAGCGCTGGGACAGGGAACCTGAAACGTGGGGAGGCATATATACTACTATCCTTTGTGAAATCTTTGAGCAATGTATTGAGAAGGTTGGACTTGACAGAGCCAAGGTAAGGGACATGATCGCTACGGAGACATTTGATACCTCAGTGGGTCCCATAAAATTCGTCGATAATCGTAATATATATTTTATGGGTCTGTATGGACAATGGATAGATGGGGACATGCACGTTATTATGCCTAAGGACAAGCGAACTCATGAACCCATCTTCCCCAAGCCTGAGTGGCCGACAGAATAAGGTGCGTTTGCTCGTTTAAGAGTAGTAGTGTGCCCCGTTTGGGAGAGTCCGACTCTCCCAAACGGGGTGTTATGCCGTAAGTTAACCAGCAGGTATTCTGGCAAAGTAGCTGGCGTCAACAGGTGTTATCTTGTTTGCTTTTTAATCAAGCTGTGAGTTACTGAGGCAGGAAGGACAAAAAGAAGGCGTGAGTCCAACACTTATCGTTGATATAGTGATTACCGGCCTAATAATGGCTGGTCTCTACAGTGTAATGGCTGTAGGTCTTAACCTTCAGATCGGTATTTCACGAGTGCTGAACATGTCCCACGGAGAGTTTATTATGCTTGGCGCTTTCGGCGCCTATTTGCTATATACACTCCTCGGGATTAACCCTTTTGTTTCTATTCTCATCGTCGCCCCTATCCTATTTGTAATCGGCTTTTTAATTTATATCACTCTGTTTCAGCGTCTCAGGAAGCGAGCAAAATCGATGGAAATGTTTGAGATGAATTCCCTCCTCGCCTCCTTCGGTGTCCTGTACATCATTGATAATATAGCTTTACTGGCTTGGGGTTCCGAAATAAGAGCCTACACTTATTTAGCTAATCCTGTTAACCTGTTGGGATCTATATTTGCGGCAAATCGCTTGGTGATTCTGTTGGTCGCTATAGTCGTAGGCTTGGCCTTGTTTCTATTCCTTTGGCGGGCACGCTGGGGAAAAGCCGGTAGAGCAGTGGCACAGGACCTGACCAGTGCTCAGCTTATCGGGGTAAACATTGATACGGTTCTTGCCCTTTATTTTGGCTTTGGAGCTCTTCTGGCAGGTGTAGCCGGTATACTTATAAGCATGATATATACGATTACACCGCTTATGGGTATGTCCTATGCCATAATTGCCATCGTGGTGGTTGTCATAGGTGGATTAGGCAATGTCTTAGGTGGTCTACTAGGAGCTTTGATACTGGGCTTTATTGCTTCCATAACGATGCATATAGATATGGCCTTACAGCTATCCGTCTTCTATGCAGTCTTTATGCTTATACTCTTGGTAAGGCCACAGGGTGTCTTAGGGAAAACGTACGGATAAGATGCAATTTACTGGCAAAAGAGCGACTTATATCGGGCTGCTTTTCTTAGTATTGGTCGCAGTAGCGGTTATACCCTTCTATACCTCGGCATATATATACATATTCTCAACCACCCTCTTTATGTACGCAGTCCTTGCCGTAAGTTGGAACATTTTCTGCGGTTCCTCCCGTTACATCTCGCTCGGGTCAGCCGCCTTTTTCGGGGTTGGCATATATACCGCAGCCGTGCTGGGTGATGCCTTCCCCCTACCTATAGTTATCGTCCTTGGCGGCTTGGTAGCTTTTTTACTTGCCCTTGTTGTCGGACTATCAACCCTCAGGCTAAGGGGCATTTACTTTGCTATATTCACCTTTGGGTTTGGCGAGTTTTTAAAGCATACCGTGCGGTGGTATGAAATTAATATAACATCAACCCTTAGCCGATGGGTTCCGATGACAGACCCTGTAATCACTTATTACACCATGCTAATCGTTCTTCTGGCAGCACTACTTACCAGTTACATTATTAAATCGTCTAAATTTGGGTTTGCCTTGCAGAGTATTGGAGAATCGGAGGAAGCTACTCATCACATGGGCGTAAATGTAACTGCTGTCAAAATTTTCTTCTTTGCCATTAGCTCTACCTTTATGGGGTTAGCTGGTGCAATCATCGCCGGACGCTGGACATATATTAATCCAGCGATTGCCTTTAATCCCGTTATTTCTTTTACGGTGGTTCTAATGGTCCTTGTTGGCGGCATCAGACAAATGTATGGACCTCTTTTAGGTGCTGCTATTCTTACCATTATCGCAGAGGTGCTATTAACCGAATTTACTTATTACTACTTGGCCCTGTATGGCATTATATTAATAGCTGTTATCTTATTCTTGCCCTCGGGATTACTAGGATTGTTCGCAAGAAAAGGAGTCAGCAAATCAGGGGGTATTCTCGCCAGATTCAGGTGAAGGTCCGGTAAAAACTTTGGGAAACGAGTTTCTGGAGGGCAACATGCCAATACTTGAAGGTGAAGGGGTGACCAAGTATTTTGGAGGATTAGCCGCGGTATCAAATGTTGACTTCCATGTCGACCAGGGTGAAGTCGTTGGTTTGATTGGCCCAAATGGAGCTGGTAAAACAACCCTTTTTAATTTGATAACCGGTGCTTTCGCCCCTACATCTGGGATGATAAGATTCAAGGGTGAAAACATTACTGCCCTGAAGCCATACCAAATCAGTAACCGCGGGATAGGGAGGACATTTCAGCCAGTTAGAGCTTTCTCCACTATGAGCGCTTTTGACAATGTATTATTGGGGTCATTATTTGGGAGGTCAAGGAATATATCTACCGCCGATGCCAGACAGGAAACAATGAGGTTATTAGAGTTCGTAGGACTGGAAGAGAAGCAAATGATTCCCGCCGAAGCCTTGACCATTGGTGACCAAAAGCTTGTTGAGGTAGCTAGAGCGTTGGCTACAAGGCCAGAACTGTTATTGCTTGATGAGATGATGGCAGGGCTTAACCCCGCAGAAGTAGCCCAGGCTATGGAGCTGATAAGGAGGATCCGGAATGAAGGGATTACAGTTTTTCTGGTGGAACATGTTATGGAGGCAGTGATGGGTATATCTCACCGAATTATGGTGCTGCACCACGGTGAGAAGATAGCTGAAGGAATACCTGAGGAGATAGCGAAGAATAGAACAGTGGTTGAAGTATATCTGGGGGAGTAGGCTATGCTCAGGATTAGCAATATAGACGTCTTCTACGGGAAGGCCCAAGCCCTGTGGGATGTTTCCCTGACAGTTGGTGAGGGGGAAATAGTGGCTTTAATTGGGGCTAATGCCGCTGGCAAAACTACGGTGCTTAACACTATCTCTGGTTTGATACATCCAGCTTCAGGTAGTGTGGAGTTCCTTGGCCATCGAATAGATAGAATGGCACCTCATCGCATCGTTGAATTGGGTATTTCTCAAGTAAGAGAGGGGGGCGGGGGTTTTCTGGATATGTCAGTGCAGGAGAACCTGGAGATGGGCTCCTATGTTTCCAAACTGTGGAAACAGAAAAAGGAAACACTGGAGTTGGTCTATCAAATCTTTCCAGTACTAAAAGAAAGGGCAGGGCAATTGGTTAGGACATTAAGTGGTGGTGAGCGGCAAATGTTGGCTATAGGGCGAAGCATAATGTCAAAGCCAAAAATGTTCCTGCTTGATGAGCCATCATACGGGTTGGCACCCTTAGTGGTAGCGGAAACCTTCAAGGTTATACAGGAGATGCACAATCAGGGGAGCACCATCTTATTAGTTGAGCAAAATGTCCGACGAGCCATGCAAATAGCTGACCGAGCATATGTGTTAAAAAACGGTCAAATCGTCATAGAGGGAGAGAGCAAAGTACTCCTGCAGGACGAACACGTAAGAAAAGCATATCTGGGTATCTGAGGCAATAGTATTAACAATATACATTATGAAAGGAGGAAGCTCAGGTGGGAAGGCTAGAAGGTAAGGTTGCAATAGTAACTGGTGGTGGGAGAGGTTTGGGTAAGGTTTATTCCCTAAGGATGGCTGAAGAAGGTGCCAAACTGGTCGTATCCGACATTCTTGAAAAGGAGGTGCAACAAACAGCCGAGGAAATCAATGCCAAGGGAGGCTCTGCCTTATCGCTTAGGGTCGATGTCACCTCTGAGGAAGACACCCGGCGCATGGCTGATGAGGCAGTGCGGGAGTTCGGCCGCATCGATATACTGGTTAACAATGCTGGCTTATACTACGGAATAACGAGGAATCTATTTACTGAAATCCCAATAGAAGAGTGGGACAGAATGATGGCGATAAATGTGAAGGGTCCTTGGTTATGTTCCAGAGCGGTATTTCCTCAAATGAAGAAGCAAGGGAAGGGCAAAATAATCAACATCTCCTCTGAGTCGGTCTTCGCTGGCTCAAAGAACTTATCACATTACATCGCCTCTAAAGCTGCAGTTATTGGCCTGACCCGAGACTTAGCTGCTGAGTTAGGACAATATGGAATTCGGGTTAATGTATTGGCTCCTGGCTTTACCGATACTGCAGCGAGCAGAACAATAGGAAGTATCGAGAAGTATGATGTAAGTCGTATTCCTCTCGGGCGTGTGCAACAGCCTGAGGATCTCGTTGGCGCTATCATCTTCTTTGCCAGCGATGAAAGCGACTTCATCACCGGGGCGACATTGATGGTCGATGGTGGCCGGCAAATGTATTAGTAAAGAAGAGGCAAGAGTCATAAAAGGCAACATGGTACCGGGGTGTCAGGCTGCAGGTCAAGGAGGAAGAAATATAACAGCCATTGTTAACGGTTATAGTTGGCACTCCCAAAATGGAAAGGAGGCGAAATGGCAGGAAAACTAAAATTATGGGACGCGGTACCAGGGTATGACTTTGACGAGAAGATTGATGTTCCAGCGATGCATTCGTGGTTTCTCGATGCGACTCATTGTGTACCACCGTGGACACCGCTCTTTGGCTGGTTCTGGAACAGGTATTGCTGTCACGGATTGAAGTACGCTGCCACCACCCTCAGTATTCCCTCCTGTAAGGGGTGGGAAATGAGATATAAGGATGGCGGGTGTTACATGGCTTTTCACATAATTAGAGACGAGGATATAGTAAAGAAGCGCGAGATTAAATTCCAGGAGGCGCTAAAGCCGTGGTTTGAGAACTTCGATGGCCTATGGGACGGCTATAAACAAGAACTACTGGGCATATATGGAAAACTCAAGGCCATAGACCTTGGTCAGGCAACAAATATTGAGCTTTTATACCATAACTATGAGCTTATCAATGCCTATCGTCGGATGTGGGAAATACATTTTCTGGGAATGTACGCTAGCTACAGTGCTTGGCTGATGCTTGAGGAATTATGCAAGGAACACTTTGGTCTAAACGACCAGAGCCCTGAATTTCTGGCAATGCTGAGGGGCTTTGATAACAAGGTATACCAAGTTGACAAACGATTGTGGGAATTTGCACAGCTTGCCGTACAAATGGGCCTGGCTAGTGTTTTTCTAGAGAACCAAGACGAGGATATACTACCTAGGCTGGAGCAAACAAAAACGGGGCAACAGTTCGTTAAGGACTTTTATGACTTCTTAGCATTGGAAGGGTGGAGGATGGTCCGCATGAATGACCTTAATGTACCCTACTGGCTAGAGGATCCTACCCAGCCCATCGGCGTGATTAAGAAGTTTATCACGTGGCGCTGCGATTACATGCTTGATAAGATAAGACCAAGCTTAGAGACGGGGAGGAAGAAGGCAGTGGCACTGATGTTGCAAAGAGTGCCAGATAAAGACAAGGCACGGTTTGAAACATTGCTAGGACTGGCGCAAAAGGCCAGCCTATATAGCGAAGAGCATGACCTCTACTGCGAGCTACATGTTCACGCCTTGCTGCGCCGTGGCTATTTGGCAATAGGCAAACGACTTGCTAATGCTGGCACGATCAAACAACCCGATGACATCTTCTTTCTAAACCCAGATGAAATTGAAAGAGTCATGCTCGTCCCTGAAGCCCACAATCTACGATACATAGTTAATCGGAGGCGTGCCGTGTGGGAAAGAGCTAGTAAAATGGGAAACCCCCTTGTTTTTACACAACGGAGCGACCTAGAAGAGGCTGTAGCACAAGACATGATCCCGTCAAATGATGTTATTGCCATGAAGCTTAGCGTAGGTGAAGTACCCCAGGTGAAGCCGGAATTAGGAGCCGATTTCTTTGGGTTACGTGGGGCTCCAGGCGTTGCTGAAGGGCCAGCCCGAGTTATAGTACACTATGCGGAACTAGACTCAGTGCAACCAGGCGATATTTTGGTTTGCCCTGGTGCAAATCCAGCTTGGGCTCCAGCATTTGGCGTAATTACCGGCGTTGTTGCTGATAGCGGTGCCACGCTTAGTCATACCGCCATTATTGCCCGTGAGTATGGGATACCAATGCTGGGCAATATACAGGGAGCCAGCACAAAGATTAAAACAGGCCAGAAGATAAGGGTCGACGGAAACGAAGGAGCTCTATATATTCTAGATAAATAGGTTAAGGTATGATTCACTATGAGTCAATGCAGACGGATATGCTGGCTCAATAAGCAGGTGAAGACGTTGTCTAAAGAAAGCTGAATTCATCTAGGCGGGCTCTGCCAGGGGAAACTGAGGTACTAGGGGTTTTTTAAAATCTTTTCCCCCCTAGCTTAAATATTTTACCTCCCCCTCCCGTGTGGGTAGCCTCAGCTGTAATCGGGCAAGTGGCATCCCGCCTTCTTTGATTATTAACTTCGGCATAACACCCCGCTCTTATCCAAGAAGTTTGCCCATTGCACGAAAGCTTGATTTGTTGAGTCACAGTACAAAAAGGGGGACTCCGAGCTGCTGACTTTACCCGGAGCCCTCTACTTTACAACGAGAGACGCTCTGTAGTCCAAATCTAGGCGTTTTTTGGAGCGGTGAGGGGGGGGGGCGCGCCCCCCCCACCCCCGACTCTCTCTTTCTTTAATACCTACCCTTAGTAAGGGGAAATAAAGAGGGGCACAGTCCCTCTCTCAGAGGACAAAAAAGGGGATGAGGAACTGACTTCCTAATCCCCTACAAATGGGCATAGTAACCCCTTCAATTCTCGGCAGTTTTTAGATTAGTGATTGCTGGCTGCCATACTCCATAGCCTTGCGCTCATCCTCTAGTGCTTCTTTGGGTATGAGGTTGCGGATGCGCTCAACATAGCCCTTCATGTAACCGTTGAAGTTATCCACCTTGAAGGTCATCGTAGCGGTAGGCTGGTCAATATACCCCGGTAGATTGGGTATCCGCCTCAGCTCCTCCGCTTTTTCACGGATTCGCCACAGGGTCGGCGTAATGGAGCTAAAGAGCTCCTCAACCTCATCCGCAGCGTCACTCACCTTGATGGCACTCCACCGTGTCTAGGTGAGCAAAGCAGTTAAACTCGGTAGGGATTAGCTTCTCATATTCGGGATAGTTACCGTTAACGCTAGTCCACTTATAGCGGATTAGCTCGGTGTCTATAATGAGGCTTGACGGTTTGGTAACATCTTCACCCTCAAAGCTAACCCTTGCCCGCTTTGCCCGCTTAAGGGCGTTTACCATACCCTTAAGCTCATCACGGTTTATCAAGGCTTGCCCCTCTCCGTCCTCATAGTCAAGACTGATAATCGCTAGCCTAAAACCATCGGCACTAACCAAAGTCAATTTACCGTCCTTTGCCACAAAGTTGACGCAGGAAAAAACAGGTCTATCATCGCCTTTGGCTGTAAACGGTAAAACCCTAGCCAGTGCATCGGCTAGCTCTATACCCCCGACATTGGGCTTGACGGAGTTGTTTGGGCTTACCCTAACATCGCAAAGGGTCATAGGCGTTTTCTCACCTATCCAGTCGGTATCGGCTAGGTAGCTGGTATTAGCCCCGCAGATTACCTTAAGTCTCTTATCGGTAGCCTGCTCCCCGCTAGCACTACCGTTAGACGGTATCACCTTGACGACATTACTACCGCCCAAAGCCTTGAGGTATCCGACAAAGCCCTTTCGCCCTAGAGTGAAGTCAAGAAGCATTACCCTGTCGGCTAATGCTCTTGCTAGGGCACTTACCAGCATAGCCTTATGAGCTATAAAGCCTTTGCCTGAACGCTTGCCCACGATATTCAGTTGTTCCAGTTTAGTCACCCCTTTTGGCTATCCGATAGTGGGCAAGGCTATCGGCTTCACCTAGTAGTCAACTGCCGATTACCCGCAACCCGCTGGCATAATCGGCGTTGCCACTACTATCACCCCCTTTTTGCCTTAAAATGTCAGGCTTAAAATAGTGGTTTTTGGGTTTTTTTAAGCCGTATCCTCAAATACTCTCGGTCTTTACCGTCTAGCGGTATCCCCGCATACCTCTTATAGGCAATCTGGACTAACCGCTTTGGGAAGCCTTGCAGATAACGCCTAGCGTCTAGCCTAGCCACTATGTCAATGGCGTTGTCATCGGCTAGAAACTCTATCAGCTCGGCTTTGTGTCCGTCTCCGTCTATCTCCGTATTAAGGCTAACTA
>Ga0209991_10000389_pt1 | contig 19782 bp, 16 predicted proteins | sample ChitaG_FD_183167 | JGI IMG/M metagenome (GOLD analysis project Ga0209991, IMG submission 183167) | Deep subsurface microbial communities from South Pacific Ocean to uncover new lineages of life (NeLLi) - Chile_00310 metaG (SPAdes)... | ecosystem: Environmental > Aquatic > Marine > Oceanic >... | reverse complement strand
CTTACAGGATTGGAGATGAAGGATATTAGACCTGATATTCGTGGCATAAAAATTATAGGCCGTAAAGATGGCTTGACTTTAATCTATAGAGACATCTCTCCAGTGCTTTGGAAAAAGCTTGAGATCTGGTTGCAAATACGAACAACAAGGCTCTGTCAACGTGAATGCACCTATATCTTTCCAACCCCCACACGTAAGTTTAAGGTGATCAAATCTATTACAGAACAGGCTGTAAAGAACGCTTTCAAAAAGTATGCAAAAATTGCCGGATTAGATGCCAGTTTTTCTGTTCATTCTTTACGTCATTCCTGCGGAATCCTAAAAGCCAAGCATGGCGATCATCCTGTGGCAATTAAAAATTGGTTGCGTCAGAAGAGCTTAAATTCAACTCTGGTCTACATTGAACAAACAGAATTCCAAAATCAGAATGTAGAAGCCAGCCAAATATTTGGTGTATACTTATAAGAGAGAGAAAAAAAAACATAATGAAAAAACATGAATCAAAAAGAGCTAAAAAGGCAATCACCATCAGTCGTGTTTCTACGCAGGAACAGGCCGCTGATCATAAGGATTCACTTCCAGCCCAAGTCAGGGACAATAGGAAATATTGCGAAGATAAGAAACTGGAAATTATACAGGAATATTCCTTTGATGAAAGTGCTTCAATAGAGAAAAGAAGAAAATTTGAAAAGGCCAGGAGATTAGTAAAATCATCAGAAGAATGTATTGCTCTAGTGGTTGATAGGGTGGACAGATTCCAAAGGTCTTTTAGGGAGTCTGTGGAATTTGATGAACTGAGAAAGGCTGGAAAGGTTGAGCTTCATTTTGTAAGGCAGAATCTAATTATCCATAGAAACAGTGTAGCGTTTGAGCTTATGAATTGGGACTTCTTTGTAATGCAAGCTAGAGGATATGTCCTCACGCTGAGCGATAATATTAAAAAAGACATGAAAGATAAACTGGCTGCTGGCCGAGTTTTGGGATATGTGCCAACTGGCTATAAAAATACCACCGTTGATATTGGTGATAATGTTTTCCGTAAGAAAGTTGTTGCCGATGCTGAGAGAGCACCGTTCATCAAAAGGATTTTTCAACTTTATTCTACAGGAAAATATTCTCTTGGTCAGGTCGCTGAGATTATGAACAAATCAGGATTTACTATTAAGCAGAAGAGAGTCAGAAATGCAGATGATAAGTTGGAAAAAAGAGGGGCTAGGGAGATCAACAGCAATGACATTCTGACCATCTTAAAAAATCCATTTTACTACGGCCATTTTTACCGGCCTGATCCTGAGACAGGAGAAAGAAGACTTTATGATAATAAAGGCTCTTATCCAGCTTTGATTGATAAAAAGCTTTTTAAACAAGTTCAGCATGTTCTGAAAAGTAATAATAGAAGAGCAGGTGGATATAAGAAAAAGATGTTCAAATTCAGAGGATTGTTAGAATGTCAATTTTGCGGTTCAACGATGACCGGTGAAGAAATGAGCAGAGCGTATAAAGATAAAGACCCAACAAATTCTGAAAGGATTTACTACCATTGCACTAACGGGCAAGGCATCGTCCATCCTGGTTTTTATGAAAGGAAATTTGGAACGGATCATTCAGGAGTCTACGTTTCAAAGAAAGGTAAAAGAAAAGGCGAAACGATCATTAACTGTCCTCAGAAATGGTGGAAAGAAAGTGAAATTGAAGATCTCATTCTGCAAGAATTCGACATGATGCATTATGACGATTCAGTTTTTATGAGATTGAAAAAATTATTAAGATCTGACTTGGAAGAAAGGGTCGCTTTGGCTGACGTGCAGATCAAAGGTTTAAGAACTGAAGCCAAACAGAATGAAACTTTGATAAAAGCTTTTATAAGAAAATTTGCCATTATAACTGATAAAAGGCTGGAAAAAGACATGATGAAGAATTATGATGAGCTAAAAGCCAGGCAAGATGAGATTAAGGAGGAAATAAAAATTTTAGAAGAGGCCAAGAATTTGGATACAGATGAGACGGTTGATACCTTATCTTTATGTTGCAATTTGAGAGAACATTATTTGAAACTTAATCTAGAAGAAAAGCAAGAACTTCTCTTTTTGTGTTTTAGTAAGATTTCCCTCATGAGAGGCGAATATCGGATGAAGAAAGGCAAAGGTAGGAAAATGAATATGGATTCATGGCATCCCGTCTTAAATGAACCGTTTCAGACATTAAGGAGTTTAAAGATTCATGAGCTTTTAGCCCATGAAGAAAAAAGGAATTCAAATCTTACTAAAATAAAAGACTCTAAAACGGAGTTAATTTTAGTAAGCTTGGGCAAATGTATTTTTTGTATTCGTTCGTTCTGCTGCTCTCCTGTTTTTTCTATTTACCTCTTTATTTCTTTAAGTTGAAAATAGTGAAAGGGGAAAGCCTGTTTCTGAAAGAGAGACTGGGGATCCATTTGCAGCCTGAGAGTCAAACAGAAAGATCTGTGTGGATTCATGCTGTCTCTGTTGGAGAAGTCCTCTCGCTTCAAAAATTGATTAAGGATCTAAAAAAAAGGCATCCGGAATGTAAAATCTATTTTTCTTCTTTGACAATTACAGGCCTTCGGGTTGCTCAAGATAGACTTGTAGGAGTGGATAAAATATTTTTTATTCCCATGGATTTTCGTTGGGTAGTCAAGAAATTTTTCCGCATTCTCAAGCCTCAACTGTTTATTCTTGCAGAGTCGGAATTTTGGCCCAATTTGTTGAGGGAGGCAAAAAGACAAACACAAGGTGTCCTCCTGATTAATGGAAGAATCTCGCCTCCATCCTTTAAAAAATATTACAGGTTCCGGTTTTTTTTCAAAAGAATTTTGAAAAACATTGATTATTTTTTAGTGCAGACAAAAAGGGAAAAAGCCGGTCTTGAAAACATCGGAGTCCGGGCAGACTGTGTAGAAGTTTCAGGGAATCTAAAAACAGAAATTATTCTTCCTTCGTTTACCGAGAATGATGTTGTTCAATTTAAAGCGAGTCTGAATATAGCCAAAGGTTACAGGGTTGTGCTGGCTGGAAGCACTCGAAAAGGTGAGGAAGAAAAACTTATAGAGGCCTTCGCCCGGGCTAGAAAAGAAAAAGACAATATAAATTTTATCCTGGCTCCCAGACATCCAGAAAGAACAGGGGAAATAGAACGATTGTTCAAAAACTTTCCCTTTGTGGTCAAACGCCGATCAGAGATCCAGCCGGATCAAACCTGGGATGTGCTTATTCTTGATACTCTGGGAGAATTATCGCGTCTCTATGCCCTGTGTGATGTGGCCTTTATTGGAGGGAGTTTGATTCCCTGGGGGGGGCAGAATCTACTCGAACCGGCCTTCTATGGCAAGCCCATTTTTTTTGGACCTCACATGGAGAATTTTCAAGAACTGGCCGATAAGTTTGTTCAAGCCGACGCGGCTCGGATCGTTGAAACACAAGAGGACATAAAATGTATGTTCCTCCTTTCTGATGATGAGGAGACACTGAGAAGGGGGGGGAAGGCACAACAGATTCTCGATCATTTCCAGGGAGTGACGGAAAGAACTCTTAATAGAATCGACCTATTCATGAATAAGGACAAAACGGAATCACATGCCTAAACAAAAAAACACAAAACGCAAATCTTCATTTTTTGTTTTTTTGATGGTGACTCTTGTTTTTATAGCCTCTGCAGGATATCTGAACGGAGAAACATCCACTTCTGAGAATAAACTCAATAAGGATTATTTGAAACAATTCGGAAGAGATGCCTTCAGTGTTGTCAGTTCTCCTGCACATTGGAAAGGGAAAGATTTTTTTACACTGGCAGTAGTCGCTGGAACAGGGGCTCTATTTTTCACTTTTGATCAGCAGATTAAGGAATGGGTCGATTCGAATAATAAAGGCCTATTTGATGATATCTGGGAGTCTATCACAAATAGCGGGAATGGAGTCTTTTTAGGTGGTTTACTGGCCTCTTATTACATTGTAGGCGAAATATTCAAACTGGATAATATGAGAAAAATTGCCCTGTTAGGGGTAGAGAGCTTTGTCATCTCCGGGGCTTTGGTCGGAATATTAAAATATTCGATTGGACGAGCCCGTCCTTACTCGGGAGAATCAAGAGCAAGTTTTCATCCCTTTTCCTCAACATCCCGTCATTATTCTTTCCCTTCTGGTCATGCATCTTCCGCGTTTTCAGTGGCGACCGTCATTGCGGAACACTCAAAAGAATTTATCGTGGATGTGGTTGCCTATGGTTTGGCTTCCTTAGTGGCGATATCACGGATTCATAAAAATAAACACTGGGTCTCGGATGTGTTCATAGGTTCGGCGATCGGATTTTTTGTTGGAAAGAAGATATCTGACTTGAATCGAGGGGACAGTGCGGAGCGGTTGAAAATTGGATTCCAGTTAGGGCCTCAAAAACAAGTGTTTTCTCTCAGCTACTCCTTTTGACCGATCGAATCTATAATCGTTTTGTATATTGACATGGTTTTCTTTTGTCCGAAGTTTATTAAGGATTGATACTCATTCGAGATAGAAGAGGATTTAGCGACAGGAGAATTTTATAGACAGAAATCTCTGCCCATTGGGCAACATCATAGGCCGAGATCGTGGCCCCCTCTTGAGTACCTATAAGAACGGCTTCATCTCCAACAGAAACAGAAGAATCTTTGGATAGGAGGACTTCCATATGATTGGCTGTGATGCTGGCAATAATGGGATTGAGTTCACCTCGAATGAGAACAGAACCTTTGTTAACGGCTGTGGTGGGATATCCATCTGAGTAACCAATGGGAAGGACGGCGATTTTCTCTTTCTTTTTAGCCTTATACACTCGATGATAGGATACCGAATCTCCAGAACGGAGCGTTTTTACGGCAGCCACACGGGTTTTGAGCTGGAGGACGGGCCTCAAGGAAAGCTTGTCTTCGGCTTGGGTTGACTCTGAAGGATAGTAGCCGTAGAGAGTGATTCCCGGCCTTACCATGTCCAGATATGCAGAAGGCATAGTGAAAATGCCTCCACTGCTTGCTGCATGCCTGAGGCCAAGGGAAACCTCTTCTTTTTCTAATCCTTGACAAATATCGTTGAATCTATCGAGCTGGGTTTTGTCGTATTTATTGTCCTCTGTTAGTGTGGTAGAAATTCCCATAATCTTTATACCTGAAAGTCTGGCAACCTTATTGATATAGGAAGGGGCTTCACGATAGGGGATCCCCATTCGTCCCATTCCTGTGTCGATATGGATATGGACCAGCGCCTTTTTTCCGATCCGGAGAGCCGTTGAATCCAGAGCGTAGATTTCATCAGAAAAGACCGACTGAGAAACACTGTGTTCGACAAGCCATTTTGTATCTGATTCAGAGATGGGACCAAAATTGTGGATGGGGCAGGATATTCCTTTATTTCTTAGCTGTACGGCTTCTTGAAATTTTCCAACCATGAGTGAATCTATCCCTTGTTGATCAAGATAGAGGCCCACCTTTACAATCCCATGACCATATGCGTTAGCCTTGATGACAGCCATGACAGGGACTCCTACGACGTCTTTAATTTGTTTCAGATTCCATCCCATGTTATCAAGATTCAGTTCGATCCAAACACTTGGATTAGAATTTGGAGAAAGATTAGTGGATGGTTGGGTGGGCATTTGGGAGCCTTGAGTTTTTCGAGTCCAAAAAGACATCGAACCTATTCCTGTGAACCAAATGAAATTCCGTCGAGTCAGTTTCATTTTTTTTCCTTTTAATTTTGTTTGATTAAATTGTATCGGTAAGCTTACTATATCTTATTTTATTTCTTGAGTAAAATTCAAAAATTAATGGAGTATTATTTGGTTCGAAAGATATGTGCTATGGATGTATTTTTTATAGACTTTATAAAAATGATTCTATATATTTTACTGAGGAACTGGAACAAGAGGAGAAATCATGGCAATGAAGTGGATAAAAAAGATCTTGACGGCCATGACGCTCTGTTTTCTTTTGGGTTCTCCTGCAACTCTGCTGTTGCAGGAAAAGAATAGGGAAGAGCTTCCTCAAATTGTCATTGATCTCAACTCTCGTTCATTCCAACCAGGGGATGTTGTCAAGGTGACTCTCCATGACAGTTCTGGATTTGTGAAATTTGTGCAGCTGCGTTTCCAGGACAGAAAGTTCCCCATGGTAAAAATAGAGGATTTTCACAAATTTATAGCCTTTATCGGTCTGGACCTTGGTCTAAAACCAGGGAATTACTCTTTGTATGTGACTCTTCTAAATGCGGATGGTCAGCAGCAATCAACAAAAGAGGAGATTTTCGTTTTGCCCAAAGAATTTCCTATCAAGAAACTCTGGGTGAATGAAAAATATGTGACTCCCCCAGAAGATTCTCTTGAGCGAATAAAAAGAGAATCTGAGCTGCTCAGTGCAATTTATGGGATGTACACACCGATGTGGCTGGGAGAAGGGGAATTCATCATTCCTTCTGATGGTGAGATGGCTCCGAATTTCGGTGAAAGAAGAATATTCAACAACCAACCACGCTCCCCTCACAGTGGTATTGATATTTCATCTCCATTCGGTGCCGATGTAAAAGCCTCTAATTCCGGGAGTGTTGTTGTCGCCAATGATCTATATTATGCAGGAAAAACGGTTGTTATCGACCATGGTTTAGGAGTTTTTTCACTGTATTGTCATTTTTCAAAAATTAAAGTCCGCATAGGAGATCAAGTCTTTAAAGGGGAAGTAATCGGAGAAATCGGTGCAACAGGCAGAGTGACGGGCCCTCATCTTCATTGGGCATTCAAAGTATCCGGCAGTCGGGTAAATCCCTTATCTCTCCTCCGGTTGGACTTTTCAAAGGATAGCAGCAATGAAAGGTGAGATGTTCTCAATGGTTTCCGCAGTAAAAGAGGCCTATGAAAGAGGAGAAGAAGATGAAGCTCTAGAGCCGATCGTTGCCGTCGATAGAGATGGACAACCCTTTGGTCGGATTCAACAGGGAGACAGCGTCATTTTCTATGATATTCGTGGGGAACGGGAAGTAGAAATTACGGAGAGTCTCATAAAAAAGAATTTTTCTCATTTCCCAATCGCTAAAGAGCTGGATTTGAATTATGTCACCATGATTGAATACAGTTCTTCCCTCGATGTCAAAGTCGCTTTTCCTCCAGAAGGAAGGATTGCCAATACATTTGTCGAAGTTGTGACACAAGCGGGATTACGCCTCTTGAAAATTGCTGAATCTGAAAAGGCTGTCCATGTGGGTTTTTTTCTGAATGGGAAGATAGACACCATATTTTCTGGAGAAGAGAGGATCGTCGTCCCCTCGCCGCAGGGCGTAGATAACTATGCACTCACACCTGAAATGAGTGCCGCTCACATTACAGAAGAAATTTTTCAAAATCTAGAAAATCCAGCATACGATGTGATCATCGCCAACTTGTCCAATGTGGATGTGATCGGACACATTGAAGATAGACATGCTGTTCTTAAAGCCGTAGAGTCTGTGGATAATGAACTTGGACGTATTGTTGATTTCTGCCGAAATAAAGAAATAACATTGGTCGTCACTGCCGACCATGGAACCGTAGAAGAGTGGCTTTATCCAGATGGAAAAATCAATACAGGTCATACAAAAAATTTAGTACCCTTTATTTTGTCCGATGAATCGCTCAGCACACACCAAGGGATTAAGATCAAAGACATGGGTGAACTTGCAGATGTGGCTCCGACGCTGCTCAAACTTCTTGGCGTCAATCAACCTGAGGAAATGTCAGGTGAAAGTTTACTGCAGGGTAAGTTAGACCCCCCCCAAAAAAACAGAAGGCTTCTGTTTCTCATTCTTGATGGATGGGGGAAAAGAGAGGAGGAGTACGGAAATTTAATTCTTGAGGCCAAAACACATCATTTTGATAAACTTTGGTCCGGGTCCCCACATGCACTCCTGATGGCTTCGGGAGAAGCTGTCGGGATGCCCCCGGGTACTGTTGGAAATTCGGAGGCGGGACACCTTCATATCGGAGCAGGTCGGAGAATTCTTCTCGATCGAGTCAGAATAGACAGGGCCATTAAGGACGGTCGGTTCTTTCAGAACGAGGCTTTTCTTTGGGCCGTGGAGAAGGCAAAAAATGCGGGCCAGTCCCTTCATCTTCTGGGCATTGTCTCTCATTACAGCTCACATGGTACGATTGACCATCTTTTTGCTCTCCTCCGTTTAGCTAAGGAAAAAGGTTTAAAACACGTTTATATTCATGCATTGATTGGTCGAAGAGGAGAAAAACCGGAAAGCGGGGCCGTCTATATCGGGAAGGTCGAAGACAAATGCCGGTCGATTGCAGTAGGCCGCGTGGTCACAGTAATGGGTCGTTTTTGGGCTCTGGATAGGGAAGAGAATTGGGATCGAGTAAAAAAAGCTTACCGGGCTCTGATCTTTGGAGACGGTAGGCCCGTGAAGTGCATTTATGATTGAACTTTTTGTGAGTGAGCCTCGTATTTAAGAGGTGAAGTCAAAAACAGGAAGATGAGCATAGACATCCAAAACATCACTTTTCAGTATGGGAAGACAAAAGCCCTGGATTCCGTGAGTCTGAATCTTCCCCAGGGTGCCATAGGACTTCTTGGGCCCAATGGAGCAGGAAAAAGCACTCTTCTCCGTATTCTCATGGGGTTTCTTGTTCCTGATAAGGGAGATGGATCAGTTCTTGGATATGATATCCGGGAACAGCAGTCGATGATTCGGCGGTATGTGGGTTATATGCCTGAAGATGACTGTCTCATTCCTGGAATGGATGCGGTCTCCTTCACGTCCTATCTCGGAGAACTTTCTGGAATGCCTCGACAGGAAGCCATGAAACGGGCTCACGAAGTCCTCTTTTATGTCGGCCTGGAAGAAAGCCGCTACCGCAGGTTGGAGACTTACTCCAGTGGAATGAAACAGAGGTTAAAACTGGCTCAAGCGATTGTCCATGATCCGCGTCTTATCTTTCTCGATGAGCCAACGAGTGGTCTAGATCCTCATGGAAGACAGGAAATTCTTGAGCTGATTATCGATATTTCCTCAAAAAAAGATATTCAAGTTTTGATCTCTTCACATATACTTTCAGACATTGAAGCCACATGCAATTATGTTGTGATTTTGAACAAAGGCCTGCTGGCAGCCCAAGGGAAAATCAGCGAACTCAAACAGATCAATTTTTGTCTTTTTGAACTGAAGGTCAAAGGGGAGCCTGAAAACTTCTTTAAAAAACTGACAGATCTGGATTGTAAGATGGATGAGACTGAGGACGGGATGCTGAGAATTTATATGCCGCCTCAAATAAATCCTCAAGAAATATTTAGAATTGGTGCAGAGGAAAATATTCAAATCCGCCATTTCGTGAGGAGCGAGAGTTCTCTTGAAGATCTCTTTGCCAATGTCGTAGGGGTGGATTGATGACGATTAAAGAAAAAGGATATTCTCATTGGGACGGAGAATTTTCCCAAAAAAAACTTCCCTGGTGGCCAATCACCAGGTATGGCATCAAATTGACTCTTAAGAAGAAGTTTTTCAAGCTTGTCTATGCATTAGCTCTGGTCCCCTCCGTAGTATTCTTAGTCGGGATCTACCTGTCAGAAAGGCTCGAAGATTTTCGTGTTATGATGGAGGGGAATTCCCAATTATTGAAGGTTGATCCCGCTCTATTTAAAACATATCTGACCAATGATTTCCTCTTGTTCATGATCATCATTATCCTTGTCTTTACCGGAGCAGGCCTGATTGCTGATGACATAAAATACAATTCCCTCCAGCTCTATTTTTCGCGCCCCCTAAGTAAACAGGATTATCTTTTGGGAAAAGCTTCTGTTCTTGTGCTCTTCCTTCTTTTCTTGACTCTTGTTCCAGGACTCATCCTCTTTATCATGAAACTGATATTTTCAGGCGGGCTGAAATTTTTCGGTGATTTTCCTTTGCTGCCGCTTTCGATTATTGGATACTCGATCTTTATGACGGTGTTTTTTTCTTTTTACACGCTTCTTCTCTCTTCGATCAGTAAAAGCAGAAGGTATGTGATCATTTTGATTGTCGGGATCTATTTTTTTTCAGATATCCTTTTTGCCATATTTTTCGGTATCTTTCGAAGCCCCTACTCCTCTCTTTTTTCTCTAAAAGTCAATCTACAGCAGCTTGGCGCCGCTTTTTTTGGAGTCAAAGCGCCCTATGATGTGCCTTGGATTTATTCCCTGCTTATTTTGGCCGGAATCTGTTGTCTATCCGGAGTTGTATTAATCAGAAGGGTCAAAGGCGTGGAGATTGTCAAATGACTTTGGCGGTGATTGAAACCCAAAAGCTCTCGAAATGGTACGGAAATGTCCTCGGATTGAGCGATGTCACCCTTAAAATTGATTCCGGGATCACTGGTTTACTGGGACCCAACGGAGCCGGGAAATCGACTTTCCTAAAACTAATCACAGGGCAGATTACACCAAAAATAGGATCTGTCAAAGTTCAAGGGGAGGACATCAGGAATAACTATGGCCTTTTCTCGACTATTGGCTTCTGCCCGGAGCAGGATTCATTTTACGAAGATATGTCGGGCTGGGTGTTTCTGAAACAACTGCTTCAGCTCTTTCATTTTTCTTTGGATGAGAGTGAGACACGGGCGACAAAAGCCCTGGAATTTGTAGAGCTTCTGGACGACAAAGACCGGAATATTAAGTCGTACAGCAGGGGAATGAGACAGAGGCTTAAGTTTGCTCAAGCCATTGCACATGATCCGAACATCATCATTCTTGATGAGCCTTTGAATGGTTTGGACCCATTGGGTCGAAGAAAGATCATCCGACTCGTTAAGACTTTTGCCAAGGAAGGAAAAACCATCATTGTATCCAGTCATGTACTTCCGGAAATTGAATCCATGACAAAGAAGATCATCCTCATCCATCAAGGAAAAATATTCGCTCAAGGAGACATTCACTACATAAGGGATTTGATTGAAACTCATCCTCACATCATTTCTATAAAATGTGATAATCCGAGACTTCTGGCATCAAAATTTATCCATGAAAATTTTGTATCAAATATTCATTTTGGACCTGAAGGAAATTCTCTTCAATTAGAAACCTCGAATAGAGATAAATTTTTCGGTCTTTTACCCTCCCTTGTTGTCGAAAATAAGATAGATGTGTTGGAAATCACCTCTCCTGATGACAACCTTCAGGCCGTATTCGATTATTTGATAGGGAAATAATATGGGCTCAAAAAAGAAAAGTGAATTGTCTTTCGTAATGAACTCTGTCAGTCGGATATTTTCTTTTTTCTTTTCTTATGGAAAAAAAACGCGTAAGACTAAGGTCTTCTATTTTATAAGTTTATTCCCTGTTTTCATGGCCGTGGTGATAAAATCCTCTCAAATATTTTCCGTAGGGCCATCCTTGACAGGGATTCAAATATTTTCGAATATGATTATGACATTTTATCTCCAATTTCTTATTCTCATTCTTTCTCTTTTCTTTGGGACATCGGTATGTTCAGAGGAGATTGAAAACAAGACCTTAACTTATTTGACGACACGTCCGATTCCCAAATCGGCCATTATTCTCGGAAAGTATGCCGCCTACTCCTTGTTGGCCGTACTCATGGTTGTGATAGGTTTGGTGGCTTCTTTTTTCATCCTGAACTTTGAGAAACTTCTGGATTTTTCTCTTTATTCCATTTTGTTAAAAGATATGGGAGTGTTGATCCTGGGCGTCATCTGCTACATGGCGTTATTTACACTCATAGGGACATTTTTGCAAAGATCTATCATTGTGGGGCTAATATTCAGCTTCGGATGGGAAAATGTTATCCAGTATTTTCCCGGTTCTACCCAAAGATTTGCCATTGTTCACTATCTCAAATCCCTTCTTCCCTCTCATTTTTCTGGGGGGAAATTTTCCATTCTCCTCTTTCAGTTAGAGCCCACTTCTGCAGGTACAGCGATCGCTGTCCTTTTTCTCCTGACAGGTGTGTTTTTAGCCTTAGCCTGCTTTGTATTTTCCCGGAAAGAGTACATCCTTGAAGACTAGCCTGAATTATTGATAAAAACTGCTAACACCCTTATTTATCTTTAATGATATCAACTTGATAGCATGATTTTCAGCAATAGCTACATGAGCCGATGCCTCGCATTTGCAGCAATCTCGGCCCGTGAATAATTCAGGTATCGTGTAGGAAGTATTTTACTTGATGTCTTCTTCGCCCTCTTTAGGTTTTATTTCACTCTTGAGACTATTTAAGAGTTCTTCGGGAATATTGGCAGAGATTTGTACATTTTCGGGTCCGGACGTGATGGTTATCGCATTCATCAATTCACCGATTTCAGGTTTATCAGCGGCCATCAGACCTGCAAAGCCTTTGATACCGACTAAAAAATCTGCAAGGTTTTTATTTTTGGTTTCATCTCCACCCATCAATTTGATATCGGCCAGAAGTGCTTGATTCTTATAGTCAAAGGCGATGGACGCGGCCTGGAGGTTCTTGAGATCCTGAAGCATGGGGATATCCGAAGTCATTTCATCCAGTGATTCGGGTGCAAAAAGTATCGCTCCCCAAAAAATAGCCTGTTTATCTGTCTTACTCACAAGGTCTGCTAGGGTTTCATTGCTGTAAAAGTTTTCTTTTTTCTTCTCGATGACATCAATGATTGCTTGAGCTTGAGTTTTTTCTCCAACAAGGATATTTGATTCGTCGATGAATGAGAGACTGATTTCTTTGTCATCTTCCCACATCGCGTAAATCGTGTGGCCTTCATAATCGGTTTCAGTGATTTCTTGGTCTTCTTCCTGAGCTTTTTCCCGGATGAGAGTGAGGAGTTCATCTTTGTCGTAGTTTAAATTCAGGATGAAGGCGAATTTCTCTTTGTCCTCTTCACTTTCTTTTTGTGTCAGGGCTCCGGCGAGAAAGAAAAGATCTTCAAGAGGATCTATGCTTGTCTGTTCGATAAAGGCCTGTATGTCTTCATCTTCAGTGATTGTTTTTCTGGCAAATTCCGTATCCATGGCACGTTCCAGATCGATGAAGAAAACACCATCTGCATTTGCCGGGAGGAGTTTGAGCATATTTTCGGCTTGGGCATTGCCCGCTTTGGGTCCTACTGATTTTCCGCATGAAGTAAACCCGGCTATCACCATAAAGACGATTGCGAAAAGAGTGATAATTTTTTTCATAATATTCCTCCTGAAACGATCTCTTTGTTTCTCATGTTCGATCACTCAGACTATACCAGAATATAGAGACAGAATCGAGGAATAAATCCCATCTATTTTAAGTACTTGTAGAGTTCTAATTGGCTGGAATAGAGCCAGCAGCGGATCCAGATGAAAGAGCAGATAAACATCTGTTGGATCACAAAGACGACCGCAATGCAAACAGCAGAAGATTGAGGAATAATCTCTTTGAGGATGATATAGACGATTGTGAGAGCAAGATTGGTTAAGAGCAGGAGATAGAAGAGCCCCATTGTCGAACCGATATTTTTAAACACAAAGACAAAAGCATCCTTCGTTGTTTGCAGTACATTTCGGCTGTCCTCGAAAACAGTTTTAATTCGAGCATAGTCAAAAACCATCTGGATAAAAAGGAATAGGACATACACAAAGATGCTGGAGATCAGGCTGAGATAAAACGGGATAATTTCCGATCTTGCCGTATCGGACACGTTGTTTACCAGAGTGTAAAGAAAGTATCTGAATGCAATAACCGAGAAAAAAAGGATCCAAGAGAGAATCATAAGAAGAAAAAACCTAGAGGCAAACTTTCCCGCTGCGGAAAAAAACCCTTTGATTGAGAACAAAGGGCTGTCCTTGCTTAAAACAGAGATGATTCCTCCGGAAAGAAACGTGTGGAGTAGTATGTAGAGGGCTCCAAAAACGAGGATGACTCTGGGTAAACTTGTCTCACCAAAATGGATGAGATGGACAAAGTTATCGAGGACAGCGCCCTTCCCGAGAATTGAAGGAGAAAAGGTTGTTTCTATCCCCCTGCTCTGATCTCTGAATTCTTCCCACCAGATATAATCAAATCCTTCCACCATCCGGTCACCGACTTCACTCCGGCCTATGGATTCTTCAAGAGACGTGTACATAGGAACGGCAAGAATGAGCGAAAAGAGAAGGTTGAAAACAAACAGCAAAATCACCATACGAAAATATTTTCTGCTCGTGTGGAATCCTTTGATAAAATTTATAAAAGCTTTCATTCTATTCTTCCTCCTCGATTAACCACCGAACAGAGTAAAGAGCTCTAAGAAATGTTGAAGCCATAAAAGCCAGGAGGATACGTCTTTAAGAGGAGCCAATCTATTGGGTTTAACTTTGCGGCTGTTGTTTGTTCGATTGATATCTAGAACAAGCTTATATTCCGGATCGACCACGGCTTTTACGATCGGGGAGGGGCGATTAAACTTAAACTTTTTCCATCTGTACAAACCGTCCCAATTCTCGACAATCGTTTCACCATTTTTAAAAACAATCTGCACTTCGACCGGAATTTTAACCTCACCCAAACGCCGGACCAGCACCTCGGATTCGAAGATGTCTTGTTTGCTATTCTTCCCATTATCTCTGTACTCTCCATCGAACAGACCTTTAGGATGAGTAGGGCGCGTGTTGGATATATCCGAGATTGCGTAATCCAGTTTTTCCGAACCGTAAACGAGCTGATCCAGAAACCAGCTCATGTCCTCTCCCGCATACTCGTTGACTACATCGTAAAAATCTTTTGGTTTTGGATGTTTAAACCACCAGCGCATGGAATAGTCTTTGATCATCGCAGCAAAGAGATCTTTTCCCAGGAAGCGTTTGAGCGTTCTGAGCATCAATTCCGCCTTGGAATAGGAGTTGGCGCCATAACTTTCGTCTTCCATAAACTCCCAGGAGTATCTCTGCAATTGATCCATGTTATATGTCTGGCGGTGCCGGGAAATACCATCCGATTCAATGGGAATCTTTACGCCCTTAAATGTAACAGGGATTCCAAAATAGGATTTTGAGAATACAGGTTCTCCATAGGCAGCGTAATAAACCTCTGTGTCCAAAAAAGAGGTGAAGCCCTCATCCATCCAGGGATTTTCGAATTCATTGTTTCCGACCAATCCATAAAAATACCCGTGTCCAAATTCGTGTATCGTCACGCCCTCGGGACTGGGAATGCCTCTCCGTGTCAAAAAATAGGCCCCTCCCGTAAAGAACGTGGGGTATTCCATACCACCAGAGCGGCTGTTGTAGCCGGGATCGACACATGTGGCCGTAGTGTAAGGATAGTCACCGTAAAAAATACTGGAGTACTTGATAGCATTTTTAACCGCATTCATGTACCGGTCTTTAAGCTTTTTGTGTTCAGGCTGAAGAAGGAGCGTGATTTCTGTGGTTTTTCCGGGAATAAACTCATAATCTTCCTTGTATTCGAGAAGACGGGGACTTGCCGTCCATGCAAAGTCATGAACGCTGTGCTGATAGAAAAAATGTGTGATTGTCCTATCTTCATTGGCTGTTTGGCCGCGGTGTTCTCCTGTGGCTCCAATGACAAATTGTGAGGGTACTGTGATCCGAACATCATATGTTCCATAGTCGGCAAAGTATTCTGAGGAAGCATGGTACTGGTGGCAGTTCCACTGTCCGTTTTGAAACACACCCATCTTCGGGAACCACTGGGCAATAAAATAGTTGTCTTTATAGACTCCGGTTCTGGAGATAGGGCGGGGAACCTTAGATTTAAAAAAAATACGGACTGTTATGGACTGGCCTGGCTGAATTTCCTGAGGAAGGTTGACCATAAAAACTGTTCTGTCGAAAGGATTTCCGTCATCAGGAGAGCGGAATTCCATATCAGGTTTCAGGTCGATGTCCTCAAAGTTTTCATCCTGGACCAAATCAATTTTTTCGATACGGCAGTATCCCCAATCATCCCTCTCAAATCGTGCCGTTCGGCTTCTGCCTCTGGATGACTCTGTCAGATATGTGCTCATGTTGTTCTGGAATGCATTCCAGTAAAGGTGAAACCAAAGCTCATCAGTCGCATAAGCTGTATCATTGGTCCAGGTGACCAGTTCTTCTCCAAAGATCACTCGCTGCTGGGTATCGAGCAAGATATCTATGGAGTAGTTGGCGATCTGTTTGCAGAAGGGGACATCTGCTGCATGGAGATAGAGACTGCCGGAAAGGATAATTGTTAAAGTCCAAACCCAAAGTTTTTTGTTCAAAGGATCCTCCCTTTCATTTCTTCTCAGTCACCATAATCAGTCTGAGATCCATAACATTTGTGAACGTAGGCCCCGTGAAAATCAAATCGTCTAGGGTCTTGAAAAAATGGTAGGAGTCGTTGTCTAAAAGATAATTTTCCGCATCCATCTGTTTTTGTTTGGCCCTTTTCAGGGTTTGACCATCAACGATAGCTCCGGCTGCATCTGTCGGGCCATCTGTGCCGTCCGTACCACAACTGAAGATGACAGTGTTGCCTAATCCATCGATTTCAATAGCGGCTGCCAGTGCGAATTCCTGATTGCGTCCTCCCGCTCCCTGTCCACGAATGGTCACCGTTGTTTCGCCTCCAGATATAACACATGCCGGGGGGGGCAGGGGATTCTTAGTGCTGATGATTTCTTTTGCAATAGAGGCAAACATTTTCGCCACTTCTTTGGCCTCTCCCTCCATGGACGATGAGAGAATAAGGCTATTGTAGCCCAGCGTCTCTGCCCTCCGTTTGGCTTCTTTTATGGCCTGAATGTTGCTCCCTATGATCACATTCTGGACGTGCTGAAAAACAGGATCACCGGATTTGAGCGTTTCTTCTTCTTTGCCGTTTTGTCCAGAAACGATGAAATCGAATACTCGCTTCGGAATTTTATTTTGAATGTTAAATTTGTCTATGATGTGTTGGCATGTATGATACGTACTCTCGTCGGGGGCAGTGGGGCCTGAGGCAATGCTGTCGAGACGATCTCCAATAACATCAGATAGGATGAGGGCAATGAGGGTTGCAGGATAAGCCAGCTTTGCCAGCCGTCCGCCCTTCAACCTGGAGAGGTGCTTCCGTATGGTGTTGATTTCTTTGATACTGGCACTAACCTCAAGTAAGGTTTGGGTTGTCTTTTGGAGGTCTTTGAGTGTTAATTCCGGGACTGGTGAAGGCAGCAGTGCAGATCCTCCACCTGAAATCAAGAAAATGATCAAATCCCTTTCTCCTACAGATTTGAGCAAACGAATAATTTGTTCGCTGCCCTGCAGGCCCGCATCATCAGGAACTGGGTGTCCCGCTTCATGGACTGTAATATATTTTAATGGACGCGTATGCCCGTATTTGACATTGATAAAACCTGACGTGATCCGATCTGAAAGACACTCTTCGACAGCCTGGGCCATGGCAGCCGCGGCCTTTCCAGTTCCTAACACATAGATATTATCGAAATCAAATAAAGGATATGTTTTTCCATCGACCGTCAAAATTTCCTTTTCAAAGGATAAACACTTCTGGACAGCAGAAAGAGAGTCCACGGAGTGCAATCCTGCTTGAAAGATGTCTAATGCATCGGCCCTTAAATTTTTTATCATCCCTGATTATCAAGCTTATAGCATTCCCTTAATTTTTTCAATTCTCTCCGATTTGTGGTATATGAATAGAAAAGAATGAGGGAGGAAGATTATGCCTAAATTTAAGAGGATAATCCTATTATTTTTGATGGCTGTATTCGTATGGGGCGGGCTTGAGGCAAGAGAAAAGCCTCTGGCAGAGAAGAAACTCATCCAGGCATTAGCCCAGGAAATATCTGGAGAAATCGCCTATCGATACACGGAACGGATTTCTCAATTTGATCGTATTCAGGCTTCAGAGGGATGGCATGATTCCGCAGTTTGGATCCAGGGAGAGTTGGAAAAGATGGGGTACGACAATGCCACAATTGAAGGCTGGCCGTCGAATGGATCCACTTTTTATTACACATACAGAACGCCGATTGGTTGGAGAGCAAAAAGTGCCGAGTTGTGGATGACGGTTCCGGAAGAGCAGAGGCTTTGTTCTTATGAGGAGATTCCTTTGACTCTGGTTAAACACAGCAATGCGGCCGATGTTGAAGCCGAATTGGTGGATGTTGGGACAGGAATCGGAGATGTGTCCTATTTGGAAAAAGATGTCCGGGGGAAGATCGTCCTGGCAACGGCCTATACGGGCGATGTGATGCGGGAGGCCGTCCTAAAGAGAGGGGCGCTGGGGGTGATCACATGGTATCCCCCTGATGTCCGGCCCGGATATCCCAACTTGATTCGCTACACTGCCATCTGGCCAACTTGGGAAGAGCGGGAAAAAATCGGATTTGGATTTAATGTTTCAAAGAACCAGGGGTGGCTTCTAAAGAGAATGTTGGATGAAGGAAAAAAGGTCGTACTCAAGGCCAAAGTACAAGCCGAATACTATGAAACTCAGGTTGAAATCCTCACAGCCTCCCTTCAGGGCAGCATACACCCTGAGACAGAAGTGATGATAATCGGCCATCTCTGCCATCCTCTTCCCAGCGCTAACGATAATGCCAGCGGCTCCGGAGGCATGCTGGAAATGGCAAGGGCATTGAAAAAATTAGTGGATTCGGGCCTTGTTGAACCGCCGAGGAGGACCATTCGGTTTCTTTGGGTTCCGGAATTTGCAGGAACATACCCTTATATCAAAGCCCATCTCGAAAGAACGCGGAACACATTAGCTGTCATCAACTGTGATATGATTGGAGAGGATCTGCATTTGACTGGAGGAACTTTCAATATCACCCGTACTCCTGATTCAATACCCAGTTATCTCAACGATGTGGTTGTCAATTTCACGCTGCTGGCGGAGAGTTTAAACTTGAGGAGTGTGCGTGGAAGCCAGCATCCTTTTGTTTACAGAATTCAGCCTTTTGGAGGCGGGAGCGATCACTATGTCTTCAATGATGGGGCTTTGCGAACACCTTCTGTGATGTTTGGTCACGGGGATAAATTCCATCACACAAATCTTGACACTATGGATAAGGTCGATGCGTCCGAGCTGCGCCGTGTGTGTTTTATCACTCTGGGCTCATCTTATTATATGGCCCATGCAGCTGATAATGAAGCCAAGGACATGTCTCGAATCATTTCAAAGAATGGCTTCGCGCGGCTTTCTTCCGATTATTATGACAGCCTGGGTTTGATGTTGGACGCAAAAAATCCGGACGACCTTCTGGATTTGTACAAGCAAGTTTTAAATGCCATCGAACACTCGGCCAAACGAGAGATGATGTCTGTCTTATCTACTGTTGTATTTGCAGGTGATGACCAAGTCAAAAAATGGATAGAAAATTCGACCGGAAACCTCAGAACTCTGCGATCGACCTTCAAGATTGAAACACAGAAACATTACAAGAATCTCTGCCAACAATTTGGTGTCAAACCCCAGCCCATCCAACAGAGCGCCGAAGAGAAAACCCTAAGCCGGATAGTCCCACTTCGAGATAAGAATTTTGTCTGTCCTCTCCAAACGGATTGGCTTGCTGAAAAACTTGGTGCAGAAGCTTTGGAGGAGATAAAACTTCCAGGGTATACTTCATACGAGGCCTTGAATTTTGTCGACGGATACAGAAGCATTCTAGATATCAGACAGGCCGTTTCTGCAGAATTTGGACCGGTTGAACTCCAGGATGTCCTGACTTTTTTCCGTGTTCTTGAAAGGGCCGGATTGGTGACTTTGGAGAAACGATGAAAAAACCTTTTCAGCAGCTTGTCCAGAACAGGCGGAGTATCCGAAAGTACCTGGAAAAGCCTGTCGAAAGAGAAAAGGTTTTGTCCTGTCTTGAAGC
>Ga0209991_10000388_pt1 | contig 19806 bp, 15 predicted proteins | sample ChitaG_FD_183167 | JGI IMG/M metagenome (GOLD analysis project Ga0209991, IMG submission 183167) | Deep subsurface microbial communities from South Pacific Ocean to uncover new lineages of life (NeLLi) - Chile_00310 metaG (SPAdes)... | ecosystem: Environmental > Aquatic > Marine > Oceanic >... | reverse complement strand
AGCTGAGTGGCGATGTGGCCACAATCGCAGCCCGCGCTCTACACCTCTACGGAAGTTGATAGCAGCTGGGCGGGACTCCAAAATCAGCAAAAATTGATACAACTATCAACATTGTCCACCGTCGCCGCCTTGGTTGTGCGACGGTCGACTAGGTGAGTTCACCGCCTCAGAACACCGATCGAATGGGCGGGGTCTACTGTGGCCAGAGCCGGCGCCGCGACTGTGGGCGATGGTGCTGGCGCGCAGCGTTCCAAGGCTCGCAAGAGGTGCTGACGCTCCAGAACTCCGAAACCGAACAGGGGGGGGTTAATCTCAGATGAAGCGGCTTTCAGGTGTAGACGCGGCGTTCTGGCATGGTGAGACGGCAGCTTGGCACATGCACGTCGGGGGGCTGACAATCTGCGACCCCACTGACGCTCCGGACTTCAGCTTTGCACGGCTGCGCGAGCTGCTCATCGAGCGGCTGCGGGATATGCCGCAGTTGCGCTGGCGGGTCACCGATATCCCCCTAGGGCTGGACAAGCCATGGTTTGTTGAAGACGAAGATCTTGACCCGGACTTTCATATCCGTCGCATCGGCGTACCTGCTCCTGGAGGACGTAAGGAACTCGAGGAGCTTGCGGGCCGGCTGATGTCCTACAAACTGGACCGCTCCCGGCCGCTTTGGGAGCTGTGGGTCATCGAAGGCGTGGAGGGTGGCCGGGTGGCCACACTGACCAAAATGCATCACGCCATCGTCGATGGAGTCTCGGGAGCAGGGCTCGGGGAGATACTGCTCGACGCCACCCCTGAGCCCCGGCCGGCGTCAGATGACACGGTGGGGTCGTTGGTTGGGACCGGGTTTCCCAGCCCGGAACGTGTGGCGCTGGGGATGATGGTCAATATCGGCGTCAAGACTCCGTACCGGATTGCCCGACTGGTCGAGCAGACGGTGCGCCAGCAGCTTGCCACCCTAGGGATGGCCGGCAAGCCGCCAGGGTATTTCGAGGCACCCCCCACCCGGTTCAACGCCAGCCTGTCTCCGCACCGGCGGATCAGCTACGGCCAGCTCGAGCTGGGCCGCGTCAAAGCGGTCAAGGATGCCTTCGGGGTGAAGTTGAACGATGTGGTGCTGGCCGTGGTGGCCGGGGCCGCTCGCGACTACCTGTCCAAGCGGGGAGAACTGCCGGCCAAGCCCCTCATTGCCCAGATCCCCATGTCCACGCGCAGCGAGGAATCCAGTGGCGACGTTGGTAACCAGATCAGCTCGATGACGGCCTCGCTCGCCACCGACATCGAGGACCCGGCCGAGCGGATCAAAGCCATCCACGAGAGCACTCAGGGTGCAAAGGAGATGGCCAAGGCGCTCTCGGCGCACCAGATCATGGGGCTCACCGACACCACGCCGCCCGGGCTGGTGCAGCTGGCCGCCCGCACGTACACCGCGAGCGGCCTATCTAAGAGCCTGGCGCCCATCAACCTCGTTGTGTCCAACGTGCCCGGTCCGCCGATACCGCTTTACATGGCCGGCGCAAAGCTTGAGCGGCTGGTGCCGCTCGGCCCGCCGGTGATGGATGTAGCTCTCAATGTCACCTGCGTGTCGTATGTGGACACCATCGACTTCGGTTTTGTGACCACTCCCGAGATAGCGGGCGACATTGACGATATGGCCGATGCGCTCCAGCCTGCCCTCGCCGAATTGGAGCGTGCCGCGGGCATAGCTTGATCGGTGAGCATTCGACTGATCTACGTTGGTTGCCCGGTTCAGGTCCTTGCCCTCGCGGCTACGCGGCACTTTCTGCTTGCCGGTCAGGGTCGGGTGCGGCACGCAGGACGATGACGAGCAGCCCTGAGAGAATCATCATCGCGCCGACCGCCCACATTCCCAACTTGTCCGACCCCGTGGCGTCATGCAGGGCACCGGTGACATAAGGGCCGGCGAACCCAGCCAGGTTACCGATCGAGTTGATCAGCGCGATCGCTGCTGCTGCGGCGGTGCCGGTAAGAAATCGTGACGGCAGTGCCCAGAAGCAGGGGATGGCAGAAAAGATCGCCATAGCCGTGATGACAACGGGGATCATCACTAACACTGGGCTGTTGAGGTAGAGCGCGGCGGGGATTGCCAGTCCACCAACGAAAGCCGGGATCGCGACGTGCCATACGTGCTCGCCGGTGCGGTCGGCGTGGCGCGACCAAAAGTACATCGCTACGGCGGCGAACGCGTAGGGGATCGCAGTAATCAGGCCTACTTCTACGATGGAATATCCCACTCCGAAGGTGGTCTGGAATCCCGAAATGATCGACGGCAAGAAGAACGCCAACGTGTAGACGCCGTAGGCGATCCCGAAGATGACCAGCGCGAGCGTCCACACCCGGGTGCTCGTCAATGCGCGACGCAAGGAGAAGTCGAACGTGCTACTGACGGCGCGGCGCTCTTCGGCCAGTACGTTTACCAGCCAGTGCCGCTCATCGGGTTGTAGCCAATGCGCATCGCTGGGGGTGTCGGTCAGGTAGAACCAGCAGATGATGCCCAGCACAACCGCCGGGGCACCCAGGCAGATCATCATGAACCGCCAGCCAGCCAAACCAGATGCGTCCTCACCAATGGCGATCAGCCAGGCCGCAAGCGGGGTGCCGACAGCCGACGAGATGGGGTTGGCCATCAAAAACAGCGCGATGATGCGGGCCTGGTAGTCGCGGGGAAACCATTGACTCAGATAAAAGATCACTCCCGGGAACAGTCCGGCCTCGGCCACACCAAGAAGGAACCGCAAGCCCAATAACGTCGCAGCGTTCGGCGCGAAGCCGATAGCCACGGCCACGACCCCCCACGACACCGCGATGCGCGCCAGCCAGCGGCGCGCGCCGAAACGATCCAAGGCAAGGTTGGAGGGAATCTCCACCAGCACATAGCCGATGAAGAAGATGCCCGATACCAGGCCGAACATCGTCGCCGAGAGCTGCAGGTGCTCACTGATGTCGGTCTTGGCGATGCCCAGAGTGGTGCGGTCCAGATAATTGACGAAGAACAGCAGCATCAAGAACGGAACCAGCCGGATGGCAACCTTGCGCACAGTGCGCGCTGCCAGCGGTAGCTCCCCAGCGTCAGCGCCAGACATCACACCTCCTGCGTTCGCCGCTGCGGAGAGGCATTCTGCCTACCAACAGGCAACCTATTCTCACAGAACCTCATCGACGAGACTGAAGACGTCTTTGGTTGGCGCGCAACTGTTTACGAGCGTGAGCTTCAAGGGACTCCAATACGGGCAAGATCCAGGGCCCACGCGATCCGTCGACGGTTCCGCGGTGGAGGAATGCACCACCGCAGTGCAGGAGCCAACGGTGGCCAGTGTCGACCGCCACCCCGGCCTGACCGCGTGAATGACCCGGTAGAGAGATCAACACGACGCCAGGCGAAATCTCGTCGAGTTGCTTCGCCGCCGCCAACCCGCGCCATCCTTCACCCTCGACGATGACGTCGAAGCCGGCAGCCAGACCGCCTATGGAATGGGTGGGATTGCCGGAATTGCTGGAATTGCTGGAATTGGCGGAATTGGCGGCGGAGCTGGAACCGGACATCCGTCCACCCCGGGACTACAGACAGGAACCGGAGGCGCCGGAGGCACAGGGGGCCGGCGGTGGATGCTGAGCTGAAGCTACAGGTGCTCCTGCGAGGGCGAGGACTGCGATGACACCGATGATCGAACGTTTCATCTGAGCCTTCCCTTCATCGTCTGTGATGTGGAAGCGGGATTTGATGGTACCTACAGGGCAGGGTGTTTTGTCCCGGAACCAGCGAGCCCTTACCGGCCGCCATAGCCATCAGACTTTCTGTGGTTGGCAAATCGCCCGGTTTGTCCGACCGCTTCGGCCTAAGTTGAAGTCATGAATCGCATCACTGAGGCCATGGGCTCGGTTTCTCGGACGCTGTCTCGACCGACAGGTGCCGGCCGCTACCGACCGCTGTACTTCCTGAACGTCCTCGACAAGCTTCGGGGTGCGTCCTTGGAAAACGCAGTACGGGACCGCGTAGTGATGATCACCGGAGCGTCGTCCGGGATCGGTGCGGTGACTGCACAGCAGATTGGAGCTGCTGGAGGGACGGTCGCGCTGGTGGCGCGTGGGATTGAGAAACTCGAGGCGACGGCCGACGATGTTCGAGCTGCGGGCGGCACTGCACACATCTATCCCTGCGACCTCTCAGATCTCGAAGCCATCGAGGCGATGACCGACAAAGCGCTAGCGGATCTGGGGCGCGTCGACATATTGGTCAACAATGCCGGACGATCGATCCGCCGCTCGCTGGCCTTGTCCTACGACCGGATGCACGATTACCAACGCACAATGCAGCTGAACTACTTCGCGCCGGTACAGCTGATGCTCAAGGTGCTGCCGGGCATGCGAGAACGCAAGTTCGGTCAGGTGGTCAATGTGTCGTCTGTGGGGGTGCAGACGCGTGTGCCGCGCTTCGGTGCCTACATTGCGAGCAAAGCTGCGCTGGACATCCTGTGCGATGCATGGCAGGCCGAAACGCACTCGGAGAATGTCCATTTCACTACGGTGCATATGGGCTTGGTGCGCACTCCGATGATTGAGGCCACGACCATCTACGATCAGTTCCCGGTGCTGACGCCGGAGCAGGCAGCTGGCACGCTGTGCGAGGCCATCATCCACCGGCCGCGGCGCTCCACCTCACCGGTTGGCCAGATTGCGTCGTTCGCCGATGCGGTCACCCCACAAATCATGGATCGCGTACGAAGCCGCGGGTTCGACTTGTTCGACGACTCTGCTGCCGCCAAAGGCAAGGAAGCCGCCGGCGAGGAGCAGATCTCGACCCAGGGCAAGGTCTTCGCCGAGGTCACCCGCGGTGTGCACTGGTAGTCGATGCCGATTGGGCAGGACGGCATCTGGGCCTGTTCGCCACTCCGCGGCCGATCGCTTCCAGCCAATCGATACCCGTGTTGGCTGATGCGCTGGATCGTCGACGGCATGAACGTGATCGGGACCCGCCCGGACGGTTGGTGGCGGGACCGTCGGCGGGCAATGGTTGCGTTGGTCGACAGGCTCGAGTGCTGGGCTGAGACTGTCGGCGACGATGTGGCGATTGTTTTCGAACGACCGCCGACGCCTCCTATTCGCTCCTCGATCATCACAGTCGCCCATGCGCCCCGGGCAGCCGCGAACTCAGCCGATGACGAGATCGTCCGACTGGTGCAGGTCGATGATCGACCCCACGAGATCACGGTCGCGACTTCCGACGTCACGTTGTCCCACCGTATAAGGGCGACGGGCGCAGCCGTCTATCCGGCAGAGAGCTTCCGCAATCTCATTGACCCCCGATAGCCCACTTCGCGTCACCCGGATTAGGTATTCCTGGCCGTGGGTGACGGGCTGCGAGCGACTGCTCCCCGGACCCCGAATGCGGCTGCCATCCGTCGTCCGGCTTCAGGCTCGCCCGTCAGAGTTCCCCGGGGGTCGGCCAGGGATTGCTCGAAATTGATGGTGCCGGCGCCGAGGCCGAGCAGCGTGGCGAGATCGGTGTTCAGCGTTGCCGCCGGTTCGCCCGCCGGACCTTCGGCCATCTGCACCGATCCGTCGTTGACAAGAGCGTGAAAGACCAGGCCGTCGATGCGGAATTCGTAGGACTCCTCGGTACCACGGGTCGCGCCGGGTTGGAATCGCGCCCTGACCGCACCGATGATGCCGTGTTGGCCCCCGGTGGCGTCGAGGTGAGGTCCGAGGATCGTGATCGCACGTGCGGCAGCGGAGCGGCTGCCCTCGACATGGACCACACGCTGTTTCTCCGCGTCGTCGAGTTCGAGCAATTGTGCGCCAACGGCCAAGAGCGCGGACAGGTCCGCCGAGATTGCACAGGCGCGATCAGCGGCAGGACCGTGGCGGACATCAATCTCCGCGCCGTCGATACGAATGTGGAATACCTGGTCGTCTACCCGGAACTCGTAGCTTTCCCGGACCTCGGAAGTCAGTTCGGGCCGGAAGCTGGCGCGCAGGCAACCCAGCAGCCAGTCGAGGCGAAAGCTGTCCCGGGGTTGCGGCACATCGAGCAGTTGCAGGCCCCAGCGAGTCAGAGCATCGACGACAGGTCGCAGGCCCTCGCCAAGTTCGGTCAGCTCGTAGACCACGGCAACACCGGGTGGCGGCAGCTTCGATCGCCGCACGATTCCCGCCGCCCGCAGGTCACGAAGACGGTCGGCAAGAACATTGGGTGTAACCCCGGGAAGGCCGGCTTCGAGATCGCTGTAGCGCCTCGGGCTCAGAAGCAATTCGCGGACGATCAAGATCGTCCATCGTCCGCCGATCTCGTCGAGCCCGCGTGCCACCGGACAAAACTGGTCGTAGCTTCGCATCGCTCCTGCTGTCGTGGTCGCTCTGGTGAACCCACCCGTCACCAATCATCCTATCTTATTGCAAGTTGGCACTATGTTTTCTATAGTTCAACCCATGGCGGCCGGTGCAGACAACGCGTCATCGCAACCTCCACCCATTGCAGGAGTGCGGCGCTCGTTCGTCTTTGCGCGCGGTGTGCGCTTCCACCTCACCGAAGCGGGTCCCATCGACGGCAGGCCGGTGGTATTGCTGCACGGCTGGCCGCAGCACCACTACGCGTATCGAGACCTGCTCGCCGACCCGCCGGCCGGCCTTCGGGTCATCGCGCCCGACCTTCCCGGCTACGGCTGGTCGGGCCCGCCGCCGCATCGCTGGGCGAAAGAAGACGTGGCCAGCGACGTGCTGGCACTGCTCGATGAGCTGGGCCTCGGCAGAGCGCTTCTGCTCGGACACGACTGGGGTGGCTGGATCGGTTACTTGATGATCTTGCGCGCCCCAGAGCGTTTCGACGGCTATCTCGCGCTGAACATGTCACATCCCTGGCAGTCCCCGCGAACGCTCGCTCCACATATTTGGCGGATGCTGGCATACCAGCCAGCGATGGCCGCCTTCGGGATTTTCCTTCAGCGTCACACCAAGATGGTGGAGCGGCTGGTCTTCGGGACCGAGGCATCCCGTGGCGCCACGTTCGACCCTGCTGACGTCCGGATCTTCGCAGAGCGGTTTCGAGACCCGGTGTGTGCGCGGGCCGGCCGGGACACCTACCGGACGTTTTTGCTGAGTGAGATGCCCGCCGCGGCACGCAAGGGCGAAAACCGCCGTGCGACCGTTCCGATCCGGGCGCTCTTCGGGGTCCGGGACTTCGCCATCGACCCGTCGTTGGCCTCGCCGGAGAATGCGAAGGCTGACGACTACACACTGGAAGAGGCCGATTGCGGGCACTTCATTGCCGACGAAAAACCCGGCCTGGTGCGGGCGCGGCTGATAGAGCTTGCGGCCGATACCGAGCCGAACAAGAAGTGAGATCAGGAGGGGCAGCACGTGTCAGATAAGACCGGCGCAAAAGTGGAATCATCCGATACAACCGCGACGACTGCGTGCATCCTGTGCGAGTGCAACTGCGGTATCGAGATCACGCTGGACGGACGCCGGTTCGATCGCATACATGGCGACGAGCAGCATCCGGCGAGCCAGGGATACACCTGCCAGAAGGCGCTACGGCTCGATCACTACCAGAACAACCCCGACCGGATCACCTCGCCGCTGCGGCGGCGCTTCGACGGCACATACGAGGAGATCGACTGGTCCACCGCGGTGGAAGAAATCGCGGCCAGGCTGGCAGCGGTTCGTGACACCTACGGCGGGGACAAGATCTTCTTCTACGGCGGCGGAGGCCAAGGCAATCATCTTGGTGGTATGTACGGAGCAGCGCTGCAAGCGGCCGTCGGCGCAAAGTACTACTCCAATGCCATTGCCCAGGAGAAGACCGGTGAATTTTGGGTCGACGGCAAGCTGTACGGCGGCCACACCAAAGGGGACTTTGCGCAGAGCGAGGTCGCCGTGTTCGTCGGGAAGAACCCGTGGCAATCACACAGCTTCCCACGTGCGCGGCCAACGTTGAAGCAGATCGCAAGAGACCCTGACCGGTCGATGATCGTTCTCGACCCGCGCCGTTCGGAGACCGCGAAAATGGCGGACTTTCATCTGCAGGTACGCTCCGGCACCGATGCCTGGTGCCTGGCCGCCTTGCTCGCGGTCCTGGTTCGCGACGATCTGATCGACCATGAGTTCATCGCCGAGCACACCTCGGGGTCCGACGCGGTGCTGGCCGCACTTCGCGAAGTGCCGATATCGGACTATGCCCAGCGATGTGGCGTCCCAGAGGAACTCATTCGATCCGCCGCCCATCGAATTGGCACGGCATCATCGGTGGCGACCTACGAGGACCTCGGCACCCAGCAGGGCCCGCACAGCACGCTGGTGTCCTATCTCAACAAGCTGATCTGGATTCTCACCGGCAACTTCGGCGAGCCAGGAACGATGTTTCTGCACTCGAGCCTCATCCCACTGACCGGACCGCCGCAGTCGAACGGTCCGGAGTGCACGCCGAATCTCTTGAGGGACAAGGCCTCCAGACTTCTCACGATGGCCTTCGCGGCGACGGCTTCACGGGTCGGCAAACTGGTGTCTGCGCTGGCTGGGCGGCGCACCACCGCTTCGGTAACCGACCGCACGGCCAAGGCTGTTCTGGACGCGGTCGCTACGCGCGCCGCTGCAGTGGCGCCGGTCATCGCGCCGGGCGGGACCGAGAAGTACACCCTAGTCACGAAAGCGCCGATCATCGCCGGGCTGGTTCCGTGCAATTTGATCACCGAGGAAATCCTCACCGACCATCCAGACCGGCTGCGGGCCATGTGGATCGACGCGAACAACCCCGCGCATTCGCTGGCTGACTCGCCGCAGTGGCGGCGCGCCATGCGTGCACTGGATTTGTCCGTTGTCATCGACGTAGCGATGACCGAAACGGCCCGCCTTGCCGATTACGTGTTGCCGGCGAGCTCGCAGTTCGAGAAATGGGAGGCGTCGTTCTTCAATTTCGAGTTCCCCCACAACGTGTTTCAGCTACGTGCTCCGGTGCTCGACCCGCTGCCCGGGACGTTGAGCGAACCGGAGATCTACGCTCGGGTCATTCGCGCGCTCGGCGCCGCGCCGGATTCACCGGACCCGGTTTCGAACCCGGCGAGAAGCTGTTCGAGGCCATCCTGACGCGCAGGTCCGGCATCACGTTCACCATCGACGAGTGGTCGGACGTGTGGAACTACGTCAGCCGCCCCGATCGCAGGTTCACCATCGCGGTGCCCGAACTGCTCGAAAAACTTGCCGGAATCGTCGACGACCCGGGCGTATGGACCACCGCCGAGTTCCCGCTCGTGCTGTCGGCTGGGGAGCGGCGCGCGTTCACCGCGAATACGATCATCCGCGATCCCGCCTGGCGCCGTCGCGATGCGGAAGGAGCGCTGCGAATCAGCCCCACCGATGCGGAGAGCTACGGCCTGGCCAATGGTGATTCGGCCAGGCTCGTCACCGAGCGTGGTGCGGCTGATGTCCTGGTCGAAGTGAGCGACATGATGCAGGAAGGCCACATCTCATTGCCCAACGGGCTGGGCACCCACCACCGCGCAGCGGATGGAACGCAGGTTCAGACGGGCGTCGCGCCCAACGACCTCACCTCGGTGGATCGAAGAGACTGGCTGGCCGGTACCCCATGGCACAAGAACGTGCCCGCCCGCATTGAGTCGGCCTAGGTGGATAACCCGCCACCGCAGAAACAACGCGCCACCGCAGAAAAGCGGTGGCGCGTTGTCAGAAAACGGTGGATCAGCCAGCCATGAATTGATCGTAGGCGGACGCCTTTTCCGGCGACAGCAGGCTTACATTGCACTGTTGCTGGGTTTCACCGATCGGCGCCAGAATGCCGCGCAGCTGGAGGTACTGCAGCGGATGGGCAGTGAAATATTGCCGCACGGTGGCCGCCGTTTGCGGTCCGGGTTGGTCAAGAGCAGGCGTCATGATTTCGTTGGCCTCTGGGTGGGCAGCCAAATACGACCGCGCCGAACTCATCGTTGCGGAGACGGTGTTCGCTACAGCATCGGGGCTGCAGTCGGTGGCCGCAACAGCCGATGGGGCTCCCGCAGTGGCGAGGGCGAACCCTGCGATCAGGCAGCCGGCCGCAGTACCAGCCAGTCGGCGACGCGCGCCAACACCGTTGTTTTTCATGATCATTGCCGTCCTTCGAATAGCAGGTGGGTCACTATGAACTTCCCCCACGCATGTCCCAGGCTACGGCGCTAACTGAGTGCTTGCAATAATTAGCACCGTAATGTGGTAGGCGCCACTCATATCCGGTGAAACAACCGGAAGGCGGTATTCGGGGCAAGTAGCAACAATCATTTGCTGTCTTGGTGGATCTCCTTGTGCCCCTTGGGTTCGACTGGTATCAGCGGAATCGCGGCAAACGGGAACACCGCACACAGGGCGAACACCGTCGGATAGCCGACAATCCCGATCAGCCCGCCAAAAACGGGTTGGGCGACGCTGGCGACCATGAGCTGCGTGGTGTTCTGGACACCGAGTGCTCGCCCGCTCCAGAACGGGCCGGCGCGCTCGGCGATCGCAGTGAACGACAAACTATTGTCTGACACAGTGACCATCGCGGCAACGGCGAGCATTTCGGCAATGCTTGTCTCCGAAAAATCAAGCCAATCGATGAGCGCCAGCGCACTCATCGTCACGGCAGAGGTGAGCGCAATAATTCGCGTCGGCCGCATCCGCGCCCCCGCCCTGTCTGACCACCATCCGGTGGCAATGCGACCGCCAGCCCCCACCACCGCCGCCACCGTCAACATGGCTCCCGCCGACGCTGCTGACCACTCATGGCGGACCATCAACCAAACCAGGGCGAATGTCCACACCACAGTTTGGGGCACCATCAACAGCGCTGAGGCAATGTGAATGCGCCACAACACTGCCGATCCCCGATACGGACTGGCCACATGCTCGGCTGGCGCCTCGGCCCGTTCGGGTCGAGGCGGATCGACGGCGGCCACCGCAGAAACCACAGCGGCGAGTACGCAGAGCACAGCTGGGAAGAGCAGTGCCGCCGGTACCCCGTAATTTTGGGCCAGGCGCGGGATAACCATGGCTCCAAGCGCGACCGCCAACGGTTGCGCGGTCTGACGGATACCCATCGCCAGACCACGCTCATCAGGCGGGAACCACCCGACGACAAGACGCCCGCTCGCGGCATTGCTGCTGGCCGCAGCCATCCCACCAAGCAGCAGAAAAGCGCCGACCGCGACCAGCGAATCCACCGACGCCGCCGCAAAAACCGCGGCCGCAGTCAGCGCTGAGCCGACCGCCAGTACGAACCGTTCGCCGAACCGGTCGACCGCATAGCCCCAACCGAACAGTGTGGCCACCATGCCCAAGGTAGGCATCGCCGAGAGCAACCCCGCCCTGCCGAGGTCGAGGCCGTGCTCGGTGTACAAAGCCGGGATAAGCAACGGGACGCCCTTGACGAACACGTTGACACATAGCGTCGCAGTCAACGCGATGGCAAGCATCGACCAACGGCGCACCATGCTCCTTCCAATCAGGGCGTCACATGAGCGCGCCGGCGGCGGCGAAGATGACGATCGAGCCCGGGTGCGGCCGACCACGACCGGTCACGGCGAGCAGACCAGAAAGGACTGGGTGTAGGCATACGCAAAGCCCATGCGTCCACGCTACTGCAGTGCAACCTTGAGCGAGGGGATGCCGAGACGGTTCCCTACTGGTTCCCGTGGCCGCGAAAGCGGCGTGAACTTCCTTCCGCTAGCCGACAATGGTTGAGAACCTACCTGCATTGGGGAGACTGTCATGACCGCCAAGAAGGCCACCGTCGATTCTCAGATAGCAGCCAAGCACCGGGTGATGTGGGCCTCGGGTGATTACTCCACCATCGCTGCCGACCTGGTCGCCCCGTTGGGGCCCGTGCTAGTGACCGCCAGCGGGATTGGGGCCGGCGATCGCGTGCTCGACATTGCCGCGGGAACCGGCAGCGTGGCCATCCCGGCTGCACTGACCGGTGCGGCCGTCGTCGCAACCGACCTCACCCCCGAGTTATTGGAGCAGGGCAAGGTCATCGCCGCTGAGCGCGGTGCCACGTTGGATTGGCAGGAAGCCAACGCTGAGGCTCTTCCGTTCGGCGACAACGTGTTCGACGCCGCGCTGTCCTCAATCGGGATCATGTTCGCCCCCCATCACCAGGCTGCCGCCGACGAGCTGGTCCGCGTGTGCCGGCCGGGCGGGACTATCGCCCTGATCAGTTGGACACCAGAGGGTTTCATTGGCCAGATGTTCGCGACGATGAAGCCGTACGTGCCTGCGCCGCCGCCCAGTGTGCAGCCGCCGCCGTTGTGGGGCTCCGAAGATCACCTGCGCTCCCTATTCGGCGAGCGCGTGGAAGACCTCGTCATGAAGCGGGACACGCTGCACGTGAACTTGTTCCCCACCGGTGCCGCATTCCGCGACTACTTCAAAAACAATTACGGGCCGACGATCACTGCCTATCGCAACATCGCGAGCGAGCCGGACAGAGTCGCCGAGTTGGACGCGCGGCTGGCCGAGTTGGGTGACCGAGCCCTGGATGAGTCGTCGACCATGGAGTGGGAGTACTTGCTGGTGACTGGTCGGCCCGCTCAGTGAACCGATCCACCCCCGCAGTGAGGTGTCCGGGAGCGGTGCCGTAGGCCGGTGCGGTAGGCCGTTGCTGTAAGACCCAGTAAGGGTGCGAGAGCGTCAGCTGCCCATGCGCCGTGTTAATCGATCCGGTTCTTGATGACTTTTCCGGCGCGCACGATGAGGTCGAGGTGATCGCCCTGGCCCCCTAGGACCGAGATGTCATCGAGTGGGTTTCCGTCGACCAACAGCAGATCCGCGAAGGCCCCCGGTTTGACGGCGCCCAGGTAGTCGGAGCGGCCGAAGATCTCTGCGTTGATGACCGTAGCGGAACGGATGACATCGATCGCCGGTTGCACAACACTGCGCAAGGCGAACTCATCAGATTGCGCGTCGTGCGTCTCACCGAGCAGGTCAGTGCCGAAATCCAATCTCACCCCGGCCTTGAGGGCGGTCTCAACGGCCGCGTTGCTTGCGTGCAGCACGAATTCAAGTTTCTCTATTGACTCGGAGGGAAAGTTGAGCACCTCCCCGAACTTCTCGAGCTGCTGGTAGACAACCATCGTGGGCACCAAATACGTTCCGTGCTGGGCCATCATGCGGGCGCTGGCATCATCGAGGAGGCAACCGTGCTCGATCGAGCGAACACCGGCCTTGACAGCCTGGGTGATGGCCTGAGGCACGTAGGCGTGGGCCATGACGTAGGTGTTCCGATTGGATGCTTCGACCACGGCCACGCGTAGCTCAGGTTCGGTGTACTGGATCATGTCGATAGCGTCTGTCGGGGTGGCTAAACCACCGCCAGCCATCACCTTGATCTGGTCGGCACCGTTCTTGAGTTCCTCGCGTGCAGCGCGGCGAACGGCCTCGGGTCCGTCGGCAACATGGCTGAAAAAAGAGGTCTCGATGCCGCATCCGCACCGCGGCGGGTTCTCGCCGCTGGCTAAGTCGCCATGTCCGCCGGTCTGGCTGATCACTCGTCCGGACCGGAAAGTCCGGGGCCCGTCAATAAGTCCGAGTTTGAGGGCCTCGGCCAGACCGCGGTCGAGTCCGCCCGCATCACGAACGGTGGTGAAGCCACGACGAAGCATGCGCTCGAGGATGGTTTTGGTCTCGATCGCGATTCGAGTCAGCGGGCGGTTGGCCATTGCCTTAATGTCCATAGAGGTGACGACTGGATGCACATGGGCGTCGATGAGTCCGGGGAGCATGGTCCTGCCGCCGCCGTCGATCACCTCCACGTCATCAGCACTAGTTGTGAGCAGACTGTCGCTAACTTCCACGAAGCGGTCGTCCTGCGCCCGCACAGAAGTGTTCGGGCGAAACTCGCCGGACTCGGGGTCGAGGTAGGTGACGTTCTTGACGATAAGCCCAGACATGACTCTCCACCGATCGCAGTGCTTGAAGCGATCGCAGTGCTTGAAGTCGGATCGGGCTGTGACCTAACCCACGCCGCCTCGTAAGAAGGCGTTGGTACAGGTTGAACCCTAGTCAGGCAACTGCGCTAGCGGTCGGAGGGGGTGTTGCCTACGGAGTGCGTCCGCTAGAGGTCCAGGTCGATGTCCGAACAGGCGAGGCTGTTGCAGACGGTGATGCGTTCCATCGGGGCACGGTCGGCTTCGAGCTGTGTGGCGCCGCTCAGTTTCGGCGTCACGCAGGCGCGGCAGAGCCCCCGTTCGCAGCCGGTAGGCACTCGAATGCCGGCTCGCCCGGCGGCCTCTAAGAGCGTTGTGGCGCCGTCGATTTGGACTGAGCGTTCGCTGCGTCGGAACCGGACTGTGTACCGGCGGCCGTCGTCTGCGGGGCGGGCAAGCGTGGGAGGGGTGAACGACTCGGTGTGGATCCGCTCAGGATCGAGCCCCAGGTTGCGAAGGTGACCTTGCGCGAGATCGACCATCGCCGGCGGCGCGCAGATAAAGGTCTCACGGTCTGCGATATCGCGGACATAGCGCTTGAGGAGAATCTGCGAGATCTGCCCGTGGGTGATGTCGTGCCCTGGCGACGGGTTATCGGTAAAGAAGTGGACCCGCACACCTGTGCGGTCGGCAATCTCACGCAGCTCGCGCTCGAAGATGATCGAGCGATCGTCGCGGTTGAAGTACAGCAGGACCGCGTCGGACGCAGGTGCTTCGCGGGCGATCTTTCTGAGCTGGCTCATGATCGGAGTGACTCCGACACCGCCCGCGATGAAAAGTGACTTGCGCGGCACAGCCGTCATGGTCAGCCCACCAGTGCTGGCGGGCACGCCGACCAGCGTCACGTATTTTCCGGCGCGCAGGGTGTCGTTGAGCTGGTTGGAGACTCGACCGTCGATGACGCGTTTGATGCAGATCTCCATGGTGTCAGAGTGGTCACTGTCGTGGACGAGGCTGTATTGGCGTACCAGAACCTCGTCGCCGACCTTTACCCGCACCGAGACGAAAGCGCCTGCATCCCAGCAGATATCGTCCCAGCCGGACGGCTTTTGCAATCGGACCTGGACCGCCTGCCCGTTTGCAACTGAGTTGGCTGACAGCACCTTGACCGGCGCATTGTAGAACCGCGGCTTGTTCAGGTACGGCCCTTCGGGCAGAAGCTTGTATGCGGTTCCGAACGCCAACCTGCGCGCCAGGGACACCGGCTGGGCCAACAGGCGCAATGGTGTGCCGAACTCCTTCTCGCCCAAGGGGATCGACAGGCCGGTCACCGCCTTCGCGAAGAGTCGCATCGATTCGGTCAGCGGTGTCTCGTGGTAGGGCAGGCCGTGCCGGGCCGCGATCGCGCGCACGGCGGGCGCAACCTCGCGCTGCCGATTGGGCGGCAGGTCCGGGAACATGTGATGCTCGATGTGGGTGTCGAGGCCGCCGTAGAAGATCCGGAAATCGGGGCGGTTCTCGAACGGCACCTCCTCGGTCAGGAGTTGCTCCAGAAAGTTGTCGATGCTCGGACTGCGAACAAAGTTCCTGGTTGCGCGGAACTGGCGCGCGTAGTACTGGTTCGGTGTTTCGTCTGGACCGGGGTCCGGAATTATCTCCGGCTCGCCCGCGTGATGTTCGATCGCAACGAGGAAGAACACAGACATGTACCCGGCAACCCCACCGAGATAGTTGGCCAGCAACGCCGGGAGGAATCTCGAACCCGCCATCAGCGGCTCGCGCACATAGCGCTCTCGCGCATCACTGGAGGCGATGCGCGCCGGAGAACGCAGCGTGTGTCGGCTGAAGAAGCGTCGGTCCTCGACGTGCCGTGTCACGTTGCCGAGAAAGAACGGTGCGATCTGCGGTGCTGTCGCGGCGAGCGCCCCGATGAGCGCGGTCTGCACGACGTGGTGGCCGAACCAGTCCTGACCAGCCATGGCGCGCGCGACGCTGTAGCCGAGGTCGTGATCGCGGCCAGCGATATTGGTGTGTGGGTGGCGCCCCTCGTGGTGCATCACCTTCCATTGGCCGATGTCGACGTTGAAGTCCCACTCGTAGCGTTCGGAGTGGTATTCGCCGCAGTTCGGCAGATGGTCGTAGCTGCCGTGGATGATGTTGTGGCCCAGCTCGGAGAACTGGAGTAGTCGGTAGAGCATCTCGAGGACGACGGCACGGCCGACCGCGTTCGGTCCGCCAACGTGCAAGAGTTCGATCCGGCGAGCCTTGATCGCCTGGCCGTAAGCGGTCACGTTTCGGATGTGCGCGAGGTCCTCGTCACCGACCTGTGCCTTCGTCAGCTGGTAGAGATCCTGGAGTTCTTCGGCGAGGCTCTGATCCTGGCCGACAGCCATGGCGATCGTCATACCCCAGAACGCTAGGTGGGAAATCTGAGTAAGTGAATGCCCCTACGGGACACAAGTTTGGCATTTTCGGACAGTGAGAATGGGCCCGTGCTGGGCGGTGCCTCGGGGCACCGAAGGCGTCCGCATCATGGTGCAGGCCGGCATCGCGAACGGGATGACGGCCGTGGAGTGCCTCGCGGGCAGCGGTGTGACTGAAGCGGACCTCGCCGACGAGAACTCCGAGATCTGGGCGCATCAGGAGTTCGACGTCATCCGCAATCTAATGGCCCGGCTTGGCGACCGGCCGGGTGTGGGCCTTGAGGTGGGACCGCACTCCACACTGGGCCGCGCCGGAGTTATCGGCTTCCTGATCTTGGCCTGCCCCACAGTGCGGGAGGGCGTGGAGTCGGCATTGCCGTTCCTGGCGCTGTCCCCGACGCACCTGCGATTTTCGGTGGAGACCGACGAGGAATACACCTATCTGATTGCCGACGACAGCGAGCTACCGGCCGATGTCCGGGCATTCATTGTCGAACGGGATCTTGCCGGGGTCGTCGCCGCAATGCGCGGAGCGCATCTCGAGTTCACGCCGCTGTGGCTAGAAACGACGCTCGATGCCGAGCGGGCTGCCAAGCTCGCCGAGGTTTGGCACCTTCCTCTGAGCGACGTGCATCCCGGTCTACGGAGCAACCGGATTGCGGTGGCGCGCAGATTCCTGGATCAGCCTTCGCCACTGGCGGATACGAACACCGCTCGCATGCTCAGCCGTCAGTGTCGGGAACTGCTCGACCGCAGACTTTCGCGCGTTGGAGTCGCGGGGCAGGTCCGCAGCCGGCTGCGGCACCAGCCCGGCGAGCTGCCGTCCATGCAGACGGTAGCCGAGGAACTGCATATCGATCCGCGGACGCTGCGCCGTCGCCTCGTCAGCGAGGGGACCTCGTTCCGGGCGCTGCTCGACGAGGTGCGGCGCAGGTTGGCAATCGAACTGCTCGAGCAAGACACCCCGGTGGAGCAGATCGCCAAACGTCTGGGATATGCCGAGACGGGGAACTTCACCCACGCGTTCAAACGCTGGGAGGGTGTGGCACCCAGCAATTTCCGCAGTCCACATAACAATCCGTAGCCACCTGACGCCCCACCCCCTGGGCCGCGTTCGGATCTCCAGGTTGGGGTGCGGCCCAAGTCTGGCGCGCTGCCGGTGCGGGCCACCGATTTTCAGCGACTCCCGCGGTAGATGAGGCCGAGCACTCGGCCGATGAGCCGAGTTCGGCGAGCCTTGTAGGGATGCATGTGTAGTTCGCGGCCGGGGTTGATGCGCGAGATGAGCAGGGATTGTTGGCGGCAGTATTTGCGGATTCCGCCTGCACCGTGGCGGTAGCCAATCCCGGAGCCGGGCTTGGCGCCGCCCATCGGCAGCTCGAGTGCGGTGTAGTTCACCAGCGCGTCGTTGACGGTGACCGCGCCGGCATTCACCCGACGCGCCACCGCCTCCGCGCGTGCCGAATCCCCGGCGAACACCGCCGCGCACAATCCATACTCGGAGTCGTTGGCCAGCCGGATTGCCTCTTCGGCATCGGCGACCTTCATGATCGGCAGCGTCGGACCGAAGGTCTCTTCCCGCATGCAGGCCATGTCGTGGTCGACGTCCACGAGCACAGTCGGTTCGTACCAGTACCCCGTGCTCCGCCCGCGCTGCCCACCGGTGAGCACCTTAGCGCCGCGTTCGCGCGCCTCCTCGACGTGGCGCTCGACCAGTTCGACCTGCGGCGGAAACGTCAAGGATCCGACGTCGATGCTGCCGGGGCCGGCGGGCACACCTTGGCGGATCGCGCGCACCTTTTCGGTGACACGCGCAACGAACTCGTCGTAGACCGGCGCCTCCACATAGCAGCGTTCGATCGAGATGCAGGTTTGGCCGCAGTTGAACATCGAGTAGTAGGCCGCGTGGTTGGCTGCGCGTTCGAGGTTGGCGTCGGCGAGCACGATCATCGGGTCCTTGCCGCCAAGCTCAAGTGACGCCGGGATCAATCGCTCGGCGGCTCGTACTGCGACCTTGCGTCCGGTGGCTGTGGAGCCGGTGAACATGATCATGTCGACCTCGTCGATGAGCGCCGCGCCGGTCGCACCGCGTCCAGTGGCCACCGCGAACACATCTTCGGGCAGGCCGCATTCGGCCAATCCTTGGGCCAGGAGAAGCGACGTCAGCGGCGTGATCTCTGAGGGTTTGAGGATCACGCTGTTGCCGGCTGCGAGTGCGGGGATGCAGTCGCCGAAGGAGTTGGTCAGCGGGTAGTTCCACGGGCCTATGACGCCAATGAGCCCCAACGGTCGGTACCGCAGTACGAGTCTCTTGCCCTTGACGAAGATCGACGAGGACCGGATCCGCTCGTCGGCGAGGTAGTGCCGTGCCTTGTCGCCCCAGAACCCAAACGCTGCTGCGCCGTAGATGTGTTCGGCGATCTGCGCGTCCTCGTAGGGTTTTCCGGTCTCGGCGCAGATCGTTTCGATCACCTGATCGGCGTTGTCGATCAGCCAACGCTGCATGCGCTTCAGAACGCGCCGGCGGCCGTCGAAGCCCAGCGCCTCCCAGCCCGGCTGCGCGGCCCGGCCCCGGCGGGCCAGCTCAGCTATCTCGCCGGCGGTCATGTCGGGTACGTTCCCGATGACCTTGCCGGTGGCCGGATTCTCAACTGCAATCCCGGCCTGCCCGTCGTCACGACTGGTCGGCGATTCGGTTGCGACACTGCCCATTTCGATCTCCTTCGCTATATGTCAGTGCACATGTGTGGCGCCCAGGGGTCGTGGGGAAACACCAGTCATTTCGAGGTCGGCGTAGGCCGCTCAGCGGCCTGCTCGAGGTCCTCGAACGCGTGACGGGTGTACTGCGCCAGGCGCTGCAGATGCGGCACCGTGTCACGGCAGCCAACGAATCCGAGTGCGACTTTGTCGGTGTAGCCCACGAGCGTCACGTTGAGACCGTAGCCGTCAAAGAGAAACGACACGGGGACGATCATGTCCAGCTTGGCACCGGCAAGGTAGAGCGGTTGCTTGGAGAGCACGACGTTCGAGACGGTGAAGTTATACAGGGGTGGGATCGCCCCGAGGGCTCCGGTCTTCTGCCCGAACGCAATCGGGAGCAGGCCGAACATGGAGTAGTGCTGCAGGGCGTTCTGCGACATCGCCAGTAGCTCGGCCTTGCCGCGGCTGGTCGCGCCCGAGATCTCCCGCAAGCGCTCAACCGGATCTTCGGTCGCTGTGCCCAGCGGAGCGACAAACCCCGACGCGGCGTTGATGGTGTCGGGGTCGCGATCGATGCCGACCGCCACCGACGCGGTGAGGCTGCTGCCGGGCAGGTTGTCCTGCTCCTTCAGGTAGCGCCGACAAGCGCCGCCGACTGACGCGAGGATCACGTCGTTGACGGTCGTACCGGTAGCGCTGGCCACCGTTTTGAGCCGCGGCAGGTTGAGCACCTCCACCGCGACCCGTCGATGCCGGGTGACCCTGGTGTTGAATGGCGTACC
>Ga0209991_10000387_pt1 | contig 19819 bp, 18 predicted proteins | sample ChitaG_FD_183167 | JGI IMG/M metagenome (GOLD analysis project Ga0209991, IMG submission 183167) | Deep subsurface microbial communities from South Pacific Ocean to uncover new lineages of life (NeLLi) - Chile_00310 metaG (SPAdes)... | ecosystem: Environmental > Aquatic > Marine > Oceanic >... | reverse complement strand
TAAGAAGTGGGGATGTGGGAAGAAAACTGAAGGAGCTTGTGGGAAGGGAACCTTTTTAAAGAAGATGACCAGGATCAAGATCTGTGGAATAACCAATAAGAAGGACGCACTTGAGGCAGCTCATCTTGACGTTGACGCCCTCGGTTTCGTATTTGCCGAAAGTCCAAGAAGGGTTATTCCCAGGATGGTGCAAGAAATTATTGAGCTTCTCCCACCCTTTATCTCCCGGGTGGGAGTTTTTGTCAACGAGGAGAGGGAAAAAGTAAAAGAAATAGCGGCGAGGTGCCATCTGACGACTCTACAGTTTCACGGGGAAGAGCCCCCCTCTTACTGTGAAGGATTTAGAGAAAAAACAGTGAAGGCTTTCTCTATCAAGGACGAGGCCATATTAGAGACTATCCCCGAATATGAAGTAGATGCCTACCTTCTTGATAGCTATTCTCCTTCTAGATACGGTGGGACAGGAAAAACTTTTGACTGGCAAATTGCCCTGAAAATTAAGAAGTTCGGGGTGCCTATCATCCTCTCGGGAGGGCTGGATCCCGACAACGTCAAGGAGGCCATAGAAAGAATTAGGCCCTATGCGGTGGACGTTGGTAGTGGAGTGGAAGCGGAGGAAGGAAAGAAAGATACAGAAAAACTTGAAGATTTCGTGAGGAAGGTGAGAGAGACAGATGAATCATTCGCCAATGCCTGATAGAAAGGGACACTTTGGTCGTTTCGGGGGAAAATTCGTTCCCGAGACACTTATGCCTGCCCTGGCGGAATTGGAGGAGGCTTACCAAGAGGCAAGGAAAGATAAGCAGGGTTTTCAAGAAGAGCTGAATGGGTATCTCAGGCATTATGCCGGCCGTCCCACTCCCCTTTTCCTGGCCAAAAGGCTACAGGATCACCTGGGAGGAGCCAGGATTTATCTGAAAAGGGAAGACCTGGCCCACACCGGCTCCCACAAAATTAACAATACCCTGGGACAGGTGCTTTTGGCGAAAAAAATGGGTAAGACACGAATTATTGCTGAAACGGGAGCAGGTCAGCACGGAGTGGCAACCGCCACGGCAGCAGCTTTCTTTGGACTTCCCTGCCGTGTTTATATGGGAGAGGAAGATATGAGGCGCCAGCGCCTCAATGTCTTTAGAATGGAGCTTCAAGGGGCAGAGGTGATTCCTGTTACTTCGGGTACGGCGACCTTGAAGGATGCTATTAATGAGACTATAAGGGATTGGGTGAGCAACATCCGGACTACTCACTACGTTTTAGGATCGGTGGTTGGTCCGCATCCTTACCCCATGATGGTAAGGGATTTTCAATCGGTGATTGGCAGGGAAACTAAAGAGCAGATTCTCGCCTCTGAGGGAAGACTTCCAGGGTACCTCATTGCCTGTGTGGGAGGGGGAAGTAACTCTATGGGTCTTTTCTATCCCTTTTTGGAAGATGAAGTTGAACTTATCGGGGTTGAGGCAGGAGGATTGGGACTTTCTACCGGCAATCACGGAGCAAGTCTGGCCAGAGGAACGGTAGGCGTTCTTCACGGGTCCAAAAGCCTTCTTCTGCAGAATCCGGATGGGCAGATTCTAGCTACGCATTCTGTGGCGGCTGGCCTGGACTACCCCGGGGTAGGTCCAGAGCACGCTTATCTGAAGGAAACGGGAAGGGCCAGGTACGAAACAGTGACCGACAAAGAGGCTCTGGAGGCTTTTGAGCTACTTTCCCGACTGGAGGGGATTATTCCCGCACTGGAAAGCGCTCATGCAGTGGCCTATGTCAAAAGAATTGCTCCTGGACTGGACAAAGATGAGATTATAGTGATTAATCTTTCTGGTAGAGGGGATAAGGACGTGGAGCAGGCATCCGGGATAATTTCCAGCTCAGAAGCGAGGTAAGATGAGCCGGATAGAAGAAAAGCTGTACCAGCTGAGGGCAGAAGAGGAAAAGGCCTTCATTACCTATCTTACAGCTGGATATCCAGATTTAGAAACCACCAGAGCCTTAATTCTGGAACTGGAGGCAAGGGGAGTGGATGTGGTAGAATTGGGAATCCCCTTTTCTGATCCCCTCGCCGACGGACCCATTATTCAAAAGTCCTCTCAATGGGCCCTCAATGGGGGGATAAGTGCAATGAGAGTTTTGGAGCTGGTGAGGGAGGTACGCCAAAAGACTGAGATCCCCCTGGTGCTAATGAGTTATTATAATCCCATTTTCAAATTTGGAGAAGCGAAATTTGTGGATGCCTCATCGGATGCAGGAGCTGATGGGTTGATAGTTGTTGACCTTCCTCCTGAGGAAGCCGGTCAGCTTAAAGCTGAGGCTGAGAGGAATAGGGTGAATCTTATTTTCCTTCTTACCCCGGTGAGCTCTGAGGAGAGGATAAAACTGGTTTGTGAGTGGAGCAGCGGTTTTATCTACTGTGTGTCCTATACAGGGGTTACCGGAGGGGGGAAGAAGGAAGGGAAGGCACTGGCAAGTCTAATAAGTAAAGTGCGGACTTTCACCACGACACCGGTAGAGATAGGATTTGGAATTTCATCCTCCCAGGATGCCAGAAGGGCATCCACAATGGCTGACGGTGTAATCGTAGGTAGTGCTATTATTAAAGAGATGGAAGCTCACATCTCCTCCCACAGTCTGGTTGGTAGGGTGGGGGAGATGGTGGAAAAGCTAGTTGGAGCGACCAAAAGATAGGTGAGGAATATGAGTTTTATTCCTGCCTGAAATAGGGAAGAATTGCCCCTGAAAACCTTGGGAAGAGGTGTCCTGTTGCTGAGGCGAGACTTAGAAGGCAAGAGAAAGGGAGAATCGGTGAGTACTTCCCAGTGTTCCGTTATAGGCGAAGGCATAGTCAAACTTAACTCCCCCCTTTTCTCTTAGATTCCCCAGAGGGAAGTCAAAACCTATCCCGGAACACAAAGTCAAAAAGGAATCTTTCTGGATGAGGCTGCTCATACCGGATCGCACCGCAAAGCTGGGAGTTATCCACCATTCTCCTCCCAATTTAGCGCCCTTCAGAAAATCTGTGCCAGAGACATCGAAGTCGACAGCTGCCAGAAGGCGAGGGCTGAATCTATAGGCCGTGCCAATTTTTACATTCATAGGGATAGATTCTCTTCTTTCAGTGCTCCATCGGTTCACTGAGATGAGGTCTTGAACGTTGATCCCCAGGGAGGCCTTTTTCCTTCGCATGAAATAAGCAAGATCCATACTGTACCCACTACTTCGTCCCCAGGGACTCGTCTGTTTTAGGTACTTCAAGTTTAGCCCCCAGGAGCTGATTAGTTGATCGGAAGATGACTTGGACCGAGAGATAAATCGTGCGTAGGAATACGAGAACATATCGTAGTCCCATCTCTCCGGCTCAAGATTACTGGACAGATGTGCCCAGCTAATTCCTCCCGCTCCCATGATGGTGGGAGGCACCACCCAGAAGAGGAAATTGTAGGCCAGAAGGCCAAGTCCATAGAGATCACTGTACATAGCTCCTACTTCTTGCTGGGTGAGCTGTACCAGCCCGGCTGGATTAAGAGTGGAGGCCCCGTAATCGTCGGCAACTGCTACGAAACTCCCTCCCATTCCCATGGCTCGAGTACTTGCAGACAGGGTAGTGAAACCACTCTCGGTGACATGCAGATAGTCCGCAGCCCTGCTAGGACTCGCAATGAGCCCACATGCCGCAAACAAGAGGAAAATGATGGAAAAAGGAATTATCTTTGTTGCCCGCATTTTCTACTTATATTCAGTCCCTTGCAGTCTCATCAGATGTCTCCCTATGGCGTGAGCAGCCAAAGCTCCCTCGCCGCAGGCTGCTATGATTTGTTTAAAGGAGCCTCCTCGTACATCGCCGCAGCCAAAGATACCCTGGACGCTGGTCTGCATATCCGGGTTTGTTTTCACAAATCCGTTTTTGTCTAGTTCCACTAGATCTCCCAGGAAGCCAGTATTGGGCTTAAGGCCAATGAAAATGAATACTCCTGAGCAGGCGAGGCTCCTTAGTTTTCCGCGCTCCAGCTCCTTAAGCAAAATCCCTTCGACCTTTCCTTCCCCATAAATCTTGGTAACTTTCGATTTCCAGATTATTTCTGCTTTTGGATTACTGAGAAGCCTTTCCTGCAGAATCTTTTGTGCTCTCAGCATGCCTTTTCTGTGGACAACATGAATCTTTCTGGCAAATTTAGTTAAATAGAGAGCTTCCTCTACAGCAGTGTCGCCCCCTCCAACTACAAGTATTTCTTCATCCTTAAAGAAAGGCGCATCGCAGGTGGCGCAGTAGGAGACACCCCGGCCAGTAAACTCTCTTTCTCCCTCCACACCCAGTCTTTTTGGTTCTCCTCCGGTGGCGATAATTACTCCCAGGGCGTTGTATTTCTTGCCAGAGTCAGTGGTAACGATTTTTTTGTCCCCGGACAGGCGAATTTCCTTTGCCTCTTGCTGCTCGTATTTCATCCCCAGGTTCTTGGCCTGTTTCTGCATTAGGTTGGCAAGCTCGCGGCCAGAGACTCCTTCCGGGAACCCAGGGTAGTTTTCTATTCTTTCTGTGATGAGGGTCTGGCCTCCGGGGGCTAGCTTTTCCAAAACTAATGTATTAAGGCCCCCCCTCTGGGCATAAATGGCTGCGGTTAGGCCTGCGGGCCCCGCTCCAATTATTACAAGATCATAGATTTTCATCTCCACCTGTTGTTCTCATGGCAGGGAATCTGCTTGTCTCTCTTATCCAAAGGAACACCCGGTCAACTTGGCTGATTATACGAGTCATATTAGGTGTGTCAAGCACTCGAGATGGTTTGGCCCTACCTTTTACCCTACTGTTTCTGAAAACTCACGTTCTTCCGAAAGATCAAGGGAACCCTGGAGCTGTCCTGGTTTGACAATGCACCAGACTTTGATATTCTAAGCCGTCTGGAAAGCGTTCCTTGGAAGAAGAGACAAATGCCATTGCCCCATATCTATTCTGTAGCCGAGATTACCACGCGTATAAAAAGATTGATTGAGGGGTCCAGGGATCTTCAGGAGATATGGGTGAGAGGTGAAGTCTCCAATTTCAGACCTTCCTCCCGTCACCTTTATTTCTCCCTGAAAGATGAAAATGCCCTGCTTTCCTGTGTCATGTTCGAGAGTCGGAAAAAAAGCCTACGGTTAGCTCTGAGTGACGGAATGGAAGTAGTGGCAAGGGGAAACATAGGAGTCTACGGGGCTCGCAGCAGGTACCAACTCTATGTGGAAGAGATTCTATCGGTTGGAAGAGGGGTTCTTTATCTGAAATTTGAGCAGCTCAAGGAAGAGCTTAAGAAGGCAGGCTATTTTGACCCTGAGCGCAAATCCCCCCTTCCCTACCTTCCCCGAGCCGTAGGAGTGGTTACTTCTGCAACGGGAGCAGCTATCAGGGATATTATTCGGGTGCTGGAGGATCGTTTTCCAAATCTAAGGATTGTTCTTGCCTTCTGCCGGGTTCAAGGTGAAGGAGCGGCTGAGGAAATTGCTCAGGCCATTCAGGATTTGAATGATTATGGCGAAGTTGATGTGATCATTGTGGGTCGGGGAGGAGGATCTCTGGAGGATCTATTTGCCTTTAATGAGAGGGGAGTGGCGGAGGCTATCTACAAGTCTCGGATCCCCATTGTCTCAGCAGTCGGTCATGAGATAGATTTTACCATTTCTGATTTTGTGGCTGACTACAGGGCTCCTACTCCTTCAGCCGCTGCCCAGAAGGTAGTTCCTAAGAAGGAGGATTTGACTAATCTGATTCAAACGAGGAGGGAGAAGCTCACCTTTCTTATGACTGATCACCTCAAAACCTATTCCTCGGATCTGGAAGGGATAGAAAACTCTCTTCCTTTTAGATATCCTCTTCGGGCTATTCAGAATTCCGGGCAAGTTGTAGATGAGCTGACAAAAAGCCTATTTTTGTCGTTTCGCAGAAAGCATAAGTTGGAAAATTACCGGCTCTCTGCCTTAGCTCATACTTTTGGGCAGCTTGTCCCAAAGGAGAGGGTTCGCCTGATGAGGGAGAAGTTAAAGGAGCAGAAGAGTAGACTCTGGAGGTTCGGTAAAAGTCAACTGGAAAGGGAAAGGGAAAGGGTCAGTTTCTTAGAGGGAAAACTGAAGGGTCTTTCTCCCTTGTCCATCCTTCAGAGGGGCTACAGCATCTGCTTTAAATATCCGGAAGAGGAGATAATCAAAGACTGTCGGCAGGTCGAGGAAGGAGGAAAGATCAGGGTAAAGCTGCACAGGGGCGGAGTTTACTCCACGGTATACAAAATCGAGGAGGCAAACCAGTGAAATTCGAGGAAGCTATGGAGAAGCTGGAGAAAATTGCCGAGCAGCTCGAAGAGGGGAGTCTTTCTTTGGATGAGGCCCTAGGAAAATTTGAAGAAGGGGTGAAGCTGATAGATTTCTGCGAAAAGAAGCTCAGGGAGGCTGAGAAAAAAATCCAGGTTCTGATGAAGGAGAAAGAAGGGTTCCGGCTTAAGGAGTGGCGGGAAGAGAAGATAGAGGACCAGAGGAGCGAAGGTAAAAGCGATGAGGAGGAAAAGATACGGCCGGAGGAGGATTCCAATTCCCTTTTTAAGGAATAGAAAGATTAATACAAAGGAGAAGGTAAGAGAGTGCAGCGGGTATTAGAAAGAATAAACGGTCCGGAGGACCTGGAACCCCTGAGTCTGGAGGAACTAGGAGTTTTGGCCTCAGAGATAAGGGAGCTTATTATCCGTACGGTGGCTCATCAAGGGGGGCATCTTTCCTCCAACCTGGGAGTGGTGGAGCTCACCATAGCTCTTCACCGGGTTTTCGATAGCCCAAAGGACAAAATCATCTGGGATGTAGGACATCAATGTTACACCCATAAGATTCTTACCGGAAGAAGGGAGAAATTCTCTACCCTGCGGAAGAAGGGAGGAATATCGGGTTTCCCCAGGAGAGAAGAAGGGGCGCATGATGCTTTCAACACCGGGCACAGCAGTACCTCTATCTCGGCGGGTCTGGGAATGGCCTGTGCTCGCGATCTTAAAGGAGAGTCGTACCGGGTAGTAGCGGTGATAGGTGACGGAGCCCTGACTTCGGGAATGGCGTACGAGGCCCTAAACAATGCTGGATCTCTGAAGAAAGATCTCATAGTGGTCCTCAACGATAATGAGATGTCCGTGTCTTTCAGTGTCGGTGCTCTTTCCATGTATCTAAATCGCCTAAGGACGAATCCAGAATACAACAAACTAAGACAAGAGGTGCGACATCTCGTCCAATTGACTCCTTTTTTGAAAAGAGAGGGCGTGGAGCTCATCGAGAGAATGGAAAGAAGGTTAAAGGGATTGGTTCTCCCCGGGACCTTCTTTGAAGAGCTGGGGTTTCGGTATTTTGGCGTGGTTGATGGCCACAGCCTCCGTGACCTAATTGAAATCCTGCAGGGGGTAAGGAATCTTAGCGGGCCTATTCTGGTCCATGCGGTTACAAAAAAAGGCAAAGGATATAGATTCAGTGAGGAGAATCCATGTTTTTATCACAGTTCCCCTCCCTTTCACCTGACCACAGGCAGGCCAAAAAGGCGAGAGGGGAGAAGCTGGAGCAGTGTATTTGGAGAGAGTTTACTTAAGCTGGCAGATAAAAACAGGAACATTGTAGCTGTGACTGCAGCTATGTCGGAGGGGACGAAACTGTCAGAATTTAGAGAGAAATTCCCTGAAAGGTTCTTTGACACAGGCATTGCTGAGTCTCATGCGGTAACTTTCGCTGCTGGAATGGCCCTGAGAGGATACAAGCCCGTAGTAGCTGTTTATTCTACTTTTCTGCAGCGAGCTTATGATCAGATCCTCCATGACGTTGCCTTGCAGGATATTCCTATAGTGCTGGTGCTGGATAGGGCCGGGATAGTGGGGGCAGATGGTGCGACTCATCAGGGGATATTTGACATTGCCTATCTTCGTCACCTGCCCAATCTTATCCTCATGGTTCCTTGTGATACCAGAGAACTTCAGGATATGCTTTATACGGCGGTTAAGACCGATCATCCCGTCGCCATCCGGTATCCAAAGGGGCCATGTCCTGGCCAGCCGGGCGGAAAGTTTAGAAGACTTGCCATAGGGAAAGCCCAGATTCTTCGTGAGGGAAAAGATGTGGTAATATTTGCCCTTGGTTCTATGGTTCTTCCTGCTGAGGGAGCCTGTCGGAACCTCGCCAAAAAAAAGGTGAGCCCCATTTTGGTTAATCCTAGATTTGCTAAGCCTCTGGACGAGGACCTTATCGTTCGGCTAGCCAGGAAAGCCAGGAAGATTCTTACTGTAGAAGAGGGGGTTCTTAAAGGAGGATTTGGTTCAGCTGTCCTGGAATTATTGCAGGATAGAGGAGTGGATGATTGTAGGGTAAAAAGATTGGGTCTGCCTGAGAAATTCCTGGAACAGGGAAAGAGGGGAGAACTCCTGAGCATGTATGGACTTAGCAGGGAAGGGATCGTCAAGGCTATAGATGAGCTCATGAGAGACTAAAAATGTTTAGAAGGATAGGAATCATCGTAAATGAGGAGAAAAAGGATGCAGTCAGGGATGCTCGGCTGGTGTTGGAATGGCTGGAGAGTAGGAAAGTCCAGGTTTTTCTTTCACCCTGGCTCGGGGAAAGGATCGATCGACCGGACCTCATAATACAGAGGGAAGACATGGGCAGGAGGGCTCAGCTCATTATCAGTCTGGGAGGAGATGGAACCCTGCTCAGAGCAGCTCGAGATTTTGCTTCCTACCATACCCCCCTTTTGGGGATTAATCTGGGGGGATTGGGATTCCTTACCGAGATTCCTATCTCAAGGTACAAAGAGGGACTTGCCAGGATCTTGGACGGTGAATATAAGCAAGAGAAGCGTCTTATGATCAAAATAGCTGTCCATCGGGCTAGAAAAAAGGTGGGCAGTTTCGTTGCTCTCAATGATGTTGTTGTTAGTAAGGCCGGTATGGCTCGTATTATTAATCTCAAGACCTTCGTTTCCAATGAGTTTATCACTACTTACTCCGCTGATGGGCTGGTGATTTCTACTCCTACCGGTTCCACCGCCTATTCCCTTTCCTCGGGAGGTCCTGTAGTACATCCCAATTTGGGGGTGATGATTCTTTCTCCCATCTGTGCCCATACTCTGGCGGTAAGACCTCTCATTGTGTCCCGGACAGAGAGAATAAAGGTGGTTCTTGGGTGCGGTTCAGAGAAAGTTCTTCTAACTATGGATGGCCAGGTTGATTTTGGCCTTGAAGACGGGGACGTCATCAGAGCCGAGGAAGCTTCTTATCAGGCTATTCTCATCCGTATGCGTGAGAAGTTCTTCTTCAAAACGCTCAGGACGAAACTAGGATGGACGGGGATTAGCGGCAAAGCCAGATAGATCAAGATCGTCGAGGAAACTACCATGAGAATAGATAAGTCTGTATTTGTGCATGAGATGGCGTTGATATCTGGAGAGGTGAGGATCGGAAGGAATTCAAGCATCTGGCCAGGAGCAGTGATTAGAGGGGATCTTGGCCCTATTACCATTGGCGAGTATACCAATGTTCAGGATAACGCTGTCATGCACCTAGATCCCCATGGTTTTCTTAAGATAGGAGACTATGTTACCGTGGGCCACTCCTCGGTACTTCACGGTTGCGAGATTGCAGACAGAGTCATTATCGGCATGAATGCGACTGTTTTGGAGGGAGCAAAGGTGGCTCGAAACTGCATCATAGCAGCAAACGCTCTGGTCAGAGAAAACGCCGTTATTCCGGAGAATTCATTGGTGGCAGGGGTCCCCGGCGACATCAAGCACCGGAAGGCGGATCGAGAATTAATAATGCGCTGGGCTCTCGTTTATTATGAGCTTTCCAGGAGGTATCTGAAAGGAGAGAAGACATTTCCCCAAGACCAGGTTGATAGAGGAATTGAGACTTACAAAGAGAGGGGTCTTCTATGAGGATTCCCCAGGCAAAGATTCTCTAATCAGCCGCCAGAATCTTTAAGAAGGGAGGGAGATCATGGGTTCAAAGGACAAGAACCTGGAACATCTCGTGGCCTGCGGAGTAATTCCGGTCGTAAGAGCTAAATCATCAGAGGAAGCGCTGAGGATAGTTGAGGCAGTGAGAAAAGGGGGCATAGACATCATTGAGATAACCATGACCGTACCTAACGCTATAGGTGTAATACAAACCATTGCTAAAGAATCCGGCCAGGGGATACTCTTGGGGGCAGGAACAGTTCTTGATGCTGAGACTGCCAGGGCTTGTATCCTGGCAGGAGCTGAGTTTATCGTGGGACCCTGCTTCGACGAGCAGCTGATCAAGGTGTGCAAAAGATACAGCAAGATGGTGATCCCAGGGGCCGTGACTCCCACGGAAATAGTGAGGGCCTGGGAGGAGGGAGCAGATTTAGTCAAGATCTTTCCTGCTCAGCAGTTGGGAGGGCCAGATTATATCAAGGCCATAAAAGCACCTCTGCCTCAAATTTTGTTCAATCCAACAGGTGGCATAGACATAACTAACGCGGCCGATTACATCCGTGCAGGAGCCTCTGTTGTTTCGGTGGGAAGCGCTCTGATAGACAAACAGGCCTTGGCCGAAGGGAAGTTTGAGATTCTGACCCAGAAAGCAAAAGAGTTCCTGAAGAAAGTGCAAGAAGCTCGCTAGGAACCAATCATCTGACCTTTCAGTCTTGTTAATGCGAGAGGATCAATGCCAAAAGTAGTGGTTACGGATCTGGCGTATTCTAATGCCAAGTACGAGAAAGAAATTCTGGCTCCTCTGAACGTAGAACTCATTATAGCGCACTGCAAAAAGGAGGAGGAAGTAATTAGAATTTCTAAAGACGCAGATGTTCTCCTGGTCTGCTACGCTCCCATTACCAAGAAGGTTATGAGGAGCCTCGCAAAATGTAAGGGTATGATAAGATACGGAGTGGGGGTTGACAACATTGATGTTGAAGCAGCGACAGCCAGAGGCATTTTGGTAATTAACGTGCCCCACTATGGGGCTGAAAACGAAGTTTCAAGTCATGCCCTGGGTTTACTTTTGTGCGCTGCACGGAAGATTCTTTTCCTGGACCGGAAGGTACGCCAGGGAATCTGGGACTACAGGGAGGCTAGGCCCATTTATAGAATAGAGGGTTCAACTTTGGGCTTGGTGGGCTTCGGAAGCATTGGTAAGATGTTAGCCCGAAAAGTCAAAGGTCTTGAGATGAAAGTAATTGCCTACGACCCTTATAGAAAGAGGGAAGAATTTGAAAGAGAAAAAGTCCAGAGGGCCTCTCTTGAAGAGCTGCTGCAAAGGTCTGATTACGTATCTATCCATGTTCCACTGAACCAGGAGACTCATCATTTGATCGGAGAAAGGCAGCTCAGGATGATGAAAAGAGCAGCCGTTCTTATCAATACCGCCAGGGGAGACGTGGTTGACAGTCAAGCCCTCTATCTAGCCTTGAGAAACAAATGGATCAGATCAGCCTGCCTTGACGTAATAGAAAACGGACCTTTGAACAAGGACCATTCCTTACTTCAACTGGACAATGTAATCATCACTCCTCACTCTGCCTTCTATTCAGAGCAGAGCTGTGCTACCCTGCAAAGAATAGCGGCTGAAGAAGCGTCACGATTATTGAGGGGTGAGCTACCGCGCTCCGTAGTGAATGAGGAAGCAGTAGCGCGTTTTCTTTCCCGATCCCCGTCAGCCAACAGAGACAATAACCTCGAAAGCTGCTAAGTTCCGACTGACATGTCTTCACCTTCAACCAAAAAAGGAGAGTTTTCTTGTTAAAGAGCGTAGTTTCAATTACAAGAACCAGGCCGAATCCGAACCCGAAGGAGATAGAGAGGGCAGTGAGAAGAGGGATTAGTCTAGTTGGAGGGATGGAAGACATAGTATCTCGAGGGGACTTGGTCTTAATTAATCCCAGCTGGGTTGCTCCACCTGCAGATCCAGAATCAGCAGTGATTACACATCCAGAGGTAACCAAGACTGTTGCCGACATGGTTAAAGAAGTGGGGGCAGAGCCCGTCATTGCCGAGTCGTCCGCCGTAGGGGTGGATACAGAAGAGGTTATAGAAAATTCTGGATACAATGACCTCCGGAATGAGGGTTACAGGGTTGTCGATCTGAAAAAGACCCGAAAAGTCAGAGTTCCCATCGATGATGGATACGTTTTGAAGGAGGTGGAGACCTTTGAGCTAGCAGTTCAGGCCCATGCAATCATTGGTGTTCCCAAACTCAAGACCCATGATCAGACAGAGATGACCTGTGGTTTGAAGAAAATGAAGGGGCTGGAGACTGATAAAGACAAAAGGCGCGTGCACCAGGTGGGTCTCTTTAAAGGGATATCTGATATCAACACAGTATTTAGACCCGCTCTAACTGTAGTGGATGCCATACTTTGTCAGGAGGGACTTGGACCTATTTTTGGAAGGCCCCTGGAGATGGACCTGGTGGTGGCTGGGAAGGACCCGGTCTCAGTAGACTCTATTTGTGGCCAAATCATGGGATATGATCCGAAGGAAGTATTGGTTACTAAATTCGCTGCCCAGAGGGGACTCGGTAACATGGATAATGAATTTATTGAGGTTGTGGGAGAGAAACTGGAAAAGGTGAGACGTCGATTTGTAAGATCCATAGAGGATGATCCGGTTCAGGTTGAAGGTTTTTCTCTCATACATGGAGGAGTAACCTGTACTGGATGCCGGAACACGGTTATGAGTGCGCTTGTTGATATGCGACGTGAGGCTCAACTCAAGTACCTTCCTGGAGTAACAGTCATTACTGGCGACCCACCTATTCCTGAGGGCACTTCAAAGGATAGTATTGTGGCGGTGGGCCAGTGTGTTCCCCTCAAGAAAAGAAGGGAAAGATTCGTAGCGGGATGCCCCCCAAACAATGTGTTTGTTGTTCAGGCGATCATCGGTGGGAGGGACAAAGTGAAGCCAAGCTAGGGGCAGCTATTCCATATTTTTCTGAAATACTTCTCAATTTCCGTGGCAACCTGTCTGGACTTGATGAGAACTGAAACCTCGTTATTCTTGTCCAGAGAGTAGTACTTCCAGTTGGCGCTCCCCAGGATACTGACATCTCCATCAATGGTGATGAGTTTAGCATGAGTGGTAACTGCGGGGGAGTCAAAGGCGACCGCAACTCCCTCCTTCGAAAGAAGTCGACCGACCTCCCGGTTGTTGCGGTTAACCTCGTCCCAGATGCCTAGCTCAAGGATAACTTCTACCTTAACACCCCTTCTGTGAGCTTCTATCAGATCCTCGATTAAGATGTTGCTGGGACTGTCAGGGTACTCCTCATAGTAGCATGCGGAATGCATTATCACCTTGATAGACTCCCGGGCTTCTTGCAGTGCCCGGTGTACCGTGGGGAAGTATTCTCTGTTCCGGATAACTTCTACATCTTCAGCGGGAAGCGCTAAAAGGGGAGGGCTGGCAAGAACTAGGCTGATAACGACGCCCCAGAGGAGTGATATTTTCCTCATCCCCTACTCCACGGTTACGCTTTTGGCCAGGTTTCTCGGCTGGTCCACGTGGCATCCCCGTTTAATGGCCACATGGTAGGCAAAAAGTTGCAGGGGAATAACGGCCAATATGGGAGAGAATTCTTCCCGGATGGGAGGAATAAAAATGGTATGATCAACTAGTTTTGTAATCTCCTCATCTCCTCGGGTGGCGATGGCGATGACTTTACCTTTTCTAGCCTTCACCTCCTGGATGTTGCTGATCATCTTCTGGTAAACCGAGTCTTTAGGCGCTATGCAGACTACCGGCATTTTCTCATCTACCAAAGCCAGTGGTCCATGTTTCATCTCGCCAGCGGCATACCCTTCAGCATGGATGTAGGAGATTTCCTTAAGCTTTAAGGCTCCCTCCAGCGCGGTGGGGTAATTGAATCTTCTGCCCAAAAAGAGGAAATTGGATGATTGATAATATCTTTCGGCGCATTCCAGAACTTCTTTCTGGTTATCAAGCATTTCCTCGATGTAGTAGGGGATCTTCTTTAGTTCTTCCACCATCTGATGAGCTTCCTCTTTGGAAAGCATCCCCTTAAGGGTTCCCCAGTGAATGGTGAGAAGGAACAGGGCCAGAAGTTCAGCCGTGTAAGCCTTGGTGGAAGCTACTCCAATCTCCGAACCAGCAAAAGCGTAGATAACTCCATCCGACTCTCGGGCTATAGTGCTCTCTATGGTGTTACATAAAGAGAGAACATCCAGGAACATACTCTTAGCTAGCCTCACTCCTGCCAGTGTATCAGCGGTCTCTCCCGATTGAGAGATGGCCATAACCAGGGTATCTCCTCTAACAACAGGCATGCGGTACCTAAACTCTGAGGAAAGATCAACCTCTGTATGCAGGCGCAGATACTTTTCAAAGAGATATTTACCTACCAGGCCAGCGTGCCAGGAGGTCCCACAGGCTTGAATGATAACCCTGCTGATACTGGGAAGCTTTTCTTCAGTGATGCTGGTGTGTTCAAAATAGATTCTTTCGGTACCCTGAGATATTCTTCGTTGAAGAGTATTCCGGATGATCGCGGGCTGCTCATGGATTTCTTTAAGCATGAAGTGTCTGTATCCATCCTTTTGGGGTCCCCCCAGAAGGTGCCACTTGACGATTTTGACCTTTTTCTCTACAGGTCGACCTTCTCTATCAAGTACCTTCACTCTTCTCTTTGCTATGAATCCGACCTGCCCATCCTCCATGAAGATCATGTTGGAAGTCAGATGAAGAAGTGCTGAAGCATCGGAAGCCACAAAGTTTTCATTCTTGCCAATTCCAATGACCAGGGGTGATCTGTAGCGAGCCACCACAATTTTATCGGGATCTTTAATAGATATCACCGCCAGAGCGTAGCTTCCCTCCAGTCTTTTTACCGCTTTCTGGACAGCTACCAGAAGGCTCTTATTTAGATGCTTTTCTACCAGGTGGGCGATCACTTCGGTGTCGGTGTCGGTGCGCAAAATGTGCCCTTCTTTGAGAAGCTCGTCTCGAAGCTCGGCATAATTCTCAATAATTCCATTGTGCACAAGGGCCACCTCATTCTTACAACCAGTGTGAGGATGGGCATTCTCCGTGGTAGGCTCCCCGTGAGTAGCCCAACGGGTGTGTGCAATTCCCAGCTGTCCTTCCAGGGGCTTTTTTTTCAGAATCTCTTTCAGAATTTGAATCTTGCCTACCTGTTTTCTTATCCCCAGTTTTCCTCCGTTCAGAGTAGCCATACCTGCAGAATCGTATCCACGATATTCCAGCCTTTCCAAGCTCACAATCAGCAAAGTGTCCACCGCTTTGTCTCCAATGTACCCTACGATGCCACACATCTGGAGCCTCCTTGAGTCTCATTAGCATTTCCCAAAGCCTTTTGGTAGATTCCTACTACATCCTTGAAAGTAACCAGACGGGGATTATTGCTTAGCCTTCGCTTATTCTGCATGATCTCTCTGGCAAACTCCTCAATGGTATCGCTCTTTATGCTTTTCCCCTTTAGTCTGTCAGGCTGGCCCACCTCTCCCAGAATTCTTCTTATTCCATTTATCGCCCTCATTGCTCCTTCTTCGTATCCCAGACCCTCTATTTTTTCCCCTAAGGTTTTCGCTAGGTGGGTATATCTAGGAGGATCTGCCTGAAGATTGAATTCAGATACCCAGGGAAGAAGGATTCCATTAGCTCTGCCATGAGTGATGCCCAGATAGCTACTGAGTTTATAGCCCATTCCGTGGACCAGGGTCGTTCCAGTTTGTGCAATAGCCACTCCGGCGAGAAGCGAGGCGTACGAACAATAAGAACGGATCTTGATATTCCCCGGATCCTTCACGGCCCTGGCGAGATAATGCGCTAGAATCTGGATGGCCTCCAGAGCCAGCATTTCGCTGAAAGGCCGGGATCTCTTTGAAGTATAGCTTTCAATAGCATGGCAAAGGGCGTCTATACCTGCATCCGCAGTAACGGAGGGAGGCAAGGAAAGAGTGAGTTGAGGGTCCACCAGGGCTATCCTGGGGAAGAGTAAAGGATCTGCCATGATTTCCTTTTGGGGTGGATTTTTTTGGGTGTTGGTAAAGACGGCATAGGGATTTACCTCGCTCCCCGTTCCAGCGGTGGTAGGAATGGCGATGAGAGGCAAGGGGGGTTTTCTGATTCTGTCCCTGCCAAGATAAAGACTAAGAGGAGGTGGGTTGGTACACATTACGGCAATTCCCTTGGCCGCATCGATCACGCTTCCTCCCCCCAATCCTATTATTAGGTCACACTTTTCTCTTCTGGCGAATCTGGCTCCCTTCTCTGCTACACTGAGGGGAGGATTGGTAACCACCCCATCCCAGAGAAGGGTTTTCACTCCAGCTTTGTTGAGAGAATCTTCTATTTTTTTCCTGTTTATGATTTTGCGGACGATATTCTCATCACTCACTATGAGGGCACTCTGGCCGAGGTTTCCCGCTTCTTCTCCCAGCTTTTCACTTACATACTCGCCGAAGTAAACTTTGGTAGGAAGATAAAACGCAAATTCCAAGAGCCTGCCTGTTCCGCGTATTTTGAACTCGCGTTCGGTAGTTCCTTGAGATTCTTGTCTTGTTGACACAACCCGACTTCCCCCCGGGAATTTGCTGAATACTCGCTGAATATCTAGGAGAGAGCGATGTATTTTCCTTCCCTTCTGAAGGGTCTGAAGCTTTCTCCTCCACTCAGGTAAAATTTACCAAAGAACTCCACAAATTGCAAGCGTGCGGTGTGAATAAATCCGGAGAGACAATTTATGCCGATGTTACCCATGTGGCCCGCTATGAGGATGACGACCATAAGGACAGGTCCCATCAGGGGTATTTCGGAAGCCATTTTGGCTATGGTGTTGACTACCGTGGCAATGACACTGGTGGCCAGTCCAAGGGCCAATAGGCGGGAGTAAGAGAGAATATCGCCGAAAAGACCTACCAATCCATAGAGCTCATAGACCCCTTTCCCGAATCTTATAAAAAGGTTCTTGCTACCTCTTCCAGCAAACAAGAGCAAAGTTCCTAGTCCCCCCAGGAGCATTATGATACCGAGGGTGCTGGAAAATCCTGGTAGGTGGCCGAGCCTGCCCAGCCCAAACAAGATCCCTCCTATGATGATTAAGACCCAGGGGACCTCGTCAAGAAGAGCTGGGGTTATTCGTCCGTTCCTCAAATGATCCCATATTTCCAGAGATATTCCGACAAGAATATGGACGATTCCTATACACAGAGCGATTACCAGGAAAACCATGGGCTGGGTTAGTGGGTTGAACAAAACCAGACGCTGAAGAGGTGAGAGGAAAGCAGGGAGCTCTGAGAATTGTATCCCAAATATCCCTCCGGTCACAGTGCCAACTGCTATAGTGACCAAGCCGCTAATAAAGAGGACCCAGAGGAGTTTTCTCCCCTCCCCTCCTATCTTCAGTTTCTTAAGGGCAACGTAGGCTGCTAGAGCCAGGACGACTCCGTATCCTCCATCTGTCAAACATAGAGCGAGAAAGATAGCAAAGAAAGGAGCCATGAAAGGGGTGGGATCAATTTCAATGTAAAGCGGCAGTCCGTAAAGATGGGTGACAACCTCAAAAGGTTTGAAAATACGAGGATTAGAAAGGGCAACGGGGACCTTTTGTCCTTCTTTATCCCCCGCACTGCGTACCACTATTTCCAGGGAGGAGAACTCCCCTAGGGCCTTTTTCAAATTGGAAAGATCCTTCTTTTTCAGCCATCCTTCAAGCACGAAAGTGTAGGAGCTTGATCGCGTATCCAGAGCTACCTTTTTCTCCCCAAGAAGATTGTAAAAATGATCATGAAGAGTCATGAGTTTGATTCTTTCCCCTGTCAGGTGCCTAGATTCAGTCTCTATGTCAGTTATCTCTTTTTCTATCCGGGCTATTGTTTCCTTCAGTTCTGTAATTTTTCTTCTAGGAGAGCCCACTTCGGTGAAGAAAACTTTTTCCACCCTAAGTTTTTGAAATATGGATTCCACTTGTTCCGAATTTTCCTTGGAGTAAACGAGGAGGAAATATAATTCATTTGCCTCTTCCTTGAGGATAACTAGGTAAGTCGTCTTCAAGTTGTCTAGTTCCCTCTCAAGATGGGATCTATTCTCCCTGGAGACTATTCCCGACTGGTAGGAAATGTACCTGCCTTCCCCTAGTTTTTCCAGAGGAAGCGGGAGCTCCTCCCAGTGCTGCAAAAGGTGAAGTCGCTCAGAGAGATTGTTTTTTTCTTCCCCTAGTTTTTCCAGACTGCTCTTGTATTCTGAGCATCTCTGGAAGCTCCCCTCCCAATCAAAATTCTTAATCCAGTGAAGATAGTCCTCCTGTCTTACCATTATCTTGGCGGGGAAGAGTCCTAAACCAGGCTTTCTATCTTCAAACTGTTCCAAATAGTCTACAGTCCAGCCGAGATGTGAGATCGCCTCCTCAAGCTCATCCGTTTGGACTTGGGGTGGTTCTAAAGAGGAAGCCAGAGATTTGCCATCCACAGACTCCACTTGAAAAAGAGCCAATTCCCGCAACCTGGTAATTATTGAATCTCTCAGGCTCTTCTCGGCGATGAGGTAGACCTTTCTCATTTCTGCTACAGCCATCTTCTACCTCCCAGTAACCTCTTTAGGATTCGACCCAAAATTTCTTTGCTCTTTGCACAACAAACTGGACAACCTCTCTAGAATTTTTTCTGCCATTTTCCTGGATTGTCTTTCTCTCTATTTCAAATTGTTTCGCAATCCGCTTTATTTCCTCCTCCGCTTCCTGCAAAAGTCTTTTCTTTGTCTTTTCGCCTTCTTTTCTTGCATCTTGGTGAGACTTAGCGATTATTTCTTCCCTTTTTTTTTCCGCTTGCTTCACCATTTCTTCTTTTTCTTGTTGCCCTGTCTCTATGATTCTTTGGGCTTTTTTCTCCGTTTCTTCAATTCTTTCTAGAATTTGTTTGGGCATATTGAGCTCCCCTTTTGATAAGTTCGACTTTAGCCGCCTTCAGCATGTCCAGGGCTAGAGGATCCGGGTAAGTGCCCTGGAAGACAATTTTTGTTATACCCACATTGATGATCATCTTGGCACAGGTTAGACATGGCTGGTGGGTGCAGTAGAGAACCGATTCTTTCACTGGGATGCCATACAAAGCCGCCTGGATAATAGCGTTTTGTTCTGCGTGCAAACCCCGGCATATCTCTTGCCTTTCCCCCGATGGAATCTTCAATTTGTCCCGCAGGCAGCCTGTCTCTTCACAGTGAGGCAGGTCACGGGGAGGTCCGTTGTAGCCCGTGGAAAGAATCCTTTTATCTTTAACCAAAAGAGCCCCCACTTTTCTTCTAAGACAGGTGGAACGAGAGGTAATGAGGTGCGTGATCTCCATAAAATAATCATCCCATGCGGGACGTTTCTCTTCCATTCTTGCCTACTTATTGGCAGGTTCTCTCTTTCCGGATGTTTATGTATTTTTTGACTTAGGAACTTTTCCCTTGTTTTGTAGTGGGCAGAATTTCTCTTTGATGCTTCACTATATTGGATGAGGCCTGTTTGTCAACAGTCCTGGAGCAAGTCCCCTGAGCCTTTGAGTATCGCACTCGAGATGGGGCCTGGTGAGATTCTTCAGGGCTGCGAAGCGACTCATTCCAGACCCAGTTTTCTTATGATTCCCTCTATACTTTCCTCAATTTCCTTCAGGCACTTCTCATAGCTCTCTTGGGAGCCTCCCACAGGGTCAGGAATTTCTTCTTTCAAGCCCCTGGCAAACTCTTTTAGAAGAAAGACCTTGCCCCGGGCCGGCGGATAGAGCTGCAGTACTCCTTCCTTATGCTCTTTTTCCATCACCAGAACAAGATCAGCCATCCTTAGTGCCTCACGCTCGAGGCGAGAACTTCGATGAG
>Ga0209991_10000386_pt1 | contig 19828 bp, 17 predicted proteins | sample ChitaG_FD_183167 | JGI IMG/M metagenome (GOLD analysis project Ga0209991, IMG submission 183167) | Deep subsurface microbial communities from South Pacific Ocean to uncover new lineages of life (NeLLi) - Chile_00310 metaG (SPAdes)... | ecosystem: Environmental > Aquatic > Marine > Oceanic >... | reverse complement strand
CAATGGTGCCCACATCACCGGTCCAGTTGACGAACTCGCAACAGGCATCCGCCTCGGCGACCAGGTCGACCACCGTGCCGCAGTCATAGGTATATGTATTCTCTCCGGGGTCGGTTACCGAGCCGCCAGTGGTGCTGTCTGTTGTAAGGTTGTAGCTCAGCAGTGCAAAGTTAGCGGTGGTGGAATAGTCGCCGCTCATGGTGATGTTGGTTGAGGCGGCGTTGACATCGGCGATGGTACTTACATTGCCGGTCCAGTTGACGAACTCGTAACAGGCATCCGCCTCGGCCAGCAGGTCGACTACCGTTCCCTCGTCATAGGTAAATGTATCCTCTCCGGGGTCAGTTACCGAGCCTCCTCCTGTGCTGTTGGTGGTGAGGTCATACTGCCTGACAAAGTTGGCCGTGATGGAATAGTCGCCGTTCACGGTGATATTGGTCGCGGTGGCGTTGACATCAGCAATGGTGCTCACATCGCCGGTCCACTCGACAAACCGGTAGCCCCCCTCAGCCACGGCCAGCAGGTCGACCACCGTGCCGCAGTCATAGGTATATGTATCCTCTCCGGGGGTAGTTACCGAGCCGCCAGTGGTGCTGTCTGTTGTAAGGTTGTAGCTCAGCAGTGCAAAGTTAGCGGTCACGTTCTTAGCTGCATCCATGGTGATATTGGTTGAGGCAGCGTTGGCATTGGCAATGGTGCCCACATCACCGGTCCAGTTGATGAACTCGTAACACGCATCCGCCTCGGCTATCAGGTCAACTACCGTTCCTTCATCATAGGTAAAAGTATTCTCACCAGGCTCGGTTACTGAGCCTCCTTCCGTGCTGTTGGTGATGAGGTCATACTGCCTGACAAAGTTGGCTGTGATGGAATAGTCGCCGTTCATGGTGATGGTGGTTGAGGCGTCATAGACATCGGCAATGGTACCCACATCACCAGTCCACTCGTAAAACCGGTAGCCAGCATCTGGAGTTGCCATCAGGTCAACCACCGTTCCCTCATCGTAGGCAGAAGTCCCCTCACCAGGTGTGGGTACCGAGCCTCCTTCCGTGCTGGAGATGGTGAGGTCGCGTTGTACCGGTCTAACCGCTATGGTAAAGGCAACCCATTGCTCCAATACAATAGTGAAAGCACCCGGGTTTTCCGAGGCAGCAGAAAGCACCCTGCGGGCTGAGAGTGTTCGGCAACTCCCGTTATCGCCAGAAGACAGTGTACTTATCCCATCTGTATAACTAGCTGGGTAAGCCGGAGTTCCCAAGTTTCCTCGGTCCTGCCCCGCCACAGCTAGCCAGAGGGTGTCTGCTACATCCCATTCGGCTGGGTTAAGAAAAGCCGGGTTTGGCGTCATATCTGTGCCGATTACAGTTGTTGAAATCTCTGGCGGGGTTGTGCCATGCCAGTCTGTAATCCTGTAGACCTGTGCCGCCGCCCGCTCAACGCCGGAGGTTACAAAGTTTACGCTTGTGCCATCCTCATCCCCTGCTGCAATTTTATAATAGGCAGATAACCTGACTGCATTCCCATTGTTAGTTGATGCCAGTAGATTCCATCCGGCGGGTGTAGTTACTGCGTCGCCCCCGTCATTGGTGAAAAGGACAATCAGCAAATCGCCCGCATTAACCGTTGCTGGCATAGCGACATTATGGTCTGTTGTATCACTGCCAAAGGCTGTTTCTGTTACTGAAGTCACTACTGGCGCTGCCAGCACCGGCACCGGATTGGAGCTCAGCACCAGCGCCAGGGCAACTACTAGCAGGGCAACTACTAAATGAATTACCTTGCCATGCCATTTTGTTTTACTCATATTGCCCTCCCTTTATTACTTCTGCCTATTGCCCTATCTCTTCCTCGACTTGGAATATCACAGCTTATCCATCGCACAAATTTCACCTTCATAAGCACCACCCCCCTTTACGATACAAAAAATGCCCACGTTCGTGAGCATTTACTTTTATTTACCAAAACCTGCCAGTCCATCTCAGCAACCATCTCTTGCCCATACTAAGCCGCTTTGCCACCTGAGTCGGGCTCATTTGGCTGGCCACACTCGTAAGTGAAATCTTATATTCTATAGTAATATAAGGATAACACGTATGAATATGGAAATACTTCATAATAGAATAACAATTCTTCAAAAAAAAGTCAATACCTCGATTTGACACGTACCTTGTGCCTTTTAACTCTATAAGGAAGAGGCTCAGAATGACAGGAAGAGAAGGGCTCACAATGACATATGAGCCTTACACTGCTATAATGATACCGTGCTGGTTACCATCATCGGTTTAGGGTTAATCGGCGGCTCAATCGGGTTAGCTTTAAGGCAAGGGAAGAAGCCTGGGTGGGAGATAGTAGGCTATAGTCGTCGTCAGGAAACTGTAGCCAATGCCTTAAGTTCAGGTGCCATTGAGCGAGGCGAAACCAATTTAAAGGATGCGGTAAAGCAAGCCGAATTTGTCATTATCGCCACACCGGTTCTGACGGTAAAGGAAATCTTCTCTGAGATAGCTCCCCATCTTCTCTCTGCTTGCACTGTCACCGATACCGCCAGCACGAAAGTCCAGGTCATGAAATGGGCCGAGGAAATACTGCCGCCAACGGTAGATTTCATTGGTGGACACCCCATGGCCGGGAGGGAAACTTACGGCATCCAGGCTGCTAAAGCCGAACTATTTCGAAGGTGCACTTATTGTCTCACCCCGTCAGAGAAAGCTTCACCAAAGTTGATAGATACGGTAACAGGCATGGTCAAGAAGCTAGGGGCCATACCTTTTTTCATTGATGCTCAGGAGCATGACAACCTGGTGGCTGGCATCAGTCATCTACCTATGTTGCTCTCGGCAGCCCTGGTATCGCTAACCACCAAGAATCCGTCCTGGTCAAAAATGTCTAAACTGGCGGCCTCCGGCTATCATGACCTTAGTCGCCTGGCTTCGGGAAATCCTGAGGTAAATGCGCATATCTGCCTTAGCAACAAGGAAGCTATAGCTAACTGGATAGATAAATTCAGCAAGGAATTGGAGAAGTATCGCCAACTGGTGGCTGAGGGGGATAAGCGCCTGGAACAAGCCTTAACTGAGGCTAACAAAGCGAGACAAGAGTGGCTGAACAATTTGTCGGCTTAAAGTTGTCTTCGGCTAAAGCCGAGACAAGAACCATCAAACCTTGTCCCACGTTAGAAGGGGAGATAATTATACCCGGTGATAAATCTATTTCCCATCGCGCTGTCATCCTGAACAACTTAACCAGAGATGGAGCCAGGATTGATAATTTTGCTCCGGGGAGAGATTGCCTGGCTACAGTCAGGTGTCTCAAAGCTCTGGGGGTGAAAATTGACAGAATGGGGTCGTCGGACTCACATACTCTATTGGTCTCGGGAACCGGCGAAGATGGTCTTAAGGAGGCTAGCAATGTACTTAATGCCGAAAATAGCGCCACCACGATGCGCCTTCTCGGCGGTCTTCTTGCCAGTCAGCCTTTCCTATCTGTCATTACCGGGGATGCCTCTCTTCGTAATCGCCCCATGGACAGGTTGATTGAGCCGCTGAGGTTGATGGGTGCTGATATCTGGGGGAGGGGGCGAGATTCCTTTGCTCCTCTGGTCATTAAGGGAGGAAAGTTAAGGGGAATAGATTTTGCCTTGCCTGTTCCCAGTGCTCAGATTAAATCAGCGATTCTACTAGCCGGTCTTTTTGCCAGCAGCAATACTGTCTTATATCAAAAAATCCCTTCCCGAGACCATACGGAAAGGATGCTTAAATGGATGGGAGCCAGTCTGGAAAGCCGGGAAAATTCGATTTCTTTGTTGCCTTTGAGCAACCCCTTAGTTCCTGTCAACCTTCGCGTCCCGGGCGACATCAGTTCAGCAGCCTACTTCCTGGTTGCTGGAGCTATTCATCCTAATGCGAGGTTAGTTATAAAGGATTGTGGAATTAATCCGACACGAACGGGAATCATAGATATTCTCCTGGCTATGGGAGCCAGGTTAAAAATATACAATGAACGTCTGGAAGCAGGTGAACCCTTAGCCGATATTGTGGTAGAATCTAGCGAGTTAACGGGGACAGAGGTCGGTGGTGATACTATCCCTCGCCTCATTGATGAGATTCCCGTGTTAGCAGTAGCTGGTTGTGTTGCTAAGGGGAAAACTGTGATCAGAGATGCCGGAGAGCTGAGGGTAAAAGAATCAGACAGGATCGCCACTGTGGTAAGTGAACTTTCCCGCCTGGGGGCTAAAATTGAGCCATTGCCGGACGGCATGGTCATTTATGGCGGCAAACCTTTGACCGGCACAGAGGTTGACAGCCACTTCGATCATCGATTAGCGATGAGCCTGGCAGTAGCCGGTTTGGTAGCCAAAGAAGAAACAGCTGTCAAGCATGCCCAGGTGGCACAGGTGTCATATCCTACCTTCTGGCAAGATTTGCAACAAGCGCTAAGTAATGAATTTTAAGATTTAAGTTAGGAGGCAATATGGCTACGGAATTAGTTCATATCGGTTTTGGAAGTGTCATCGCTGTAAACAGGGCGTTTGCTTTCCTTGCCCTAAATCAACAACCAATCAAGAGATTCATTCGGGAAGCAAGAGAAAAGGGGCTTTTGGTTGACGCCACTCGTGGCAGGAAGGCCAAGACTGCCATTCTTTTTGACACTGGTCATATAATATTGGCTGCCGTGACAGCGGAGACCATTGCTCACAGACTAGCCACTGTCTCCATGCCGTCTGAGGAAAAAGTTGACTTGGGAAGTATCTGCCCAGAGCCTTGAGCCGAAGCTTCGAACAAAGCGAAGAGGTACCAAAAGCTCTCGACCCCTGCTCATCGTTCTTTCCGGTCCTTCGGGAGTAGGCAAGGATGCGGTGCTTGCCAGGATGAGAAAGTTAGGGTGTCCCTTTCACTATGTTATTACTGCTACTACACGCCCTAAGCGTGCCAGAGAGAAGGATGGAATGGATTATCACTTCCTTTCACGGAAAAAATTTCAACAAATGATGGATGGACACCAATTTCTGGAGTGGGCCAATGTCTATGGCAATTACTATGGTGTGCCGAGAGACGAAATTACTTCAGCTTTATCCACAGGAGTAGATACAATAGTCAAAGTGGATGTTCAGGGTGCCGCTAGTATCAAGAAAATCCTGCCCCAAGCAGTATTTATTTTACTCATGCCCCCTTCAGAGGAAGAACTGGGAAAGAGGTTGAGGAAGCGACATAGCGAATCTCCAACAGATTTGGCTCTAAGGCTGGAAAAGGCTCAAGAGGAAATAAAAAGCCTGCCGCTTTTCGATTATGTAATAACATGCCGACAGAATAAGCTTGATGAGGTTGTATCCCAGATAGACGCCATTGTCGCTGCCGAAAAATGCCGCGTCAAGCCCAGGATAGTGCAGCTTTAACTACCGCATTTTTTTGACAATATCCCTACTTGACTTCTACAATAAGCCCAGCATGAGTTTGGCAGGGCAACTTTACAGGCTGCAGCAGATTGACCTGGAGCTTCAAAAGAAGCAACAAGAGCTAAATGAGGGTGAAAATCAGTTAAGCGACAACAAGGCTCTGGTTGCCGCCGAATCCAAACTAGTTTCACAGAATGAACAACTAGGAGACGCGAGGAGAAAGCAAAAGAGCTCTGAATGGGAACTGGAAGACCTTCTAGGAAAAGTCAAACAGATTAACAGCAAGCTCTACAGTGGCACAACCAAGGATGCCAAGGAACTGGTTAACCTTGAGAAAGAAGTTAAAAGCCTTAAGAGCCAGATTAGGACGAAAGAAGATGCCCTCTTAGGATTAATGAGCCAAGTGGAGGAGCTAGAAGCTAAGGCAAAAACTACCGCCGAAGAGCTTGAGCAATTAAAGCGAGAATGGCAGCAGCGGCAAGAGACTTTTGGACAGAGGAAAAGCGAACTTGAAACCGTGCTTGCTAAGCTCAGAAGGGACCGTGATGGACTAGCGCAGCAAAGCGACCGCGAAGCACTCAATACTTATGAGCGACTCAGGCTAACAAGGGGGCAAGCTGTGGTCAAAGTGGAGAAAGGAAGATGCCTGGGATGCCATGTCACCGTGCCTACGAGTCAATGGCAGAAAGTCAAAGCTGGGGATTTAATCCAATGCAATAACTGCAACAGGATATTCTACCTGGAGTAGCTATACAGGATCGTGTTGCCTTCGAAACACTCCCATCCACTCCGACCAGCCGCTGGCCAAATCTACTGTGGATAGGGTAGTCAAGTAAAAGCTTCAAGTGCCAAGCAATTCCCATATTTCAAAAGCATTTTGTATTTTGCATTGTTCAGGATTTGGGATTTGGGTGTTAGATTTATGTAGTCAACCATCTAATATGCTAAAATTGAGTTATTAATTAAGGTAAAATGGAATAGGAGGACGAATAGCATCGCAATATTGGTTGCTGTGTAGAAAAGAAATTCCAGGGCATTGAACAGGAATTACCGTCCCAGATGCAGGCGCAGATACGAGCAACCAGAGCCGACATGTTGCCTGTGCCACTGAAGGACTTGGAAAGTGCCTCACCACCTGCTGCGCATGATTGATGCCAATCTAAACCGCTCCAGTGAAGGCTTGCGGGTTCTGGAAGACGTCGCTCGCTTTCTTCTCGACAATACTGAACTGAGCCAGCGGTTAAGGGCTGTACGCCATGATTTAGCCCGGGAGACCAAACCGCTGAGGATAGGGCTCTTGTCTCAAAGAGATTCCGAACATGATGTGGGGCACCCTTACCCTGTCCCACCAGGTGAGAGAGAACTTAATATAAAAACAACCTCACTGCGAGGTTCGCTGGATTTAGTTACAGCCAATGCTAAAAGGGTAGAAGAGTCTCTTCGCGTGGTAGAAGAGCTAGCTAAATTGCCAGAGGTAAGTTCAATGCTGAATTCAGCCAGCTTTGAACAGATGAGGTTTACTGTCTATACATTAGAGCGAGATTTGATTTCTAGGATATCACGCCGGGACAAGACAGAAAGAATGCTCGGACTTTACGTTATTCTGGACAGGCAATTTCTGGGGGGCAGGGATGAGCTGGACATCGCAGGGCAAATTATTGAGGGCGGTGCCAGGGTAATTCAACTTCGCGACAAGTCCCAATTTTATCAGGACCAAAAGAGAAAACTGCTACTCATAGCGCAAAAGCTCAAGGAGCTTTGTAGTCAAGCGGATGTTCTATTCATAATAAACGATTATCTCGACTTAGCTATGGCTGTTGACGCCGATGGACTTCACATTGGGCAGGAAGACCTGCCCCTGCCTATAGTCCGCAGGGAATTGCCCATAGACAAAATAGTTGGTTGTTCCGTCACCACACTGTCTCAAGCAACAAAAGCTCAAAATGAAGGAGCGGATTATATTGCCGTGGGCTCTATATTTCCCACAACAACGAAGAGGGAAGCCACTGTGGTAGGAGTGGATATAATAAAAGAACTCAAGCGAATGGTGTCTACACCACTAGTAGCCATTGGCGGCATAAACCAGAATAATGTCAGTGAAGTAGTGGCTGCTGGCGCTGATGCTGTAGCTGTGATTAGTACTGTCTTGGGTGAGAAAGATGTCACGGGAGCTGTGCAAAAGTTGGTCGCAAAAATGGACTCGGCGAAAGGGGAATGTCAGAACCAGTAGAAGAGTTGGAGATTATCGCTGCGGAGCTTCGTCCCTACTTTGCAGCTGAGGATGAAGCACGAGAAAAAACTTTGCGTAGTTGCCGGCGGGTAATACGCTACAGTGCTGATGCTACACGTGCCGTACATCGCCAGGAGCACGATAAAGCAAAGCAACTCCTTGATTCAGCTCATGAATTACTTCGAGAGTTAAACCACGACCTGGCTGGATATGGCAGGCTACTTCATTCAGGTTTCGTTCACGACGCTCAAAAGGAGTTCGCGGAAGGGTATATAACCTTAGCCTTGATAACCGGGGAAAACTTGCCAAAGCCAGGAGCACTGGGCATAAGCAGTGCTGCCTATCTTGATGGCTTGGGGGAATCCGTGGGAGAGTTGCGGAGATATATATTAGATAGTCTAAGACGGAGTGATTTTTCTCGTTGTGAGGATTTACTGACCATAATGGATGAAATCTATGGGATATTGATAACCATGGACTTCCCCGAATTACTCGCTCATGGCTTGAGGCGAACCACCGATACCATACGGAATATTATTGAAAGAACTCGAGGTGATTTGACGGTATCCTTAAGACAAAAAGATCTAGAAACGAAGCTCGCTGACTTTAGCTAGTCACCCTTAAAAGCCAGCAACCATCTCACCTTTGAACAGTCACAATCCCATCTCTTTGGCTACCACTTCCCTGTAGAAATTAGCGTCGCCGAAGGTAAGCTCTCCAGCCTTGACACGCCTGGTGTAGTGATGTAGTTCATGTTCCATGGTAGCCCCAATTGCCCCGTGAATTTGGTGCGCTAAGTTAATGACGCGCTGGGAGGCCTCGCCTATCCACGCCTTGGCTATGGCTACTGCTTTGGTACATGGCAACCCTTTACTTAGCATCCAGGCCGCTTGATATGTGCTAAACCTAGCACTATCAACATCTGTTGCCATGTCAGCACAATAGTGCTGTATGATTTGAAAGCTACCAATGGGGCGGTCAAATTGCTTCCTTTCTTTAGCGTAGTTGAGTGTCATTTCTAGCACCCGCTGAAGATTGCCAACCATCTCGCAGCATTTTGCCACTGCTGCCCGCTCGATTATCTTCTGCACTGCACTCCATTGCTGGTCCAGCCGTCCCAAAATGTTAGCTTTAGGTACTGGTAGTTGGTCAAAAACTACCTCACATAGCTTATCACCAGCGATGCTCTTTAAAAGAGTGTAATTTATCTGTGTGTTCTTGGCATCTATCATGAATATGGTGATTCCATTTTCAGGTTTCGTCCTGGTTACACATAGCAGGTAGTCAGCTATATGAGCATCGGGGACAAACGGTTTTGTGCCATTGAGGATGTAGTTGCCTTCATCGGGAATAGCCTTGACCGTGACTGAAGAGACATCGTAATTCTGACCCCGTATTAAATACGGGGTGGGTTCGTTTAGAGCTAAGGTAAAGATTTTCTCCCCATGGATTAGCTTGGGTAGATATTCTTGTTTGTGATCTTCGCTAGCAACATCTAAGATGGGTAAGCCTCCAAGAACCACTGTGGAGAAAAAGGGACCGGGCAAACAAGCACGCCCCATCTCCTCCAATAGTATTGCCAGGTCGAGAAAATTCATGTCGCCACCGCCATATTTCTCCGGGAACGCCAAGCCAATCCAGCCTAACTCTGCCATCTCCTGCCAGAGCTCTCTAGAATAGCCTGTCTCACTTTCTTCCATCTGTTTAACAAATGTTTTCGGGCACTTATCAGTCAGGAAGTCGCGGGCTGTCTTTTTTAGCATTTCTTGTTCTTCAGTAAGAGTTAATTTCATCGCTATCCTTCTGTATCAAACATTCCAAGTGTCATTGTGTCATTCTGAGCCACAGCAAGAATCTCTCAGTCTTCAAAACTCTTTGCTTCGCTCTGGCTGACACATTACGAACTTGGCAAGCCCAATCCTCGTACAGCCAGGATATTTTTTAAGATTTCCGTTGTGCCTGCTTGCAGACTGTAACCTTTGGAGCCTAAGTATGAATGAGCGGCCATGCCCCGCAGGGGTACTAACTTGGAATCCGGCATCAGTTGTCCATGGGGGCCTAAGATCTCCATAGCCACGCTAGCCAGGCGTTTCTCAACCTCTGTGCAATAAGCCTTGGACATGGCAGATTCCCAATTAGGCGCACGCCCTTCTTCCATGACTAAAGCCACTCTATAAATAAGCAAGCGGCCAATTTCAAATTCAATCTGGAGTTGTGCCAGTTTATTGCGAATTCCGGGTTCCTGAGACAATCTATTTTCTTTGGTGAACTGTATAATAGCTTCGAAGAGGGGATAATTGCCCATAAGACGTTCCATGCCACTCCTCTCGTAACCAAGCTGATGAAGGACCTGATAAAAGCCGCGGTTTTTCTCCCCTACTAAATATTTTTTGTGCACGCGTACATTATCAAAGAAAAGGTCGTTCCAGGCCTCGGTGCCGGTAATATCAGTCATAGGGATGCGACTGAGACCTGGCGACTTTGCATCCACGATAAACTGACTAATGCCCCTGTGCTTTGGCTCCTCGGGGTCTGTTCGGGCATATATATCAAAGTAGTGAGCGAAGGAAGCACAGCTAGTCCAGGTTTTTTGCCCATTGATTATATAATAATCGCCGTCTTCTACCGCCTTGGTTTGCAGCGAGGCCAAGTCGGAGCCTGCGCCAGGTTCACTCATTCCCAGACCAAAATAAGCTTCTCCCTTCGCGATCCTAGGCAGAAATTCCCTCTTTAACTCTTCTGAGCCGAAGGTGAGGATAGCACCTCCTATCTGGCGGTCGGCAAACCAGTGGCAAGCTGCCGGCGCCCCGTAGCGCAGCATTTCTTCGGTAAGGATAAGTCTATCTATATGGCTATGCCCCTGTCCTCCATACTCTCGGGGCCAGATTAGACCTATCCAACCTCTCTGTGCCACCCGTTTGGTAAATCCAGGGTTAAAACCTTGTATCCAGGCATCACAGGCGGGTTCCCAATACCCTTGCTTTATCTCCTCTTCTAAGAAGTTGCGCACCTCCTGTCTAAACTTATTCTGTTCCTCTGTGAAGCCGAAATCCATCTTCTTTTCCCTTTTTCAGAGATTGATGTTGGAATACTTCCTCCACGGTCTAGTCACACATTTATCTTCCAGAGCATCGAGTGCCCTGTTTATGACTTTTCTGGTATCTGAGGGCTCTATCACATCGTCGACATAGCCTCTCTCCGCAGCACAGTAGGGGTTTTCGTACATTTCTGAAAATTCTCTTATCCTTTTTGCTCGCACCTCATCGGGCTTGTCCGCCTCCCTTATTTCTCTGGCGAAGATAACGCTGGCAGCGGTTTCGGCGCCGACAATGGCAATTCGGGCAGTAGGCCAGGCAAAGACAAAATCAGCTCCAATGGCTTTGTCCAGCATGCCGTAGTGAGCGCCAGCGTAGGATTTTCTAATTATGATTGCAATCAGGGGCACCGTGGCATCAGCCCAGGCAAAAAGTAGCTTGGCGCCATGTCGCAGGATTCCACCCCAATCTTGCTGAGAACCTATAAGATATCCAGGAGAATCATGAAGAGTGACCAAAGGAATGTTGAATAGGTCGCAAAACCTGACAAACCTAGCTCCTTTGTCGGCAGCGTCAATATCTATGCAACCACCCATCCATTTCGGTTGGGTAGCTACTATTCCTACAGGACGCCCGTTGAAGCGGGCAAAACCTGTGATTATATTCCGGGCGTGGAGCCCCAAGGTTTCAAAGAAATAACCTTGGTCAACTATTTTTTCGATAACTTCGTACATATCGAAAGGTTCGTGTGGATGTTCTGGCAGCAGGCTAATTAAATCTTCTTTCCTTTCTGGATTGTCGTCCGTTTGGATACGGGGTGGGTGCTCTTTATTGTTGGAAGGCAAAAAGGACAGAAGTTCCTTGCACTTATCCAGGCAATCTGCATCATCTTCAGTCACGACGTGCGTTTGCCCTGATTTGATGGCATGAGCTTTGTAGCCTGAAAGTTCCTCAAGGCTGATTTCCTCCCCGGTTTGCGTTTTGACGAAAGCAGGGCCAGCAATGCCCATAAATCCCGTGTGCCTGGTTTGAATGAGGAAATCTTGCATTATAGGATGATATGCCTGTCCTCCTAGACAGGGACCCATAAGCAGGGCTATCTGGGGGATTATCCCCGACGCAAGTATTTGAGACCTGAACAGCCATCCGTAACTTTCCAGTGTATCCATCCCCTCCTGCAATCGAGCACCTCCAGAGTCATTCATGCCTACAAAAGGCCATCCATTCTCCTTGGCAAAATCTATGGCACGAACAAATTTCTTACCATGATACTCGCCAAAAGTTCCCGCCATTGCGGTAAAATCCTCAGCAGCAACAACGACATGTCTGCCATTCACTTTGCCGAAGCCAGTAACTACCCCTTCAGCAGGTATCTCCCTCCGGTCCATGCCAAAAGCGGTTGTCCTATGCTTAACGAACAATCCTATTTCGGTGAAGGTCCCGGGGTCGAAAAAATAGTCTATCCTTTGCCGAGCCGCCATCTGTCCCTTCTTATGGCGCTCTTCAATCGCCTTGGGTCCCCCCATCTGTAAGATACGCTCTCGTCTTTTATTCAGCTCTTCCAGCTTATCCAGACCTTTGTCAGACTCATCAGCCATGATTAAGCCTCCTTATGATTGTAATTAACCGCGGAACTCTTTTAGTTCCCCTCCCTTCAAAGAGGGATTCTTGTACGAAATTATACGGAAGACTATATAAAAGTGGTCGCTCCTGCTCAGCCTGCTATTATATGTCATAAACGCCCGCTTTTCAATATTTTGCTGCTACCACCACTTCTTGGGCTAACTGCAAAGCTCGAATCAGAGCCTTGGCTTTGTCCAGCGTTTCCATATATTCAGCTTCCGAATCAGAGTCGTAAATAATGCCACCACCTACCTGAAAATAAACTTTGCCTTCTTTGATTAAAAAAGTGCGAATAACGATGTTGATATCCATGTCCTCATTGAAGCTCAGGTAACCTATGGAGCCGGTATAGACGCTCCTCTTGGTCGGCTCCAACTCATCAATGATCTCCATAGCCCGCACCTTAGGAGCGCCGGTAATAGAGCCGCCGGGGAAAGTAGCCTTAAGCAGGTCAATGTTGCTCTTGCCTCGGCGTAGTCTGCCCACGACGGTAGAGGTGAGGTGAAATATGGTGGGGAAAGTCTCCAGGATAGCTAATTGGGTGACATTTACCGTGCCATAGCGGCAAACTCGCCCTAAATCATTCCTCTCTAAATCAACAATCATCACGTTTTCTGCTTGGTCTTTGGTACTGTGGGTCAACTCTCGAGCCAGGCGATGGTCTTCAACAGGGTCTCTACCTCGTGGTCTCGTGCCCTTTATCGGTCGCGTCTCTACCAGGTCGCCTTGCACTTTAAGGAACCTTTCCGGAGAGGCACTGACGATGGTCACTCCCTGGAAGTTGAGATAGCTGGCAAAGGGAGCGGGATTAACCATCCTTAGCCGTTTATAAAGCTCGTATGGTGGAATTTTTAAATCAGCCTCAAACCTCTGGGAAAGGTTGACCTGAAAGGCATCGCCAGCGGCGATATACTCCCGCACTCTATCTACAGCTTTGATGTATTCTTCAGGGGTAAAATTGGACTTAAGCAAGACCCTCCTATTTTCTTGGATGGGCTGAAATTCACCCTCACCTAACCTCTTCTTTCGAGGAAGAGAGGCTTCTTGCCTAGGAGAGGCAACGTAAAGCCAGTCCTTCATTTCATCGATTCTCATTCTGGCGCGCCTTAACCGCTGCCCTTCCTCCAGCTCGGGAAAGCCTGTGGCAACAATGTAGGCCCTTCCTTCTAGGTGGTCAAAAGCCATGATGGCATCATAGAACGCAAAGTAACTCTCAGGGAGTTTAAGGTCGTCTATAGCTGTGGATGGCAGGCGTTCGATGAAGTGGCACAGGTCATAGCTAAAATAGCCAACTGCCCCGCCAAGAAAAGGTACAGGTACTGGGCAATGGTCCAACTTATACATATCCAGCAGCTTGTCCATAGTATCGAAAGGGTTACCGTGCTGCACTTCGTGCTCCCGCCCGCGAACCAGGGTGATTTCAGAGCCTCGACTGCTTATTACGAGAAAGGGCTCACTGCCCAAAAAGGAATATCGCCCCAGCCTTTGAGGGTCCATGCCGCTGTCTAAAAAGAAGCTATAAGGATTGTCTTTGACTAGCTCAAAAAGCTCAGGGGCAGTTAAGGGGGTGAAGACTTCTTCAACCAGAGGGTAGCGATTCATTGGCTAACTTGCTTTCACGAACCAAATCTCGAGCGCTCACCAGAAAAGCGATTATAACAATTTAGTCAAGTATGTTCCTCATAGACTACTCCTAACATATGCTCAAGGTCAAGTTCCCTCGGAGTCTTACGTGAAGCAGTATTTTGTGTGCCGCCTCGCTTTTTATATGTCGCTTATTTATTTGTCTTTCTCATAATATAGAAACCATAACCGTAATATTCGGAGTATTTTCTGTGCATGTCAATTTCCAACTGAAATGAATCAAATATTGACTGTGTATCCTTGTTAGCCTGATACTTACATCTCATTTCAGTGAGTTTTTTCTCTGCCGGTGCATAGTAATCCGTCCACCATGATTTACTGGGCAATGGGAAATAGCCAATCATTTCATATCCAGCCGACTCTACAATTGAGTAAATATCTTCATAATATTTCATGTCAGGATATGCCTCTGCAAAATAGTCTTTAATTTCCTGTGGCGTTTTTGTCTCGAACCACACAAACTCGCTTACAACCAGATATCCTTTGGGTCTAAGCAGCGCTTTCCATGACTTAAGGGCAACCGCGAATCCCATAATGTAAGCTGCCCCTTCCGACCAGATCACATCGTAACTTCCGACACGGAAACTCATTGCCGCCATATCTCCGATGACACAATGGATTTTTATCTCCAGTCCTGCTCGGTGGGCTTTACGCTTGAGAGTATCAATAAATGGAGCGTGGTTGTCCAAAGCAGTAATAATTCCCGAACTGAGTTTTGCCAAAACTAGAGTCTGGGTGCCGGTTCCACATCCTACATCAAGTATTTCAGGACATTCGCACAATTCGGCAAGCATTTGAAAAGCTCTCTTTGTTGATCTTTCATCACCCGGTCCCTGTCGCGGCAAGGATTCAAATATTTCGAAGCATATGTTATCTATTTTTTCGTTTCTCTTAATCTACTTAATTAACCTTTCAATAGATATGGCTAATGCCTCGGCAAATTTTGCCATAATAAGCAGCGTATTTAACTCCCGATTTTTTGCAAACCTTTCCAATGCACAAAATTCAAATTTGTGCTTAAAATCGGCTGGCGAGTCCTTGCAGAGGATAAGCCAGCAAGCTCCTTTTCTGATTGGCGGAGGGGGTGGGATTCGAACCCACGCCCCAACAAAGTCGGGGAGCGGTTTTCAAGACCGCCACCATAAGCCACTCGGTCACCCCTCCCAAAGCTAATTGTTAGTTTTTACTTATCCCATTTTCTAATTTTGTCGTTAAATTGTCGTTATTTTTTCCATTTATTCCTGATGGCAGAACGTCATCCAGCAAGGCCATCGCCTCTGATTGCATCCTCTGTATTATATGCGAATAAATGTCCATAGTAAACGCAACGCTAGCATGGCCCAGGGCTTCAGATATAACCTTCGGCTTAGCACCCCTTAAAAGCATCAGTCTGGCGAAGATATGCCTGAGATCGTGGAAGCGGACATTCTCTAAACCGGCTCGCTTCACTATCCTGGCGAAATCACGGCTCAGGCTTGGAGGGTTCAGGGGATTACCTTCAACGCTACCAAATACGAGGTCGTCCAGGGTAAGCTCTTTGCCTAATTCATGATATAGCGATTTACGCTCTTGCTTATATTCTCTCGGGAAGGCAGCTAATTTAGGCGTCATTGATACATAACGCCGGCTTCGGCTTGTCTTGGGTTCTCTAAACTCACAAACTCCCCGGCGATTGTATAATACCCTATCGACCGATATCGAAAGCATAATTTCAGGGTCAATATCACGCCACCGAAGGCCCAGCAATTCAGCTTGATGCAATCCCGTACTAAATGCAGTGTAAATTACTGGGTAGTAATAACTCCCTTCGGCTTCTCTTAGAAGGATATTTACCTCGGTGGGGTCTAGGGTTCGCATAGGCTTTGGCCGGGGCTTCGGGGGATCTACCATTTCGCAGGGATTTCTTCCCAGGAGACCTTGCCTGAAAGCGTGTTTTAACGCCTGAGACAATACCCGGTGCTGGTGGTGAACTGTCCGGGCTGACAAATGATTACAGGCTTGGCCATAGTAGGATTGTATTATCTGGGGGGTGAGCTGCTTCAATTGTTTTGGAAGGACTGTTTTCACTGCGGTAACTGTCGCTACATCTCAGCACCATCCTGAAATGGTGTCTTGTAGACCTTCAAACTATCCTCAAACTTCACTGAGTCAGCAAGTGGTATAATAGGATTACGATGTATGCTGTGGCTGATGAGTAGTCTGGTTAGTGAACCTGCGATGGTTAGGGTCCTAGCCGCTGCTTAAGGCAGGAGGTGAAGGTATGTCAAATAAGTTAACCTACGCATTGATAATCATTATTGTCATAGGTGCTGTGGCGTGGGGCTTAGTTAGCTACAATGATTTGGCAAGAACCCGGTCAGAGTTGAACGTGCTCCGTATAGAGGTAAAAGCCTTGGAGAGAGACCTAGCCCAGACCGAGGAAGAATTAAACGCAGTGGAGCAGGAACTGAGCTCTGCCGAACTAAGTATTAGTTCGCTTGAGGCAGAGTTAGAGCTGTACAAAGATATCTGGGGGGCAGAAGTTACCTCCGGTGTCGACTGGCCTAGTTATGACATTAATCTCGTTAACAGTGAGACTGCGAGTAATCCAAAATGGGTGGAGTTATTAGATTTTTTGCAGGAGGATAAGACTGACGAAAATACATATGTTCCTGATGTCTATGTTTGTCGTCACTTTGCTAGAGATTTACACAATAATGCAGAACTTGCTGGAATTCGGGCCGCTTATGTAGCCGTAAACCTGCCGGATGCTGCCCACGCCTTGAATGCTTTCAAAACAACAGACAGGGGTCTGGTATTTATAGATTGCAATGGACTCCCAGCTTCGCAACCTGGTCCGTCCAATCGTGACAAGACGGTAGATGTGAGATTAGGAGAGCATTATATACCTGAGAGCCTTTTCCCCGAGTCCAGATGGGGCTCGATATGGGAAAATATGGGGACTGTGCTTGATATGCGCATATGGTGGTAGTCCATTGGATACAGGACGTAGAATTCTTTGTTCGGTTCTTTCCTGAAGCACGTGTTGTGGTGTTTTGTTATATCTACGACCAAAACAAATCCCTTCTTAAAAGTTGCTTTGTACCGGTGACGGATAAGGCCTTAATCAGTTTCTAAAAATCGAAATAGGTCAGCGACAGTTATATCTATTTCAATAAGGGGGTATGCCCTTTGGATTGGGCAATGGCACTCACTCTTAACATCGGGCCTGCCCGGTCTTCAAAAGCAATACGGTATTCATCCGCGGGAGAAGAGAAGGGAATTAGGGAATCAATAGACTGGCCGGTAGTCAAAATGTATAACTGCGTATTGTCTTTATGTTGAATATTAGACATGTTAAAAATTTGCCTAAAAGGTAAACCTTAGACATTGGTTAAATACTAATATTTTTGACTTCAGTTGCTCTATAATAACTCCGCCTCGGCTCTCTTCAAAATACGCCCTATCTCCTTCTCAACATCCTCAGGAAGAGGCGTAACTTTGTGCGTCGCCAGTATCTCCCTCACTTTCTCCCTGGCTACCTCATCAATCGACCTGGACCCCTGCTTCTCCCATGTCTCGTAGCTGCTTATATCACTGAGCCGGGACATCCATCTCTCCCGAAAATGCTGCACTGTATGCTGTTCCCCCAGATATATTCCTCCAGGACCGACCTTGTCAATGATATCCACAGCCAGGGTGTCATCATTCACCTCAAACCCTTCTACGAACCTCAGCGCATAATCTATAATCTCGTTACCAATTACTAACGCCTCCGCAGACGTCATGCGGGCTCCCTCCAACCCCCCCATGCCAAGAGCAATGTCGGGTGTTGTTGATATTTGGGTAAGAATTGTTATTGCCCGTTCATAGCCAGCTTGTGTGTCCAGAACCTTGGCAGTAGTGCCACCTGTCACACTTATCTCACTGGGCAAATCGTAATAGTGGGCTACCTGGTTAATCCCCAGGTGCATTAAGCTGTTTTCAGGTGACGGCATGTTTGCCCCTGTTTTGAAGTCTATCGTGTCAACTGAAGCCGCATATACCACCGGCGCACCAGGACTGGCAAATTCCTGTATAACCAGCCCACCCAGAAATTCAGCGTTGCTAACCACCATCGTCCCTGCCAGCGTAGCAGGGCCTGTTCCGCCCGTAGTCGGCACAGGCATTACGGCAACTGGAATACCAGCCCTGCCCAGCTCTATACTCGCCTCCGTTATCCCTTTATCGTAGCAGAGAGGAGACAGCGTACAGATAACATGGGAAAAAATAGGCCTTTCCCTCAACTCTTCCCGGCCACCAACAATGGCAGCAGCAACTTCAATCTGGTATTGAGCTTCTTTGCCGGTCGTGGAATCTCCTTCAAAATGCTTCTCCGAATTCCTTAAACCCGTACACATATCAACTATGTACCGCACAGGCGCCGGTACATCATTTCCCGTCCCCAATGGCCAGATGAGATCATAATGGTCAAGATAATCCGCTATCCTCGCGAACTTGGCGATATCCTCACTGGTGGAATATCGCCGCTTGCCCGTCTCCCAGTCCACCATGAACGGAGCCCCTCCCGTAGCACAGAAATGCGTCTCTTGCTTGTTCAATACAAAGTCATACTTGGGATTCCTGGCACAATACTTTATAGTCCTAGGCGCCATCTTCAAGGCCTCTTCAACCAAATTTCGATGAAGAGTGGCATGGCCAGCCTCGTAATCTACCTTCGCTCCCGCCTTCTTTAAGATGTCCAGAGCCAGCTTGCTCATCACCTTAATGCCCGTCTTCTCCAGCACCCGCAGCGAAGCGTCGTGAATAGCCTCTATATCACTCTCCGATAAAAAACTTATCCTGGGTTTACTCACTCTGTTTAACCTCCTTGAATTAATTTGGGACGCTCTCAGGCCCGCGGGAATCTTTTCCCATCAGCTTTAGTTTTGCTCTGCCATATACTACAAAATTGCGCAATGTAATGCTAGCCCTTGTGTTGGCTGACCACATGGGTAACACTTAGTAGGATATTTTAGTAAGTTTCTTTTCAGGGTACTCTACCGGAGTGTGATAGGCAAGAGACTGGTGCGGGCGGTTGAAGTTATATTCTATCAGCCATTCAGTTAGCCGGGAATTGAGCTCTTTTCCTTCTCTTGGTGTCTATGTGTTCCTCTTGCTGCCCACCGGACACGCCCTCACACATCCTCCTACACACCTAGAGTTGCATCCGTGTTTATCTGTAACAGAAGGTGAGGCCAACCATATTTCATTCCAATTCAGATTCTCTTTGGGCGTCAAGATATTTATACTGGAGTTATAGGCGCACGATGCACATGCCTTCATGCACAATGTACACCCTCTTATGCATAACTTTTCTCTGATAATGGGGTCCGGCTCTAGCTGCATGCTTGTTATTACTGAATTCAATCGAATTCTTGGACCATACTCGGGTGTCAGCACAAGATTACTTAGACCAAATTCTCCTAAGCCAGCTCTCACGGCAGCGTGCCTATGAGAAAAAGGAGCCTGGAAGTTAGGAATTTTACTCATTAAGGGTTCATATTGCTCATCATAGGTTGCCGGGAAACACATTGATGGGTATCCTTGTTTTTCCAAAAACAGAGCAATCGACAATCCGATTTGATCTAAGCGGCTATTAACCATTCTGTAGGCTACCGTTTCATAGAGGTATTCTTGAACAGGTATTCTTAATTCTTCTGGAACCATCTGGGAATTCAGGAGTAATCTATCCCTCTCCACAGCTGCATCTAGTAATCCTATCCCAAACGAAATCACCGATTTAGCATCTGGTATGAAATCGGCAGGTGCATGTCCGTTCGGTGCGCCCGCAAAGCTCTCCACGGAGGCAATTCCCACCTTGCTTGCTCCCTCCATCAAAGCGATTCGGTTTATCTCATCCTTCACTAGTATACCTTCCTTTCT
>Ga0209991_10000384_pt1 | contig 19887 bp, 14 predicted proteins | sample ChitaG_FD_183167 | JGI IMG/M metagenome (GOLD analysis project Ga0209991, IMG submission 183167) | Deep subsurface microbial communities from South Pacific Ocean to uncover new lineages of life (NeLLi) - Chile_00310 metaG (SPAdes)... | ecosystem: Environmental > Aquatic > Marine > Oceanic >... | reverse complement strand
GGATCGTGGCAGAGAACAATTTCATCGGGCTGAGAACCGTGTAACAGGCCTAACGTTACCGCTGCATAGCCGGGATGGATCAGTGATCCTTGCCCCTCGATGATGTCCCAGTGATCGGCACCGGCATCAGGAGAAAGCACTTCTGCGGCGCCGGAAACAAAGTCACTGATAACAGAATCGATGGGTATGCCACTACCTGCGATCATGATGCCGGTTTGCCCCGTGGCACGGTAATGGGCGTTGATGCCGCGTGTACGCATTTCCTTGGCGATGGTCAATGCCGTATATTTCTTACCCAGGGCGCAATCTGTGCCGACGGTTAGCAAACGGTGACCGGTTCGTTTGATCCCGGTGCCCACTGGAAAGTTGATTTTGGGGTTTCGAATCTCCACAAGTTTAACGCCGGCCTTTGCAGCGGCATCGGGAAGGCCGGGTATTTCTGCAAGTTTCTGATGGCCGCCACTGACAATGTTTAGCCCCGCATTGGCTGCCTTAATCAGATCCCCGTGCCATGACTCTGCCAGATAACCGCCAACGTCTGCGATGCCGATGATTAGGGACTTGGCTCCGGCAGCAACGGCCTCTTTCAGGGTCATATCGCAGAGGCCGACAGAAACCGTATCCTCGTTTGAACGAAACTGCCCGATCGTACGCTCGCTTGCCCAGTGGGCTATGCCAAACCCGGTTTTGCAACTACCCTCATCAGTAACATCCCCAAGGTAAACCAGATAGGGTGCGGGAATGTCGGGTTGAAAATTCAAGTCGCTCATCGTTATTGCCTGGTTGTTGATGGTTCTGCAGAAATCATGATACTGCTCTTTTCAATAAACACGCCGGGGTAAGCCCCCGTGGGGCCAGTTTCTTCCCAAACACGCTCGCCATTAACCCACACACCGACGATGCCACTGGCCAGAGCATCGTGCTCTTCGATGGATGCATTGTCTTTGATCCTGTCATAATCAAACAATACAAGGTCAGAGGCATAACCCGGTTTGATCATACCACGGTTCTTGATCCCGGTATGACCGGCGCTTAGGGATGTCATTTTGTGGATCATCTCTTCCAGTGAAACCACCGCCATTTCTTTGACATACTTGCAGATGGCGCGGGGGAAAGCACCATAACCGCGGGGGTGGCCTTCGATGCCGCCATCGGAACAGATGTTGGTGTGTTCCCAGGTAATCAAGGTAGCGATATCGGGCTCTGTCATACTGACGCCCATTACGCTTTCTTGTGAAGACATATCATCGCTGTCGGCGGGTCTGTCTTTGTAGGCGTCATGGATAAGTTGAAGTAATGTTTCCGCCTCGGGTATTTTCCGTTCTGTCGCAATTTCTGCCACTGTTTTACCAGCAAGGCTGGGGTCTGCCTGGTAACTCGTGAGCGTCAGCCCATCTGCCGGCGCGATTTTATCGAGCACATATTTTGCTTCATCCAGGTCGTGGAAATCTCGATCCGGAAATAATACCGTCAAGGTCGATTCCCAGTAGGTGTAAGGATAGATGTCTGCGGTTACGTCAATGCCCTCTTTGCGTGCAGCATTTAGCCGTTCAAGGATGCGATCGGCCTGGCCCCACAAATCAGTTATGGCCAGCTTGATGTGGGAAATCTGTACCGGGATTTTGGCTTGGCGACCTATCAACAGGAGTTCTTCTATCGCCTGGGCAAAGGCACGATCCTCGCTGCGTATATGGCTGATATAGCGCCCGCCATAGTTAGCTGTGGTTTTAGCTAAGGCGATGACTTCTTCCGTGTCGCAATAGATACCGGGGTCATATTCAAGTCCCGTGGACAAACCCAAGGCACCTGATGCCATTTCTTTTTCCAAAAGCGCCACCATGGCGGCCACTTCTTGTGGTGTTGCCGTGCGCTTGTAGTCGGTGCCCATAACCGCGGTCCGGATACTACCGTGGCCCGCATAGGTTGCAACATTGACCGCTACTGGAACCGTGGCCAGCGATTTTTTTAACTCATCAATCATCACAGATGTACCATCCTGGCCAACAATGATGGTGGTAACACCTTGCGACACGGCCGCAGTGGCGTGAGGCTGCTCTGTAAGCCCCCGGTCGTGATGACTGTGGGTATCAATAAACCCCGGCGCGAGGATTAGGCCCTCAGCATCAATACGCCTGTCACCTGCGATAGCCGCAATGTCTCCTATCTGGGCGATCACGCCATCAACAATAAGCACATCCTGAAGCTGTCTGTTAGCGCCCGAGCCATCTATAACCGTCGCATGTTCAAACAAAGTGCCGGCTTGCCTGCGCATTGTAGCCTGCCTGATATCTTCTGTGGCGCAACCAGTCATCAGGCCGATGCATACTAAACAAAATACATAAAATGGTTTGTTCTGAACAAATTTCATAACTGATTATCTCTTATATCTGTTACGTGTTCAAGGACCATGTCTCGATGAATATCGTCGCCAAGTCGCGTTCTGTAAACTGTGCCATAATTACACCGACACTAACAAGTTACTATATATTATTCCGAAGATTTACCAAGCAAGATCTTATCTATGGCCAATTTTATTTCTTTAACCTCACCTTCGTTATTGGTAAGGATAATAATTGCATTTCTGTTTTTCAGGTCTCTTCTGATCAGGTTACTAAAACCAGCCCAGCTTCCGCCATGTTCTATAACATCCAGTTTGGCCCCCCGGTCAAGCCTCCAACCAAAACCATAGTTACCCCTTGTACTGCCATCGTTCAATTTATATGGTGTCAGCGCTTCGGCCATGGTAGATTTCTTTACCAGCCCTGCATTATATAATCCCTGGTCCCACTTAAACATATCATCAACGGTTGAATAGATGCCTCCATCGCCCACGATACCGTTTAAGTAATGATAATCGGTATTTTCAAACTTCGAGTTGTAACCATATACACGATTTTTGATCGGCTGGTTCTTTTGACCCGTTGCCATCACGGTGTTTTGCATATCGAGCGGCGTAAATATATACTTCTGCATAAATACATCAAATGTCTCACCGGAAGCCCTCTCAACAATACATGCCAGCAAACTGTACCCGGTATTACTATACTCCCACTTTTCGCCCGGAGCAAAATCGACCGGAGGATGATGCTCAGCAAGCAGCCTTAATATATCTTCCTTATACGCCAGTTTCTCTTTATCCCACTCGTCTTCAAACAGAACCATGTAATCGGGCAATCCAGACGTATGCACCAGCAAATGCCGAATGGTAACACCTTCATAAGGCAAACCTGGCAAATACTTTCTGATATCGTCATCAAAGCTGAGTTTGCCACGGTCACTGAGTATCATGATCGCCATAGCCGTAAACTGTTTCGTCACCGACCCCAAACGAAAGCAGGATTGAACATAGTTAGGCTTCTTTTCCTCATAGTTTGCATACCCAAACCCTTTTTTGTATATCACTTTTGAATGTTCAGATACCAGTACAACACCATTAAACTTACCCTTTTCGTCTAATGTCCTAAGCAACCGGTCGATCAACTCAGCCTTGGTATGAGCATCAGCGCCAGGCGGCGATTTGTCAGAAGTGCTTTTATCGCAACCAGCAGCTGTGATTATTAAAACTGAAAGTAAAACTGATACTAAAGAACTGAAATATTTCATGTACATAACATGCATATTTTACACTCCTTTCATATTAGCAGAAGGTTAATTTCAAACATATAATTATTTGGATACTTAAAACTAATAATAACGCTCATGTCTGTATGTCTTCAGCCAAAATGGCACAAAATTAAAGATTTAACTGGAGATGATTTCAGCTCCGGTTTCAATGATTTTACAATTAATTCTTTTCCTTGCAAGAATTATCCTAAGCCCGCTTAAGCCTATCCCACTACTTTCATCCCCATATATGTGAAGAGACGATCGATCGCGCTTATGGATATGTTGCCGGTATGTCACCTGGGACTTTGGCCAAAGCCATTGGTGAGATTCGGAAAGCCCTTTGGCAAGCACCTTATATTATCACCGTAACCGACTGGGGTGAATCGGTCAGCCACACCGGATCTGTATATCTATTGAACGCAAAATATAAATATTTAGTGATAAGGTACAAAATATAAAAAGTAATTGGTTTTTCCATAGCAACGTCATCGATGCTTACAAATAAAATATACACCAATGTAGACCCCGTGCTTCGTCAATCCGTGAATCAACTACCCATAAAGCAATGGTTACGAAAATGATGTTTCTCCCTTCTTGAAAAGCGAGTTTGTGGGCTTTATAACCAAAGGACAAACAATTCCCTCTTTATCTCATAGCTTATTCTTTTTTTGCTTTGTCTCGACCAAAAAATCGCGATTTTCCCCTTCTGAATTTTTTAACTGCGTGATTTAAGTATTCGAAGAATGCTAATAGAAATAACTTGACTAGTTTCATGCCGGTCGTATAAAATATACGTAAAATTGAATATTGTGACTCGGAAGATGCTTAGGAGAGATACCCTTAGATTTGAAGGGAGCCGAAGGTGCAACCGGTCAGAATAATCGGAAAACTCTCAGGCAAAAGGATCCTAAGCTGATGAGCCTCTGGAGATCTCATATATTAAGTGAGAACCGAAGGGATTGTATGATGCAAACTACAAGACGAAACATAGAAATGGAGATTGTTAATTGACAGTTTAATGAAAGAGGTCAAGATGGCTGATGTTCAACCTTTTAAGGGGCTTAGACCAAAACCGGAGTTTGTACAAAAAGTTGCGTCCCCGCCTTATGATGTACTGAATTCACAGGAGGCAAGAGAACTCGCGAAAGATAACCCAATGAGCTTTTTACATGTTGTAAAGGCTGAAATTGATTTTGGCCCTGATATCGATACACATAGCGACCAAGTGTATGAAAAGGGCGCTGAAAATTTACAGAATTTTTTACGTGACGGTATTCTTATCCAAGACGCTTCGCCCTGTTTCTATATCTATCAAATTACTATGGGTAATCATACACAACTGGGGTTAATGTTGGGGGCAAGTGTTGATGAGTATGAGAAAGGCTTTATTAAGAAGCATGAATTTACAAGAAGAGATAAAGAAGACGACCGAGCACATCATGTTGATGTTCTTAATGCCAATTCCGGCCCGGTAATGCTATCATACCATGCAAATGAAGAAATTGACAAACATCTTGAAACAATATGCAGCGTATCCGAACCGGTGTATGATTTTACTGCTGAAGACGGTATAAGGCATGTTTTATGGGTGGTTTCAGAACCTAAGGATATCGAACGTATACAAAAGAATTTTCTGAATGTAGAGTCTATGTATATTGCAGACGGTCACCATCGCAGTGCGGCAGCATATCGCGTAAGAAATATAAGAAAAGAACACAATCCAAATCATACCGGAGATGAACCTTATAACCATTTTTTGGCTGTGGCATTTCCAGATGATCAGCTGCAAATCCTGGGATATCATAGAGCTGTGAAGGACCTTGCTGGTCTTGAGCCCGGAGAATTTATAGATAAGCTGTCGGAATATTTTGATGTTTTAGAAACAGATGCCCCATTGCCACAAAAACCCCGCCATTTTACAATGTTTTTAGATGGGAAGTGGTATACTCTTATCGCAAGAGAGGATTCCTTCCCTGCAGATGACCCGGTGTTGAGTCTTGATGTATCAATTTTTCAGAAGAATATTTTAGAGTCTATCTTAGATTTATATGATATTAGAACAAATGACAGAATAGATTTTATCGGTGGAATACGAGGCACAAAAGAGCTTGAGAAAAGATGTAATCAAGATATGCGTGTAGCTTTTGCGTTTTATCCCACCAGTATCGGTCAGTTAATGAGCGTTTCAGACAGTGGCGAGGTAATGCCGCCTAAGTCGACATGGTTTGAACCGAAACTACGGTCTGGTATGGTAATACGAAGCTTATAATTACAACAACTTTAACAGAAATGGAGGCTAACATGTTAACATTAATTTCAGATGCTTTTGATTCTTCTCTTCCGGATAAGCTTTCACAATTCGGAGAAGTAACAGATGACAAAAGCAGGCTTAATGAAGCGGATGTAGTACTCGTAAGGAGTAAAACTAAATGTACAAAAGAGTATATTGACAGCGCGCCTAATCTCAAACTTATTATAAGAGGTGGTGTGGGTACTGATAATATTGATAAAGAACATGCTGCAAGCAAAGATATTATAGTGCGGAACACCCCGAAAGCTTCCTCTATTGCCGTTGCTGAAATTGCTTTTGCCCTTATACTCTCTGTACCTAACAGATTAATTGAAGGTCATGAGAGTATGAAAAAGGGTGAATGGATAAAAAAACAATTGAAGAGAACCGAGCTCTATGGAAAAACGCTGTGCCTTATTGGTGTAGGCAATATTGGCACTGAAGTTGCGAAACGTGCACAAGCTTTTGGTATGAAAGTCGTTGCATACAGAAAGTCAGGCAGACCTAACGATTATGCAGAAGTAAAATCTTCTCTTGAAGAAGCTGTAAAAGATGCAGATTACATATCCCTGCATATACCGCTTACAGATGAAACACGCGGCATGATCAATAAAGCTGTTATTGAAAAAATGAAAGATAGTGTTATCATTGTGAATACTGCACGTGGGAAATGTGTTGTTGCAGAAGATGTTGTAGAAGCCTTAGAAAGTGGTAAAATAAGAGCTTATGCTACAGATGTTTGGCCTTCTGATCCTCCACCGGCTGATTACCCGATTCCGAAGGCACCGAATGTTGTTATGACACCGCATCTTGGCGCAAGCAGTAAAGAAAATTTGTTAAGAATTGGTGAAGAAGTGGTTGCCATTATTAACGAATATAAAGAAGGAGATAAATTATGAGCAGAAAGTATAACTTTTTTGCCGGCCCGGCGACGCTTCCCCTGCCGGTTCTGGAGCAGATGCGGGATGAATTAGTTGACTACAATGGGATGGGGCTCTCTCTCATTGAAACAAGCCATAGAAGCAAAGAGTATGATCAGGTGCATAATGAGGCAATTGCACTTATTAAAGAATTACTTGCTGTACCAGACAACTACAAGATATTATTTCTTGGAGGCGGTGCAACGCTTCAGTTTTCAATGATTCCTCTCAATTTCCTTGGGGAAGGTAAATCTTGTGATTTCACACTTACCGGTTCGTGGGCAAAAAAGGCATATGGTGATTCAAAAATACGTGGAACAGTGAATGTAATATTTGATGGAGCTGAATATAATTTTACAAAAGTCCCGGATCCATCTTCCTTGACTATTACCACTGATGCTGCATATTTACACATTACAAGTAACGAGACAATCCAAGGTATAGAGTGGCGTAATTTCCCTGATACGGGTAATGTGCCGTTGATTGCAGATATGTCGAGTGATATTATGAGCCGCTCTCTGCCAATTGAAAAGTTTGGGTTGATCTATGCGGGCGCTCAGAAGAATTTAGGTCCGGCAGGTGCCACATTGGTAATTATTCGCGAAGATCTCCTTGAAAGGTGTCCTGACACATTGACTGCATATCTTAACTATAAGACCCATGTTGATAAGAACTCACTCTACAACACTCCTCCGGTATTTGCCATATATGCTGTTAAGCTTGTTATGGAATGGGTTAAAGGACAAGGTGGATTAAGTGCTATGACAGAGTCGGCAGAAAAGAGGTCCTCACTGCTTTATAATACTATTGAACAGAGCAATGGGTATTATTCCTGTCCGGTTGATGAGTTAAGCCGTTCAAAGATGAATGTTGTCTTCAGACTTCGAGATGAAAACCTTGAAAAGAAGTTTGTTGAAGAAGCTACAAAAGAAGGAATGATTGGACTCAAAGGTCATAGAAGCATAGGTGGCTGCCGTGCATCTATGTATAATGCAATGCCTGTTGAAGGAGCTACGACACTTGCCGACTTTATGAAGAAGTTTGCAAAGAATAACTCATAACAATATTTCTTGTGTATTATTAGCGAAACTAAAAGAACAATTTTCTACAATAGGCCCTTAGAACTCGGCACCGCCGTTGGTCCAAAACTTTTGGTTGATAGCATCAGCAAGTTTAGCATCAACGATGAATTGTTTCTAATCACTTCATTCAGTATGGCGCGATAGAGGCTCTGACGGGCGACCGGTCCGGCTCGAAAAAAAAATCGGCATCCTTAAGGCCTGCCGCAATAAAGCGGTTTCTGTTCTCAACCGCATCGAAGGCGTACGGTGCTTTAAGCCAAATGCCACATTTTATCTGTTTCCCAATGTAACAGGGCTGATGGGATTCAAACAATGGTTCGAAGGTTAGTTTTTCAGCTCACGTGTGTGTAGTTAAAATCGGCGAATATTATGGGTGAAAAGATGGGTCAGCTTCAGACGACTGTTTTCCTCGAGCGACATTTGAAGCTTGGGGCGAAGATGGTAGAGTTTGCCGGATGGAACATGCCGTTGCACTATAAACCGGGAATCATACAAGAGCATCTGGCGGCGAGAAGACGGGCAGGTTTGTTTGATGTTTCTCATATGGGCCGATTCGTGTTTCGCGGCAGTGGGGTGCTCGCCTTTCTTCAGCACACCCTTACCAATAACGCAGCGGCGCTGGAGGTTGGCGAGAGCCAGTACACCATCATCCCGAATTCCAACGGCGGGGCGATTGATGACGCCTACCTTTATCGCTTTTTCGAAGATGAATACCTGCTGGTGGTGAACGCAGCCAACCGGCAAAAGGATTGGGAGCATTTTCTGCGGTCCCTGGAGAAGTTCGGGCAGGTGGAAATGCAGGACCGTACGCAAGAGCTGGCAATGTTGAGCCTGCAGGGGCCTTTATCAAAGGGTATTCTGACAAGGATTATCGATTCGTCGCAGCTACCCGAGCCCATAAGAAACTCGCTGAGCACCACGAGCATAGAGGGGGTGGAGGTTCTAATCGGTAGAACCGGATACACGGGCGAACCTCTTTGTTTTGAACTTTTCATCAGGGGCAAGGAGGCGGTGATGATTTGGGATGAGCTAATTGAGCAAGGGGCACAGCCGGTCGGCCTGGGGGCAAGGGACACGCTACGGCTTGAGGCGGGACTGCCGTTGTATGGGCACGAACTGGGGGTTGATGCCGAGGGCAAAGAAATACCGGTTTTTTCCAGCAGGTTTTCCCAATATGCGGTGAGTTTTTCGCCCTTAAAAGGCGACTTTGTGGGCAGGGAGGCGCTGTGGAGGCAATTTGAAGCGTTTAAGAGAATCAAGAAGGGTGATTATTCACTAATCGCGGATCTGCCACGACTGATTATGTCGGTCGCGGTTGCAGGTAAGGGAGTTGCCCGAGCAGGTGACAAGGTGTTCGCAAACGATAGTCACGCGGGGTATGTCACCAGCGGGACGATGGTGCCGTATGGGATATGGCAGGGAGAGGCATTGGCGGGGCAATTGAGCGAGGAAAAGGGGATGCGGTCGATATGCCTGGCCCTGTTGGACAGCGAACTTCGTGATGAAGATGAGGCGGAAGTTGAAATCAGAGGGAAGAAAATACAGGCCGTCATCGTCCCATACCATTTAAGGAGCGAAGCGCCTCCCTGGGCGCGTCCTATTTTATTGGATGAACTCTACAAAGAACAGATTCCCCTCCGCCGGGACCAGGCCGTTAAGAAGAAAGTGGGATTTCTGCTTAAAAAGGCGATTGAAAATACCATTTGGAGGCAGAAAGAATGCATTAACCTCATCCCTTCGGAGCAAACGGCATCTTCGATGACACGAATGCTTTGTATTATGGACCCTGCGGGCCGGTACGCAGAACACAAGCAGGTGAAAGCTTTTTATGATTTGGATGTTTTCTACTATCAGGGGACCGATTTTATTGCGGAGGTTGAAGAGCTTCTGGAAGGCGAGCTGCGGGATTACCTGGGCTGTACGGAAGTTGAAACGCGTCTGGTCAGCGGTCAAATGGCTAATGCAGCGGTCTTTAGCACTATGGTGGATTATTTGAATATCGCTGACAGGAAAATTGAACCGAGAAGGATTCGGCGGGTCTTAAACCATCATATTATAAAAGGCGGGCATCTGAGTGCTCAGCCGATGGGGACGTTGCGGGATTTTGTTGCACGGGATCCAAAAACGGAAAGACCTGCTGTGGTTAATTTTCCGGTACTGGCCGAGAATCCTTACAAAATTGACATTGCTGCCTGTCGCGAGATAATCGCAGAATATAAGCCTGAGCTAATCATTTTAGGTAAGAGTGTTACGCTGCATAGAGAGCCTGTGGCACAAATACGTCACTTTGTTGATGAAATATCGTTGGATTGCATAATTATGTATGATATGGCGCATGTTTTAGGCCTTGTTGGACCTTATTTTCAGGAGCCTTTCAAGGAGGGCGCCGATATTGTTACCGGCTCAACGCATAAGACATTTTTCGGCACGCAGAGAGGAATAATAGCTTCGGATTATCAAAGAGATAACCTCCGCTGGCCTTTATGGGAAGCGGTTCGCCGAAGGGCTTTTCCGGGCAGTGTAAGCAATCATCATCTGGGGACTTTGCTTGGGTTGCTGATGGCAGCTTATGAGATGAATTGCTTCAAGGACCAATACCAAAAGAGAGTGCTGTCTAATGCCAAAGCACTGGCTCAAGCGTTGAAAGAGAGCGGCTTAGACGTAGCAGGAGACCCGAATGTCGGTTATACCGAAACACATCAAGTAATTTTGAATGTGGGATACGGCAAGGGTCCAGAGGTAGCCAGACGACTGGAAGATAACAATATTATTATCAATTACCAAGCCGGTCCAGAAGAAGAAGGATTCACTGCATCCGGGTGTCTGCGGATGGGTGTAGCCGAGATGACACGATTTGGGATGGAAGAAAAAGATTTTCAAGAACTGGCTCAATTGATTCGGGACGTTGTTGTCGGAGCAAAGAACGTTAAAGAAGAAATTGCCGGATTCAGAGCACGTTTTACTGATATGAAATATTGTTTCTCAGGCAAGGAATTTGATGCGGTTATGGAAAAGCTGCACGGAATTATTTAATGTTTTATTTTCGTAGGAGGCAAGAATGGTTCCAAAAGAATTAAGGTGTCTTCAAACACATGAATGGGCCAAGCGAGAGGAAGATTCGGGCATTATAACCGTAGGTCTCACCGATTACGCAGTCGAGCAATTAGGCGATATAGTTTTTCTTGAGTTGCCTGCGGTTGGTGAAAAGGTTACTAAAGAGTCTGAATTTTGTACGATAGAATCGGTAAAAGCAGCTTCGGATTTATACGCACCGGTAAGCGGAGAGATTGTGGAAATCAATGAGAGTCTGAGTGAGAATATGGAACTGTTCAAGGCTGACCCATATGGACAGGCCTGGATTGTCAAAATCAAAGCTGACGATATGGCTGAATTTGAAAGCTTAATGAGTGCCGAAGATTACGAAAAACAATTGGAAGGATAACCGAAGATGCCTTTTATAGCAAATACCGCGCAGCAGCAAAAGCAGATGCTAAGCGAAATTGGTCTTTCCATGAATGATTTGTTCGCTGATATCCCATCAGGGCTGATGCGCGAGAATTTCAATCTACCCATTCAAGCCAGTGAGATGGGAGTGCTCAAGTATCTTGCCGAACTTGCGGGAAAAAACTCTACACATCTAACGTGTTTTCTTGGCGGCGGTTTTTATGACCATTTTATCCCGTCGGCGGTCTATTCGATTGTTTCCAGAAGCGAGTTTTATACCGCTTATACACCTTATCAGCCTGAACTTTCACAGGGTACTTTGCAGGCTATTTATGAATATCAATCGATGATTTGCAGGCTGTGTGGTATGGAGGCTGCCAATGCTTCTCTTTATGACGGAGGTACAGCATTATATGAGGCCATGATGATGGCCCTTCGCATAACAGGCCGTAATAAGATTATCATCGATGACAGCGTCAATCCTATCTATCGCGTGATGATCCACTCTTATACCCAAAATCTTAATATCGAACTTGATGAAACAAATTGCAGCAACGGCCTTGCGAATCGTGAGAAGATATTGGACTTACTTGATGAAGATACAGGAGCAGTTATACTGCAGAATCCGAACTTCTTCGGCTGCATCGATGATTTTACCGAAATCGCAGAGGCCGCTCACAAAAAAGGAGTTCTGCTTATAGTTTCGTGTTATCCAATTTCACTGGGAATCCTCAAGACACCCGGCGAAATGGATGCTGACATTGTTACCGGCGAGGGCCAAAGTTTGGGCATTCCAATGTCATTCGGAGGGCCATATCTGGGCTTTATGGCGACAAAGAAAAAATATGTCCGCAAGATGCCCGGCCGAATCGTTGGCAAGACTACAGACACCAAAAGTAGAAACGGTTACGTGCTGACACTGCAGACACGCGAGCAGCACATCCGCAGAGATAAGGCTACCTCCAATATCTGCTCAAACGAAGCTTTATGTGCCCTGACAGCATCGGTGTATCTATCACTGCTTGGCAAAGAAGGTTTGAAACAAACCGCTCAACTTTGCGCCGACAAGGCTGCCTATGCCTATCAACACCTCACTTCGATACCGGCTGTCAAACCGCGGTTTAAGGGGAAATGGTTCTTTAATGAATTCGTAATCGACCTGCCATCCGATGCAGCCGATGTGATAGGCTCTCTTATTGAAAAAGGCTTAGCTGCAGGATTCCCGCTGAGCAGATACTATAAAAACATGGAAAACTCTATGCTTATAGCTGTTACTGAAAAAAGGACAAAACAAGAAATTGGTATGCTCGCAGAAGCACTGGAGGCCATTTTATGAAACTGATCTTTGAAAAAAGTGTTCCCGGCCGAAGAGGAGTTCGGCCTGCAAAAAGCGATGTTCCGACGACTGTCGATATAAAGAAAGAATTATTACGGGAAAATGATGCCCAGCTTGCCGAGCTTAGTGAGCTTGACGTGGTCAGACATTTTACAGAACTTTCTCGCAGAAATTTCGGTGTTGATACCAACTTCTATCCGCTCGGCTCGTGTACGATGAAATATAACCCTAAAGTCGCTGAGCGTATAGCGGCTTTTCCGGGCTTTGCCGACCTGCATCCGTTGATGCCGCAATTACGGATGGGGGGACTGCTTACACAGGGCGCGTTAAAGGTGCTTTACGAAATGGATATGCTTCTGCTCGAGATTACCGGCATGGCCGGCTTCACCATGCAGCCGTTGGCAGGAGCACACGGCGAACTAACCGGAATAATGATCATTGCCGCCTATCATCGCGACAAGGGCAACAAAAAAACAACCATTTTGATACCCGACAGCGCCCACGGAACGAATCCGGCTTCTGCCGCGATAGCTGGCTACAAAGTTGTCACAGTGCCGAGCAATAAAGATGGTGTTATGGACCTGGACGCACTGAAGAGTATGGTCAACGACGAAACCGCGGGGCTGATGCTCACCTGTCCGAACACACTTGGTATATTCAATCCGCATATCAAAGAGATATGTGATATTATACACAGTGTCGACGGCCTGGCTTATTATGATGGAGCTAATCTAAATGCCATCATCGGCAAAGCCTGCCCCGCTGATTTTGGTTTTGACATAGTTCATTTAAACCTTCATAAGACTTTTGCTACACCGCATGGCGGCGGTGGTCCCGGAGCTGGTCCCGTTGGTGTCACCGATAAGCTTCTCGATTATCTACCGGTCTCAATAGTAGTAAAAAGAAATGATGGCACGTATGCCTTGGAGTATGACAGGCCAAAATCAATCGGTTACATCGCTCCTTTCTATGGCAATTTTGGGATCATATTGCGAGCCTATGTTTATATCCTGATGCTCGGCAAGGAAGGCTTAACACGTATTGCTGAAAATGCGGTGCTTAATGCCAACTATATCAGGGTCAAATTGCAGAAATATTATGATTTGCCATATCCTGGACTTTGCAAACATGAATGCGTCTTCAGTGCTTGCCGCCAGGCTGAAAAAGGCGTTCATGCAATTGATATTGCCAAGAGTCTGATTGACGCCGGCTTTCACCCACCCACCGTTTATTTCCCGACTATAGTCCATGAAGCACTAATGATCGAGCCTACCGAAACCGAAAGCAAGGAGACTATCGATGGATTTATTGACACAATGATAACAATTGCTAAGACTGCTGAAAGCCACCCAGAAAAGTTAAAGTCTTCACCTAACGCCACACCTGTTAGCAGACTTGACGAAGCTTCAGCCGCAAGGAACCTTGATATTGCAAGCATATAATCGGTCTCGAAAAATGGTTTGATTTTTTGCATACGGAGGCGTCCTCCGGATGTTGGCCGGATGACTCTATATTAAGACGTCATTCACTATATTCTGGGGTTTTCTATCAAGAAAACCGGCAACATTCTCTACAGTCACTCGAAGTAATCTTTCTCGTGCCGCCCGAGTAGCCCAGGCACTCTATTCACAAATAAAATTAAAATAATTCTTATTCTTGAGCATCGATGAAGTTTTTTTTCTACAGACTTACAAATAAATAAAAAATAAATTAATTCAAACTCTGGGAAGGTTTTTTATTTGACCCCCATACCCCAGGCCTCTTACATGTCAGAATATGGGATACCCACAATAATAGATTCCTTGAATTTTGGCTTTGATCTCCCAGGCATTTTCCCGCCGAAAAATAATAACCCAGACTATAATCGCGGCAGATTTGCAAGTAGTTGATGGCAAAGATATATTTGCTGGAGATTGGGGAGATGAGTGTTTTAGGATTAGGTTTAAGCGGGCTTAGAACAATTCTTGAAAGGATGGGAAATAAACAGTAAAATTAATAATAGTGGATCTGAAGTTGTCTCCTAATTCAAGAGTATGTCACATTTTTGCTGAAGACGTACAACCAAAAATATCGATACTATTAATGCTTGTGTCTTAAGTTGTGTTCTGCTAACCTTGCTTTTCCTATAAAAGACAAGGCGTATCGTTGTTACGTCGAAATAGCATGACAATGACTGAAAATCGCGATCGGTGGAATAGCAGAACATCATTCATCATGGCGGCCGTAGGATCAGCCGTCGGCCTGGGAAACGTCTGGCGATTCCCTTATGTAGCCTACACCAGCGGAGGAGGAGCATTCTTAATCCCATATTTTGTAGCCCTCTTCACCGCAGGAATACCCATGCTCATCCTCGAAATGGGAATAGGCCAAAGAATGCAAAAAGGAGCCCCACTGGCTTTTGGAGCGATTCGAAAACCGCTTCAATGGTTCGGATGGTGGGCGGCAGGTCTAAGCGCAGGAATCGTAATTTACTACAGCACAATTCTCGCATGGTCATGGGTATACCTCTGGCATTCATTCACACAGGCATGGGGCGATCAGCCAGAAACCTTCTTCTTTCAAAACGTCCTCCAGCGATCAGCAGGCCCCGGCGAAATCGGCTGGCCGGTCCTATCTCTGGTGATAGGGATGGCCCTTACCTGGCTTACAATCTACCTCATCCTTCGTAAAGGCGTACGCAACGTCAGCAAAGTGGTCATGGTAACCGTTCCGCTTCCATTAATCCTACTGGCAATTCTCTTGGTTCGTGGATTAACACTTCCCGGTGCAATGGACGGAATCCGCTATTATCTCACTCCCGATTTTAGCAAGCTTACCGATATTCGGATCTGGCTGCGTGCCTACGGCCAGATTTTCTTTTCGCTTAGCTTGGCATCGGGCGTCATGATCGGCTATGGATCCTACCTCGGCAAAAAGGCAGAGATCACCAACAGTGCATTCATTACCGGGCTTGCGAATTGCGGGACCAGTTTCTTTGCAGGATTTGTAGTCTTCTCAATGCTTGGGTATCTGGCTAAAATACAGGGGTTACCTGTTTCAGAAGTAACTGCCGGTGGGACAGGATTGGCTTTTATCGCCTTTCCAACGGCAATAAGCCAACTGCCCGCACTGAACATCCTGTTCGGCCTGATCTTTTTCATTGCGCTACTTACCCTGGGTATCGACTCGGCCTTTGCCCTCCAGGAAGCCTTTACAACCGGCTTCTATGACAAATGGAAGATCCCCCCGCAGAAACTGGCGAAATATTTTGTCCTCATAGCTTTTCCCGTTTCACTGATTTTTGTAACCCGAGGCGGATATTACTGGTTCGACATCGTTGACAAATGGATATGTGATTTCGGCCTCGTCATCTCCGGCCTCATCCAATGCCTGGCGATCGGATTTCTCTACCCCGTCAACGACTTCCGAGACTACCTTAACCAACAGTCGGAGGTTCGAATCGGAAAGTGGTGGATTTGGGCACTGCGATATGTCACACCAGTAGTCCTGATGGTGATACTCGTGGGGAACCTGAAACAGGAAATCAAAGAGGCATACGGGGGCTATCCCAGATGGGCAACGCTGATCGGCGGATGGGGAGTCGTACTGTTCTTGGCCGTACTCGGATATTTCTTATGGAAACGTCCTGAAAAATCGGAAAGTGAATAAGGAGAATGCAATGCCGTTATCTGCCTGGATAATGTTTTTAGCAGGATGTGTTATTTTATACGGTGGCCTTGCCCTGTGTATCGGCATTGCCGTTCATAAACGCAATAAACCGTAATACAGAGTGCTCCCCGACATCCCGTAGGGTGTCAAAAGTCATCCAACTTTAAGCTGAGTTGTAGTAGAGGCTTGCAACAGGCAGCTTTAATAAATTTGGTCGACTTTCCAGTTATATCTTTATAGACCTTGATATTTGTCAGATTATGATTCTTGCAATACTCTCTGAGGGCAGACTCTTGGCTCTGAAGCCCCTTAATCTGCATGTCAGTTGAAATCCTGAGATATAAAGCTACTTTCTTGCCCATCTATATTGTTTTAAGCTCTTCCTCTAACTTATCAACGACTGGATACAAGCTTGAAGGATGATCGAGCTTGTGTGCTCTCCTTGAACTATCATCATCCCGGCGTTTATACATATTGACCGATTTGTCGTAAAACTGTCTGCCTTTCTTATCCCCCAGATACTCGCAGAACACCGCCTTCTTCTTTTGATCCGGATCGGCCTCTTAAATCATCGACGCTGATTCTGTAATCGGAAGGCTTCATACCCTTTTTGAATTTACCGAACCCGAAATTACTGGGTTGGTATTTGCCTACTAAATCGACTTTTGCTCGATCCGGGATCTTATCCTCCATCTCCAAGCACCAGTAGCACGCATTTACCAAAAGGCGGCGCAACCCTTCACTCTTAAAGTCGGTCGCGGCCCCCATTGTGGTGGTGAAAACACGAGCCTTCTTCCCCTTCTCGCCCGTGTAGGTCTTTATCCATGCAATAGGCATCTGTTCCTTATCTATGTTCGGTGGGCTATCAGGAGCCATTCCTTTGAGTACCCTGCCCATGACCACGGGATCGCTGTCGCCGCTTAAGGTATTGATTTTATAAACATCCGTTGTCCCCCAGATGTCCTCACATCCACGGACTATTGGATGGTCCTTCTTTCCTTCGGCAATTACGCCCCGGGTGCTTTCCCATCCATGCTTGCCGTGATGCGCAACCCACGTTTCACCCAGGACCTGCCGCCCGAACCCACCTTTGAACTCCCTGGTTCCTGATCCGTATTTGAAATACGGACTTTCTCTATTCTTTCTGTATAAGAAAGCATGCGTCGATGTCCTAACCCCAATGATTGGTTTGCCGGAGTTGGTGTAATCGATGATGTATTTCATCTGCTCATCAGGCAGTTCGCGGAATCTGGTAAACAGAACCATCAAGTCCGCCCTGTCCAGTGCCTCCAATCCGGCAATGTTGTTAAGTATGATAGGATTTATCTGTCCTGTTTTATTGTCCATGGCAAATAGAACGCTGCACTTGAATCCGTGATGGATGGCCAGAATCTTTGCTATCTGAGCCATGGCTTCTTCTGAGCGGTACTCTTCATCGCCCGTTACAAAGACGATATGCTTACCTGCGCCCGGACCCTTAAAGCCGTCATAGACGACCTGCTGCTCCTCGGCCCACGTGACGGGCATTCTCGGGCATATTATCCCAACCATCAGCATGATGCACGATGATACCAGTACCCGTGTCGTGAATTCCATTGTTATCACTCCCTTCTTTGCCTTTACCTGTTAAGATTGTCCGGCAAGCCTTACGTTCTTGGTATTATGACATATTCGGTTTATTTGCACAGCCAAATCCAAAACGAGTTATCCTTGGTTATTTTAACTAATTCGCCCGGTGAATGCTTCTATCATCATCCCGATGAGATTCGTGCCCGCAATTTCGGATCATATTACCACGACCAAACAGACCGAAAAGGCTTGTTTGGTCGGATTGACCGTCTTCGGCGATTGCCTGGTATGGCTCTTTAATATCATACGATCGAACGAATATGAGGATATTATGATGCATTTGCCGGAACGGTTACAAATTTTCGCAATTCTCTTGCTTTTTCAAAAACGCAACGGTACAATACTGGTATCATTTGCAATGCGTAATGTTTTTTTATCGTTCACGGGAAGCGGCAGATCGACCCTAAATGGAAAGGAAATTACCCTTGAAGGACAATGAACTTTCTCGCAGGACGTTTATTAAAAACACTTCTCTCATGGCCGCAGGCGCCATCTCAGGCGCCATCTCAGGCGCCATGGCCTCCCAATCTGCCGGTAAACAACAGGACGGCTCCAGGATACTTTGCTACAATCCGGAGATGGAGTACCGACGTTTGGGCAAGACCGATCTGATGATCTCGGCTGTGTGTCTGGGTGGTCACTGGAAGCGCATCAATGTGATGAATCAGGATCTCGACCGCAACCGCAGAGAAATCGTGGATCGCTGCATGGAAGTCGGAATCAACTATATCGATGCCTGCAGCCGAAACGAAGTGCTCGCCTACAGCAAGGCCCTCAAGGGACGACGTGACAAGATGCACATGGCCCTGTCGGATGCCCGGAAGGAGACGCGCAATCCGGAGTATCGCACCGCCAAAAAACTCATGGAACACTTTGACTCACTGCTAAAGGATTCCAAACAGGAATACACCGACCTGTGGCGCATCACTTGCTTTGAGCCGGGCGGCAAGCACACTTTCAACACCTCTTGCGAGTTGGTCGAAGCCCTGGAAAAGGCCAAGAAGCAGGGCAAGGCCAGATTCATCGGTATTGCATCCCATGACCGAAGATGGCACAAAATGATGATCGAACAGTTTCCCCAGTTGGACGTTATTTTGTTTCCTTATACCTCCATGAGCAAGGTCGCGCCCAAGGAAAGTATCTTCGATGCGATTAAACGCTGCGATATGGGTGTTTTTGGCATCAAACCCTTCGCCAGCAATTCTCTCTTTAAGGGCGACAGTTCCCCCGGCAATCCCCACGCCGAGGAAGATGACCGCCGCGCCCGGCTGGCGATCAGATACATCCTGTGTAATCCCGCGATTACCGCGCCGATACCCGGTCTGATCAGCAGGGATCAGGTTGATAACATGGCACGTGCCGTTAAAGAAAGACGCGAACTTGATCTTAAAGAAAAAGCCGAATTGGACCGCGCCTCGGAGATGATGTGGGCCAACCTTCCTGCGAATTATCAGTGGCTTAAAGACTGGAAATACGTCTAGCAGGGTTGCCCGTCTGACGTCTTGTTTCGTTTCCGATGGATACCCGGATTGTTCCGGTGATCTTTAGAAGTTTCCTTATGTCCATGTAAGACAACTCCAGCTTGTATTGAGGTGTATGTGAAATACTTGAAGTATCTCGGATTCTTATTCATACTATCAATTTTAACGTTTGTTGTCACTTCTTGTCGGCCATATGCTAAAACAAACAACACTCCTGAAGAAGAGCCGTTACTGCTCATGGATGAACCGCTGTTACTCTTGGATGAAGGGGAAGGTCAACTCGTATCGGAAAGAGCGCAGATAGCCGATAACACCCGGTGTTATGTCTGTCATATGAATTTTTCCATGGAGAAGTTTGCCGTTACCCACGCACGGGCTGGCATAAGTTGTGAGAATTGTCACGGTCCGTCCGATGCCCATTGCAGTGATGAAGACAATATAACTCCGCCCG
>Ga0209991_10000382_pt1 | contig 19970 bp, 18 predicted proteins | sample ChitaG_FD_183167 | JGI IMG/M metagenome (GOLD analysis project Ga0209991, IMG submission 183167) | Deep subsurface microbial communities from South Pacific Ocean to uncover new lineages of life (NeLLi) - Chile_00310 metaG (SPAdes)... | ecosystem: Environmental > Aquatic > Marine > Oceanic >... | reverse complement strand
ATCCTGGATTTCCCCAGTAACCACTCCCCAAGAAAGGGCTGATCCCGCAAAGCTATTGAGAAAGGTAAGGACAGACAACATATATGCAGCCAAGAATAGGATGGCCTTCTCCCTAGTTTACTTCTTTCTACTTTTGCTCTCTCTTTCCTCTGGCGGTTATGAGAGGAATGTGCAGGTTCTTGATGATTACCCGAACATATGTTGATACCATTCTCTTTACCAATATAGGCGTGGTCTGGCCAAAAGCGGGCTCCGAAGAACCCGCTGTAACCAGTATAGGTAGCTCTAAAATAGTAAATGTTACTGGCTCAGCACCTGTGGTAACCCCGATGGGACTGAGCCTCTGCGCCGGCATCTACAATAAGCGTTTAAATATCTCTCTCACTTATAGACCCGCCCTTTTCTCGAAGGAAAAGGCTCAAATGTTTTTGGATCTATACGTTGAAGAGATAAAAAACTACCCAGTCGGTCCGGAGGGATCATGACCGTATCGCTGGTGAAATTTGATGGTTCCCTGGATTCGCTTGGTAAGGCAATCGATCTGTGTGATGGATTTGGGAAACTCAACAGGAACGACAAAATCCTGATAAAACCCAATAACTGCTTCCGACACAGATTACTGCCTCCCTATGGAATGGTCACCACCTCAAAGATCATAGACGGTATCGTACAATTACTGCTTGAACATGGCTGCAAAGATATTTCTATCGGCGAAGGTGCCATCATCGGTATACTCGATGAACTTGAGCCATATACGAAACGAGGCTTTAAGGGTACAGGCATTGACAGGGTGGCTTATAAATACGGGGTTAAACTTATCGATTTCAACCAGGGTCCCTTTCAGGAGCTAGATTTAGGAGGGGTGAAGGCTCAAGTTTCCAAAGCAGCCTTAGAGACAGACTTTCTAATCAATATTCCGGTCCTAAAAACCCACTATCAAACTAAAGTCTCTCTAGGTTTCAAGAACCTGAAGGGATGTCTCAGCAAAGCTTCGAAACAAAGGTTTCATACTACCAATCGATTAGATAGTCTAATTTGTCTTTTGAACGAAGCTATCGAGAGCGACCTGGTCATAATTGACGGTATATACATGTTGGAAAAGGGTCCGGAAACTTACGCTGGTGTGGCCCACCGCAAGGATTTGATTATAGCAAGCCCGGATATATTCGAGTGTGACACTGTCGGGGCAACTATACTGGGAATCGACCCTTCACAGGTTGACTATCTGAGAGAATTTGCCGAAAAGCATAATCGATCTTTTGATATCAGCGCAATTCTAATCAAAGGAGAGGATATAGAATCTCTCAAGGAGCAACTTGAGTGGCAATTTGAACCAGACAAAGTATTATTGAGCCAGTCAAGAGTAACAGGGCTTTCAGGTCCTCATCCAGGACAGACTCTTTGTAGTGCATGCGGTCTCACGCTCGCTTTGGGAGTATCACTGCTCGCCAAGGATAATCCCGAGATGGATTTTGGCGGTGCTGAGTTATTTTGTGGGCTGGAAGTGAGTCCAGATAGAGATGCTCAAAATGTTTTTCTTTACGGCGACTGTGCAATCAGACGTAATAAGAGTTTACAGAATGCTACTAAAATAGAAGGATGCCCCCCTTCATTGACTGCCACCCTTCTTACCCTAATGAAAGTACTTCTCAGTAAGCCAAGGATGCTCAGAATGACCCTTCTGAGAGCTATGAAGTTAGTCGGTATCAGGATTGGGGTCTACAACGAGGTTTTTCCAGGATGGGAGCGATACCGATCTATAGAATTTGATAAGACTCACTTTTAACTTGGGTAAGGTAAGTGCAGGAAGGGAACGTAGGCGGGTCTTCCGGAGCTCGGTGTGGACTTTGTAGTGGCAGCGCTTCAACGAGACAACCCATCTAATCGCTATAACCGTATCTCTCATGATAAGATTTCACTTGGTGCACGAAAGCTTCAATTCTGGTCTTCTCGTTCGTCTGCTTCAGTCCGTCGTATATCATGGTGAGCATAGGAATGCCGTTTCGCTCCCTTTGTACCTTCTTGTAGATGGCAGTAGCCAAACTGCCGAAAACGCAATTTAAGACTACGAGGTTGGCTATGCCACTGCAGCCCCGCACTGCATATCCCTCCGCTTTGGCCACATTTGTGGTTACCACCGGGTCTATGTCAGGGCAGACATAGGGAGAAGCCATTTCAATCCTTTGTTCAACCGACGGTATCTTACAGTCCTCTAGCTCCTCACCCAGCATGCTCTCTATTCTCTGTTGCCAATGTCTATCCCAGAACCTTCGGAGATAATAGTAGAGTGCAGTGACGTATTTTCCTCTGGAAAGGTTCATATTGGGGTATACTTGGTCGAAATATACCATATAGTCCGTGGTAGTTGGCCCGAACCTCACTTCGGCGCCTTGCGCCTCAAGTTCTTTGATTATGTCATTGTTGGACCAGGAGTTCATGCAGGTATAGAACTCGCCTACGATTCCAAGGATAGGTCTCCTCTCCTTCCGCGTTGGAATGCGGTCCATAGCTTCGATGGTGCGTGCGAAGGCTTCAGAGAAGTTCCCCGCAACGAGCCCTGAACATATCTGCTCCACCGCCCACTCGTAAACCCTTTCGGTTTCGCCCGCATTTATCTCATAAGGCCGAATATGGAGTAACTTGCTCAGCAGGACGTCGGTTGCCAACCACCCTTTCCAAACAGCCCTGGCAAAGTTGAGCCCTAAGAGCCTGGTAGTCTCATCGAGGCGAATCGACTGTGAGGGGGCAACCACCGGAATGTGGGAGAGCCCCAATCTCTTGAGAACCAGCTTAAACGACAAGGCATACTGGCTCATTCGACAAGAGCCGTCGAAGTTAAGCGTGAAGAACGCTGAACGATCGGGATCGAAGCCTTCGAGCTCGGTCATCCGCACCAGGTCTCCGGTGAGAAGCTGGAAGGGGTGGCACTCCTTGGAAGAAGCGTATCTTCTTCCCAATTCGTCTGACCTCTCGTCGGGCCTGGGCAAGACTCGAGCATCTATGCCCACCGATTGAAGCGCAGTGGCAAAAACGTCGGAATGCCCGCTGATATAGGGAATGTAAATTGTTCTATCGAACTCCCTCATTTTCTTGGACGGCTTGAAGATAGCGGTCTCACTCCCAGGCCTAACGACATGCAGGTCTACCTGCTCATCATGTCTTGCTGCAGCCCTGGGTCTGTTGGAGGTATCGACGAAGGCCTCGACCCTTGTTGCTATACCAACGTCAGCGCTATGCTCGTCCACCTCAAGAACCAAACAAGGATTTCCTCCCATGGTATCCTCAAGATACTTCATGAAGAAGGAATCGGGGCCACAGCCGTAATTCGTAATGAATACTGGATTCAGGCTCCTGTGGTCTCTGGCGAAGATCACTGCCCTAAGGAGATTCTGCTCATTCTTCCAAACCAGGTTGGAGTAATGAGAGGGCAGCCTTACAGAATCCAAGGGCAGCAAGTCGAATGGAATCGCCAACACCCCCACTTTTCGTAGTTTCTTGGGGATGTTTAGGTTGAGTCCGATATCGTGGGCATTGTATGGCTTGCCGATGACCACCACTGCCTCGTTGTCCTGGCTCAGGGTTTCAAGCACCTCGCGGCCTCTTTGCTGGCACTTCTCCAGGAACTCTTGCTGAGCCCTGATAGCACTATCTGCAGCCCGGGAAGCATCTTTGGCAGTCTTGCCCAGCATCCGGCCTAATCGCAGCATCTGCTCCCTGAGGTTGTACTTCTCCTCCGCCATGTATATGGTGGGCTTTATGATTTTTACTCTGTCCTCAAAAGCGGGTCCGATCACGAATGGGATACCTTGAACATAGGGGCAGTTGTAGCTTCTGTCTACATCGTCTGCCATCATCTCCAGGTCAATAACGCTAGGCAGGAAAACGTAGTCTACGTTTTTCTCGATGAGGTTCTCCACGTGTCCGTAGGCTACTTTGACCGGGTAACACATCTCAGCCAAGATCAACTGCAGCCCTTTATTGATAAGCTTCCTGTTTGTTTTGTCGGAGACTACTACCTTTAGCCCCAGTTCCTGGAAGAATGTGCCCCACAGCGGGAACTGTTCGTAGAACATGAGCATTCTGGGAATTCCGATAGTAACGGAGTCAGTGTCCGCTTCGTCCTCCTTGTGATAACTTAGCAGCAGCTCCTCCCTCTCCTTAAACAGATCGGGTAAATCCTCAGCAGTGCTCTCTCCTTTCTTGATCTCGTATCTGTCGCAGATGCCGCCGTAGAACGATTCCTGATGATCACCAATAAGGACCCTCTTTATTTCGCAGTGGTTGGGACAATGCATACACTCGAAGGTTTTGACCTGATAGTGCCTGTCCCCGAGATCGAAGCCCACGAAGTTGCTCTTTTGCTTGCTTTCCATCCACCGTTCTCGTGCAATTAGGGCAGCGCCTATAGCGCCGGTTACATTGTGGTCCTCGGGCACTATGATTTGCTTATCGAGGATGTTTTCAAAGGCGGCTGCCACACTCCTGTTTGTAGCTACCCCGCCCTGGAAGTATATCCTGTTGCCAATCTTCTTATTTCCCACAACCTTTTCTATGTAGTTGTAGGCTACCGAATATGAAAGACCGGCGATAAGGTCGACCTTAGGTGAACCCACCTGTTGATGATGTATCAGGTCCGATTCCATGAAAACGGTGCACCGCGTGCCCAGATCGACGGGGTTTTCGGAGTCGAGAGCGAGTTTGCTGAATTCATCGATTCCTACATCCAATCTGGTAGCTTGTTCTTGAAGGAAGGAGCCTGTTCCTGCGGCACAGACTTTGTTCATCTCAAAATCAACCACTGAACCTTTCTTGAGAGAGATGTATTTTGAATCCTGGCCCCCGATCTCGAATATGGTGTCGACGCTGTTATCGATTTCGATGGTGGCCTTGGCCTGCGCCGTAATCTCATTGATGACTACATCGGCGCCAACGAAATCGCCCACGAAGTAACGTCCGCTGCCGGTAACTCCTACCCCTCGAACTTCAAGGAGGTTCTCCATGCCGAGAACAATGTCGGCGAGTCCCTTCTTGACCGACTCTATCGGCTCACCTTCGGTCATCAGATATCTCTTCCGTAAAAGCTTCTTGTTTTCATCCACAATGACAATATTTGTGCTTGCTGCACCAACATCGATCCCGAGATACACCCTCTCTTTTTGCGCTCGTTGCCCGATGTAGTCATCGCTGTCAGTAGGTGCGCTACCTTTGTAGCTCAATCGCTTCAAATATCCCTGTTTAGCTTCCTTGGCTGTCTTGATCAAGTAATGTTTCAGATCCTCAATAGCCCTGCCAAGCTCAAGGGGGGTGACTATTTCTCTTTCGCGTGCCATAATAGCCGAGCCCAGGGCTCCCATGATGAAGAAATGCTCGGGGACAATTAACTCTCCTTTATCAAGCTCCAGCAGGTCTTCAAATGCTTTGACTACTCCCTTATTGGCAGCCACTCCGCCTTGGAACGCTACAGGCTTCTTGAATTTCTTGCCCTTGCCTAGGTTGCTTATGTAATTTCTGGCCAGAGCGTAGCAAAGCCCGGCTACTATATCCTCTTTTGGAACCCCTTCCTGCTGTAGGTGAACCATATCGGATTTGGCAAAGACGCTGCACCTGCCGGCAATGGTCGCCGGCCTCTCAGATTTCAGGGCTAGATCGCCAAGTTCCTTATCTATTGAGATTCCCAAACGATAAGCCTGTTGATCCAGGAAGGAACCGGTGCCGGCAGCGCAGATCTCATTTAGGGCGTGATCCACAACGATTGATTTCCCTTTCCTTTCGTCTGGCTCCAGGAAAATCAGCTTCGAATCCTGCCCCCCAATTTCGATAACCGTCCTGACCTCGGGATGAAAATAGGTGACGGCCTTTGCTTGGGTTATGATCTCGTTCTCTTTGTCTACGCCTAAGATATCGGCTATCAATTCTCGGCCGCTTCCAGTGGCTATCACTCCCTCGAGCTTGGGGAAATCCTTAGTGAGGCTGTTGAATGCATCAAGTAAAGCTGGGATGGGCTGTCCCTTCGTTCGTTGATAGATGCTATCAAGCAGGTTCACCTGTTCGTCAATTATGGCTATGTTCAGGCTGACCGAACCTACGTCTATTCCCATGTAGAGCTTGTCTCGCTCTGCCACTTGGTCTTCTCCTTTAGTTGTTGGGAGTAATGGCCAGCAACTGCCGTCCATCCAGCTCGTTGATACGCAATGCTCATATTTCCCGAGGTGCCTACTACCAGGCCCTTCTAGGCCATTTGCTGGGCGGCCTCAAGCACAGTTTTCTTTTGAGAGTTCCAGATGTTCATCCTTGTACCCTAATAGCGAATAACCATCGCTTATCTTTGTGGAGACTACCGGTGCCCAACGGATAGCCCTCAAGGAGAAAAACCAGGCTATTTCGGCGGCGAGAAAAGGAATGCAAGCCAAGTGCCCCTGATATCTATGCCTAACGTATAATTATACCATAGATTCGTCTTTACATAAATATCCTCTCATGGATATTGTGGGGGTGGAGACGATACACAATAGATGACAAGTAGTAGCTAGGTGGTCAGTTGTTGCAGAGCTTCCACTTCGCTCACGATTAAAATGGGGGCATCCTTTAGGTCTGTTTTTAAGGCTTGACCATTGCATAAACAGTAGACCACAACCTCTTGTTCTGAGTTGCTCCTTTTGAATAAGCACTCTCAAAATGGTCACCAGTGATGTTCACCACTTGATAAAACCCTCTCTCAGAAAGAAATCCTTCAATAGTTCCCTCTTCTACTCCAAACCTAGGATGCTCAGACGTGAGAGGCGTACCGATTCGTTCATAAGCTTTTCGTGCCCGATTCACCTCTGTCACTCCGCAAGTCCCGTCCAGAACTGACTGGAAGACGTAGTCGAATATGATGGAGCTACCTTCACCTGAATTCTTTGCCATGAAAGCCAAGGTTGTATCCACCGCCTCAGGCGTTATGTAGTAGGTCACCCCTTCCCAGATGAACAATGTCTTCAGGTTTTTGTGGTAACCACTTTCGAACAGCCTCTCATCAAGCTTTTGATTTTCAAAATCGATGGGGACATAGACAACATGATCTGGAAGAGAACTAAATATCTTCTTGACTTTTTCCATCTTCACCGTTTGAGTGGCTGGATGGTCTACTTCAAAGACCTTGACCTTTCCTTTCAGTTCATCGAATCTATAGGCTCTGGAGTCGTAACCAGCTCCCAGGATGACCAACTGCTCAATCCCGTTATCAATACGCGCCTTTAGATAATCGTCGATATATCGGACGCGACCTGCTATGTAACCAACCATACCAGGAGCTATTCGTTCACTGAACCAAATTGCAATCTTCGTCAGGAGTCGACTCTTGGCGATAGCACCGAATATGTGGCCGAGGAAGTCTTTTGCAAAAGGGTCATGACACACCCGTTCATCCTCGGGTGCCAGCCACTCGGCAGCCCTTAGGGCAGCAGCCAACTCTGCGGTCCAGCTTGATTTCCCTTTTTTCATGTTAAGCCGCCTGTCTCAGTAGCTTTCCATGTACGAAGTGGTGACTATCCCCGTCTCAAATCGGTCCCTTGACAACATGTAGACTGCGCAATTATATTGATGTCAATACATTTGATATGAAAACCTTGATCTCTCTTGAGCTTTTGCCATTCATCATATCACATACTAGCTAAAAACTACATTCTACCAAATGTTATACATACATGGGCCGTTGCCCTTCCCCACACATATTCCGATAGCAGACAGGCCTTCTTCGATATCTCAGGTGGCAAGGGCATTAATGGAAAAAGGTTGCTGAAACCCTAAGATACGGTAGCTAACAAGAGCAATGAGAATAGCAGACGTTCTTACAGCTTCAAGGTTTATTGCTGCTCCAATAGTTATCTGGCTCATATTCGCAAATGAGACGCTTGCTGCATTCTATCTTTTCGCTGCGGCAGCGATAACCGATTTGCTGGACGGCTATTTTGCAAGGAGAAGCAAGAAAACAGCTTCATACGGGGCAACCTTTGACGGTTTGGCTGATTTCTTTCTTCTTATTCTGACAGGAGTTGCACTTTTTATAAAAGGCGAGGGGTTGTCGCTTTTTGTAGTAGGGGTGATAGGACTGGCTCTTACAGCCCCTGTACTATGGCTTATCTCAAGAAAAAAAGGAAGGCCTACAGTACCTCACTTTGATACAAACATTCTTGCTGCCTTTGTGTATCCAACAATTATGGCATACATAATCGGTTGGGGGTACGCACTACCACTTCTTCTTGTTACGTTCGCTGTCGGTTTGTATACATTTAGAAAGTATGTTGTCTATACATGGAGTATCTACGCAAATAGATAGCACCATACAGCGGTATCTATCACCACAGCCTGGGCGTCTCTAAGAATGGGCGCGTTCTTGCGGTTCTGGTTCTCCAAGGAAAAGGAACCCGCTTGGATCCCGAAACGAGCTCGGGATACTGCATCTAGTCTTCGGCTCTTTCACGTTTTTCGCCTCTGGAGACCAGGTTCCTGTAGAAGGTCTTGATCCTGTCCCGGAAATGGTTTGCTGCAAAAAGCCCCCCGACCAAGAGAGCTGCGATCAAGTGAAGGCTGGAGCCGCCACTTTCGAGATTGTAGGCATCAGCCGTCTGCGGGATGGTCAAATAAAAGAAAGCCGGGACAACAGGCGTCATTATCAAGCGGGTGAAGAATTTCATCGTGATTCCCCCTTCCTTAGATTGAGTAAATTTCTCCCCGGCCTGCCATAGAACTTCTGTAAAAGACCTTTTTCACCGCTGATCTATGGTTTACCCATCGGTGGTTTACCCATCGGTTACGATGGGTTAGCCCCAATAAATGCACTTAGCGATGCCACGCTAGATGCCGCTTTTCAGTCGGCTACTTCTATGCCCACTCCACCGGTCTGCTTCTCAGCGGAAACAGAGCAAAAAGTGGCGATTAGATTGCCATTAATAGCAGCATGATCTCTAGTGATTCTTTGGTACACGATTCACAGCCATTTGTCAAGGGCTTCAAACAAGCGGCTCTACTGCGAGTAATAGATTCTCTTCCCAATTTGGCAGTTCGGCTATCTGCGGTGTGGCAAACCTTTCCATACTTCATTCGGACAGGGTCGCACTATGGTTCGGGTGCGACTCTTGACATGCGCCCAGTAACTCAGTATAATACTCAGTACTCATGATACGCTGTGAAATCTGTGGAGCCACTTTTAAGACCGCCCAAGGTCTGGCCGGGCACAAACGTCTGCGCCACGGAGCCTATAGATTGGCCGACGAGATAGGTTTGAACTTGACCGGTAGACAATTGCATCGCAAAATCCTGAACCACCTCAGTGAAAAGCTAGCTGACAGACTGGCAGATGCTATCCTCGAAAGGCATGGGCAGGAAATCTGGGAGGCCTATCTAGCCGAACTATCCCAGCAGGGACTCGACCTCCGCTCACCGGGGAGATACCCGAAGGTCAAGGCGATCATCGTAGCTGCTGGTGAAAGTAATCTCCTGCTCCCACTCACTAGGGACAAGCCGGAGTGCCTGCTGGAGATCGGGAACAAGACAATACTCAGCAGAGAGCTGGAAAATCTCAGGGCATGTGGCATACGTGACATTGCGGTGGTGCGTGGATACCAGGGAGACAAGATCAAGTACCCCGCGATACGATATTACGAAAACAGAGAGTACCATAATACTGGCATCTTAGGGTCCTTGTTCCATGCGAAGGGTGAGATGGACCATGAGTTCATATTTTGTTACTCGGATATCCTTTATACCAAGGAAGTGCTTGAGCTGTTACTCCGTGATCAGTCTGACATCTCACTCATAGTCGACACCGACTGGAAGAACCACTATCGCCAGCGACACCAGCATCCAGTTTCCGAGGCTGAGTTGGTCAGAGTTGAAGGCGACCGAATAACACAGATTGGAAGGAATATCATACCTCTCGGTGAAGCTCACGGTGAGTTCATCGGGCTGGCCAAATTCAGCAGAGACGGTGCTGAGAGCCTAAAGGCGATCCACGAGTGGGCTATTCAGAATTACAGGGATAGAGCCTTTCACACATCGCCCTCGGTAGATAAGGCCAATTTCGCCGACATGATCCAAGAGCTTATAGACCAGGGGTATCCGGTGTGCCACATTGATATCGACGGTGGCTGGGCGGAGATCGACACTGTTGAGGACTTCGACAGGGTGAACAGGCACTTGCACTCAATTCTAAAGATAAATTAACCAAAATCGCAAGGAGATATCATGAAGGCTATTATTGTGGCTGCCGGCCCCGGCAGCCGACTCAACCCTCTGACCAATGAAATACCAAAATGCCTTTTAGAGGTTGGAGGTAAGACCATTCTTGAGAGAGCGCTGGAGGCACTCAGAGAAAATGGGATTGAGAAGATTGCAGTGGTAAGGGGGTATTGCAGCCATCTAATTGACTATCCTAACATAACATATTACGAGAACCCTAACTATAGAGAAAACAATATCCTCAGGTCCCTATTCTACGCCGAGGGTGAAATGAACGACGACTTAATCTTCTCCTATTCAGATATCGTCTATAGTAGTGAGATTGTGGCGAAACTTATGGAATGCGAGTCAGAAATTGCCCTGACAGTGGATGTCAACTGGCTTCAACACTATAACGGACGTGACCGGCACCCCATCTCTGAGGCTGAGCTAGTCAAGGTTGCAAATGGCAAGGTGGTAAAAATCGGTAAGGGAATTGTCAACCCAGAAGAAGCTCACGGGGAGTTTATCGGTCTTGCCAAGTTCAGCAAGTCAGGGGCTGAGGTAATGAGAACAGCCTATCATCGGGTGGCAGAGGAGCGTCCCGCCACTCCCTTTCAGCATGCAGCTTCCCTGGAGAAGGCATATTTAACTGACATGATACAGGAGTTGGTGGATAACGGTTCGCTGGTACAAAGCGTTAACATCAGGGGCAATTGGATGGAAATCGACACTCCACAAGACTTAGAACGAGCCCGAAAGCTATTTGGCGCATAAAGCGGATAAAAGGGGAGAATTGTTAATGGAGCGCTGTGGCATGTGTCATGTAATAAGCCATTCGTGGTTTCATATAACGACTAAGGGTGATGTGAATAAGGTGAGGTATGGAGATTCGATTAATCCACTCAACAAAACAATAGGGGTTGAATATTGACACGTGTGTTTTGGAATATCTGGTCATCGTATGCAACGTTCTATTTTGGGAGAGTTAACCTTTCTATTGTGGTCCCTGTGTTGCTCGCGACGTATGGAGATCTGTCGCTATACAATGTTGGGCTCGTATCTAGCGGGTTCATGGCGACATATGCCATTGGCCAGTTTCTGCATGGTCAGATCTCTGAGAGGTTCAATCCATTTGTCTACATAGGAATCGGGCTGCTTGGGTCTGCCATCGTGAACTTGACACTAGGTTTCTCTGCTGGCTTCTTTTGGGCTTTATTGGTTGGCGAAATGATTGATGGTGGCTTTCAGTCAATGGGGTGGTCCTCAACAGTTAGGGCTAATGCTGAAACCTCGAAGGAGCCAGAGAAATACTCTACTGTCTTGGGGACAGCGTATCAGGTTGGCAATTCAGTTGCTTGGATAGTCTGTGCTTTCGCTGTTGGTCAGTTTGGTTGGCAGGCAGGTTTTTGGGTAGCAACCATTGTGATGATGGTTAGGGCAGTGACTCTCCTTGCGAGCCGTTATCATCTGGAAGTCAAGCCCAGAAAGATAGGGAAGCAAGTCAGACTCACGTTGAGCTGGCCAATATTCATTAGCGGTCTTTCTTTGTGTCTGCTGAACATGGTGCGGTACGGTGTGATCATATGGATTCCAACATACTTGTATCGAGAATTCGCTATGCCGATTGAGGAAGTTGGTCTGAACATCTTCCTGATACCTATAGCAGGCGTCGTTGGAACTCTAATGTACACCCGGTTCAAGGCTCCGAAGGATGTCTTATCTGTATTATATTTGCTTGGGCTTGGTTCAATGTTTCTACTCCTCCCGGGTTTGAGCGGTATGGCGATGTTTGCCGTACTGCTGCTGAGTGGCTTTTTCCTTTATGGCCCGCATGTATTCCTGGTAACGACTTTTCCCACTAGATTCCATGAACATAAGCTAGTTGCTGCTGCTGCTGGCTTTATCGATGGCTGGGGATATATTGGGGCGATAGCGATTGGAGTCCTGGTTCCATTCCTGCTAGATCAAACTGGCAGTTGGACATCGGTATTCTATTTCTGGGCTGCTGTCTCGTTTGTCATAGTCGCTCTTGTCATGTTTGTCTATATAGGAACACGAAAGAAGGGGCTATTTGGCAGCGAAAAAGCAGGCTGATCGAGTAGTCTATATTTATGTTGCTGGAGATTCAGTGCACATTGGACATCTCCGTGCCTTACAATAAGCCAGAGCTCTTGGTGATTATCTCATCGTGGGTGTGATAGCTGATGAGGGGATTACTGACTACAAACGCCGACCTGTCATACCTTTCAAGGAAAGGTTGGAGCTGGATGCGAATCCCTAATGTGTGGACGAAGTGGTGAGATAGGATGGTGTTGGTCCAACAGAGAACCTGAAAAAGCTGGATGTGGACATTCTGGTTCACGGCTACGCCTAGGACAATGACTTCCCTGCTGATGCCTACATTAGAAGCATCGCCAAGAAAGAGGCACGAACCAGATACTATTCAGAGCGATCGACTACAGTGATTATGGAGAGGATAAGGCAGATGCCATGACAGTGGACGTGCGAGTGAGCCAAATATAAAGACACTCTCTTTTGTTCACCCGCTCAGATCTCCGTGCAAAACTTCCAGCCCGCCAATTGCCGGCGCCGGTTTACCACTTACCTCCTTCTCTTCGCTCTTCTCCCATTCTTTCCGTTCGAGATCCAGATGCAATGCCCAAACCGTGAGATTGTCTGGCAACGTATCTCTTCCCACCCCACTGATATAGCTTTGCCAGTTATGTCCCTACAACTCCGATGATTCGGGAGCAAATCCCCCATGGAAATGTGGGTAAGAATGACTGAAGTTGGCAGCCAACCTCTAAACTCTAGCATATATGAAGCTCATTGTGGTATCATACGCATAATCAAATATGCCGATTGCAAACGGCACACTGAATATAGAAATCTGAGTAATAGCAAGGGGTGATTCAATGAAAAGCTTCATAACAGACTTCCTGGAGGCACTGGTAACCTGCGTGCAGTTAGGTATTGCGGTACCAATTCTGCTTGCTGCACTATTTGGGCCAACAGTCCTAATAATTCTCGCTATCCTGTGGGCGCTAGATATAATCTAAGGAGACTCCACACCTCACGTGGTAATAACTGGTGTTGAGTGAACGATCTCAAACCGTCGTTATTGCTTCGGTCGTGGCAACCGTCAGTGATCGGTTGGGAATAATGAGTGTAGGGAAAGTAAAGCAGAGTTAATTAGTCTGCCCTTGACAAACATACCTGAAGATGTGATAATTATACGTTACACAGACTGCTATATTATCACTAATTGCAGTATATTCGTGCCGGAGGGAAAGACATGTCGTCAAAGCGGAAAAGGTCCACCTACGCGCCACCAGCTAAATTTGTCTTGGATAGAACGGTTTCGCTGACCAGAAAAATGAATCGCTTTGAACCGCCGGTTCGCTTTGTCGCAGAGAGGGTAATCTCGCTTGAGGTAAAGGCAGTGGACAGGTATGTACCGGATAGGGTGCTGCTCCTTTTCATGAATGTATTAGATAAGCATGTCCCATCTGAGGTGATCGATAGTGTCATTGGTGGGCTGAATGTTCTTCCTCCAAAGGTACGCTCCTCTTTGATTACCGCAGCGGATAGGTATGTTCCAGACAGGGCAGCGAACTCGAGAAAGATTTCTGCTGTCATTGCCGGGATATACAAGTATATTCCAGATAGGATAATTCCCCCGGAGTCCGCTGAGGACTGGGCAAACGTCAAGACGAAGTTCCACATCCCGACGTTGCTATCAAGAGGTCAAAGTAAATCTCGCAAAGAGTAATCCAACCCTTCTACTTTAAAGCTTCCAACCATTGTACGGTGCCCAGTGCTGTCGACATGTCACAGTAGAAACCGGGGGCATAAAAAATCCGTGTATATGACGCTAGGCACCATGATAGTGAGTCCATAGAGGATTTATTGAAATGCTGTACAGAAATGTCCGCATAGAGGCTTTTGGATACGAGCTCCCAGAGACGGTCATCACGTCACGGAGCCTTGAGGAGAGAGTAGCCCCCATATACGAGAAGCTGAATCTCTCTTACGGACGCTTCGAAATGATGACCGGAATTCGTGAGCGGCGATTCTGGGACGACGAGACGACGCCAAGCCAGGCCAGTACAAGAGCGGCAGAAAAAGCCATCGCCAAGTCAGGAATCGATAAAGGGGACATCGAATGTCTACTTCACACTTCCGTATGTCGTGACTTTCTGGAGCCGGCGACGGCCACCTTAGTCCATGATTCTTTGGGTCTCCCCCCCACAGCCCTTGTCTTCGACATCTCAAATGCCTGTCTGGGTTTCACCAACGGCATGATAACTCTGGCAAATATGATCGAACTGGGCCAGATAAAAGCGGGAATTGTGGTTGGCGCTGAGGGCAGTAAACGGATTATTGACAAAACGATCGATGACCTCTTGAAAGACCCAAGCGTCACCAGGGATAAGCTCAAAGTCTCGTTCGCCTCTCTGACCCTGGGATCCGGAGCAGTAGCAGCGGTACTGACTCACTCTTCCCTGTCGAAATCCTGCCATAAACTCTTGGGGGGAGCGGTACGCACTGCTTCACAACACAACGGCCTCTGTCGCATAGAAGCTGATACTTATTTCTACGACCTGGCTAGCTACCCCAACATGAGTACCGACTATACGGGAATTCTGGAAAACGGCGTGGTATTGGCAGAAGAAACATGGAAGGCTTTCCAGCGCGAGCTGAGATGGAACGGCACAGATATAGACAAGGTTTTTAGCCATCAGGTTAGCACCGTCCATCGAGAGGTGTTGTTTCATGCCCTGGGGCTGGATGAATCCAAGGGCTTTTCCACTGTGGAATACCTGGGAAACATCGCTTCGTGTTCCCTCCCCATTTCACTGGCTATAGGAATTGAGGAGGGTCACGTTGATGCTGGCGATAAGGTTGCGATGATGGCAGGCGGCAGTGGCTTATGCGGTATCATGCTGGGTCTGGAATGGTAGCTGGAGATGGCCCTAGGATCAGACGGTTACCGAGATGCTTAATGAGACGAGAATTGTAATAACCGGGGTTGGTCTAACCGCACCCAACGGAAACAATCTTTCAGAATTTCGGCAGAACTTGCTTGCTGGTAAATCCGGAATAGGAAAAATCGAGGCCCACTACATGGGTGAAGTCATAGCTGGTCTGTGTGATTTTGACCCACTGATTTATCAGAGAAAAAAAGAACTGCGTCGTGGAACGCGAGCGGGGTCTATTGCGATCTACTGCGCTCATGAAGCAATCGCTGATGCGAAATTGGATCTTGATTCTGTTGATAAATCGAGAATTGGCATCTATCTCGGCATCACCGAGCACGGTAACGTGGAAACCGAGAATGAAATCTATAACCTCAAGCAATATGACTACAATGTAGATTTTTGGTCCCACCACCATAACCCAAGAACGGTTGCCAACAGCCCAGCCGGCGAAGTCACCTTGAATATGGGGATTACTGGCCCGCACTACACATTGGGAGCCGCTTGCGCCGCCGGCAACATTGGACTCATACAAGGTTTACAGATGCTGCTGCTGGATGAAATAGATTTGGCCCTGGCGGGTGGGGTCTCAGAGACCCCTAGGACATTCGGTGTTTTTGCCGCTTTCAAAAATGAGGGTGCGTTGGCAAGCCATCCCGACCCCCAGAAGGCATCCCGCCCTTTCGATAGGGACCGAAACGGTGTTGTTATTTCCGAAGGCGGCTGTATCTGCGTTTTGGAAAGACTGAGCGATGCACTTGAAAGAGGCGCTAAGATTTACGGAGAGATCGTCGGTTACGCCATCAACTCGGATGCATCTGATTACATTCTTCCAAATGCTCAAAGGCAGGTTGAGTGCATGAACCTTGCCCTAAAAAAAGCTGGTATCTCAGCGAGCGACATCGATATTATCAATACCCACGCCACCGCAACCCCAGAAGGGGATAAGGCCGAATGTCAGGCAATGAGAGAAGTCTTTGGGAATAACTCAAATTCATATATAAACAACACCAAGAGTTATATTGGTCATACCATGGGCGCTGCTGGCGCTTTAGAATTAGCGGGGAATCTACCCTCTTTTAAAGACCGTATCGTTCACCAGACGATCAATGTGGACAATCTGGACCCTGAGTGTGCTTTGAAGAACCTTGTAATTAACCAACCCCAGAAGGTCGATAAGGTCGACTATATCTTGAATAACTCTTTCGGAATGCTGGGCATCAATTCTGCCCTTATCGTTAAAAGATTTGAAGCATAATATTAAAGGAGCTATCTAGCTAGAATAGCAAGGAAAGGGGTATATGAAAGCAGAAGAAATTAGAGCCATGATTCTAGAGGTCATTCACGAAATTGTCCCCGATGAAGACCTGAGCAATCTCAAGGGTGATATCCGGATACGAGACCAAATCGAAATGGACTCGATGGATTTCCTAGACGTCATCATGGAATTGCGAAAACGATATAGTGTCGTTGTTCCGGAAGACGACTATATGGAATTATCTACATTGGATGGCTCTGTAGCCTACTTGGAGCCACTCATGAAAGACATTTAGCCAATAGGTGTCAGCGAACTTCAAGTATATCGTTCTACCTCATTTCACCAAGGAATCGAAGGTTCACCCAATTTCCCCCCCCCTTGCTGAACGGGGGGAAAACTCTCCATAGAGCGTTGCTATGAGTTACGCTGTTCTCATCGCAGGCAATGGAATGTCCAGGCTCCCGCGGCAGGGTGGTTGGGAACAAGCAGCGTTACCTAGTTCCTCATGGCACACTCCCAAAGTAAGTCTCTGGAAAAATAGATGTAGGAAAAGTAAAGTGTAGTTAATTTGAAGCCGTTGACAAATTCGACCAAAAGTGCGATATTATAAGTTCACGCATATTATACTATAGTACCGCCGGTCATAGTATGTCTCGTGCTGGAGAACTAAGGGATGAACCGTGGAGCGTTTGACGCCGGGTATGCTCCAGACGCAGCAGTGAGTATATAGAGGATGTATTGAAATGCGGTACAAGAATGTCTACATAGAGTCTCTTGGGTACGAGCTCCCGGGGACAGTCGTCACGTCACTGAGCCTTGAGGAGAGAGTAGCCCCCATATACGAGAAGCTGAATCTCTCTTACGGACGCTTCGAAATGATGACCGGAATTCGTGAGCGGCGATTCTGGGACGATGAGACGACGCCAAGCCAGGCCAGTACAATAGCGGCAGAAAAAGCCATCGCCAAGTCAGGAATCGATAAAGGGGACATCGAATGTCTACTTCATACTTCCGTATGTCGTGACTTTCTGGAGCCAGCGACCGCCACCTTAGTCCATGATTCTTTGGGCCTCCCCCCCACAGCCCTTGTCTTCGACATCTCAAATGCCTGTCTGGGTTTCGTCAACGGCATGGTAACTCTGGCAAATATGATCGAATTGGGCCAGATAAAAGCGGGAATTGTGGTTGGCGCTGAGGGCGGTAAGCGACTTATTGACAAAACGATCGATGACCTCCTGAAAGACCCAAGCGTCACCAGGGATAAGCTCAAAGTCTCGTTCGCCTCTCTGACCCTGGGATCCGGAGCAGTAGCAGTGGTACTGACTCACTCTTCCCTGTCGAAATCCGGTCATAAACTCTTGGGGGGAGCGGTACGCACTGCTTCACAACACAACAGACTTTGTCGCATAGAAGCTGATACTTATTTCTTCGACCCGGATAGCTACCCCAACATGAGTACGGACTATACAGGAATTCTGAAAAATGGCGTGGCATTGGCGGCCGAAACATGGCAGGCCTTCAAACGAGAGCTGGGGTGGAGAGAGCTAGATGTAGACTTGTTTTTTACCCATCAGGTCAGCTCCGTCCACCAAGAGCTGCTGTTTCGCACCCTGGGGCTGGATGAATCCAAGGGCTTTTCCACCGTGGAATACCTGGGGAACGTCGCTTCGTGTTCCCTCCCCATTTCGCTGGCTATAGGAATTGAGGAGGGTCACATTGATGCTGGCGATAAGGTTGTGATGATGGCAGCCGGCAGCGGCTTGTGCGTTATTGTGCTGGCTGTAGAATGGTAGCCTCAACTGATGACCACAAAGTAACATGGTTGCCAAGATGGCTGATGAAACACGAATTGTAATCACCGGGATTGGTCTGTCGGCACCAAACGGAAACAATCTTGCAGAGTTTAGAGAGAACTTGCTTGCTGGCAAATCCGGAATAGGGAAAATCGAGACCCACTACATGGGAGAAGTCATAGCCGGTGCGTGTGACTTCGACCCATTGAAGTATCAGAGTAAGAAAGAACTGCGTCGGGGAACGCGAGCAGGGTCCTTTGCCGTTTACTGCTGTCACGAGGCAGTCGCTGATGCGAAATTGGATCTTGACTCCGTTGACAAATCGAGAATTGGCATCTATGTCGGGATTACCGAGCACGGTAACGTGCAAACCGAGAATGAAATCTATAACCTCAAGCAGTACGACTACAATCTAGACGTCTGGTCCCACCACCAAAACCCAAAAACTGTGGCCAATGAGCCAGCCGGTGAAATCACCATGAATATGGGTATTACTGGCCCACACTACACGCTGGGAGGTGCTTGCGCCGCCGGCAACATCGGACTCATACACGGCGTGCAGATGCTGCTGCTAGGTGAAGTGGACTTGGCCCTGGCTGGTGGCGTTTCAGAGGTTATTCATGGCTTCGGCATTTTTCTCAGCTTCAAAAATGAACGTGCATTGGCGAGCCATCCGGACCCCACGAAGGCATCCCGACCCTTCGATAGGGACCGAAACGGTGTTGTTGTTTCCGAAGGCGGCTGTATGTGCGTTCTGGAGAAATTGAGTGACGCACTGGAAAGAGGCGCCAGGATTTACGGAGAGATCGTCGGTTACGCCATCAACTCGGATGCATCTGATTACGTTCTCCCGAACCCGCAAATGCAAGCTGAGTGCATGAACCTTGCTCTCAAGAAAGCCGGCATATCAGCTAGCGACATCGATATCATCAACACCCACGCGACTGCAACCCCTGAAGGGGACAAGGTAGAATGTCAGGCAATCAGACAAATCTTCGGGGACAATTCAAATACCTACATAAACAACACCAAGAGTTACATTGGCCATAGCATGGGTGCTGCTGGTGCCTTGGAATTGGTTGGTAATCTACCCTCATTTGAAGACCATATCGTTCACCAGACGATCAATGTGGACAATCTGGACCCTGAGTGCGCCCTCAAGAATCTTGTAATCAACAAACCCAAGAAGGTCGATAAGGTCGACTATATCTTAAATAACTCTTTCGGAATGTTGGGTCTCAATTCTGCCCTTATCGTTAGAAGATTTGCGCAATAGTATTGAAGCAATCACTTAGCTGGAACCGAAAGGGAAGGTATTTAGCAAATAGGTACCAACGAAACAGAGTACATCATTTCATCTCATTCCGCCAGAGAGCCGAAGGTTCACATAAGTTTCTCCCCTTGCCAAGCAGGGGAGAAATCTCTCAATAGAGCCTGGATATGAGTTACGACGTTATTATCATAGGAGCCGGGATGTCCGGCCTCGCCGCCGGCATTAGGTTGGCCTACTACGATAAAAGGGTTTGCATCCTGGAAAAACATCATCGAGTCGGGGGGTTAAATTCATTCTATAGCCGGGATGGACATAATTTCGATGTTGGTCTTCATGCAATGACCAATTATGTCCCCCAGGGTACCAAATCAACTCCCCTCCCAAAGCTGCTACGACAGCTCAAATTGAAAGCTGAAGATTTTGCCCTCTGCCAGCAACGAATGTCAATGGTTAAGTTCCCTGAGAAA
>Ga0209991_10000381_pt1 | contig 20000 bp, 18 predicted proteins | sample ChitaG_FD_183167 | JGI IMG/M metagenome (GOLD analysis project Ga0209991, IMG submission 183167) | Deep subsurface microbial communities from South Pacific Ocean to uncover new lineages of life (NeLLi) - Chile_00310 metaG (SPAdes)... | ecosystem: Environmental > Aquatic > Marine > Oceanic >... | reverse complement strand
CAAAGGGGGTAAGCGATGACAGGACACTGTAGCAAGTGCGGTAAAATCTGGACACTAGAAACGAGGCAAGGCTTATGCCAGTGGTGTAATAAGCCCGCAAGCTGTCAAACGACCACAGCAAAGCCCCGCCATATCAAGTCTAGGTCAAACGGTAGAAAAAGGCAAGCTCCGGTCAGCGATAATGGTTACGACCAGCTAGACGGTAAATGGCTTACCTATTATAAGATAGCCTCACGGTTTAGCCACAAGGCAAAGGCACAGGATAGAGAGGACTTACTACAGGATATAATGGTAGCCCTTGCCGATGTGGCTAGTAGCAACGGACACAAGCCACTTACCGAGCCAGCTATGTATCGGGTAGCCAGCATTACCGTAGTCCACTACTGGAGAGAGCAATACAAGGTAACTAACGGTGTGGACTGCGGTAGCTGTAGCAAGGCACAAAGGAAAAAGTGTCGCAAGGACTGGCTATACTCGGAGTGTCCAAAGGCTATCAAGCTGGAATACCTATCAAAGCCAATAGTGGATAGTGAGGGCAATCTTACCGAGTTAGGAGAGCACATAGCCGATGACAAGGCAATTGACCTTGACGCTTGGCTAGACGACAAAGCCTTTTTACTCGGTTGCCCGATAAGGCTAGTCCTGATAGCCCATAAGAGGCAAGAGGGCATACCGCTAGACCACAAAGACCGAGAGCATTTGAGGCGATTTAGACAAAGGGAGCAAAAAAGGCTATTTTAAGCGTGCCTTTTTGACCTCAAATTCCCATATATATAGTGGAGCTACTGGCTATGCCAGCGATTAGCGGATAGCCAGCCAGCTACTACTAGGCGAAGCCGAGAGCCTTGCCCACTACTCGGATAGCCAAAGGGGGGTTTTGTGGAACAACTGAATATCGTGGGCAAGCGTTCAGGCAAAGGCTTTATAGCTCATAAGGCGATGCTGGTGAGTGCTCTATCAAGAGCATTAGCCGACAGGGTGATGTTACTTGACTTCACTCTAGGGCGTAGAGGCTTGGTCGGATACCTTAAGGCTTTGGGCGGTAGTAATGTCGTCAAGATTGCGTGTGCACAATAACATCATCGGCAACAGGTAGGACGCCGGTAATTTCTACGCTGTGACCGTCCAGCCATACCTTGATATCGAGCATATCAAGCACCTGGCGCTTGCCTTCAAAGTCCAGTGCGGCTATCCGGCTCTGCATACGTTCAATAAAGCTCTCGAGCTTCGGTATGCTGATAACGGCATCCTGGCTAGCCTTAATCTGCGTTTCGAGCTCTGCCTTTTGAGCCGTCAGCGTTTCCCTTGCTTTATTCAGCCTCCGGTTCTCTGCCTCAACCTGGCTTTCTGGAAAGCCCTTTAACGCCCACTGCAAAAGCTGGTGCTGCTCACGGTCAACCGCCTTTAGCTGGCGTTCTACGTCCTGCAATTGAGCCTCAAATACGCCTATCTGGTCGGCATCCTGGCGCTGCTTTTCTAACTCACTAACTATAAGCTCCGGCTTGCTCAGGTATTCTTCCAGCTTTGCCCATACCATAGACTCTAGCTTGTTGGCACTCCAGCCCTTATTCCGGCAGCGTTCAACCGGCGCATACATCTTCAGCTTGCCCATGCACCGATAGCACCGCTGAATATACCGCTTGCCATATTGTAGGCCGCCACTACCAGTACCGCCTACGTATGACCGGCCACACTGACGGCATTTAACATGCGAACGTAGTAAGTATTCGTGCTTACAGTTACGGGGTGACTTGTCCTGATTTACCTTCAACTGCTCTTGGACAGCGTCAAATAGTTCCTGACTGATGATAGCTGGCGTAACGCCCGGTATCTCAATCCAGTCCTCTCGTGGTCTTGTAAATTGCTTACCGCCCTTCGCAGTAGTGAATACGTAGGTTTTACCGGTATAGGCTGGGTTCTTTAGTATTGCCTGGACTGACCGCCTATTCCATATCTTGCCTGACTTTGTAGGCGCGTTCAAAGCTCTTAAACGATAGGTAATCGCATTGGTAGATAGTCCATCGTTGACTAGCCATTGATATATCTCGCGCACCCATTTAGCCTCATTTTCATTTATGATACGACGCCCACCGTCCTTTTGGCTTGCAGGTATGTAGTCATAGCCGTAAATCTTGGACGAGCCGCCGCCCGGTATCTTACCTTGCAGTGCCTTATTCCTCTTGCCACGCATAGTATTAAGCCTTAACGTTTCAACATAGGCCTGGGCCTGTGTAGCTTTATTTAGATATCGTTCCGTACTCTCCGGATTATTAGGGTCAAGTTCAAATCGCTCACGCGCGAAGAATACCTTTAGCCCAGCCTTTATTACTTCGCAAAGCAGAGGAAACGACCCGAATATAAAGCGTGTCTCCCTGTCTACACGTGGAAATAACAACGCTTCAATCTCATTCTCTTGATAGAGCGTTAAGGCTTCCCTCATTAAGCCTTCAAACTTTGCACGTTCCCATGTCGTTGCGCTTTCCTGTATGACACGCCTGTATTTTTCGCTTACTTCAAGACCTAATAATGGCGCATTGGGGATAACATCATCGAACCATTGAACATTGGGACCGTAGCCTTTAAGCTGGTCCTGACTACTAACCCTTATGATAACAAATGCTTTTCTCATGGTTTCTTTACCCCCTTCCACTTTGGCTTATTCCAATAGGGTGAATTACACTTCGGGCATACTTGAGGCTCTTTTGGTTGTCTTGGTATCCAATTATGGCCACAACGAAGACACCTTAACGTTGGTAGTCTAATAATTCTGTTCATAGCTTAATTATATCGTTATCACTAGATAATGTCAATACCTTTTCAGGCAATTTTTTACTGTCCTTTTAAGGACTTTACTCCCAAATAATTGACCAATAGTTTGTCCAGCATATTTAGCCTCAAGAGTTTAGCTATGCGAATTGACCGCATAATTATTTACCCCTGGCATACCTCAAATAGTAGCCTGATTTACGCCTTGACTGCTTATCCCTGCTGCCCTTCGGCCTGCCCAGCGTTGAGCCTGACTTTACCGCTCTGACTAACCCAGCTTTAACCCGCTCACTCTTACGCCTGCTTTCAAACTCGGCTGCCCAAGCACAGACGGCATATAGCAGCTCCGCCATCGGGCCAGTGGTGTCCGTCCAGCTTTCATTCAGGCTGATGACCTTCACGCCTAATGCTTTGAAGGTGTTAACCCACTCCAGCATTTTGGCGATTCCCTCACGGGTGAGCCTGTCCAAAGCCCATACTAGGACAGCGTCATACTTGCGCCTGCCGTCCCTGCAATCAGCCAACAATCTAGCCAATTCTCTCTGGTGACCGGCATGCCATGCCGACTCATTCTCCTTATAGACTTGAGCCACTTCATAGCCCCGGCTTTCAGCAAGCTGGAGCAGTTGCGGTAGCTGATTCTCTACCGTCTGCTCTTTGGATGATACCCGGAGGTAAATTGCTGCTCTACCCATATCAAACCATTACCTGCGCCATAAAAGTTCAACCATGTTCGGTTATTAGCGGTCTTAATTGCTTCCGTTCACCGGAAAGCAACCTCTGAATCGTCTTATAGGAGACGTCAATACCAAGCTCACGTTTCAGCTTGGATGCAATCGCTTTAGGACCCATCCCTTCGGCACTAAGTTGCCCGATAAGGTCTTCGGGTAACTTCTTATGTTTCGGCCCTCTTTTACCAAGGGTTCTAGTAGCGACCGACGGGTGAATTATGTCCACTTCATTTTTTGGGTTCTCCAAAGTGGACATAATTTCCCCACCATACTGGGATACGGGGGATGCGGTTTTGGCGGTTTTGGATGATGCTTCTGGCAACCATTCCGGCTTTTTTATATGCCCGGTAAGTGTTTCTGCCTCTTTAAGCAAGAAGTCATAGCAGCCCTGGCAATAGCACGGGTCAGGCGATTGTTCTCTAGCTGGGTGTGAGACAAGACAGGCATGACACCAAAAGCCGCCGGCCTTTTCAATAGCAATATCACGCTTAACGTCAAAGTATCCGCTATTCGGCATTGTCGTCTGCTTTACCCCCTATTGGAAATACGTAAACGGCGTGAAATATCAAAGTACCCGTCCTTATGATCTTCTTGGATTCGTTTCGCTATTTTCCTTTGAGTCTTTAGCCAACCGGTATCGGGTATGTCATGCCTAGTACATATCGGCTCGCTCGGATACCAGATAGACACATGAAGAGTCTGGCTATCGAGTGGGCAGAGTGGCACGGTGCATCCCCGTTCCCAGGACGGACAACTTAACATCTGGTTCTTTAAGTGTAACTTCAATTGCTCAGCGGTCATTACTTTGCCCTCCATCAACAGGAATCCCTAATCGTCTCAGTGCTTCTTGACACAATCTTACATTGGCAACTGATGCCGGACGCCGCCCGGAAGCTATTTCAATAGCCGTTTCCCTATTGAAACCATGAATGTCTGGCTCTGATTCTATCTTGCGCGCACTTCTGGCAGAACTACCGTCCAGCATCTTGCGGATGCGGGCTGTGTTCTTATCAACCTTGAAACCGTACTTTTCCCAGCCATCAAGAGTCTTCAGAACATAAGACAAAGACTTACCGCCGTGAAAGACTGTCTCGCGGATGGCTTCAACCACCCATTCACTGGAGTAACTTACTACGGCCATCTTCAACTCTGCCTGAATCGCCGGCGTTATCTCGCCAATATTTTCCTGAAAAGAATCAAAGACAATTTTTTGGTCATCACTGGTATCATCATCATCATCTTTTGGGGTAATCTCTGTAGTAGTCTCTGTTAAGGATTTCCTCCTTTTGGAAATTGGATTGTTAAAAAAGCGGAAATCCATTTCCAGCTTCTTAACGTATTCGCTAAACGACTTAGTAAAGCGGTCAATGTCAAGGCGGTAGTGTAATGTGGGTGCTCCCTCAGCCTTCTTGAGTTGGGTTTCAACTATACCTTTAGATTTTAGAATTTGAGTAGCCCTATTTATCTGGTGCTTACTCAGGCCGGTTTCAATAGCCCATTCTCGGTAACTCTTATAGATGAAGCCATCATTTCGACTGCCTTTATCGCACCAATAAATTAGTTGCGATAGCACTAGAGCTGTGTTCACATCCCCCGTATAGCCGATGTAAGCTCTAGGAATCGTTAACACATTGGACTGGCCGGATAGTTGTTTTATGAGGTTGAAGATTTGCCGTTGCGTGCTATTTCTATGATTACTCATCTAACCGGCCCTCTTGAGCCACTGCCGGGATCGAGATTTTCATTTTGGATTCTCACCACCCTTCAGTTCATCCCTCACTTGGCTTATCAATTTGGCAAAAAAGCGCCGATATAGGCTTTTCATGGCCGGCGTAGCAGGCCCCCGCCGAATGTCCACCATTACTTTTGCCTGTGTCTTGGTAGGTGATTTAGGCACTCTCACGTCCAACTTATTGTGTTTGCGTTCGGCCATCATTTTCGTTACCAGATTTGTTGGGGTTTCGTGTAAACTTCTCTAATTCACTAGCGGGAACTCGGTAATGTCCACAAGGCAATTTGACCCCTTGGATTCTCCCGTCTTTTAGCCACTCATAAAGTGTCCAACGGCTTACTCCGAGCTGCCGCTCTACCTCAGCCAGCTTCAGCATACCTTGGTCCTTTCCCATGCTTTAATCGTAGGGTATAATTGGATTTAGTGTCACCGCCACTTTGTGGCGCACTTTTGAATGTTCTGAACTCGACCCAACGCTGTCTGGCGACAATCTGGTGACAAAAATGAACGAGAAAATTAGGAGCCGTCTACCAAAACCTGATTGGAAAAAGATTTTGAAAAGAATCAGCAAGTCGGACAAAGTGGCTATCGCCAAAGAATACGACAAGCGCCTCAAAAAAGAGAACCGTGAGAACATCCTTGAACACTTGGCTTTAAAATGGGATAGAAGTACGAGGAGAATAGAGGCATATATTAGTGAAGGTCGGCAAATAATAACCCATGAAAAACAAGCGGCGGAATCTAAAAGAATACAAAGAGACGTGCTCAAAGAACAGGTTAAGAAACATTTTGACGGGCTTGCCGAAGTAGCAAAGACACTTCACGATGTCCAGCAATACATACTTAGTTATGGTCGGGATGAGAGTTTCACGGTAATAGAGTCTGCTGGCATTGCGGGTTTCTTCTCCTTTCAACCTCCGCCCAAAAAACAACCAGTTCTGTCTGCGTTTGCTGGAAGTGGTGTAGCTGTAGACTACCCCGAGGCTGAATACTTTTTGCAGCATTTACTTCAGGAGTTCCCCGACCTGGGTTTGAAAGAGTGGCAGGGGCTAGTGAAATCTAGGTTGCCCAAGGATGTTATTGACCGACTCAGATACCTCGGAAATACGGCAGAATTTACCTACTGCTCTAACTGCCAAGTATGTAAGGATTTAATGGCTTAACGCCTATCCACCATTCACCATGTTACAACCAAAACCTCCTCACTACACTAAACCTGCCCCGGACCACCCCTAGCGTAGACCTTTTAAATTACATTGATAGGGGGTGACAAAATCGCTTAACAATTAGAGTGACATTTTTGCTTGACAGCAACAGCACTTGGAGTTGAAAAACGAACTTCCCACAATTGCGTTCGCGTGTTATACTAAATGCCAAGGACTTCAACAACGGGGGAAAGTTGCAGGTTTTTCAGAAGCCGATGGAGGTGCGCCATGACCTGGGTAGAAATGACCATTGACAGTGTGAGACGGAATCTAATGAGCGACTATTGGACGGTTATTCTAAAAGAAAGGAATGCAGAACGGTATCTGCCAATTTGTGTTGGTCCGGCCCAGGCTGATATTATAAAGGGGGAATTGGTAGGCCCCACTAAGAGCCCAGCCCCCGACCTTTTCCTTGCTGGTATTAACGCAAGCGACTCCAAAGTCGAATGCGCCGCAATCACCCATCTCGAGGACAACATTTTTTATGCCAGGTTGTCACTGTCTCGTCAAGCTGAATCTTATGAAGTTAACTGTCCCACTGCAATGGCCCTAGCTCTAGCCGCAAGGGGAGCCGACCCACCCATCTTCGTTGACGAGGAAATCCTAGACAAAGCAGCCTTGACGTTAACTTGGCAGACAGGTACCCGAGGAACAAGCAGATTCGCCTAGACGCTCGTGCTCTCTGGGAACGGAAATATCCTATATTGAGACTTTACGATACACATTTATGACAAAACCCTACCTCGGCTTAACAAAATGGCTTTTTGTTAGATTCTTGGTAAGAACACGTAATTAGTATATTATGGAAGCCCAACAGGGGTTATCTAGCCATACATTTAGGTGATAGACCCCCCTTCATACGAAAGGCGTATTCTAATAGTGGGATTGAGAAAACTTTGGCATCTTTATGAAGGTCCAGTCATCTCATAAGGGTGAGAGTGACCGTGCTTATCTTCTAGCACTATAAGGAATTTGATTTCGGGATCCTGCTCTAAGAAAGCAGATACCTCTCTTATTTCATTGTGTTTCCGCACAAATAATGGATCATTATTAAGATGTCTAGGTGTCCAAATCCTAACCTCGACTCTCTTATCATCAGGGGCACATATAAACTCTTTCAGGAAGAAAGCTTCATTATCAGAGTTTATGCCCTCTTGCAGTTGTTCCCCTAGCTTTGGTCTCCCCCACTCCTGTACAGTATCACAGAAAATTAGTAGGAAACTAAGAGGGTCTTTGACGAACCTTAACCTTGGCAATATCGTATCTTTTTTGAGTTCCTTCCAGATTCCGTGATGGAGTAAAACACTTAATGCACTAGGAATAAAGACTTCCTTGTTGTCAACGGATTTCTGGTTCTTAAGAAGAGAAAAAGCTTGTAGTACGCCATGATTCCTTTGTTCTGTTGCTTGCTTGTGGAAGAATTTTACGAGATCGTTATCTTTAGCTAGCCAATCTGCTGTCAAGTCTTCGTCAAAATGTAGTTTCTTGAATAATCCTATGAGATCACCCAAACATGCCAAGAAACTCTCGTCTATGAAATGAGATTTCAATTCCAGGGCCCCCATGTTTTCTTTCGTGTTAAATAGTTGAGTGAAGAATTTGCCACTCCATTCATTATAGTATTGAATAGGATACGCTAGGTCGTGGGATGTAGCTGCAATCAGCCAGCTAAGCTCTGGATCCTTGTATTTAGCTGAAAATTTGTCATAAAACCTGTCAATAACACAAATCCCGCTAAGAAAGACCTGAAATTGATGCAGAACATGGTCTCTGTAGCGCCCTTGCGGAACAATCTTGCTGAGAATAGGTTCAAACAAACTGAGAACATCAGCATATGGCATCCCGACATAATTACTCCAAAGACATTCTGTTACATCCATGCAGAAGTCATACTCACTCTTACCTTTATCCGATAAATGATTGTTTACCAATTGGAGCAGTTTATCCTTACACCGAACTTGTTTTAATTCCAAAATCTTGTCTAAGACTATCCTATCAATATGCCTCCGCTCTGCTTCAGGGGAGAGTATATCGGCAAACTCATGTATGTATTCATCAAAAAACCGGGCAATTTCGTGACTTTTTTCTTTCAGACTATCGTCATTCGATGCAATATCACTCGCCTCGAAGTTACGGATCATACGGTCCCGAAGTGTTAATGGCTTGTAAAGCTCTTCAATTTCCCCACTCTTCTGAACCTTGTAGAGGCCAAATCCATATTCTTGATAGAGTTTCTCTTTCTCGAGTTTAGAATCATATGGTACCACTAAAACCATTTTGTATTCGATTGGTGACAAATACTTGGATAAATAGTATTGATATGAAAGCAAGCGCTCCTGCCAAGGTATTGTAGGCATTAAGCAAACTAGAACAAATACCCGATCCCTTCGTTCTTTTTCCCCGGTTTCTCCTCTTCGCAGCGGTATCACACCACCTTCACAATAGAGATCAACCGGAAGTCCGGGATCGTCAGGGAAAATATCATAAACCTGGTACCCACTCGCTTCGAAGTATGTACGGGCTTGTGATACAACATAACTGAAGCTCAGCTCATGCTGACTCTCCTCTGCCACGCTTACCTCCAAGAGATCCGAATGTTAGCAAGATAGTTAATTGCCAGGATAGTCAGTAATTGAATCATCTGCAATGATGACATTTACTGCACATAATCGGGAACTTATCTCCATTGAGTTTTTCTAGCTGCTTTAGTCGATAGTCAGGATCCGTTCGTTGTTCAAACGAAAGCTCACTATCCTTACGAAATTTTGGCTTGACTGCTTTTGAGGTATTACTCATATCTACCTCCTTTTTATCCAACTCATTATTTCCAGCACTGTGGATCTTCTGCAAGGTAATCGCCGGTACATGCGTACGCCATGGCTCTACAACCACTACAGTGTGTAATGAACTCACACGAATTGCATTTGCCTTTTAAGTTGCGTTTATCCGCAATCTGCCAAAGGAGGGCAGATGTATGCCATATTTTCAGAAGAGAGTCATTTTTTAGGTTGCCAATCGGAATAGGTAGCCTCCTACATGCTAAGACTGTGGCATCAGGTAATATACATAACCCATCAAGCCCTATTGAGCATATTCCACCTGCCATATCTTCGGATGTGTTAGTACTGAGCGAGCTACTGTTTCTATTACACATTACCCATAATGGCCTGGAGCGTGAAATAGAAGTTAGCCCACCTCTATTGATTTCCTGCTCGGCACGCACGGAAATGTAACTAAACACTCTATTGATTTCCTCTGGTGAAAGTAATTCGTCCCTAATTCTAGCCCCCGAGCCAATGGGCACAAGTCGCTCTATCGTTAAAGAACTTATACCTTCCGCCACCGCTAGGTCAATAATTAAAGGAATATCCCCCATGTTCCTCCGCTGCAATGTGAACATAACATTAACACTTATACCACTGTTTCTCAATAAACGTACGCCTAGCAGGACCTTCTCGAAGGTACCTTTCCCCCGGATAGCATCATTGGATTCAGGAGAGCCACCATCTAGTGATATTTGAACACATCTAACCTTCTTTAAGCCCCGAATTTGTTCAACTATGCTTTCGCTTATCAGGGTTCCGTTAGAGAGGATGTCTAAAGAAGAAATCTCATCTGCTGATTCAAGATAGTGTATAAGAGGAAACATTTCCTCCTTTAATAGAGGCTCACCCCCAGTTATTGCAATATCACCTCTTTTGTCCCATTTAGATAGAGCTCTAATGATTTCATCGGCAATTCGCTTAAGGCCATCAAGCCCTAGTTCGTTGGAACCTACATAGTCTTCTTGATAGCAATGGGTGCACCGGAGATTACATCTATCCGTGATATGCCATTGAAAGCCAAAGACAGATTTATCGACCATTTCACTACCTAAATGGTAGCACTATAAAGTGGGGCTATCAAGTCCTATGAATTTTAATGTTGAGAACTGCTATAATTTAGCGGAGATGACTAATAAAGCTAGAAAGAGGCCAAAGTGTTCCATGTGCGGCAAGTGTTGCAGAGAGGGTGGCTCAGAATTGATCATGACACCGAGTGATTATAGACGATGGAAGCGTCAAGGACGATGGGATATTCTTCGCTACGCTTGGGTAGGCCTACCGCAAGGTCATGGTGACCTATGGATAGATTCTAAGACTGGAGAGGAACTGCTCTATTGTCCATTCCTCAAAGAGATTAGCGCCGGGAAATATGTGTGCGAAATTTACGATACTAGGCCGAAAGTATGTAGAGAATTTTGGTGTGAATGGTCATATGGAGTTGGCGAGAAAGGGGTTCCTTTCAAGACGGCCAAGGGCTGGGGGGGAAAAGCTATGCAATTAGGATATGAGCAGACCGAGAGGTAGAACTACCACAAAAGCTGCAATGTGTGGGGGTCTTTCTTCCACATTCTACATAATATTGTTCTTCGGAGATTGGGGTCACTAATAGCTGTTTAGTCTCATATAGTTTCGCACATCCCTATTATAAGCTCGAAAGCTTGACACCTTGAATTAGGTTCAAGGTGTTATTCAATTTATGGTAACGGGGGTTGGATTCGAACCAACGACCTCCGGGTTATGAGCCCGTCATGCTTGTAGCTCTTTCTACAAATTGAACAATATGACGAAATGTTTCGTTTCATTGGTTGAACTGGCCGGATAGGCCTGCATTGGATAGACTGGATGCCAGAAACGATAACCTTGCTGCTCACACGCAGGAGAGTTTCCCAAGTACCCGCTGAACAATGCGATGTTTTGTTACCTCCGCTGGTGTCCACGATGACCCCCTATCTCAAGAAGTACAAAGCTAAGGGACTCCGACCAAAGGTGTGTAGGTATCCAAGAAGGCTTGCGGTCACACATGCTACTGTAGGAGAGAACAGGAGGTCAGTGGACTGTTCTTTTTGTTAGGTGCTACATAGTTGACGTTGTAAGTGTAGGGATAGTATGATTGAGATGTGGTTCACGGGATTAAACCATAGCACAAGCCAAAAAAGAGGAAGACGGTCTGTAAATGGAAGATATTCTCGTCCAGCTTCTGAAAAATGCGCGGCGAAGCACTTATGAAGACTATCTTCGCGATGACCTTCAAGAGGAGAAGAGACAAATAAAGCTGGGGATGGAGCTTGAGAAGGAGGTGGTAAAACAATTTGCAGCTTATGTGAAGGAGGCTGAGTTAGAACTCGGAACCGTATCTGACAAAGATTTAGAGTGGGCACGGGGAGTATTAGCCTCCGGACAAGTGGCAGCGATAGACGCAACTAGACAGAAGCCTAAAGATATCATCTCCGGTGTTTTTTGTGAAATTGGGCTAGCAGAAGTAACTTACAAAACTATGCAGGAGCCGATTGTGAAATGTATGTCCATCATGTCAAGGCTGGATGGATTTAAGACAGTCCAAGAATATTATGATAACATCCATAAGGAGAGAGCAAACGAACAGGATATAACTACAGCAATGATTTATTGGGAACTGGAATCATGTCTTGAGAGCAAGCGAAATTGGGTATTCAAAGATGGCCCAATCGTCCATCCCAGCCTTGTATGGAAAGGGAGCCCAACCAGCATTAACATTTTAGAGAAAGTAGTTGCCGCTAAAAATATTATTGGAGTCGTAAAGGACTTTCGTGCGCAGGAGGGAGGCATACCTCTCTTACGCTATGGCAAGCTGCTTCAGCCATTCCAATATTTAGTGGCTTTTCGCGGAGTGTCTGAATGGATGCCAGACATAGGAAAGGACACAGAATTGACGAAGATATTCAAGGAAGGCCCTGGGAAGGAAGTTTGTCGAGGTGTTTTCAAAGCTCGACAAACCTTTTACGGCTTTGAAGTTCACCAAGATATGTTGAAAGAAGGGATTGCTCTTCTTATTGCCGATGCCCTGAATAATAAAAGAGGCATACCTAACTTGGTTGACCTTGCTGATAACATTGCCCGAACTCGATTCCCTTATGGTTTATATAAAGAGAAGATAGAGCGCGAGTTTTTAAGCGAGAGTTTAACTGACTACTTTGACATTCTGGATGACCATGAGCTCAGGGGTTATTAGGAGGTGGAGCAATGGATAAGGATCCCGTAGAAATTGAGCACACTACAATGGAATTGGAACCACCAGGCGAAGAGGAAACTGCGGAAGTTGAAGAGGAGCCCAAATTGAGTGGTATCGGACCTCCGGTAGCACATATACTGCTCGATGAATACTCTCAGGAAGATAGCCGTGTCACAGCTTTATCAGATCAGGCACATACTTCTGAGCTCTCCAGCAAGAAGTTTGTTATCATTGAGGACACAAGTAAAAGTCAGACACGTACTTTCTTTGGGCAGATTGTAAAGGGGCCTGTTCATATACCAGAATGGGGGGCTCCCAAGGATGGCATCAATGTCTACCCCGTCGTCATGGGAGACAAAGTAGAGTATGTGCCCTCCTTCCAGGGTTATATAGAGGTCAAAATACTGGGCGAAGTGAAGGACGGCGATCATCTTGAGAATACCTTTGACCGCCCCTATCCTAAGTCAAGGGTTCGCTATCCAGATAAAGATTACTTGCAAAAGCTTCTGGAGTTACCTCAGTCAGGAGAAATCCTTGGAGTCCTTGCTAATTATAAGGATGAAGACATAATTATGAATATGACTGATGAAATCGTCCGAAAGCAGTTGGGAATTTTTGGTGCTACTGGCTCAGGGAAAACGAATACCGTAATAGTGCTAGCTGAGTTGCTGGTACAACGCGGCTGGTGTGTTATCATCTTTGACCATAAGGGGGAATATATCAATCTCAATGAGCCGAGCACAGAAACCGGTCTATTTCAGGGTCGGTGGGAAAGGCTGGATATTAAGCCAAAAGGAATTGATAGCAAAAATTTCCGCAGATTTATTCCTGTGACTGATAAAAGAGATGTGCCTAACGGTATTAAGTTCTCAGTCAAATCTTCAGATATCCCATATGAAATCTTGAAAAGTATGATGAACTTGACGGAGGCACAAACTGAACATTTAGATGATGTTTACTATATATTGAGGAGAGATGGGCAAGAGGCGGTTGGAATAAGACAGCTAATAGATAACCTCGATAGGTCAAAGCGTGGTGGCGATACAACTAAGAACATAATTAAGAGCAAACTGGAAGGACTTGAGCATCGTGAGTTTTTCGATAAGGTCGACACTTCTACTGCTCTTCGCCCTGACATATTTGGCACCAAGCCAGCAGCAAAAGTAATCTACTTAACACCAGAGGAACTTATTAAACCTTCTACTGTTAATGTTATTGATTTCGGGAATACAGCCAGGCAGGACGTCATCAATATAGTTGGCTTGAATGTTCTTACCCTGTTAGAGGAAGCAAAAGGGACGATTGGTGGTCATTTTATTAAGACCAAGGTTGCTATCTTTTTGGAGGAAGCCCACACCTTCTTCAGCACAGAATATGCTGCCCATCCTCAATTCGCACACTCACTAACAGGGATAATTAAACGAATCTACAAGATAGGGAGAACCTTTTATTTGAACCCGGTTGTTATTTCTCAGCAGCCTGGTGATGTTGGAGCAGCGGTGTTATCTCAGTGCAACACTAAGATAATCCACCAACTGACAGATGAGGAAGATATTCACAAAGTAGGAAAAGGAGCGGCAAGAGAATACACAAATATCATCCCGGATCTGAAAACTGGCGCTGCTCTTATAACCAGCCCTGACCTCTTACTACCCCAGCTTGTGCAAATACGTCCGGCAATGGCAAATAAGATTGATCCATACAAAACCTCTTAAGGCGAGGGTGTCACAGATGGCAACAGATTTGGATATTATTGTACAGCAGCTAAATGAGCTTTGCGGTGACAATTTATGGGAAGTAGGGAAAATGGTCGCGCAGACTGTTCAGAAGCTATCCGAGGAAGAGGGAGGTAATTCAAAGGGCAAGATACTGCAAGGATTAGCGGAGCATCCAGATGCTCACTTTGCTCTATCGTTCTTAAGGGAATGCCAAGCTCTTTATGCAATTTATCCGGACATAACAAGTAAGCAGCTTCCTCAGTCATTTTATCTTGCTCTAGCTACGCAGGTTCATGATGCTGAGGAAAGGAAAGCTTTTGAGAAGGAAGCACTTTCAAGCAGTTGGAACCTGACTCAACTAAAGAAAGCCATTTGGGATCGTAGATTAACTAAAAAGCAAGTAGAGAAGAGCAAGTATGGTTTTGACTTATGTGTGACCAATCTATGGTATTTCAATAGTGCTGACCCAAGATTTGGTAAAAGTCATTTCAAGGGAAGGATAGCCGGGCAAATTGTAGCCAACGCTCTCCATTATTACACTAGGCCTGGGGACTATATAATCGACCCTTTTGCAGGTTCTGGAACCTTGGGCGATGTGATTGATAAACTAGAGTACTTTTACGACCGGCGGTACAAAATGTATGATCTATATCCAATTGACGACAGGATTCAACAGAACGATGTATTAAATGGTATCCCTGAGCAAGATGAGTCTGTTGACTACGTCTTCCTTGACCCTCCCTACGGATCTATCCCACGCGGCTACTATTCAGGCCAAGATTCTGACCTTGCGGAGATGAATCATGCCGAGTTCTGCATACAGCTCAAATCGGTCATTAAGGAGTGCCATCGCATACTCAAAAGTGGTGGCCGGGTATCAATCATCCTCGAGCCTTATCTCACTCTAAATAGCTTTTTCGATTTCCCTGGGGAAGCCCATAAAGAATTTTTACAGCAGGGGTTTAGACAAATAGGCAAGGTATATGTAGCAAATCAAACAATGCGTGGCGGGTTGTCTACCGCATATATGATTACAGAGTCTAAACGACGTAATTTCATGATCTCAGATTGTCGAGAGCTTTTAACATTTGAGAAGTGAAGGACTAGAGCATTTTACATTGTGTCTGATTGTCAACAGAATCTCCTCTCTCAGTGCCGTTACCTGAGATTCTTAATTCGCTCAACTTCAGCCACAAAATTTCGTACCTGATAGGCAAAACTGGGAGAATCTAGGGCACCAATAACCGCAAAATCGGTCTCACGGTCTCCATCAATAGCCGTCAGCGTTCTTCCTCTGTAGTTATCCCAAAAGAGACTCTTGCCGATGCCATTGCGGCCACCACCAATTCTACCCCTGTGAACGACTAGAATATCATCCTCTGAAGTTGTAACGAAGGCCCCTCCGAGACGCCGGTCGATGCCCTCCATGGGGAAATTAATCTCGGCGGTGATTGACATATTCTGGTCTGGAAATGGCCGCTCCAAACCGAAAACTGTCCAGTATCTGCCGATTTGCGTATCCTCGGCACTTTCATAGCCCATCCACATCTGGACATCGTCTGACCAATGTAGTGCTAGTGGCATGCTGCCTCCCTTGTATCCAACGATAGCATGCACTTGCTGTTGTAGTCCTGAGCAGAGAATTTCCCTAAATCTCAGTACTAGGTCAGCTATTTCTTGTCTATTTGTCACTACCATCTTTTCACTCCCCCCTTCGTCTGTTAGCTCATATTATACATTTCCCGGCCAAACTTGGGTAGATAGACTAACATTATGACGTTTTGTATGGTAGCCTGCCCTTCGCATGATGACCATTACTAGCCCCAAGCCATAATTATTGCCTAGCTCCGCCTTTAGATGTATCATAGAATCTAGGAGCTATCCCAGTGAGCGGGAATCAATTAGTCCCAGAAAATGATGAGCAAGCCATTTTCGTAGAAGGGCTTACCAATTGGGAATTTATTGACAACCGTAGGTACTCGGTGGCAGACTGGATTCGAAGTCATTTGCCATCTTCCACCTCTGCTAGCATTTGCGTGGCTTACCTTAGTCCGAGTGGGTTTAAGACTATTGAGGATGAACTGGAGCATTTTCTTAACAAAGGAGCTTCCCTCTCAATTATTAGCTCGGAGGAGATTAGCAAGACTGACGCTGAGTTCCTACTTCGATTGACTGACAGGTATCCTCAGATTCAAGCTAAAGTCTATCCGACTGAACTCACTTTTATGCATAGCAAGGTATATCTTTTGGAAGGAGATGACAAAGCCCATGTGTTGGCGGGGTCATCGAATTTAACTCTTGGAGGACTTAAGACAAACATTGAATCCAATCTGGCAGGTAGCTTTTCTTCGACCCACGAAATGGTTCGGCAATGGCGTGAGAATTTTGATATAATTTGGACACAAGGAATAGCCCTTGATGAGATGATTGATCGTCTACACAAACCGGCTATCAGAGGAGGGGGCTTGAATATGGACATACAAAAGCAGGCAACAGAGCACCCCTTACAAATCGGAACGACCGTGGGCGTGCACGGTCAACGTGGCAGAATCCTAGCTGTTGAAGATATTGGGAGCAGTCGCTTCCGTTACGAAATTCTCTTGGAAGCCAGTGGGCAAGCTAAGAAATGGGTAACGCCACCTACTGAAATCCGCCCCTGGCTTGGTCCCCTCGATGTGGCTTTGTCTAAACAGTTGTCGTCCTCACTAGAATACGACCTTCGCACCGAATCACTGCGACTCTCTCTAGCCTATGAATATGATCGAATGGTAAGCCTATCCAGTTCCCGAGTAAACCTCGAACCCTATCAGGTCGAGGCTGTTCATAGGGTTGTCAATTCCTTTCCTCATCGATTCCTTATTGCGGATGATACCGGTTTGGGAAAGACGATCGAAGCCGGTATGGTTCTTGAGGAGTTGGTAGCTCGGGGTCGGGCAGACCGCGTCTTGATATTGGCACCGGTTGGGATATGCAGAAACTGGAAGCGTGAACTCAAGGAATGCTTTGAGCGAGATTACATTCTTTATGATGGCCCATATTTGAGACAGCTGATGGAAAAGTTACCACCGGAACAGAATCCTTGGGAGCATCACAACAAGATCATTGTCTCCCTGGATCTAGCCAAAAGGGATGAGGTGCGTGCTCAGTTGGAACGGCCTGGATGCAGATGGGATGTGATAATCTTTGACGAGGCACATAAGTTATCGTCTAGGATATATGGTTCTAAAGTTGAAGAGACACAACGCTATCGTCTAGGCTGTGCCATGGCTGAGCGTTCTGAGTCCTTCTTCCTTCTTTCAGCTACACCTCACAATGGTGACCGCTATACCTTCAATGCCCTTCTATCCCTACTGGACGAGTTTGCTTTCCCGGCGCCAGAACTTCTAGACCCAAAGCATGTAGGTCAGATAACTATCCGACGTGTTAAGAAAGAGATACTTGATGAGCATGGAAAGCCAGTCTTCGTAAATAGAGATGTAAAAACTTGGCCAGTGGAATATACCCAGATGGAGGTTGAGCTATACACTGCTGTGACTGATTACGTGATTGAGGGTTTCAATCTGGCGAAAACCCTGGAGAAGGAAAACCGTGCTATTGGATTTGTCATGGTTCTTTTTCAAAAGCGCATGGTCTCAAGCATTCAAGCTATACGGCTGTCCCTCGGCAGGAGATTAAACGCTTTAAGGGAGCATCTTAAGAACATGGACGAGGAAGAAGTAGGTGTAGGAATAAGCGCTGAAGAGTAGAGAAAGCTGGGGGATTACGACGAAGATCCAGACAGCCTTGATGACCGCGACCGGCAAGAGCTAGAGCGCAAACTCGAAACCTTACCTTTTAGACTTCAGAGAAGCCTGATCGAAAAAGAAATCAGCCAGCTCGAACCGCTGACCGATCTGGCTGCATCAGTAAAGGTTGATTCCAAGAAGGACGCGCTGCTGGAATTTCTTGGAGCCATCCTCACCAAGGATCCAACTGAGAAAGTCATAGTGTTCACCGAGTATACAGATACCCTTCAGTACCTGGAGGAGGAGATCTCGCAGAGCACCCTGTTCAAGAAGAATAAGTGGAAGACCTGTATTATTCATGGTGGTATGGACCAGGATGAACGAGAGGAGGCTCAACGAGCTTTTGAGCAACCTGATACGAAGGTCATGATAGCTACTGATGCTGCCGGCGAAGGTATTAACCTTCACTGGAGCTGTCATATCATGGTGAATTACGAACTTCCATGGAAGGCTTACAGGATTGAGCAGCGCATTGGTCGTTTGCATCGATATGGACAAAAGAGAGATGTAACAGTATATAACTTGTTCGTCACCAACACGAGAGAGGATCGAATTCTGGAGAACATACTTAAGCAGCTTGTCCTCATAAGCCGCGATGTGCCAGGCGATGCGTACGACGTGCTCGGAGCTTTGCTAGAAGAAGTTGATCTAACGGAGCTAGTAATGACAGCCTTGATACAGAAAGAAGAGCCAGAGGTTACATCGGAAAAGGCCGCCCAGGCTGCCAAGGAAAGGGCCAAGATGCTTGAGCACATCGACAAGGAGCTCTTACAGGAGATTCGCCGTTACGACCATCAAGATGCGCTCCGCTTGCTAAACCGGGTGAAGGAGACATCAGCCACAAGTCAGGATGTTGCTCAACTGGCCGAGGCTTTTCTACTTAACTATGGTGGCCGCATTAGTCAAACTAGCAAGCGAGGAGTTGTGCGTATCCGTGACATTCCCCAAGTCGTGTGTCGAGAAGGAGTAATGCCTGCCTATGAAAGTGTCACCTTCCATAGGGAAGTGGCTCGCCGACACCGCCCAGATGAGGTGCAGCTCGTCGCTTTTGGGCATCCTCTGTTTGATTCTATCGTGAGCTATTGTACCCAGGCTGGTCAAGGACTTGATGGTGCCACCACCGCCAAGATCATCCAAAGCGCTGACAAAAAGGGAGAAACAGGGGCACTTTTCAACTTCAGATTAAGATGTACTGATGGTAGAGGAAGTACAGCCCATGAGGAACTATGCTCTGTTTATGTAACCGAGTCAGGTACATTAGATTTAGATTTTGCTCCTCAGACCCCTCGTTTCGACAGCAATGACCTGAAACCCCCCAACACTGGGCAAGGGGCATCTTCGAGCTTTGGCTAAGCTCGAGGATATCCACACAGTGGCTTGGCAATCCGCCGTAATCCGCAGCAAAGAAGTGGAGGATACTGTTCAAGAACGCCGGCTAACTGCCGTCGAGGCTATGAAGCACGATCTCGACCGATATGCTTCGGCCCGTGAAACGAAGATTAAGATGCAACGCTCTGTAATTGAGGAAAGAATTCGTCAATATAAGTCGCAGCCTCAATTGATGTCCTCAGGACAAGATATCCGCATCTTGGGTGAAGAGGCTCGTCTTCGAGACCTTGACCAAGAGACAGAGAAATTGCACCAGCGGGTGGTTTCGAGACGTGAGGAATTGGGCAACATGGAAATTATCGTAGCAGAGCGGCCAGAGCTGGTTTCCCTTGCTTTGATTGAGTTTGCGTAGGAGGTCAGATTGGCTAGTTACAACAATCGCTCGCTTTTCAGCGACTATTATCTGGAGGAGCTAGTAGGAGAGGACTCCCACTGGCAGGCTTTTAAGAGCAAAACCTGGGAGTTTCGTCAGCGCATCACCAATATTCTGGAAAAGGCCATTCCTGGAATCAACGGCGATACTCCGGAGGCAGAAATTGAACGACGCCTCATCAGGCCCATCCTGGATGTCCTCGGACACGTTTACTTCGTGCAACCAGCAGTACACTCGCCAGAAGGCATAAGGCGTCCCGACTACGCCT
>Ga0209991_10000380_pt1 | contig 20044 bp, 32 predicted proteins | sample ChitaG_FD_183167 | JGI IMG/M metagenome (GOLD analysis project Ga0209991, IMG submission 183167) | Deep subsurface microbial communities from South Pacific Ocean to uncover new lineages of life (NeLLi) - Chile_00310 metaG (SPAdes)... | ecosystem: Environmental > Aquatic > Marine > Oceanic >... | reverse complement strand
ATCATAAAAAAAATCAAACCCTACGGAAAAGTGGATCTTGTAGGGAAAAGCTTTGGTATCATTAAATTCACCATAAATAGAAAAACATACGATTTAGCCCTGCCGAGGAAAGATACTCCAAAGGGCACAGGAGTTAAAGGACACAAAGACTTTGTCATATCTGCTGATCCCAATCTTCCAATTGAGAAAGACCTGGAAAGACGAGATTTCCGCTGCAACAGTATGGCTTTAAGGCTCATTGACAACAAGCTTATCGATTCTTTTGATGGAGTTAGAGATATCAAAGAAAAAATCATCAGGCTAACGAACCCTGAGGCTTTTCCTGAAGATCCTCTACGAGTTCTTCGAGTGGCTCGTTTTGCCTCAGTTCTCGAGTTCTCAGTCGACCCTGAAATCTATAAGATATCTGGAGAAATCGACTTAGCCGGTCTAAGTGTGGAGAGAGTGAACGAGGAGATTTTTAAAATTCTTCTTCTTTCTCCTCTCCCCTCAGTCGGGCTTGAAGAACTATTCAAGCTCGGCGTCTTACATCAGCTTTTCCAGGAACTCAACGATCTAGCTCTCTCCATTCAGGACTCACTTTATCATCCAGAAAAAGACCTGTACGGTCATCACACTGTCTGGTATCACACCAAACTCACAGTGGATCAGGCGAAAAGGCTGGCAGACTTTGCTCAACTTTCTCAAGAGAAAAAACTCGCTCTGCTGCTGGCAGCCCTTTATCATGATGTAGGAAAATCTTTGACCGCCCAATGGGAGTTCAAGAAAGGGAGAATGGTTATCACCAACAAGGGCCATGATTTACTCAGCGAGAAAATCACCAAAAAAATATTTAACCGACTCAGAATTTTCTCCTTTAATGGATACAACTTGAGAAAAATGGTTCTCTCCCTTATCAAATGTCACCATCGGGCTGCTGAATTGTGGCAGAACAGGGAAGTTGTAACCAAAAAGGCTTTCAACCGCCTCGCGGCGGATATTCATGGAGAAATCGGCCTTCTGGTCTATCTTGATGCGGCTGACCGTGCAGGAAGGAAGGAGAAACCGATTAAGGAATTGGACAAAGAAGGCCAGTGGCTTCTCAGAAAATTCAAGGAGCTTAATGTCACCAAAGAGTCTATTAAGCCTTTAATCATGGGCAGAGACCTGATTAAAATGGGGCTCGCTCCCGGTCCTTCAATGGGAAAAGTTTTAAAAAAACTGTATCAGCTGCAGCTCGATAATGAATTTGAGACCAAAAAGGAAGGTCTGCGGATTGCTGAAAAAGTCATAAAAAAGGAGCAGTCGTGAAAATTCTCGTGCCTGGCGGAGCGGGATACATCGGGTCCCACACTGTCAAAGAACTAATCCAGGAAGGATTTGAAGTCGTTGTTTTCGATAATTTTTCTACCGGCAAAAAAGAACTGCTCGTCGGCGGTGAGCTTGTCGTGGGCAACCTCATGGATAAAGAGTCCATCAAAGAAGCCTTAATGTCGAAAAATATCGAGGCTGTTCTTCACTTTGCTTCCCTCATCCAGGTGGGAGAGTCTTATAAAAATCCACAAAAATACTACACTCACAATCTTATCAGCAGCTTGAACCTCCTGGATGCAATGCTGGAAGCAAAAGTTAAAAATATTATTTTTTCTTCAAGCGCTGCTGTTTATGGCGTTCCCAAACAAATCCCCATTCCAGAATCTCATCCTTTGAATCCTTTCAATCCTTATGGACAGACAAAATATTTTGTCGAGAAAATCTTTCAAGACTACGAAAGAGCATATGAATTAAAATATATTTCTCTCCGCTACTTCAATGCTGCAGGAGCTGATCCTGATGGCCGTCTGGGAGAACTGCATGACCCTGAAACCCACCTTATTCCTAATATCCTTCTCTTCCTTTTAGGAGAAAAAAAGGACTTCGACCTTTTTGGAACAGATTTTCCTACCGAAGACGGCACAGCGGTCAGAGATTACATTCATGTTACAGATCTGGCAAAAGCTCATGTCCTTGCGCTTGAAAAACTCCTCACATCTTCCATAAGTGATTTTATCAATCTCGGTTCAAACAAGGGCTATTCTGTTTTAGAGGTCATAAAGAAAACAGAAGAAATCACAGGCAAAAAAGTCCGGTACAGAGAAAGGCCGAAGCGGAAAGGAGATGTTCCGGTGCTCTTAGCCTCCAGAGAAAAGGCAGAGCGAACTCTCGGCTGGAAGCTTCACCATTCAAATATTGAAACAATAATTGAGACAGCCTGGGACTGGCACAGAAAAACAGTAAAGAACAAGTAGTGCACATTCAGAAGAAGACCGGAAAAAGAAAAGATTAAGTCAATCCTCTTTTCAGGTGAGGAATAAAGAAGAAAAATCACCCCAAAAAACATCCCTAAAGGCTATATACTTATATAATAAGTTATATTAATCTTAACTCTATTTTGAAATCAAGGTCTAACAATGTCTTTTGACATTATTGAAATTCAAATGAACCGTTCACATTTATAGTTTGACTCTGGTGTTTTCAAATGGTATAAATTTACCCTTATCGGGAATAGAAAAATATGAGAAAGAGCAAATACCTGTACATAGCAGTTCTTATTTTTTCAGTTATCTTCTTATGGAACTGTTCTTTTTTTCATAAGACTTCAGGTAAAGCACAGACCAACCCCCCCTTGATTCCTCCAGAGGATCAAATCTCTCAACAGCTTGAAACTGAAGTGAAGGAACTTACGCTCGAAGAAGAAAAAAATCAGACGGGCAAGGAATCCCTTCTTCAAGAAAAAGCCTCTAATCAGGAAGGAGAGAAAGAGGAAGAAAAAATCGAGAATGAAGATGACTCTTTAGTCGTCCTCGAAGAAGCCCTGTATGCCTACCAAGACGCCCAGCTTGCCTGGGGAAAGGGAGATTTAGAGACTGCTCTGGCTGCTCTGGATGAATCTTACAAGTTAATCCTGAAGCTTGAGCCTTCGCCTGATTCCCCTCACATTCAGGAAAAAAACGACCTCAGACTCATGATCGCCCAGAGAATTCAAGAAATTTACGCCTCCCAGGAGACTGCAGTCGGGAACAATCATCAGACTATTCCTCTTGATGAAAACAAACATATCAATGCAGAAATCGAAATATTTCAAACAAAAGAAAGAAAATTATTTGAGGCAGCCTATAAGCGCTCCGGGCGCTACCGAAGAATGTTTCTAGAAGAACTAAAAAAGGCCGGGCTACCCAAAGAGCTGTCCTGGGTTCCATTAATTGAAAGCTGGTTTAACACCAGAGCTTACTCCCGTGCTCGAGCCTTAGGTCTCTGGCAGTTCATTTCATCAACTGGATATCGGTTCGGTTTAAAAAGAGACCGTTATATCGATGAAAGGATGGACCCAATAAAATCAACCCGGGCAGCTTTGAAATATCTGAGCGAACTTCATTCTCATTTTGGCGACTGGACTACCGCTCTGGCTTCTTATAACTGTGGAGAGTACAGAGTCAAAAAGGTCATTCGCTCACAACGTAATCATTATCTTGACAATTTCTGGGATCTTTATACCATGCTGCCTCGTGAAACTGCTCGTTTCGTCCCCCGTTTTATCGCGACCCTTCTTATCATTAACAACCCAGAAAAATACGGCTTCAATCTCCCAAATCCCGATCCCCCCATGCAATACGAGATAATCTCTATGAATAAACCTGTTATGCTCTCCTCCCTCTCTAACGCTCTGGGATTGGAGGCTGAAGAACTGGTCTCACTCAATCCGGAACTCCGTCAAAAATCTACCCCTGATCGTGAATATAACTTAAGAATTCCCGTTGACTACGGTGAAAAAACACTAATCGCTGTAAATTCTCTTCCCCGCTATATTCCCCCTGAAGCTAGCTATATCATCCATTATGTGCGAAGGGGAGAGACTCTCTCAAGAATTGCCCAGCGTTACAGGACGAGTGTCAGAGCCATAGCCCGATTGAGTGGTTTGCGCCGCATTAATCTCATCAGATCTGGGCAGAGGCTTAAAATCCCGGCTCAAGAATCAAGAAGCTATTCCTCTTCTTTTTCTCTTAAGCTCGTCAAGGAAGGAGAAAAACTCATCTATATTGTAAAACGGGGAGATTCTCTGTATCGAATCGCAAGCGCTTTTAACACTACGGTTCAAAAAATAAAAAATGACAACAACCTAAAAAGCAACACCTTGGATGTTGGGCAGAAGATTGTCATCCAGTCAGGCAAACCTGAGGGAGCTACTGTCTATACAGTTAAATCTGGAGACAGCCCTTTTGAAATCGCTCGCAAATTTGGAATGAACCTTTCTCATTTACTCAATCTAAACGGTCTCAGCCGAAGCTCAAAAATCTACCCTGGCCAAGAACTCTGGGTCATCCCAAAGAAGTAGATACATAAAAAATGGGTCAGGCCTTGACTTTGGATATCTAATCACCGGACATAAAAACAGAGTTTTAAAGGATAATGGGTATCTTAAAAATGTCCAAAGTCAAGGCCTGACCCTACATAATGTTAAGCTTTTTTCTTTAACTTTTCTTTTATACCTTTCTTCTTCTTTTCTTTCTTCTTGAACTCTGATCCGATGAGTTCAAGGATTGCCATTTCAGCTCCATCTCCAGTTCGTGGCCCTACTTTCACAATTCTTGTGTATCCCCCAGGCCTTTCGCTAAAACGGGGACCAAGTTCCTCAAAAAGCTTCTTAACCACAGGCTTTTTATATATGAACCGTAGGGCTTGACGTCTCGCATGAAGGGTGTTCTTTCTAGCCAAAGTGATCATTTTCTCAGCCAACGGCCTTGTTGCCTTTGCCTTGGCTAAAGTTGTGTTTATGCGTTCCTTTTCCAGAAAGGATGTGACAAGACTACGCAACAAAGCACGCCTCTGAGCAGTGTTCCGTCTTAACCTTTTTCCCTTGACAAGATGCCTCATTCAACCTGCTCCTCTTCTTTTTCTTCTATCTTTTCTGCCTCTATTTTCTCTAACAATTTAGGGTTAAGATCCAAATTAAGGCCTAAATCCAATTCCTTCAGAGTCTCTTTGATTTCGGTTAAAGATTTACGGCCGAAATTTTTTGTCCTCAAAAGATCCTCTTCGTTTTTCTGAACCAGTTCATAAACTTTTTCGATCCCGGCTGCCCTGAGACAATTGTTGGATCTGACCGAAAGTTCAAGATGATCTGTTGATTTCGACAAAATATCAAGCTGGGAAATATAAGGAATTTCTTTTTTTGCAGCGACCTGTTCCCTTTCTATAGGCTCATCAACAATATGAAGAAAGATGACTAGATGGTCTCTCATTATTTTAGCAGCCTGGGCCAAAGCATCCACTGGAGAAACAGACCCTGAAGTCCAAATTTCCATGTTTAATTTTTCGTAATCAATCCTCTTGCCTACTCTTGCTGGCTCAACCCTGTAGTTTACTTTCTTAACTGGAGAATGAGATGAATCGACGGGAATATAATCTAAGCTCAAGTTTTCATCAAAATTTTGATCAGCAGGGATATAACCTCTGTTGTTTTTAACAATCATCTCTACATCTAATTTTCCATCTTTATCAAGGGAAGCGATATGAATATCTTTATCAAGAATTTCAATATCAGCATCATGAACAATATCTGATGTTTTTACATCAGCCGGTCCCACTTTTTTCAGAGTTAATATTTTTTGTTCTTCTCCCTCGAGCTGCAATGGAATGCTTTTCAAATTCAAGATGATATCCGTCACATCTTCCACCACCCCTGGGATGCTTGAGAATTCATGGAGAACACCCTGGATTCGAACAGCAGTAATGGCAGCTCCTGTTATGGAAGAAAGCAGAATCCTTCGCAGAGCATTTCCAATCGTAATTCCATAGCCTCTTTCAAAAGGCTGGGCCGAAAAGCGGCCATATTTGTCTGTTAAAGTTTCGTAATCACATTCAAGATACTTCGGCCTCTGAAAACCCGTTTCTATCATGCTTCCTCCTTTACAGGCTCCATTACTGTCATATTTAATCACCTAGGCAACAAAGTTTTAGATTCTCTGTACTTCCATTGACTTTATATAATAACTTACTTCGAGTAAAGCTCAACAACCATGTGTTCTTCAACAGGAAAAGTTATATCTTCTCGGCTCGGAAAAGCAAGAATCTTTGCCTGCATCTTTTCCGGGTTAACCTCTATCCACCCTGGAACCGTTTTATTTTTATTTGATTCCACAATTGCCTTCAGTTCTTCATGCTTCGCTGATTTGTCTCTAAATGAGATTACATCACCTTTGTTCACTAAAAAAGATGGAATGTTAACCTTCCATTCATTGACTCGAAAATGGCCATGATTAATCAGCTGTCGAGCATGCTCTCGAGAATGAGAAAGCCCTGTAATAAAAACAACATTATCCAGTCTTCTCTCCAACATAGCCAGGAGATTTTCTCCCGTGATGCCTCTTTTTCTTTCAGATCTATGGAAAAACAGCCGAAACTGTCTCTCGGACATGCCATAGTATCTTTTCAGCTTCTGCTTCTCCCTGAGTTGAAGTCCATATCCCATGATTCTTCTCCTTGCTCTTCCGTGTTCTCCCGGAGGATAAAGCCTTCTCTCTATCGGGCATTTTTCACTCAAACACTTGCTTCCTTTAAGAAAAAGTTTCACCTTCTCTCCCCGGCAGAGGCGACAAACTGCTTCTTTGTGCCTTGACATCATTCTCTCCTTATATCCTTGACCTTTTAAACCCTTCTCCTCTTCCGGACGCGACAACCATTATGGGGAATCGGAGTAACATCCTTGATTGATTTTATTTCCAACCCATTTGCCTGGAGAGCTCGAATAGCCGATTCTCTCCCGGCACCTGGACCCTTAATCCTTACATCAACATACCTGACTCCATATCCTCTTGCCTTGGTTGAAGCTTCTTTGGCAGCCAACTGGGATGCAAAAGGCGTTCCTTTCCGAGCTCCCTTAAACCCTGATGTTCCGGCACTAGCCCAGCAAAGCGTATTCCCCTGTTGGTCTGTTATTGTAATGATTGTATTGTTGAAGGTAGACTGAATATAGGCCACTCCAAATCCTATTTCTTTCTTTACCTTTTTTCTCTTAGTCTTTTTTCTTGCCTTTGGCATTTAACACTCCCTATCTAGCTTTAATCCTCTTAATCGAATGGCCCCTCGGACCTTTTCTCGACCGAGCATTCGTTTTTGTCCTTTGACCTCTCACAGGCAATTTTTTCTTATGCCGTATCCCTCGATAACATCCAATATCGACCAGCCTTTTTATATTTAGGGTAATCTCTTTTCTCAAATCACCTTCAATTTTTTCTCGTTCTTCGATAATTTTACGTATTTTATTAATCTCTTCCTCACTCAACGCTTTAACCCTCTTATCCTTATCTATCTTTGCATCTTGGAGAATCTTATTTGATCTAGAACGACCGATACCAAAGATGTAAGTCAACCCAATCTCAATCCTTTTTTCCGGAGGTAGCGTGATTCCCGCTATTCTTGCCATTTTAACCTCGTTTAGCCTTGTTTTTGTTTATGTTTCGGATTAGAGCAGATAACCCGAAGGGTACCTTTCCTTTTAACCAATCGACAATTCCTGCAAATTTTCTTTATAGACGCCCTTACTTTCATGGACTTTTTCCTTTATTTGAATCGATAAGTGATCCTTCCTTTTGTTAAATCATAAGGTGAAAGCTCAATGAGCACTTTATCCCCGGGAAGAATGCGGATAAAATGCTTCCGCATTTTTCCAGATATATGGGCTAAAATTTTATGTTTATTGGCCAGCTCAACACGGAACATGGCATTGGGAAGAGTCTCTGTAACAGTGCCTTCGGTTTCAAAAAGATCTTGTTTAGGCATACCGGTTCTCCTTTAAAAAAGGTGTACTCTTCTTTTCTCCATTGAGTAAGCTTAGAATCTCGGGTCCCTTTTGAGTAATTGCCACTGTGTGCTCATAATGAGCCGATAAACTTCTATCCCTGGTTACAGCAGTCCAATTATCATCTAAAATTTCTATATCCCAATTTCCCATTGCAATCATCGGCTCTATTGCGAAAACCATGCCCGCTTTTATTTTTGGCCCTCGCCCTGGCTGACCAAAATTAGGAATTTGAGGTTCTTCATGGAGGGAAAAACCGATTCCATGTCCAACAAAGGATCGAATGACCGAAAATCCTTGTGATTCTACATAGCTTTGAATGGAAAAAGAAATATCTGAAATCCTTTTTCCCTGTCTCATCTGATCCATGCTCTTATAAAAGGCCTGCTCAGCTGCTTCAATAAGCTTTTTTGCCTTTGGAGTGATTTCTCCTACTGGATAGGTCACGGCTGCATCTCCGTAATAGCCATCATAGAGGACCCCAAAGTCAAGGCTAAGAATTTCACCTTCCTGTAACCGCCTGGAAGAAGGAATACCGTGGACGATTTCTTCATTGATGGAGGTGCAAAGTGAAGAAGGATACCCGCGGTAACCCTTAAAAGCTGGAATAGCACTCATCTCTCTGGCTCTCGTTTCAGCATGCTCATCTAACTCTATAGTTCGCACTCCTGGTTTTATCATCGTTCTTAACTCAGCTAAGATCTTAGCCACAATCTGGTTGCTCCTCTTAATTGCGTGAATTTCTTCATTAGAATAAATAATCATTGTGTGAGTTCGACCTCTCCGGATTTGGTAATTTCTCTGTCCAGGATAGAGCAAATATTGCTGAAGATAGTATCGATCTTTCCTTCACCGTTTACCCTGAAATAGACCTTTTTTTTCTTGTAATAATCTATAAGGGCTTCAGTCTCTTCATGGTAGACTTTCAAACGGTCCTTGATAACTTCAGGCTTATCATCCTCCCTTAGAATAAGTTTTTCCGTACAAACATCGCATATTTCATCTTTATTCGGAGATTTAACAATAAGATTATATATGATCCCACAGCGAGAACATATTCGCCTCGCTCCAAGTCTGTCAATCACAGTTTGATCGCTCAAAAATATCTCGATAACAATTTCTGTTTGTTTCTGGCTAATTCCTTCCAATCTCTGAGCCTGAATAATGTTTCGAGGAAAACCATCCAAAATATAACCCTTTTGGTAGTCGGGTTGGAAAATTCTCTTCTCAATCATCTCGATCACAATATCGTCACTCACCAATTTACCTCGAGCAATCCTGGCTTCTGCCTTTTTTCCTAAAGGAGTCCCCTCCTGAACTTCATGGCGAAGAAGGTCTCCTGTAGAAATCTTAGGAAACCCGTATTTTTTTTCGATAAGGTCCCCTTGGGTCCCTTTGCCACAACCAGGGGGTCCAAGCAAAATAATTTTCATCCTCGCCTTCCTCTTATGCGGCCCCTGCGCATAAATCCATCATAGTGGCGCATGACAAGTTGTGCCTCAATCTGCTGCATTGTATCCATGGCCACTCCTACCACAATTAGAATTGATGTCCCACCGAAATAAAATTCCACATTTAATCCTTGCGTAAACCAACTGGGCAAGTTGGCTTGCAAGAAATCTCCGACGAAAGGCAAAGTATGAACTTTAAAGCCTGTAATCAAAAATTCCGGTAAAATGGCTACAGCTGCTAAATAAATAGAACCGACCAGAGTAATCCGCGATAAGACGCTATCTATAAAATCAGAAGTATTTTTCCCTGGCCTTATCCCTGGAATAAAACCACCGTATTTCCTCAGGTTGTCCGCAACATCAGAAGGATTAAAAATTATGGAGACATAAAAATAGGTAAAGAAAATGATAGCAGCAACGTAAAGGAGATTATACAAAGGCATGCCTAGTTCAAACTGCAGTTTAAGTTGCTGGAAAATGGGGTGTTTAATGAACTGGGCCATTGTTGCGGGAATGGTTATGATAGAGGCGGCAAAAATTATTGGAATAACCCCGCCCGTATTCACTCTCAGCGGAAGATGGGTGCTCTGACCTCCATAGACTTTCCTTCCCACAACTCTTTTGGCGTAGGAGACAGGAATTCGCCTCTGTCCCCGTTCTACAAAAACGATGATGGCAATGACGGCCAACATCAGAACTGCCAGAATAATGAGCCTTATGGGAGTCATGGTTCCTGTTCTAAAACCAGTCAAGAGGCTCTGGAGTCCCCGAGGAAAACTGACCACAATCCCGGCAAAGATAATCAGGGAAATGCCGTTTCCGATTCCACGTTCCGAAATCTGCTCTCCCAACCACATGACAAAGATTGTTCCTGTCGTTAAAGTCAGGACTGTCAAAAATATAAATCCCAAGCCAGGGTTAGGAACAATACGAAGTCCGCCGATGCTTTGGGCCTGCAGCCATAAGGCAATACCAGCTGATTGGATTGTGCAGATAATGATTGTACCGTAACGCGTGTATTGGGTTATTTTTTTCCTCCCGAGCTCTCCTTCCTTTGATAACCTTTCCAGGTAAGGCCAGACAACCTGAAGCAACTGGAGAATAATGGAGGCACTGATATAAGGCATAATCCCCAGAGCAAAAATAGTCATCTTGGACATATTCCTTCCGGAGAAAAGATCAACAAAACCTAAGATTGTTCCCCTCTGGGTCTCCCAGAATTGGGCTAATGCATCCCCGCTTATCCCTGGATTGGGAATCTGCCAACCTATTCGATAGACAGCTAAAAGAAGCAAGGTAAAAATGACCCTTTTTCTAAGATCAGGAATACTGAAAATGTTTCTAATGCTTTCTAACATTATTGACTTCCAATAATAATTATTTTTCCCCCTGCTTTCTCAATTTTCTTTAAAGCGGAGCGAGAAAATTTATGGGCATGGATTGTTTTGGGTGAAGAAATATTCCCTCTCCCCAAAACTTTAACGGCTTCTGATTCCTTCTTTATGATGCCCGCTTCCTTCAGATCTTTAAGTTTGACTTCTTTTTTAGCGATTTTTTCTAACTTCTCAAGGTTGACTTCGCTGAATTCTTTTCTAAAAATATTGGTAAAACCTCTCTTAGGAAGCCTGCGATGAAGCGGCATCTGGCCGCCTTCAAATCCTCTTTTGCTTGAATATCCAGAAATGGACTTCTGGCCTTTTGTGCCGCGTCCACTTGTTTTACCCAACCCGGAACCAGGACCGCGTCCAACTCTCTTCCTGTTCTTCCTGGATCCTTTGGCTGGATGAAGACTGCTTAAATTCATTTTCTCTCCAAAACTTCCACTTCCACCAAGTGAACTATTTTTTTGATCATTCCCCATATTTCAGGACAATCATTACGTACAACCTCTGAATTAATCTTCCTTAAGCCAAGTCCTCTCACCACTTCATGCTGTTTTTCTGGATGCCCAATGAGGCTTCGTATAAGTCTTATCTTTAGTTGTTTTTCAGGGGGCCTGGCTTTAGCAGCTCGCACCTTTCCCTTTGTTTTTTCTTGAGCCTCCTGAGGGCTTGCTTCTTTCACTGCCATATCATTTCCTTTGCTTTTCCTCTATTTTTTGAAATCTGCTCAGGATTTCTCAGATTTTTTAAAGCGTCCAGTGTGGCATTGGCCACACTGACAGGATTATTGCTCCGGATGGATTTCGTCAAAATATCTTCTATTCCTGCCAACTCCATGATTATCCTTACAGCACCACCCGCTATAACACCTGTCCCTTTTGATGCTGGACGAAGAATGACGACACCACCTCCAGCCTCTCCTCTGATAAGATGCGGAATTGTTCTATCAACAAGGGGCACTTTAATTAACCTTTTTTTGGCGTCTTCCACGGCTTTGCGAATAGCCTGTGGAACTTCCCTAGCTTTTCCTTTACCAATTCCGACTAATCCATTTTTACTTCCAACAGCTGCTAAGACTGAAAAACTGAGATTTTTTCCTCCTTTGACGACCTTTGTAACTCTCCGAATAGAAATTACCTGATCCTTGAGTTCAACCTCTTCTTCCTGCTGTTCTTCCCGTTCTTTGCGCTGTTCTTCCCGTTCTTCCTTTTCTTTTTTTTCTTCTTCTGCTTTTAATTCTTCGTCAGCCACTCTTTTCCCTCCTTGCAGAATCCTTTCAAAAAACAAGTCCTCCCTTTCTCATAGCTTCAGCCAAGGCTTTGATACGGCCATGATAGGAATAGATTCCTCTATCAAAGACCACTTTCTCGATTTTCTTCTGCTTCAACCTCTTTGCCAGCATCCCACCTAAAATCTGACAGGCTTCCATATTCTTATAATTTTTGTTTTTTTCCTTGAACTCTTTCTCTAAAGTGGAAGCAGAAGCCAAAATATGGCCATTTTCATCATCTATGACTTGTGTGTATATGTAACGGTTACTCTTGAATATATAGACCCTAGGACTCTCAGAAGTCCCTCTTATCTTTTTTTTAATCCTCTTTCTTATCCGCTCTTTAGCTATCTTTTTTAATATGACCTTATCTTTATACACCGCTCACCACCGCTTTACGTTCCTTCTTAATCAAGCGCTCACCAACATAGCGAATACCTTTGAGCTTGTATGGATCCGGCTTCCGTAGGCTCCGGATCTCTTCTGATATTTGGCCGACTCGCTGCTTGTTTATTCCTTTTACAGTAATTAAAGTCGGCTTTTCCAAAATGATTTCAATATCTTTCGGTACATTATACACAACAGGTTTAGAATAGCCCAAGCTTAATTCAAGCCTTTCTTTGTCGATTTTAGCCCTATATCCCACTCCCACTATCTCCAACTGCTTGGAAAATCCCGTAGAAACACCCTCAGCAGAATTAAAGGCTAAACTCCGGCTCAAGCCGTGATAAGATCGCTGCTCTTTGGAATCGCTCGATCTTGTCAGGATGAGTTGATTATCCTCGAGTTTAGCTTTGATCCCATGAAGTAAGGGAGATGAAAGTTTCCCCTTAGGTCCCTCAAATTCGAGCTTATCTGGTAAGATATTGACCTTAACACCATCTGGTAAAACAACAGATTGTTTTCCTACTCGAGACATCGCTCAATTCCCTCTCTTTCTGAATTTACCAGATATAACATAAAACCTCTCCTCCTACGCCTAGTTCTTTACATTTTCTCCCTGAGGCGACTCCTTTAGAAGTGGATATAATAACAATTCCCAGCCCACCGAGAACCTTGGGAATGGAGTCTTCAGTGCAGTAAATCCGACAACCCGGCCGGCTGGTTCTTCGGAGCCCAGAAATAACGCTCTCATTTTCATCGGTGTACTTGAGCGTCAGATTCAAAACACCCTGCTTGTTATCGTCGGCAACCTTAAAGTTTTTAATGTACCCTTCATCCTTTAAAATTTTCGCTATCTCAACTTTCATACGGGAAGATGGCATATTCACATCTTTTTTTTTGACTCTGACAGCGTTTCTTATCCTCGTTAGCATATCGGCAATAGGATCTGTTAAGGTCATAATTCTATCCTCTCTTAAATTACTACCATGAAGCTTTCACAATTCCTGGTATCTCGCCTTTTAAGGCCAATTCACGGAAACACAATCGACACATATCAAACTTCCTGTAATATCCTTTAGAACGCCCGCATATCCGACAGCGCATTTTCTTTCTTGTTGGGTACTTCGGTTCTTTTAGATATTTGGCCATAGACGCAATTTTCGACATTTTTCCTTCCTTATCAAGCCTCTTCGAAAGGCACTCCTAATTTTTTCAAAAGGGCATAAGCTTCTTTATCAGTTTTGGCAGAGGTGACAATAGTGATATTCATCCCCCGTGACCTTTCCACTTTTGCATAATCTATCTCTGGAAAGACAAGTTGATCTTTAATACCCAGAGTGTAATTTCCTCTGCCGTCAAAGGACTGGGGAGAAATCCCCCTGAAATCCCGCACACGAGGGAGAACAATATTGACCAATCGGTCAAAAAACTCATACATTCTTTTCCCCCGCAAAGTGACATAGCATGCAATAGCATGCCCTTTACGAAGCTTAAAAGACGAAATTGACTTTTTTGCTCTCCCTACTGCAGACCATTGACCGGTAATGAGACTCAATTCTTTTTTTGCCTTGTCTAAAATCTTGATATTCTGGATTGCGTCCCCTACACCGATGTTTATCACGATTTTCTCCAACTGGGGCACCGCCATTTTATTTTTTATAGAAAACTCCTTCTGGATCTCTGGAATAATCTCTGTTTTGTACCTTTCAAAAAGACGACTCATACTTCTTTCCTCATTTTTGTTTTTCCAAGTTTGTCTCACACTTGCTGCAGACTCTTATCTTGCTTCCATCTCTCAATATTTTTTTTCTTACTCTTGCCCCTTGGCTGCATTCAGGACAATAAAGCATCAAATTGGAAACTTGAATGGGAGCTTCTCTCTCCATGATTCCTCCCTGGATGTTCTTGCTCCGATCAGGCCGAATAAACTCTTTGACAAAATTTACTTTTTCCACAACAATCCTTCTTTTCTCAGGAATAACTTTTAAAATCTTCCCTTTTTTTCCCCTGTCTTTTCCCCTGATAACAATGACGACATCGTCCTTCTTCAGCATTATCTTGTTCATTAAAGAACCTCCGGGGCTAGAGAAATAATCCTCATAAATTTTTTCTCTCTTAATTCTCTTCCAACCGGGCCAAAAACTCGAGTCCCTATCGGCTCTCCCTGGCGGTCTATTATGACTGCCGCATTATCATCAAAACGGATATAAGAACCGTCCTTGCGTCGAATCTCTTTCTTTGTCCGGACTATGACAGCCCGCACAACTTTTCCCTTTTCAACTTTGCTTTCAGGCTCGGCTTCTTTTACCGTTGCTGAAATGACATCTCCAATAGTGACTGTTTTCCCGGCTCCTCCTCCAAGAGGAGCGAGACATAATATCCTCCGTGCACCAGAATTATCAGCGACTCTGAGCATAGTCTCCGTCTGAATCATTCTTTCTTTTCCTCAATCTCTTTTTCTGTCTCGCTGGGAGACAGTCCCACAATTTCCTGAATGCGCCATTTTTTTCTTTTACTAAGAGGTCTTGTCTCTATGATTTTAACAACATCACCTACCTTGCACTTCTCATATTCATCGTGAACAAGAAATTTTTTCTTCTTTTTAATGACCTTTTTGTACAAAGGATGTCTTACTGACCGCTCAATAAGAACAGTGGCCGTCTTTTTCATTTTATTGCTGATAACTACGCCGATTTTTGTTGCCTTTCTAACCTGACTGTCTTCCATTCTCTATTTCTTCCCCTCTCTCTTTTCTCTTAGAACAGTTTTTAACCTGGCTATATCCTTTTTTATATTTTTGAGTTTCATTGTATTATCCAACTGCCCTAATTCATGCTGGAATTTTAACTTAAAAAGCTGATCTTTTATTTCAGCTTTTTTACTTTCTAATTCTTCCTCTGATAATTCTCTCAATTCTCTCGCTTTCATCTTAATTCTCTACCCGCTCTTGAAATAAATCTCGTTCTGATAGGGAGTTTATGGGCGGCCAATCTCATGGCCTCTCTTGCAGCCTTTTCATGCACTCCTTCTAATTCGTATATAATTTTACCCGGCTTAATCGGATCTACCCAGAATTCCGGGTCTCCTTTACCTTTTCCCATCCTCACCTCGGTGGGCTTTTTTGTGATTGGCTTCCAGGGAAAAGCTCTTATCCAAAGTTTTCCTTTCCTCTTAACATAGCGTGTTATAGCGATTCTACCAGCTTCAATTTGACGTGCAGTAAGCCAGCAGGGTTCTAAAGCTTGAAGACCATACTCTCCAAAAGTGAGGACTGATCCTCGACAGGCTTTCCCCCTCATTCTTCCTCGCTGCTGTTTTCTATATTTGACTTTTTTTGGCATCAGCATGGTTAAAGCTCCTCTATTTCTGCTGTTTGAGAAGTCATCTTCGGTTTGTCCACATCTGTCCTGTAAATCCAGACCTTTATTCCTATCTGACCGTATGTCGTGAAGGCCTCGGTAAAACCATAGTCAATATCCGCTCTTAAAGTCTGAAGAGGCAATTGGCCTTTTAAATACCACTCTGAGCGGGCAATTTCCACTCCTCCTAATCTTCCTGAACACATCACCTTTATCCCTTTTGCTCCCATTTTCAACGCCATATCCACTGCTCTCCTCATTGCTCTTCGATAAGCTATTCTTTTTTCAAGCTGGACAGCAATTCCTTCGGCAACCAATAAAGCATTGAGCTCAGGCTTATCCACTTCTCTAATATCAATGTATACCTCTTTCCCAACAACTTCCTGAAGAAGAGACTTGAGGTTTTCAATCTCCTTTCCGCCCCGTCCTATGACAATACCTGGTCGAGCTGTGTGGATGATGATTCTGACCTTAGGACCAACTCGCTCTACATCGATTTCGGCGATTCCGGCATGATAATACCTTTCCTTAACAATTTTTTTCATTTTCAGGTCTTCATGGATCAATCGGCTGTATTCTGTTCCTTTAGAAAACCAGCGAGAACTCCATTGTTTGTTAAATCCCAATCTAAATCCGAATGGATGCGTCTTCTGTCCCACTTTTTATCTCCCTTTTCTCTCTTCCAAAAAGACATAGACATGGCTTGTCCTTTTTAATATCCGGAAAGCTCTTCCCATTGGAGCAGCTCTAAATCTCTTCATCTGAGGCCCCTGATTCACATAGATTTTTTTTATGTACAGATTATCCACATCAACATCGGGAACTTTTTGCTGTGCATTTGCAATTGCAGACTGAAGAACTTTTTCTATGATAGAACTGGCTTTCTTTTTCTTCGAAAAACGAAGAATTGTCAAAGCTTCTCCGATATATCTATCCCTGATCAAGTCTGCCACCAGTTGGCACTTCTGCGGAGCAATCCTAATATATTTACCGACTGCTCGAGAGATTTTATTTTGTTCTTCCACTTTATTTTTTCATCCTTATTGTTCGTGCAGTTCTTGATGTATGACCTTTAAAAGTTCTTGTGGGAGAAAATTCCCCTAATTTATGCCCGACCATATTTTCTGTTATGAAGACTGGAATGAATTTCCTTCCATTATGAACCGCGATTGTCAATCCCACCATGTCTGGAATGATCGTTGAACGGCGAGACCAGGTCTTGATAACTTTTCTTTTTTTCCCTTGCTCTTCCAAAGCTTCGATTTTTTTCATGAGCTTTGTATCAATGTAAGGACCTTTTTTCAAAGACCTGCCCATAATTATTTACTCCTTCTTCTTACAATCAAGGATTGGGTTCTCTTGTTTCTTCTTGTCTTGTATCCCTTAGTAGGTATACCGGTAGGACTCACGGGATTTCGGCCACCCTTTGCTTTTCCCTCTCCTCCGCCGTGCGGATGATCAACAGGATTCATGGCTGTTCCTCGAACATGAGGCCTTCTTCCTTTCCATCGGTTCCTCCCAGCTTTGCCGATAGATATGTTCTGAAAATCAAGATTCCCCATTTGACCGATGGTCGCTCGGCAGTCCAGATGAACCTTTCTAATCTCTGAGGAAGGCAGCCGAACCTGAGCATATTCTCCCTCTTTTGCTAAAACCTGGGCTCCTGCCCCTGCTGACCTTGCCATCTGCCCCCCCTTGTTTTTTCTCAATTCGATGTTATGGACAACCGTCCCCAGGGGAATTCGTCTTAGAGGCATGGCATTTCCAGGCAGGATATCCACCTGCTTATTAGACGAGATAACCGTTTGGTCGACTCTCAAACTCAGAGGAGCTAAAATGTATCGTCTCTCACCATCTTTATATTTTATAAGAGATATAAAAGCAGAACGGTTGGGATCATACTCGATAGTTTCCACCACGCCTGGAACATCAATCTTATCTCTTTTGAAGTCAATTATGCGGTATAACCTTCTATGTCCACCTCCACGATGACGAACAGAAATATGTCCACGTGAGTTCCTCCCCCCTGATTTGGAAAGAGATTTAAGGAGCGGCTTATAGGGACGGCAGGTTGTCAACTCCTCAAAAGTGAGTCCAGTCTTCTGACGCAAACTCGATGTTGTCGGTCTATATGTTTTTATCCCCATTTTTAAACGGCCTCAAAATATTCAATCATTTTTTCGCCTTCTTTTAGTTTTACATAGGCTTTCTTCCAATCCTTCTTTCTGCCCTCATTGCGGCCAACTCTTCTCCTCTTGCCTCTCTTGTTCTGGACGCGAACATTTTCCACCTTTATTTTAAATAGCTGCTCAATAGCTCTCTTTATTTCAATCTTATTAGCTCTTGGATCAACTTCAAAACAGACTTCTCTATTTTTCTCTTTTAACAATGTGCTCTTCTCCGTGATAATAGGTCTTAAAATAACATTATACGGATCTTTCATCCTTTCAATTTCTCCATCAAAGATTCGAAAGCTTTCTGAGTAAACACAAGCCATTTGTGGTTCATAACATCATAAACATTAACTTGATTATAATCGACAGCTTTGATTTTCTTAATATTACGCAGAGAAAGAAACAAATTCTTGTTCTGATGATGATCAACGATCAAAGCAGAATCCAAATTTAATATCTCCAGGAGCTTTGCTCCTTCTTTTGTTTTAGGCTCTTTTAGGTCGAATGCCTTTAGAATAAGCACTTGCTCATCGGCAAATTTCATGGATAAGGCCGATTTCAATGCATTTCTTTTCGCTTTCTTGGGTAAACTGTAATAATAGCTTCTCGGTTTAGGCCCAAAGGTTACGCCTCCCTTCCTCCAAAGAGGCGAGCGGATACTTCCTGCCCTTGCCCTTCCTGTTCCTTTCTGTCTCCAGGGTTTACGGCCTCCTCCCCTCACTTCGCCTTTTGTCTTTGTCGAAGCTGTTCCTCGTCTTTGATTCGCACGATAGTTTACAACGGCTTCATAGAGGAGATGCTCTTTAACAGGATAAGCAAAGATTTCTTTCGGGATGTTAATCTCACTGATTTTTTTCCCGCTTTGGTCTAAAACTTGAATTTTGCCCACTTTTTACTCTTTTTTTACCTCTTTTGGAGACTCAGGTTGAGAGTCCTCAGGCACAGGTTGATCAGTCTTAGGCTCCTCAGTCTTAGGCTCCTCAACCTTAGTCGGCTCGGACTTAAGCTGTTCAGGCTTAACTTGCTCAGATTTAGGTTGTTCGAGTTCAGGTAGTTCAGGCTTAGAAGATTCAGGATTAAAACTTGCTTTTTTTATTAAAAGATAGCCTCCGTTAGCTCCAGGAACAGCCCCCTTCAGGACCAAGAGGTTATTCTCTTTATCAGCCTGGATAACCGTCAGGCTCTTCACGGTCACCATCATATTTCCCATATGACCCGGGAGTTTTTTACCTTTTACTACACGAGAGGGATAGGCTGAAGCTCCTATAGAACCAGGTCTCCTGTGAAACATGGAGCCATGGGTGGCCTTACCCCCATGAAAGCCCCAGCGTTTCACAACGCCTGCAAAGCCTTTCCCTTTGCTCATGCCGACTACATGAACTTTCTCTCCAGCCTGGAAGATGTCCACAAAAAATTGATCTCCTTCCTTAACTTCCTCATGTTCTATAAATCTAAATTCTCGCAAAATCTTTGCAGGAGAAACACCAGATTTAGCATAATGCCCTACTAAAGGCCTTGTAGCCTTTTTCAAACCTTTCTCTTCTATGAAGGCCAATTGAAGAACTGAATAACCATTTTTTTTGCTTGTCTTTTTCTGTATAACGGTGCAGGGCCCAGCCTTTATAACAGTGGCTGGGGATGCGTTTCCCCCTTCATCAAAATTCTGAATCATGCCAATTTTTCTTCCAATTAAGCCTTCTACCATATCTATTTTCCTCCGGTTCCAAAGGCTTGAATCTCTACATCAATACCGGCTGGTAGATCCAACTTCTGAAGCTCTTCAATAGTCTCATTGTTGTATTCACTTATATCAATTAACCTCTTGTGGATTCTCATCTCAAAGTGCTCTCTGGACCTCTTGTCCACATGCGGAGAACGAAGAACACAAAACCTGTGAATACGGGTAGGTAGAGGAGTCGGACCAGAGATTTTTGCTCCGGTTCTTTTGGCCTTGAAAACAATATCTTTTACAGACTGGTCCAAAAGCCGATGATCAAAGGATTTCAGCCTTATTCTAATTTTTTCCATTCCTCGGTCACCTCATGTGTTGTTAGTCTCGTTTATCATGTTTATTTAGTCAAGGCTTGATAAATCAGACCATACAAATTTCTTCTTATTCTAAAACATCCGTAACTGAACCCGCTCCAACCGTCCGGCCTCCTTCTCTTATCGCAAACTTCAATCCCTTCTCCATCGCTACATCCACTA